>Ga0207873_1003466_pt1 | contig 11530 bp, 12 predicted proteins | sample BGWIniCompost_FD_187373 | JGI IMG/M metagenome (GOLD analysis project Ga0207873, IMG submission 187373) | Cellulose adapted compost microbial communities from Newby Island Compost Facility, Milpitas, CA, USA - BGW Initial Compost (SPAdes)... ... | reverse complement strand
TAGAGCCCGAGCCGCTCCATGCCTTTCGCGATCGTCGTGCTCTCGCCGCCGGGCAGCACGAGCGCGTCGAGCCCGTCGAGCTCCTTCGCCTCGCGCACGAGCGAAGGCTCGGCGCCCGCGCGCGCGAGCGCCTTCCCGTGCGCCTCGAAGTCGCCCTGGATGGCCAGCACGCCGATGCGCGGCCGCCGCTCCGTCACGCGCCCTCCTTCACCGCGCCGCGGCCGCTCACCAGCCGCGGTTGGCGAGCCGCTGCTCCTCGGAGAGCGTCGCCATCTCGATGCCCTCCATCGCCTTGCCGAGCCCGCGGCAGGCCTCGAGCACCTGCTTGGGGTCGTCCCAGTGCGTGCACGCCTTCACGATCGCCCGCGCGCGCGCGGCCGGGTCCTCGCTCTTGAAGATCCCCGAGCCCACGAACACGGCCTCGGCGCCCAGCATGCGACACAGAGCGGCGTCGGGCGGCGTCGCGATCCCGCCGGCCGCGAAGTTGGGCACCGGCAGTCGCCCGTGCTCGGCGACGTAGCGCACGAGGTCGAGCGGCGCGCCCAGCTCCTTGGCGCGCGTGGGCAGCTCCTCGGGCGCGGTGCTGGTGAGCCGGCGGATCTCGCCGTTCACCGTGCGCAGATGGCGCACCGCCTCCACGATGTTGCCGCTGCCCGCCTCGCCCTTGGTGCGGATCATGGCCGCGCCCTCGGCGATCCGGCGCAGCGCCTCGCCGAGGTTGCGCGCGCCGCACACGAACGGCGACTTGAAGTCGTGCTTCCAGACGTGGTGCTCCTCGTCGGCCGGGGTCAGCACCTCGCTCTCGTCGATGAAGTCGATGCCGAGCGCCTCGAGCACGCGCGCCTCCGCCACGTGGCCGATGCGCACCTTGGCCATCACCGGGATCGACACCGCGCGCTGGATGGCCTCGATCACCTCGATCGCGGCCATGCGCGCCACGCCGCCCTCCTTGCGGATGTCGGCCGGCACGCGCTCGAGCGCCATCACCGCCGCCGCGCCGGCGTCCTCCGCGATGCGCGCCTGCTCGGGCGTGGTCACGTCCATGATCACGCCGCCCTTCAGCATCTCGGCGAGGCCCACCTTCAGCGCGAAGGCCTCCGCGCCGGTGCGCCCGTTCGCCCCGTTGCCCGTCTCGCTCATCGTCGTTCTCCTTGGTGAAACCTGGTCGTCGTGGCTCCGGCCCGCCGCGTGCGGGCCCGCGCGTCGCCGCGCCTTCGCGCCCTACACGCGCGCGTCGTCGGCCGCCGCCGGCAGCGCCTCGCCGGCGCGCAGCCGCTCGCGCACGACCCGCCCGAGCGCCCGCACGCCGCGGCGGATCTCCTCCTCGCCGGCCATCGCGATCGACAGCCGCATCCCGCTCGACGGGCGCGGATCGCTGCGGAACTGGAAGCCCGGAGCGAAGAGCACGCCCGCGCGCACCGCCTCCGGCAGCAGCTCCGCGGTGTCGACGAACTCGGGCAGCTCCACCCACAGCTGGAGCCCGCCCTCGGGCTCGGGCCAGCGCACGCCGTCCGGCATCTCGCGCGCGAGCGCCTCGAGCAGCGCGTCGCAGCGCGCGCGCAGCACGCGGCGCATGCGCGAAAGGTGGCGGTCGTAGCCGCCGCCCGCCACGAAGTCGGCGAGCGCGGCCTGCAGCACGAGCGCGCCGCCCAGGTCGCTCGCGTGCTTGAGCGCGAGCAGCGCCTCCACCACGCGCCCGCGCGCCGCGATCGAGCCCACCCGCGCGCCCGGGAACAGCGACTTCGAGAACGAGAACAGCTGCACCACGAGCCCGCGCTCGTCGAGCGCCGCCAGCGACGGCACCGGTTTGCCCGCGAAGCGCAGGTCCATCTCGTAGGCGTCCTCGATCACCGGCTTGCCGGTGCGCGCCGCCACCGCGAGCAGCGCGCGCCGGTGCGCGAGGTCGCTGCTCGTGCCGAGCGGGTTGTGGAAGCTCGGCATCGTGTAGAAGAGCTTCACGTCCGGCCGCTCGAGCGCGCGCTCCAGAGCGCCCAGGTCGGGCGCGCCGTCGCGCATCGCGACCGGCGCCACGCGCAGGCCCAGCGCGGCGAGCGTCGCGAGCACGTTGTGGTAGGTGGGCTCCTCGACCGCGACGACGTCGCCGGGCGCCGCGAACAGGCGCAGCGCGAGCGCGATGCCCTCGCTCGCGCCCTGGGTCACGACCACCTCGTCGGGCCCGACCGGCACGCCGGCCGCGCGCAGGCGCGCCGCCAGCACCTCGCGCAGGCCCGGGTGGCCCTGCGGCTGGCCGTAGCGGAGCAGGTCGTTGCCGGAGCGCGCCATCGCGCGCGCGAGCGCGCGGCGGAACTCGTCGCCGGGATAGAGCGCCGGGTCCGGCACCAGCGAGTGGAGCGGCACGGTGCCGGGCGGCGCCGCGTAGCGCACGCGCGCGCGCTCGAAGTCGAGCAGCCGCTCGACGAGCGGCGAGAGCACCGGCTCGAAGGGCGGCGGCGCGGGGGCCTCGGGCGGCCGGCGCACGAAGGTGCCGCGGCCCACCGTCGACTCGAGCCAGCCCTCGCGGGCGAGCGCCTCGTAGGCGAGCGCGACCGTGTCGCGGTTCACGCCGAGCTGGCGCGCCAGCGCCCGGATCGTCGGCAGCCGATCGCCCGGGCCGAGCCGGCCGGCCTCGATCTCGGCCCGCAGCCAGCCCGCGATCTGCTGGTAGACCGGCGCCGCGCGCCCGTTGCCGTCCGTGCCGCGCTCGAGCGGGATCTGCATGGCCGCGCAGGATACGACCGGGCCAAAGAACCGGTCAACCAGGCCAATTCTCTGCATGGATCTAGATTATGATCCGGCCATTCTCCAGCGACCCTCAGCTTGGGAAGCCGATGCTCAACCAGCCTGCCGGGACGCCGGCAGGGTGCGGGACAGGAGGAAGGTGCCGAGCGCAGTGGCGAGGATCGAGCCGGCCAGGATCCCGACCTTGGCGCCGGCCAGGAAGGGCGGCGTCGCCTCGAAGGCGAGCGCGGCCACGAACAGCGCCACCGTGAAGCCGATCCCGGCCAGGAAGCCGGTGGCCACGACCTGCGGCCAGCGCACGCCGCTCGGCAGCTCCGCGAGGCCGAGGCGCACGGCGAGCCAGGCGGCCAGCGTGATGCCGATCGGCTTGCCGAGCAGGAGGCCGAGCGCGACGCCGATCGCGACGCGCAGCGGGACCGGCTCGGCGAGCGTGGAGGCCTCGATCGCGACGCCGGCGTTCACCAGCGCGAACAGCGGCATGATGAAGAACGCGACCCAGGGATGGAGCAGGTTGGTGAGCTCGTCGACCGGCGAGAGCGTCGCGCGCGCCGCGCGGCTCACGTCGCGCGCGAGCGTGTGCCGCACGTGCCCGCCGTGGTCGTCGTGCCCCTCGATCAGGTCCCCGAAGCGCTCGAACAGCGCCATGGCGCGCTGGACGTAGTCGCGCCGCGCCGGCAGGGGGTCGAGGGGGCGGGCCGGCGTCAGGAGTCCGAGCGCGACCGCGGAGATCGTGGCGTGGATGCCCGAGTGGTAGGTCGCGAGCCACACGAGCCCGCCCACCACGAAGTAGACGCTGTAGGCCCGCACGCCCGACACGTTGAGGCCCCAGGTGAGGAGCAGCCCGGCCAGCGCCCACGCGAGCCAGGTCATCGACAGCTCCTCGGTGTAGAAGATCGCGATCACCGCCACGGCGCCGATGTCGTCGGCGATGGCGAGCGCCAGCAGGAAGATCTTGAGCCCGGCCGGCACGCGCGCGCCGAACACCGACAGCGCCGCCACCGCGAAGGCGATGTCGGTGGCCATCGGGATCCCCCAGCCGCGCAGCGCCGCGCCGTCCAGGTGCAGGGCGGCGTAGATCGCCGCCGGCCCGAGCATCCCGCCCGCGGCGGCGATCACCGGCAGGAGCGCGCGGCTCGGCGACGACAGCTCGCCGATCGCCAGCTCGCGCTTGATCTCGAGCCCCACCACGAAGAAGAACAGCGCCATCAGGGCGTCGTTGACGAAGTGCTGCAGCGAGAGCTCGAGCTCGAAGCCGGCCAGGCGCGCCGCGAGCGGCACGTGCAGCGCGTGGTCGTACGCCTCCCCCCACGGCGAGTTGGCCCACAGCAGCGCGAGCACCGTGGCGGCGAGCAGCAGGATCGTGCTCGCGGCCTCGCGCTCCGCGAAGCGCTGCAGCGGCAGCGTGAGGCGCTCGATGGGCCGCGCCGGCGTCCTTCGTGCTTCGTGCTTCATGTCTCGGGCTCCACGCGCGTCGTGTTGAAGCGGTTCATGGCGGCGGTGACGCCCTCCACGAGCAGGGTCTCGATGGCGTCGCAGGCGCGCTCGAGGTGCGCGCCCAGCGCGGCGCGCTCGTCGCTCGTGAAGGGCGCGAGCACGTAGTCGACGGGATCCTCGCCCGGCGGCGGGCGCCCGATCCCGAAGCGCACGCGCGGAAAGTCGCTGCGGCCGAGCCGCTCCTGGATGTCGGCGAGGCCGCGGTGGCCGCCCGCGCCGCCGCCCGGACGCACGCGCAGGCGCCCGAAGGGCAGGTCGAGGTCGTCGTAGACCACGACGAGGTCGCTCGTGAGGTCGCCGACCGGCAGCGTGTCGACGGCCGCGACCACCGACCTGCCCGAGAGGTTCATCCAGGTCTGGGGCTCGAGCAGCGCGACCGGAACGCCGCGCACGCGCCCCTGGCCGCACAGCCCGGACAGGCGCCGCTCGCGGCGCAGCCCGATCCCGTGGCGTCGAGCCAGCCGCTCGACGACCTGGAAGCCGACGTTGTGCCGGGTGTCGGCGTACTCGGGCCCGGGGTTGCCGAGCCCGACGACCAGCTTCACGCGGCGGGCCCGCTACTCGGCCTTCTTCTCGCCGCCCTCGGCGGCCGGCGCCGCGGCCGCCTCGGCCGGCGCCGCGGCCGCCTCGCCGGCCGACTCGGCCTGCGGCAGCGCCACGGCGACGACCGCCTGCTCGGGGTCGGTCACCATGGTGACGCCCTCGGGCAGCTGGATGTCGCGCGCGTGGAGCACGTCGCCCACCTCGAGCGCGGTCACGTCGACCTCGATGAAGTCCGGGATCGCGCGCGGGAGGCACTCGAGCTCGATCTCGCGCAGGGTGTGCTCGAGGATGCCGCCGAACTCGAGGCCGCGCGCCTTGCCTACGAGGTGCACGGGCACCTCGACGCGCACCGTGCGGTTCAGGTCCACGGCGTAGAGGTCGGCGTGCACGATCGTGCCGCGCAGCGGGTCGCGCTGCAGCTCCTTCACGAGCGCCACGGTGTCCTTGATCTCGGGGTGCCCCTCGACGGTGAGGTCGAGCAGCGTGTTGGCGCCCCCCGCGCGCAGAATCCGCTCGAGCGCGCGCGGATCGAGCGCGAGCGGCAGCGACTCGCGGCCGCGGCCGTACAGGATGGCCGGAATGCGGCCCTGCGCGCGCAGCCTGCGCGCGGCGCCCTTGCCCGTGCTGGTGCGGGCCTCGACGACGAGTGCGGTCTCGGACACGGAGGATCTCCTAGACGAACAGGGAGCTCACGCTCTCTTCGTTGGTGATGCGGCGGATCGCCTCGCCGAGCAGGTTGGCGATCGAAACCACGCGGATCCGACCGCAGGCGCGGGCGGCCTCGTGCAGCGGAATGGTGTCGGTGACGACCAGCGCGTCGAGCTCGCTCTTCTCGATGCGCTCGATCGCGGGCCCCGACAGCACGGGATGGGTGATCGCGGCGCCCACCGAGATGGCGCCGTGCTCGCGCAGCGCGCGCGCGGCCTCGGTGAGGGTGCCGGCGGTGTCGACCATGTCGTCGACGATCACGCACTTCTGCCCTTCGACGTCGCCGATGATGTGCATGATCTGGGCGACGTTGGCCTGCTCGCGGCGCTTGTCGATGATCGCGAGCGGCGCGTCCAGCCGCTTCGCGTAGGCGCGCGCCCGCTCCACGCCGCCGGCGTCGGGCGAGATGATCGTCACGTCGGAGCCGAAGTGCTCCTTGATCGCCGGCAGCAGGACCGGCGTCGCGTACAGGTTGTCGACCGGGATGTTGAAGAAGCCCTGGATCTGGCCCGCGTGCAGGTCGATGCACAGCACGCGGTCGGTGCCGGCCACCGAGATCAGGTCGGCCACCAGCTTGGCGGTGATCGGCACGCGCGGGGCCACCTTGCGATCCTGCCGCGCGTAGCCGTAGTAGGGGATCACGGCCGTCACGCGCCGCGCCGAGGAGCGGCGCAGCGCGTCGACCATGATCAGCAGCTCCATCAGGTGGCGGTTGGCGGGCGCCGAGGTCGACTGCAGCACGAAGCAGTCGAGCCCGCGCACGTTCTCCCCGATCTCGACCAGGATCTCGCCGTCGCTGAAGCGGTCCACGCGCGCGCGGCCGAGCGGCAGCCCGAGGTAGTCGGCCACCGCCCGGGCGAGGCCCGGGTTGCTGTTACCGGTGAAGAGCTTCATGCGCACCATGGCGAGCCTCGCTGCGGCCGGGGCGTGGCTGGGGCGGGAGGATTCGAACCTCCACACACGGCTCCAAAGGCCGCTGTCCTACCGTTAGACGACGCCCCATCGGCCTCACCGCCGCGGGCCCCGAAACCGGAGGCTACGGGCCCGGCGCCCGGGAGGCTACGGAAGTGGCTCCGGGGATCCCGCGGTGTGGCCGACGTGGACGTGATCGGTCGGCTCCCAAGCGATCCCGGCGGCCGCCTCGTGCGCCTCGCCGAGCTCGTCGAAGACACCGAACACGGTCGGACCGCTGCCCGACATCCCGACGGCACGGGCTCCTGCCCGCTCGATCCAGGTCCGGACCCGGGCGATCGCGGGCGAGAGGCCCGCGGCGACCGGCTCCAGATCGTTCACCAGCAGCTTGGCCAGGAGCGTCTGCCACCGGCCCGCGGACGGGTGGCCCTCCGTCCACGACGCCGGAAGCGCGGGCATCCTACGATCCGGCTCCCCGGGCGTCAACGCGGCGGAATCCGGCGCTGCGACGCCGGGATGGGCGCGATCCCAGGCCTCGAAGACGGCGCGCGTCGCGAGCGGCGGGGCGGGCGTCACGACGAGCACGGGGAAGGAGGGCACGCCGGCCACCGGCTCGATCCGCTCCCCGATCCCGCCGACCAGCGCCGGGCGGGGATCGAGGAAGTAGGGCACGTCGGCGCCGAGCGAGGTGGCGAGCGCGTGCAGGCGCTCGCGGCCCAGCGCGCCGGGCAGGTGGGCGGCGAGCGCCCGCAGCACGGCGCCCGCGTCGCTCGACCCGCCGCCCATCCCGGCCCCCACGGGAATGCGCTTGGCCAGCGTGATCCGCACCTCGAGGGCGAGGCCGGCGGCGTCGAGGAAGCCCCGCGCCGCGCGCACGGCCAGGTTGCGCGCGTCGTGCTCGAGCCCGGCGGGCCCGCCTTCGATGCGCAGCGTGACGCGCGGCGCCTCGGCCGGCGCGAGCTCCAACACGAGCTCGTCGGCGAGGTCGAGCGGGACGAACAGGCTCTCGAGCAGGTGGTAGCCGTCGGCGCGCACGCCGAGGACGCGCAGCCCGAAGTTCAGCTTGGCGGGCGCCCGGGCGGCGATCCTGGCCGTCGTCACGCGCGCCGGTTCCGGCTCACCTCCACGAAGCGCATGCGCAGCTCGTAGAGCACGCCGTCGAGCATCCGCTGCTCGTCGCTGTCGAGGTTGCCGCGCGTCTTCGCCTGCAGGACCTCGAGGATCTCGATGTTCTGGCGCGCCGCCGGGAGGTTCGGCTCGGGGGGCTGACCGCCTTCGCGATCCGCGACGAGCCCCAGGTGATGGAGCGCAGTCACGAAGAAGGACTGGACCAGGGTCGCGAAGTCGACGCTCGGTGCAGGGCCCGGTCGCGCGCCGGACTGCGACTCGGGCTGCGGCTCCTCGGCGGGCGGCTTCTCGGGCTGCTCGGGCTCGTCGGTCGCGCCCGCGCTGGCGCGGCGGTCGACGACGACGAAGCCTTTCTCCTCGGACCGCTCCGACGTCATCCTGCCGTCCCTCCGGCTTGCGAGCCGGGCTCCAGACGGGCCAGCTCGCGATAGGCCAGCGAGAAGCGATAGGCGACGGTGGCGGTTCCGAGCACCGCGAGGATCCAGAGAGCGGCCACCAGGTAGCCCGACACCGCGCCCACGCCCAACACGAACAGGCGCTCGCCGCGCTCGAGGAGCCCGCCCTCGAAGGACCGCACCCACTGCTCGGCGCGCGCCTTGGCGTAGGAAGTGAGCACCGCGGCGATGAGGGCAATCCCCGCCAGCAGCACGGTGCCAGCCTCCCCGCGGCCGGCGAAGTGGATCATCACGCCGAGCAGGATCGCCATGTCGGCGAGGCGATCCAGCGTCGAGTCGAGGAAGGCGCCAAAGGGGGTGGCCGTGCCATGGCGCCGGGCGATCACCCCGTCGATCAGGTCGAACAGGCCGCCCGCCAGGATCAGCCAGGCGCCCAGACCAAAACGGCCGAATGCGAACGCGGTCGCAGATCCCAGCGAGATCAGCGTCCCGACCACGGTCAGGACGTTGGGGTTCACGGGATGGCGGACCAGGAAGGGAAACGCCGCCTCGATCCAGCCGTCCAGCCGATCGCCGAACTTCGCTTTGATCACGAGCCGCCTCCTTGGCGGGCGCGGCGCTAGCGCGCCGCGTCGCTCGCGTCGCTCGTGTCGGTGCCGTGACCGTCCGCGGCCGGCTCGGCGCTCTCCTCCGCGGGGGCGATCTTGTCGGACACGTCCGGCAGCTCGGCGAGCGCGCGCTCGAGCTCCTCACGGCTGATCCAGCCGCGGCGATCCAGCAGGCGGCGATCCAGGCGCAGCTTGCGCAGGGCCGACTCGATCATCTCCTCTCCTTCCGCGAACGGGCGCGCAACCTAGCAAATTGACAGGGGTTCGGCGTCTGGTAGGGTCCGGCGGCTTCCCGCCGAAGGGGGTGCATGATGGGGTTCCGGGGACGCGCGCTTCCGCGGACTGCGGGCTTGGGGAACTCGAGCTCGGGGATCGAGAGCCAGGAAGCGGCCGGCTCGACTGCGGCGGCTCCGCCCATCGCCTCGGCCCGAAGCTCCACTCGGATGCGTGCGGGCCGCGCGCGCCTCGGCTCGGCCCTGCTGGCCGCCGGCGCGACCGTGACGCTCGCCTGCGCCAGCGCGCCGCCGCCGCCCACCTTCGAGGAGCTGCCCTCTGCCGCCGAGCTCTACGAGCGCGGCCAGAAGGAGATGGCCGAGGGAGGCGGCGGCTTCTGGATCTTCAAGGGCGACTACACCAAGGCGATCGAGACCTTCCAGGACATCATCGACAACTACCCCTACAGCGAGCAGGCCGTGCTCGCGCACCTCGCGATCGGCGACGCCTACTTCAAGCAGGAGAAGTACGAGGAGGCGATCTCGTACTACCGGGACTTCGTGGAGCTGCACCCGGAGCACGAGCGGGTGCCGTACGCGATGTACCAGACGGTGATGTCCTACTACAAGCAGAGCCGCGACGCGTCGCGCGACCAGACTGCGACGCAGGAAGCGCTCACCCACCTCGACCGGCTGCTCGCCCGCTTCCCCAACACGCAGTACGGGCGCGAGGGCGAGGCGCTGTGGAAGGAGCTCCGCACCCGGCTGGGCGAGCACACGATGAGCGTCGCCGACTACTACTTCGACCACGACGAGTACGCGTCGGCGGCCGAGCGCTACCGCCAGCTGCTCGACCAGTACCCGGGCCTCGGGCTCGATGCGAAGGCGCTCTACAAGCTCGGCCTGTGCTACCAGCGGATGAACCGCCAGGACGAGGCGCGCAAGATCTTCCAGGTGATCCTGGAGAACTACCAGGGCACCGAGGTGGCCGAGGCGGCCGCCGACCTGGTCCCCGCCGCCAACTGATCCGCACGCGCCGCGTGTAGAAACGATTTCGCCCCGCGGGGACGGAAGAGGGCCGCACGCCATGCGGCCTGATTCCCTTTTGGCCCGAATCGTGCTCGAATGGTGGTGATCCCTACGGACGAAGGGAGCCACCCCATGCACACCCTGGAACAGGTCCTGCGCAACCGGCACCTGGTCTCGATCGGGCCCCACGAGACCGTCCTCGACGCGCTGCGCCGGATGGTCGCGGCGCGGGTCGGCGCGATCGTCGTGTGCGAGGGAGACCACCTCGTCGGCGTCTTCTCGGAGCGCGATCTCATGACCCGCGTGGTCGTCGCCGGGCGCGACCCGGCCACGACCCCGGTCGAGCGCGTGATGACGCGGGAGGTCGTCACCGCGGAGCTCACCGAGACCCGCGGCGCCTGCCTGGCGAAGATGCAGCGGCACGGCTGCCGGCACCTGCCCGTGCTGGCCGGAGGCCGCGTGATCGCCATGCTCTCGATGCGGGACCTGCTCGCCGACGAGATCGAGGAGCAGGTGGAGGAGATCCGCCACCTGCGCGCCTACGTCTACCAGGTGCCGCCGCCCTGACGCGCCCCGTGGCTCGGCCGTTGCGCCGCAGGCTCGCCCTGCGCCGCGCGCGACGCGCCCGGGCTGCTTCCGACACACCCGCGTGATGCGCCCGCCGGAACAGCCGAGCGCGAGCCGGAGCGCGTTCAGCGGGCGGCGCGCTTGCGCGGCGCGCGCAGGATCTCGCGGGCGGCGTTGCGGCCGCAGGCGCCCATCACGCCGCCGCCCGGGTGCGTGCCCGCGCCGCACAGCCACAGGCCCTCGATCGGGGTGCGGTAGCGCGCCCAGCCCGCGAGCGGGCGCAGGAACAGCAGACGGTCGAGCGTCATCGCGCCGTGGAAGATGTTGCCGCCGGTGAGCGCGAACACGTCCTCGAGCTCGGGAGGACCCAGCACCTCGCGGTGCAGCACGCTCGCCGAGAAGCCCGGCGCCACCTCGTCGACGAGCGCCAGCACGCGGTCGGCGAAGCCGTCGCGCTCGCGCGCCCAGTGCGCGCGGTGGATCCCGGGCGGCACGTGCTGCACGAACAGCGAGGCCACGTGGCGGCCGGGCGGCGCGAGCGTGGGATCGAGCGCGGAGGGGAGGGTGAGCTCCACCATCGGCCGCTCGGGCAGGCGGCCGGCCGCCGCCTCCTCGTACGAGCGCTCCAGCGCGTCGAGGTCGCAGGCGCCGACGTGGATCGTGCCGGCGTGCTCGGGCCCCGGCGCCGCCTGCGATCCGCCGCGAAACGCGGGCAGGCGATCGAGCGCGAGGTTGATCTTCACGACCGGGCTCCGGAAGTCGAGACGCGCCAGCTCGGCGGCGACGGCGCCCGGAAGCGCCGCCGCGCCGACCAGGCCGAGCAGCGTGCGCGCGGGATCCGCGCACGACACGACGAGCGGCGCCTCGAGCGAGGAGCCGTCGGCGAGCGTGACGCCGCGCACGCGGCCGGCGTGCACGTCGATCGAGGCGACCGGCGCCTCGGTGCGGATCTCGGCGCCCGCCGCGCGCGCCGCGCTCGCGATCGCTTCGGCGAGCGCGCCCATGCCGCCGGCGACGTAGGCCCACACGCCGCGCGCGCCGCCCGTCTCGCCCATCACGTGGTGGAACAGCACGTAGCCGGTGCCCGGCGTGGAAGGCGCCGCCCACGCGCCGATCAGCGCATCGGTGGCGAGCGTGGCGCGCAGCGGCTCGCTCTCGAACCAGGCCGCGAGCGTGTCGCGCGCCGGCGCGAGCA
>Ga0207873_1003465_pt1 | contig 11531 bp, 10 predicted proteins | sample BGWIniCompost_FD_187373 | JGI IMG/M metagenome (GOLD analysis project Ga0207873, IMG submission 187373) | Cellulose adapted compost microbial communities from Newby Island Compost Facility, Milpitas, CA, USA - BGW Initial Compost (SPAdes)... ... | reverse complement strand
CGACGCGCTCGAACGTGGTCGTCTTCCCGGTCTTGAGGTCGAGGAGTCCTAGCTTCAAGTGGACCGGCTTCTTCTGCTCCTGCAGCCTCTCGCGCTCCTCCTCCGAGACGCCGATCGAGTAGGCGAGCCAGCGCGAATCGTCGGAGAACGTCGGGCGCGAGCCGTAGGCGACGACGCGCGTCGAGTCCTCGTCGAGCTTGCGGATCCGCAGCTCGTTCTCTCCGTTCACACGCGTTATCGGGTAGGCGATCCAGCGACCGTCGGGCGAGAGCGTGGCAAAGCCGAGTGTCTCCCACTTCCCGTAATCGGCGGGAGTCAGCGTCGGCTTCTGGGCGTGTGCCGGCACGACGGCGAGCGCGAGCGCGGCGACCACGGCAAGGACCGCCCGCAGGCGGAGGGTGGCGCGGTGGTTCTGCATGGACCTCTCCTTGTGGCAGCGGCGTGGTACGAAGCGAGATGGGGCCACGGAGCCCGCAGCCGGCGAATGTAGACGTCGCATCTCGAGTTGAAAAGCCGTGGCGGGATCAGCCGCGGACGACGACGCGCACGCCGGCCGGGTCCACGACCGCCCACCCATTCGGAGCCGGAGATGGCTCGATACCGGTCTCACGGACGTGCTCGAGCCAGGCGGCCCTTGCCGCTGCGTCGGGTACGACGATCTCGTACTCGATCAGCCCGGCGGCGTCCTCGGGCGTGGGCGGCACACCGACGCCCGCCCAGATGTTGAGCCCGATGTGGTGGTGGTACCGACCGGCGGAGAGGAACCGGGCGCCGGGGTAACGGTCGTTGACGACGTCGAAGCCGAGGACGTCCCGGTAGAACCGCTGCGCGGCATCGAGTTCCGGGACGTGGAGGTGCACGTGTCCGAGCACGGTACCCTCCGCAATGCCGGACCAGGGTGGCGGCTGGTCGCCGAGCTCGGCCAGGAGGCTGCGCAGGTCGAGCGCGCGCGTGGTCATGTAGACCTGATCGTCGTGCCAGACCCAGGAATCCCGGGGTCGGTCGGCGTAGATCTCGATCCCGTTGCCATCGGGGTCGGCGAGGTAGAGCGCCTCGCTGACCTCGTGGTCGGACGCGCCGTCGATCGGCCAGCCTCGCTCATACAGGCGGAGGAAGGCGGCGGCCAGATCCCGGCGCGAGGGGACGAGCAGCGCGAAATGGTAGAGCCCGGCGGTGTGCCTTGGCCGCGGCCTGGCGCCGGACCGTTCGATGAGTGTGAGGATCGCGGGCTCCCGGCCGGTCGCCGAGAGCGCCGCAGACCGGCCCGGTTCGGACGACGTCTCCGGGGCGGAGCGGGCGGAAGCGTCGGCGGCCGCGGCGATCGGGCGAAGGCCGATCACATCGGTGTAGAACGCGAGCGACCGATCGATGTCGGCGACGCGAAGCGTTGATCCGCCGAGGCGAGTCGAAGCGGGAAGGCGGAAATCATCCATACCTGGTGCCCGAGATAAGGTATCCAATGCGACGAATATTTCGGCGCCGACGTCATTTCCGTCACGGCTCCCGTCCGCGGAAAAACTGGACGTTACCGGACGAACGTTATAAGATACGCCTGAACACGTTCCAGCGCCTCTTCCTTCTTCCGGGGCTCGGCGCAGACCCGGGCTGACGCAGACAAGTCAGATGCCGAGGACGGTCTTCCTCCACACGCTGGGTTCGCTGGAGCTCCGCGACCACAGGGGCCGACCCGTGGACGGGGCCGTCGTGCAGCCCAAACGGATCGCGCTCCTGGTCTACCTCGCCGTCGCGCGGCCCCGGGGTTTCCATCGCCGGGATACCCTGATCTCCCTCCTCTGGCCGGAGCTGGATTCGCGGCGCGCGCGGGCTGCGTTGAACAAGGCCGTCCATCACATTCGCGCGTCGCTGGGCGCGGACGCGATCGTGAGCCGTGGCAGCGAGGAGCTCGCTCTGAATCGAGACAGGGTGTGGTGCGACGTCGTCGCCGTCGAGGACGCCCTGGACGCAGGCCGGCCCGAAGATGCGCTCGATCTCTACCAGGGCGACCTGCTCCAGGGCTTCCACATCTCGGGCGCAGTCGACTTCGAGCACTGGCTCGATCTCGAGAGGGAGCGCATCCGATGGCGGGTACGCGAGGCCACCTGGGGTCTCGCGGACGCGGCGGAAGCCGCGGGCGACGTCCCGACCGCGATCCGGTGGGCGCGCACGGCGCAGTTCCTCGATCCCGAGGACGAGGGCACGCTCCGCAGGCTGATCGAGGTGCTCCACCGCACCGGCAACGACGCGGCTGCGTTCCGGGAATTCGAGGCCTTCGCCCGCAGGCTGCGCGATCTCTATGCGATCGATCCGTCGCCGGAGACGTGCGCGCTCGTCGAATCGCTGCGCACACGGGCGCACGGAGCGGAGACGGCGGTGGTATCCGAGTTGGCGTCGCCGGCTCCCATCACGCAGGCGCGAAGAGCGGCCCCAGGGGATTCCGGCGACGATGGGGCCGGGCCCGCACCTCCGGGCCAATATTCCGATACGGCAGCGATCCCGATCGGAATCCACCGCGAATGGACGTTCCGCTCGGTGATCGAGGGTCTGGCCGACGCGGTCACGCTGGTCGACGGGGCCGGCACGATCCATTACATCAGCGCCGCCGTCGAACGGATCGTCGGCCTGAGGCCGGCCGAAATGATCGGACGGCCGATCTGGGATTTCGTTCACGAGGACGACATCGCCTACCTGAAATCTCGTCTTGCGAGCCGGATCCGAGGCGAGGGCGACCCGAAGAGGTACACGGAGATCCGGATGTGGCACCGCGACGGCCATCTGCGTGTCGTCCAGCTTCGGGGCCGGCTCTACGTGAGCCGGTCGGGGACTCCCATGGTCCTGGTCGCCGCCCGCGACATCACGGAGCAGCGCCTCCACGGTCCGGTCCGCCCGGGCGCCGACATGAATCCCCCCGAAGTCGGCCGAGTCGCGTACCAGTAGGAATCGGGGGCACTTCGCTCCCGACGATCCTTCCGCGCAGGCACCGACCTTTGCGGCCGGGGATGGCCGCGTTGCGATCGGGCGACGGAGGGCTGTATCGTCGGGATGGTTCCCCAGGCAATCGTACCGACACGGGAGGCGGGTCATGACCGCATGGCGCAGTAAGGCAGCTACATGGGTGTGGTTGGCGGCCGGGATGGTCGCTCCTGCCCAGGCGCTTGCACAGACCAAGGCGTCGCCGGAGATCCTGGCCGAAGCCGACGCGCGGGCCGCGGCGGTAATGGACAAGGTGGTGGCGTGGCGCCGTGACATTCACCAGCATCCGGAGTTGTCGAACCGGGAATTCCGCACGTCCAAGCTGGTGGCGGACCACCTGCGCGCCCTCGGGTTGGAGGTCCGGACCGGAATCGCGCACACGGGGGTGGTCGGCGTGCTCCGGGGCGGGCGCCCCGGTCGGGTCGTGGCGCTCCGAGCGGACATGGACGCCCTGCCCGTCACGGAAATGGTCGACCTGCCGTTCGCATCGAAGGTGCGGGCGGAATACAACGGGCAGGAAGTGGGCGTGATGCACGCCTGCGGTCACGACAACCACGTGGCCATTCTGATGGGCGTGGCCGAGGCCCTCGCCGGGATGCGGGATCGGATCGCGGGAACCGTGGTCTTCGTGTTCCAACCTGCGGAGGAAGGCGCCCCGCCGGGCGAGGAGGGCGGCGCGGCGTTGATGCTGAAGGAGGGCGCCTTCTCGGATCCGCGTCCGGAGGCGATCTTCGCCCTGCACGTCATGCCGCTGGGCATCGGGCAGATCGCCTACCGCCCCGGCGGGCTCATGGCCGCCTCGGACAACCTGCGGATCGTGGTCCACGGGCGGCAGACGCACGGGGCGCAGCCGTGGGCGGGCGTGGACCCGATCGTGGTAGCGTCGCAGGTCGTTCTCGGGCTGCAGACGGTCGTGAGCCGCCAGGCGGATCTGACTCGCGCGGGCGCGGTCGTCACGATCGGGAGCTTCCACGGCGGCGTGCGCCATAACATCATCCCCGACAGCGTCGTGATGCTCGGGACGATCCGCACGCTCGATCCGCAGATGCAGCAACGGATCCACGAAGCGGTCCGCCGCACCGTGACAAAGATCGCCGAGAGCGCGGGTGCGACGGCGACCGTCGAGATCGAGCCCATCGTCCCGGTCACGTACAACGACCCCGCCCTCACCGAGATGATGGTTCCCACCCTTCGCCGCGTGGCCGGTGAAGGAAACGTCATGATCGCGCCGGCGACGACGACGGCCGAGGACTTCTCCTACTTCCAGAAGGAGATCCCGGGGCTGTACTTCTTCCTGGGCGTCGCTCCGGATCCGGCGACGGCCGCACCCAACCACTCGCCCTACTTCTTCGCCGACGAGCGAGCGCTTCCCGTCGGCGTGCGGGCGCTGCTGCACCTGACGCTGGATTATCTGGGATCGTGAGGCGTCGCGGCGCCGGCGATCGTGAGCAATGCGCGATGGCGGGGCGATTTTCGCCCCGCCATCGCATTATCCGGCGAGGGCGGCGAAGAGGCGATCGATCGACCGGGCGTACGTGTCCCGGAACGATTCGGCCGTGCCCGCGACGGCGCCCGCGAGGTAGAGCGAGATGTGACCGTGCATGTGCGCCCACACCTCGATCGCGATCTGCGACGCATCGCCGTCGGGGATCACGCCGGCCCGCATGCAGTCGTCGATCCGGTCACGCAGGAACGCGAACGTCTTGACCCGCACCGTCCCCACCATCTTGCGCTCGATCGCCGTGGTCGGCGTCGCGATGAAGAACGAGCGGTACAGCTCCGGGTGATCCAGCGCGAAGTCCAGGTACGCCCACGCGCTGTACGCCAGCCGGTGCCCGGGGCGGTCGTGCTCCATGGCGCGCTCCAGATAGGACTGGAACGTCTGCGCGTCCTCCGCGCGCAACGCGCCGATCAGCTCGTCCTTGTTCTTGAAATGGCGGTAGAGCGCCGTCGCGGTCACGCCGACCCTGGCGGCGATCGTCCGCATCGTGAGGCGGTCGGCGCCGAGCTCGCGTTCGACCTCGCGCGCCGCGTCGAGGATGCGCTGCCGTGTGTCGCTCATGGGTTAACCCTGGTAAACGGTGAGGCCGGGGGTGTCAAGGGGCGCCGCCGGGCCGCCATCGCGTTAACCGCCGTTAAGCCCGTGTGACGGCCCGGCGGCGTTGCAGCGGGTACGCATGTTGCCGCCGCAGGCGCGGCGCGAAGGGCGAGTCGGTTCGCGACACCGGGTCTTCTCGCGCCGCGAACCCGCCCCGGCCGGGAACACAGCACACGACGAACGGAGGAGCGTCGCATGAGAGTCGGGTACGCGGGCGTGATCGGGATCGTCGTTCTCGCCGCGCTCGCGTTCGCGGCGGTGCAGCGGCGCGACGAGGCGGAGATCACGGACGTGTTGCTCCGCGTGAACGGCCCGTTGCACCTGGCCGCGGGTGACAGCGCCCGGACGGTCGTCGTGATCGGGCACGACGCGGATGTCGAGGGGACCGTGGCCGAACAGCTCGTCGTGATCGGCGGAACTGCGCGCGTATCCGGCAAGGTGCGGGGGAATCTGGTGGTCGTCCACGGTCGGGCCGAGCTCGGGCCCGAGGCGGAGATCGGCGAGAACGTGGTGCTCCACCAAAGCGCCCTCGAGCGTGCACCCGGCGCCCGGATCGGGGGCGTCGTTCACCGACGGGAAGGAATCGAGTGGAGCCCCGTCATCGGGTGGATCCTGTGGCTGAGTTTCACCCTCGTGGCGCTGGTCGTGGCGCTCGGCTTCGCGGCGGTTGCCGGGCGTCAACTCTTCGAGGCGGCGAGGCGGATCTCAGAAAAGCCGGGGCCTGTCATCCTGGCGACCCTGGTGGTGGTTGTCGTCCTCCCGGCCCTCGCCTTCCTGGCCCTCCTCAGCGTGATCGGCTTTCCGATCACACTGCTGATCGGAATCCTGGTGATGCCATCCCTCGCCCTCCTCGGGATCGCCGTGACGGGGACGTGGATCGGTGCGGCGGCGTTGCGGCGCTGGGCGAGCGCGGAACGGTACGCGCGCACGCGCGAGCACCCCTACCTCGCGGCGACGATCGGGGTCCTGGCGCTCCAGATCGTGGGGCTGATCCCGTTCCTCGGCGGGCTGATCGTCGTGCTCGCGAGCCAACTGGGCGCCGGGGCGCTGGTCTACAGGAGCTGGGAGGGGCTACGCGGGCGCACGCAACCGTGACGGCCAACGCCTCGGTGAGAGGGTTGCGGCGCCGGCTCAACGCCGGCGTTGCGAAGCCGGGCGCCCACGGCGCCGGCCGCCGTCACGCGTCCGTTCAGTCTCCATCGACCGCCCCCGATACTCGGCAGCGTATCCGCCGCGGCTTCCCGCGCCCCGGAAGCCGTAGTAATCGGACTCGTAACGGCTGCGCGCGCGGCTCTCCGGCGAGAGCTGTTCCAGGTCCCTCTGGGCCTGACGGTACATACGGTCCTGGGCGCGCATGCGGCGGCGGTAGATCTCACCGTAGCCGAAACCGAACTCGTATCGGGTGGGCATCGGAGACTCCTTCACAGATCGAACGAGCAGACCCGATCATGAAGGATGCAACGGTGATACCACGCCCGGCGTCGGCACCGACGGTCGGAGCGTTGCCATGATCGACGCGATCGCACGGCTCGATCCGTTCCTTCAAGCCGTCCTTGCCGGTATCTTCACCTGGGCAGTGACGGCGCTCGGCGCGGCGATCGTGCTCGTACGACGGGATTTCCCTGCCGGAGCGCTGGATGCGATGCTCGGCTTCGCCGCCGGCGTCATGATCGCGGCGAGCGTGTGGTCGCTCCTCATCCCCGCGATCGAGCTGGCGGAGGCGACGGGTGTGCCCGCGTGGCTCCCGGCCTCGGTCGGCCTGATCTTCGGCGCCGGATTCCTTCGGATCGTCGACGAGTTCCTGCCGCACCTGCACCTCTTCCAGCCGACCGAGCGGGCCGAGGGGCTCACGACGACGTGGCGACGCACCACGCTCCTCGTGCTGGCGATCACGCTGCACAACGTCCCGGAAGGTCTGGCGATGGGCGTTGCGTTCGGCGCGGCGGGCGTCCTGGACGGCGGGGCAGCGGATTCCGCGCTGGCGGCCGCGATCGCCCTCGCCTTCGGGATCGGCCTCCAGAACTTCCCCGAGGGGATCGCGGTTGCGATGCCGCTGCGTCGCGAAGGGATCTCGCCGTTCCGGAGCTTCTGGTTCGGCCAGCTCTCGGCCGTGGTCGAGCCGTTCGCCGCCGCGATCGGCGCCGCGGCGGTCCTGCGGGTCCAGGCGATCCTCCCGTACGGACTCGCCTTCGCCGCCGGCGCCATGCTCTACGTCGTGGTCGAGCAGTTGATCCCGGAATCTCAACAGCGTGGGAGGACCGATCTGGCGACGAGCGGGACGATCATCGGTTTCGTCGTGATGATGATCCTGGACGTGGCGCTATCGTGAACGCCGCGTGCCGGGCCTCGTGCAGCCCGCCGCGGCTCAGCCGCCGTTCCGGCGGTCGGCCGTGACGCGCACGCGTTCGGCGGCTTCGGCGGCATCGGCGAGGAGCCGGTCGCTCACGCGAACCGGGTACGGTGGATCCGCGGGATCGAGTCCGCGGACATGGTCGGGAAGGCGGGCCAGCTCCTCGGCGGCGCGGGCGCGAGCCTCGTCCAGCGTGGCGCGCCCCGCGGGGAGCCGGCGCCCCGACTCCATGACCTGGACCAGGAGCGCGCGGCCGGGGATCGCCTCGTCGCGGCGGGCAATGACGTCGCCTACGGCCCGCCCTCCTTCCTCGACGCGGAAGACCTGCTTGCGGCCGGGAAGGATCGGTTTGCCAGGAGAGAGTTTGATCCGGCCCCGACCCCCGTACTCGGTCAGCTTGTAGGCGATGTCGAGGGCCGGCGCATCGGGGGGGACGCCCATCCGAGTGCCGACGCCGAACGCGTCGATGGGCGCGCCGCTCTCGACGATACGCGCGATCTCGTACTCGTCGAGGCCGCCGCTCGCGAAGATCCGCACGTGGTGCAGTCCGGCCGCATCCAGGATCTCCCGGGAGGCGAACGCGAGAGCGGCGAGGTCGCCGGAGTCGAGGCGGACGGCGCTCACCCGGAACTCGTCGCCCAGCTCCTGCGCCAGCGCGACCACCCGTCGCACGCCCTCCAGCGTGTCGTACGTGTCGACGAGGAGGGTCGTCGTCGGGAAGGCGCGGGCGAACGCACGGAATGCATCCAGCTCGTCGTCGAACGCCTGGATGAAGCTGTGGGCCATGGTCCCTGCGACGGGAATCCCGTACAGATGGCCGGCGAGGACATCGCTGGTGGAAACGACGCCGGCCACGTAGAAGGCGCGGGCGGCCTTGAGCGCGGCGTCGGTCCCGTGCATGCGTCGCATCCCGAAGTCGACGACCGGGCGCCCCGCAGCCGCGTGGACGACCCGAGCCGCCTTCGATGCGACGACGGTCTGGAAGTGGACCTGGTTCATGACGAACGTCTCCGCGAGCTGCGCTTCGATGATCGGCGCCTCGATCTCGAGGATCGGCTCGTTCGCGAAGAACGGCGTCCCTTCGGGGAGCGCCCAGACGTCGCCGGTGAAGCGGAAGCCGCGGAGCCAGTTCAGGAACTCGTGCGTGAAGCCGGGAAGCGTGCGGAGGTAGTCGATCGCCGCGTCGCTGAAATGGAAGTTCTCGAGGAAGCGCAATGCGTCGTCGAGGCCGCAAGCCAGGAAGAAGTTCCGACACTCCGGGAGCTTGCGGCAATAGAGGGAGAACACCGCCCGCCCGACCATCCCATCGCGCCAGTAGGCCTGGGCCATGGTCAGCTCGTAGAGATCGACGAAGAGGGCGACGTTCTCGTCGTCGACCCAGGGCGTGCTCGCGCTCATGGCCGTTCCGGCTCGAAGGTCGAGATCGCCGGGCGCGGCCGATGGTGGAGTTCCGCGCTCGGCATGGATCGTCGCACGCCCGTGCACGATCCACGCCGGGCCACGCCGGGCCGGTCAGCCGCGTTCCAGCTCGGCCCAGCGCTCGGTCTCGATGGCGCCGGGCAGGTTGTGTGCGCTCACCGCGTTCCAGAACGCCTGCCCCGGACGCGCAATGTGGCGGACGAACCGGCCGTCATGGTAGACGTAGACCGCCCCGGTCCGCTCGTCCTTGACCACGTGGGTCTGGGTCGTCGCCTGGCCTGGCGTGCCGGTGCCTCCGAAGCCGAAGGTGTTGTCAGGCCACGTTTGCGGCCAAGAGTAGAGATTGACCTCCTCCGGAAGGGGCCGCGGAAGATCGGCCCGCTCCCGGTCCGCGTCGATCCGTTGAAATGCGTCATAGAGGACCCGGTTCATCCGTTCGCTGAACAACCGGACCCTCTCGCCGTAGACCTTCCGCTCGAGCATGGCGATACCCTCGCAAAATCGGAGGACTGTGTGGTGTCGACACCATGCGGAACGCGCGCGAACGAGTCAAGATCCCGCCTCTCCTGTCGAGAATGGTACCGTGCGGCGGGGCGCGGGTAGCATACAAAAGGCACGGCCGAACACCCCCCTTTCGCGATTCGCGGACAGCGCGCATCTTGCGCGCCTTTACAAGAAGGCATTCGACGGACGAGGTCTCGGCAACATGGCGTGGACGATCGAGGATTCCCGCGAACTCTACAACCTCGACGGGTGGGGCGTAGGCTATTTCGACATAAATGAGAAGGGGCACGTCACCGTGCACCCGACGCGGGATCCGGAGCGGGGGCTCGACCTCTTCGAGCTGGCGATGGATCTCCAGGCACAGGGGATCGGGCTGCCGATGCTGCTCCGCTTCTCCGACATTCTGCGCACACGGATCGAAACGCTCGCGGAGCGATTCCAGGCGGCGATCAAGGAATTCGGCTACGAAGGGTCGTACACCACCGTCTACCCCATCAAAGTCAACCAGCAGCGCCACGTCATCGAAGAAATCGTGGCCTTCGGCGAGCGGTTCAACGTCGGTCTCGAGGTGGGGAGCAAGCCCGAGCTCCAGGCCGTCCTCGCGCTCTCCGAGCGGACGGACCACTTGATCGTCTGCAACGGCTACAAGGATGAGGAGTACATGCGTCTGGCCCTCATGGGCCAGAAGCTCGGCCATACCGTGCTCATCGTCCTGGAGAAGAGCGGAGAGGTCGACACGCTGCTCCGCGTCGCGAAGGAGATGGACGTCATCCCGACGGCGGGCGTGCGCATCAAGCTCTCGACGACGGGCGCCGGGCGGTGGTCGGAGACCGCCGGCGAGCGGAGCAAGTTCGGGCTAAACGCGTCGCAGCTCGTGCGGGTACTCGACAAGCTCGAGGCGGCCGGCAGGCTCGACATCCTGAAGATGATCCATTTCCACATGGGGTCGCAGATCCCGGACATCCGCAACATCAAGCAGGCGATGGCGGAGGTCGCGCGGTTCTACGTCGAGCTCCGGCGCCTCGGCGTGGACGTGGAGTACGTGGACGTCGGCGGCGGTCTGGGCGTCGACTACGACGGCACGCGCTCCACCGCCGCGGCCAGCGTGAACTACTCGATGCAGGAGTACGCGAACGACATCATCTATGCTCTGGCCGAGGCGTCGCGGGAGAACGACGTCCCGATGCCTCACGTGATCTCGGAGTCCGGGCGGGCGCTCACGGCGCACCATGCCCTGCTCCTCGTCAACGTCATCGACGTGGAAACGCAGATCGAGGACGTGCCCGAAGAAGTGCCCGAAGACGCGCACGCCCTCGTGCACGAGCTCGCCGCGACGCTGCGCGACCTGGACGAGCGTAGCCTCAGGGAGACCTACCACGACGCGACGTTCGCGAAAGAGCAGATGCGCGTCCACTTCAACAGCGGCGTCCTTTCGCTCCGGGAACGCGCGCATGCGGAGCGCCTCTTCCTCGCGATCATGAACCGCGTCGCCCGGCTGGCGTCGGCCGATCCCGAGGAGTACGAGGACATTCTCCCCGAGCTGGAGACGATCCTGACGGACCGGTACTTCTGCAACTTCTCGGTCTTCCAGTCGCTCCCGGACTCGTGGGCGATCGATCAGCTCTTCCCGATCATGCCGATCCATCGCCTGAACGAGGAGCCGGTCCGGCGCGGCACGCTGCAGGACGTGACGTGCGACAGCGATGGCAAGATCGACCGGTTCATCGGGTGGCGCGAGCCGAAGCCGAGCCTCGAGCTGCACACGCTGCGGCCGGGCGAGCCGTACATCCTGGGGATCTTCCTGACCGGTGCGTACCAGGAGATCCTGGGCGACCTGCACAACCTCTTCGGCGACACCAACGCCGTCCACATCCGCCTGACGGACAACGGGTACGAGGTGGGCGACCTGGTACACGGCGACACGGTGACCGAGGTGCTGAACTACGTCCAGTTCAATGCGCAGGATCTGGTCGCGACGTTCCGGCGCAAGGTTCAGAACGCGAAGGACCTGACGCGGGCGGAGGCGAACAGCTTCATCGCGGATTACATCGCGGGGCTGGCCGGCTACACGTATCTGGAGGGAGAAGCGTAGCGGCGGCGGGGATGCGACCGGCCGGGGCCGAGCTGAGGTGCGGCTGCCGGCGAGTGGGTCGCAGTGATTGGCAGAGAGTTGCGGCGCGGGCGGTGGGC
>Ga0207873_1003463_pt1 | contig 11531 bp, 8 predicted proteins | sample BGWIniCompost_FD_187373 | JGI IMG/M metagenome (GOLD analysis project Ga0207873, IMG submission 187373) | Cellulose adapted compost microbial communities from Newby Island Compost Facility, Milpitas, CA, USA - BGW Initial Compost (SPAdes)... ... | reverse complement strand
CCGGAGCGCGGTCAAGGCGAATCATCCGACATTGCACCGCGAGCGACCCTGCACCGCGAGCGGGCACTGTCGGCGCGGCGGGCGCGTCAGCGGTGCATCAGCTCGCGGGGGGCGGGGCTCGCAGGATCTTTTCCATCGCCTTGCCCTTCGCGAGCTCGTCGACGAGCTTGTCCAGATAGCGGATCTCGCGCATCGTGGGCTCTTCGACGTTCTCCACCCGGACGCCGCAGACGACACCCTTGATGAGCAGACGGGAGGGATGGGGACGCGGAGCGCCCGCGAGGAACGTCTCGAAGTCCGTCTCCTTCTTCAGGTGCTGCTCCAGCTGCTTCTGGCTGTAGCCCGTGAGCCAGCGGATGATCTCGTCGACCTCGGGCTTCGTGCGGCCCTTCCTCTCCGCCTTGGCGACGTAGTGCGGATAGACGCTCGCGAAGCTCATCGTGTAGATTCGATGTTTGGTCATGGTTCACTTGCTCACGGTGACGGCTGCCCGCGGACCTCCGAGGGGAGCGGGAGCGAGGCACGACGAGCGTCGCGCGGAGTGCGGGCGCACGAAAGTCTAGGGGTCAGGCCGCGGGCGTCCAGCGCCCGCCGCGCTCGCGGGGGCCGAGCTATGTGACCGAACCCCAGGGAGGGGGAGCTGACACAGGCTTCGGATCCTCGCGGAGCTTCAGGTACCTTCGTCCCCGGAGACGACGCGCAGAGGCGCGCCGTTCGATGACGAGGTCACCCATGACGAGCAGCGACGATCGACGAAGTCCTCCCAGCCCCCACCCCGTAGACGGAGCGTCTCCCGACGAACGGTCTCGACTGCGGGAGCACCTTACGGCCGCCGCCCGCGGTCGGTTCGGGGCGATCCCGGCGGAGTCGATCGTGGAGCGGCTGCTGGCGGTCGGCGGCGACGCGGACTTTCCGGTCATGGAGGCGGCGCTCGACGCGCTCCTCCGTCGGGCGGAGTTCGCCGCCCGGGACGGCCTCGCGGTCGCCCAGCGCCCCGCCCGCGGCGCGCTGCTGGGGGCCTACACGACGGCGCGAGTGGACGGGCACTCGTTCAAGAAGCGAGGGAAGGGCAAGGGAGATGAGGGGGCGAGCGCCAAGCGCCGGCCGCGGAGGGGGGAACGACGGCCCTATGTCACGCACGTCTATGGCCTGTCCCCGCTGCGTGTGAGCTGTGACTGCCCGGATTACCTGCGGAGCTCCCTCGGGATCTGCAAGCACCTGATCGTGGTGCTGGACGGGATCTACTCCGCCCCCGCCGGCAAGCGCGCCAGCGCCGAGCAGCGGCCGCTCCCGGAGCCACGGCTGGATTGGTCTCCCGAGCTGCCGCTGCGGGGCTCCCTCGATCGCCTGGCGGGCCTGCGTGTGAGGGGCAAACCGCTCGACGTGGCCTCGCAGGATCTCGGCCAGCGGCGGCGCCTCTTGAAGCGGCTCTGGGCGGCGGTCACGAAGGATCCAGAGGCGTGCGCCCCTGCCGCGCGCGGGGTGCTCGAGGAGGAGCTGGAGCGCTGTGAGCGCCTCGTGCGCGGAGAGAAGGGTGCCCCGAAGGCGCTCGTGAAGCTCCGGAGCCTGCGGCGCGCGCTGTACGACTATCAGCGGGCGGGGGTCGAGCGCTTCCTGCGGAGGGGGCGCTTACTCTTGGCGGACGACATGGGCCTCGGGAAGACGACCCAAGCGATCGCGGCGTGCCACGCGCTGTTCCGGGCGGGTCGCGTGCAGCGGGGCGTGCTCGTCGTGCCGGCGAGCCTCAAGGGTCAGTGGCTGCGAGAGTGGCAGGCGACGACCAACGTCCCCGCGGCCGTGGTCGAGGGCCCCGCGGCGGATCGGCGGGCGCTCTACCGTCGCCACGAGGAGGGCTTCCTGATCCTCGGCTACGAGCAGCTGCTGCGGGATTTCGAGCACGTCCAGGCGCTCGCCCCGGAGATGGTGGTGCTCGACGAGGCCCAGCGGATCAAGAACTACGCCACGAAGACCGCCATCTACGTGAAGGCGCTGACGCCTGAGTATCGGCTCGTGCTCACGGGGACCCCCTTCGAGAACCGCCTCGAGGAGCTGGCGTCGCTCTTGGACTGGGTCGACGACGTGGCGCTGGCCCCCAAGTGGCGCCTGGTGCCCTGGTACACGGCGTGGGAAGGCGACGGCGGGAGCGGGAAGAGCGGCGCGCGCAACCTGGACGTGCTGCGCGCGCGCCTGGAGCCGTGCTTGGTCCGTCGCGTGCGCAGGGAGGTGATCACGCAGCTCCCACCCCGCAGCGACACGCGCCTGCCCGTCGAGATGACGCCGCAGCAGCAGGCGGCCCACGACGACCTCGACCAGCCGATTCTCCGCCTCGTGTCCGCCGGGAAGCGGCGGCCCCTGACGCAGCAGGAGTTCTTGCGGCTCATGTCGCTCCTGACGCGGCAGCGGATCATCGCGAACGGGCTGGGACAGCTCGATTTCGACGAGCTGTGGCCGAGCTACCGGGTCGCGCTCCCGGACAATGCCCTGCTGGAGGGGCTGTTCTCCCCGAAGCTACGGGAGCTGCAGGCGCTCATCGCGGAGCTGTGCGTGCGCCAGGAGCGCAAGGTGGTCGTGTTCAGCCAGTGGCGGCGCATGCTCCGGCTCGCGGAGTGGTCCCTCCGCGCGGTGCTCGGGGACGCGGGTCTGCGGGCGGTGTTCTTCACCGGCGCGGAGTCGAGCGCCCAGCGCTCCCGCTCCGTGGTGGAGTTCCACGACGATCCCGCGGCGCGCGTGATGTTCTTGAGCGACGCTGGCGGCGTCGGTCTCAACCTGCAGAAGGCCGCGAACGCGTGCATCAACCTCGAGCTGCCCTGGAATCCGGCGGTCCTCGAGCAGCGCATCGGGCGGATCTACCGTCTTGGGCAGCGTGATCCGATCGACGTGTTCAACCTGGTGAGCGAGCAGAGCATCGAGGCGCGCATCGCTGGGATCGTGAGCAGCAAGCGCGCCTTGTTCGAGGGGCTGTTCGACGGAGACAGCGCCGAAGTGAGCTTCGACGCGCACGCGTCGTTCTTGCAGAGGGTGGAGGAGCTCGTCTCGGTGGAGCGCCTGCCCCAGGCACCTTCGGCGAGCATCTCGCCCGAGGCGCTGGACGACGTGGAGGCGAGGCTCGACGGGGGCGCTGAGCCCGAGGTGAGCGACGAAATCGACGGAGGAGAAGCCGGTCGGGGCGGTTCGGAGAGCGAGCCCGCCGCGACGGCGACGGGCCAGGACGTGCCGCCTTCGGCCGTTCGATCGACGGAAGGCAACATCGCAGGTCTCTTGCGGAGTCTGCGCGTGCAGCGGACCTCGACGGGAGGGCTCTCCATCGAGGCGCCTCCGGAAGCCGCCGGCACGCTGGCGGCCCTCTTCGAGGGGATGGCGCAGCTGCTCAAGGCACAGGATGCGTCGGCCGGCCAGGCCGGATCCGGGAGCACAGAGCGCGGGTGAGACGAATCGAGCGGGCCCGCGGACCTTCGCGGCGTCGCGCCGTTCGAGGAGCGAGGACGGCTGCGAAGGGCGCTCAAGGGCCGGAGGGTCGTCGGGTCGAGGAGGAAGTCATGCAACGAAGGATCGTCTACGTCGTCCTGGGGCTCGTCTCCGGGGTCATGGGGTGTGCGACGCAAGGTTCGGGGTCGGGGGAGCTCGAGTCCGGCGGCACCGTGGGAGGGGCCCGGGGCGAAGCGCCCGTGCGCTTCTCCTGGCACTCGCAGGGAGCCAGCGTGACCCGAGGAGACATCTCCGCCACCGTGCCCGGGCGCGGGCCGTTTCAGGGGACGTACATGCAGGTGACCTCGGACATCGAGGAGAGCGACGTCGAGCCCTACTTCGCCGATGACTGGTACGACGGCTGGGACGAGTGGGATGGCTGGGGGCCCGGGGGCGACGCGTTCGTCACGACGTACTCCGGCAAGGTCATCGCCGTGCTCCGCTCGGAGCAGGGGGAGCGGATGCGCTGCCGTTTCGATCTGGCAGAGCCCGATCGCGGGCCCGCCGGAGGCGGGATGGGGGAGTGTCAGCTCAGCGACGGCGCGAAGATCGAGGACGTGGTGCTGGAAGGCAGCTGAGCGCCAGGGGGCGTGGTCGCGCCGGGCGGCGCTGGCCCGCGGGAGCGGACGCCGAGCGGGCGCAGCGCCGAGATCCCCCCGAGTTCGCCGAGAAGGGCGCGGCGAGGAGCCCGCATCCGAGTCCGCGGCGCCGAGGCACGTCGGCGAGGCAGGGCCGCGGGGCAGGGCCGTGGGGAAGGGCCGTGGGGAAGGGCCGTGGGGAAGGGCCGCGGGGCAGGGCCGATCACGGGGTGAGCGACTGGATCCAGGTCTCGAGCAGCGCCCGGGCGGTGGGGTCGACGTCCTCGGTGCCGAGGGGAGGCATCTGGTACTCGGGGCCCCGGGAGTCCATGCGCACGAACAGCGCGCTGGCGGCGGGGTCGCCGGGGACGATGCGCACCGTGGGCCCCGGCGGGCCGTCCTCGGGCAGATCCAGGCCCACGCCGACCGTCGTCTCGTAGGTGGGGGTGCCCTCGACGGAGTCCAGCGCGTCGGTGCGCAGCCACAGGCGGAGATCGACCCGCGAGTTCACGCTCGAGCGGGGATGGTGGCAGTGACCGCAGTTGCCGTGCAGGTAGCCGAGCACCTGGCGGTCCGTCTCGTCGCCGGGGAGCTGGATGGTCGGGGGCGTGGTGGTGAGGCGCCCCTCCGCGGCGAGGCGGGTGAGGGTCCACTCGGTGGGATCGTCGGGCTCCGTCGTGTGGGCGAGCTGGATCGCCGAGAAGCCGAGGGCCTTGTCCGGCATGCGCAGGTGGCAGGTCTGGCACTGCTCCTCGCTGGGGATGTCGTGGGGCGTGCCGGAGGCGTCGTTCACGCCCTCGGGGACGGCGTCGGCGTCCGTCTGATCTTCGCGCCACTGGTAGGCGAGCATCCACCAGCCGCCGTTCGGGCGCTTCTCGATGACGCGCGTCTCCACGCGGACGCCGTCGCGGACGAACTCCTTGTAGAGGCGCGTGCCGATCGGGTACTGCCAGTACTCCATGTCGGTGGTGTCGATCTGCTCGCCCTCCGGGAGCCAGATCCAACGACGCTTCGCGGCGTCGTCGGTCCACAGCTGGAACTGCGGGCGGAAGGGCCGCACGCCGGGGGCGAGGGTCTCCATGTCCGCCTCGTACAGGCCCGCCTCCGACAACAGATCCGGGAGGGACGTGCGCTCGACGGGATCCATCGCGCTGCCCCCTTGACCGCCCGAGGCCTCGACGGTGCCTCCCGTGCTGCCGCCCGCTCCGTCACCGCCGGTGCCGGTGATGCCGCCGGAGGCGGTCGTCGGCGGGGGCGGTGAGGCGTCCTCGGAGGAACACGCCGTCGCTGAACAGATTCCGAGGAAAATCACCGCCGGGACGTGCCCACGGGCCGGGCGAAGGAAGCTCGAGTAGACCATCTCTGGGGGAGCTGAGTCCGCTGGCGAGATATCGGGTCAAAAAACTCTCGCAGGCAAAATTGCCTACTTCCTCCGTTCGCTCGCGGTGTATGGAGGGGGCATGGCGTCTTACGGTACTCATAGACAACTTACGAATCGCTTCTTGCCCTTCGCGACCTGCGCGTCGCTCTTTGCGGCGGCCCTCGTCGCCTGCAGCAGCGACGAGGGGTCGAGCGGCGGCGGCGGCGACAGCAGCGGGGGCACCACGAGCACCGGTGGAGACGGTCAGCCCGGCAGCGGCGGCGACGGCAACCCCGCGACGGGCGGGGACGGCGACCCGGGCAGCGGCGGCGATGGCAACCCCGGCACCGGTGGCTCGGGCGGCGGCGGCGGCGACGGCACCATGGGTGGCGTGGTCCCGGGGACGGATCACTACGACTGCGGCGCCCCGACGGGGACGTTGCCGTCTCTGAAGCTCGTCGAGTACGCGACGGGGTTCGACTCGCCCGTGCTCGTGACGCACGCGCCCAACGACACGGAGCGGCTCTTCGTCGTGGAGCAGCCGGGCGTCATCCGCGTCGTCAAGAACGGCACGACGAACGCGAGCCCCTTCTTGGACATCTCCGATCGGGTGAGCTTCGGCGGCAACACGGGGGGCACGACCTGGGAGCAGGGGCTGCTCGGGTTGGCGTTCCACCCCGACTACGACGAAAACGGCCTGTTCTACGTGCACTACAACTCATCGGGCGTCACGGGGCACCCGAACGGGTCGGCCATCATCGCCGAGTTCAAGGTCAGCGCGGATCCGGACGTCGCCGACGGGGGCTCGGAGCGCATCGTGCTCGGCGCGCCGACGACGACCGGGTTCCACAACGGCGGGACGATCACCTTCGGCCCCGACGGCATGCTGTACATCGCCCTCGGCGACGGCGGCAGCGAGCCCAACGGGCAGGACGTCACGAACGTGCGCGCGGGGATCTCGCGGATCGATCCCGTGCAGTCGGGGGCCGATCCCTACACGGTGCCCGCGGGGAACCTGAAGGAGAGCGTCCCGAGCGCGGCCCCGGAGCTGTGGAGCTACGGGCTCCGGAACCCCTATCGGTTCAACTTCGACGCCTGCACCGGGGACATGTACATCGGCGACGTCGGTCAATCGACGTGGGAGGAGATCAACGTGGAGCCCGCCGGCGAGGGGCACCGCAACTACGGCTGGGCCACGATGGAGGGACCGGACTGCTATCAGCCCGCCTCCGGCTGTGACCAGAGCGGCATCACGCTGCCGACGGTCTCCTACGATCGCCCCGCACCTCAGGAGTTCCGCTCCGTCACGGGCGGCGCGGTCTATCGGGGCAGCGCGATCCCCGCGCTCCGCGGCACGTACTTCTACTCGGACCTCTACATCGGCACCTCGAAGTTCGTCTACGATCCCGCGACGGGCGACGTGAGTGACCACGTGAGCGTCGAAGACCAGCTCAACCCGGCCCAGACCGATCAGGCGCTCGTCGCCATCCAGACGGGCGGAGACGGCGAGCTGTACTTCGTGAGCCGCGGCGGCACCAACACGAACCCCGGTCAAGTGCCGCCGGGCGTCGTGTACCGCCTCGAAGCGGACCAGTGAGCGACTGAGAGGCAGGAGGGGCCCCGCGCGGGGCTCCTCGCGCCGCCGGGCCCGGCGAGCCGCCCCCCCAGCGGACCACGAAGGCCGCCGGGGGCGGCCCGTGGTGGTTTGTGCGGAATCTTCCAGTGGAGCGGGGTGCCAATGCTCCTCTGTCTCACCGGGGGGGGAGAGTGGCATTCAGAGAGGGATGCAATCCTCTCGAGCTCCCTGGGCCTCCTCCTCGGCCGCCCCGCCTTGCAACGTTGACACCGGGCACGCTGCCGCGCCGCGTGCAAAGCGCTCCTCGGCGAAGGGGACGCGCTGGCGGCGCACGGCGTGGCGCGCCGCGGGGCTGATCGCGGCAGCGACCCTCTTCCCGGCGCTCGCGCACGCCGCGCCGGGGCCGGGCCTCGGGAACCTGGACTGCGGGGACGACGAGTACTTCAAGCCCTTCGCCTTCATCCAGAACCCGCAGGGGCCGAACGGCACGAACGTGGCCGTGATGGTGCGCGGCTACTTCATGACCATCTTCGCCCCCGACAGCGGTCACCCGCCGGGCGAGATCGGCCTCTACGACGTGTCGAACCCCAAATCGCCCGTGGAGGTGAAGCACATCGAGAACTCCGACACGGACGTCTTCCGGGAGGCCCACTCGATGCCCGTCGCCCTCATCGACGGCAAGCACTACATGGCCCTCCAGACCATCAGCGGCATGCAGTTCTGGGACTTCACCGATCCCCTCGCCGCCAAGCGCATCGGGCACATCGATCTGCCGGGGGTCAACGGCGGGGACTACGAGAACGTCGCCTGGCAGTCCGTGTGGCAGGGCCGCTACCTCTACGTGGCTGGAGCGAACCGCGGCATCTACGTCGTGGATGCGGGGGATCCCACGGCCCCGAAGCTCGTGAAGGAGGTGCCGACGAGCTCGACCGGCGGCTTCCGCGTCGGCCCGCTCTTCGCTCTCGGGGATTACCTCGTCATCAGCAACATGGACCAGGGGGGCGCCTACGCGGTGCTCGACATCAGCGAGCCGGAGGACCCCGCGCTCCTCGCGCAGCTCCGCGATCTGCCGCGCATCTACGCCATCGTCGTCGGCGGCAACGATCGCATCTACGCCGCGGGGCGGGACGGCGACTTCCTCACGCACTCCTTCGCGGATCCCACGAAGATCGAGCTCGTGAAGAACGCCCCCATCGGCCAGGACCAGCTCTACGCGGCCGCCCAGGACGAGTTCGTGTTCTTGGGGCGCCAGAACAACGTCGTGAAGGTCGACATGAGCGACGAGCAGAACCCCGTCGTCGTCGGCGAGGGCACGCTCGGTCGCCCCAACCCGGACCATGGCCAGGTCACGCCGATGGGCAACCTGATCTTCATCGGCAACGACCACGGCACCGGCAGCGCCTTCTTCTGCCACCAGCGCGGCCAGGACACGCGCCCGCCCGAGGTGCAGTCCATCTACCCGAAGAGCGACAGCACCGGTGTCTCCCCGAAGGCGCGCGTCAGCATCGTCTTCTCGGACTACATCGATCTGGAGACGGTCGATACGCAGAACGTCTCGATCCGCCCTGCGGGGGGCGAGCCGCTCGACGGCATCTACACCTACGCCTTCAACACGCTCTCCTTCGAGCCGAACGAGCCCTTCGAGGTGGACGCGACTTACGAGGTCGTGCTCCCCGCGGGCGGGGTGAGCGACGTGATGGGCAACGCCCTCGCCGAAGAGGTGCTCTTCCGGTTCTCGACGGGAGAGTCCATCGTGGTGCCGCCACCGGAGCAGCCGGAGCCGGCGACGGGCGGCGCGCCCGGGGGCGGGATGGCGACGGGGGGAACGCCGAGCACCACGCCGCCGCCCAGCGGAGGCCAGGCGACGGGCGGTGCGCCGAGCGTCGGCGCCGACGTGCCGAGCACGGGGAGCTCGGGGGGAGGATGTGCTTGGGGAGGTGTCGCGGGTGGCGGGGCCGGCGCGGCCTGGGGCCTCGGGCTCCTCTGCGCTGGCTTCGCGCGGCGTCGGAGCGCACGCCGGGCATGATCCGACGTGGCGTCTGGTGGGCGCTCGCCGTCTGGCTGTTCGCGAGCCAGGCGGCGGCCATCGGGGTCGCGGCGCGGGTGAACCGGCCGCACCCGGTGGGGGCCCCCGTGGAGTTCGCGGCGAACGGCGTGGGCACGGGCGCCCTGACGTTCACCTGGGACTTCGGGGATGGAAACGCGAGCGAGCCGAGCGAGAGCGGCACCGTCACCCACGTCTACGACGCGCCGGGGCATTACCCGGTCATCGTGGTCGTGAAGGACGAGACCGGCGCGGTCCGCAGCGACAGCTTCCTGCAGACGGTGCACCGCCCCCTGCCCGAGCGGCCGCCCGCGGCGGCGTCCACCATCGTCCATCACGCGCGGGCGGGGCGGGTCTGCAACGTCAACGCGGACAACGACACCGTGAGCTGTTTGTCGACGGAGACCCTCGAGCTCCTCTTCGAGGTGCCGGTCGGCAAGCACCCCCGGACCCTCGCCGTCGCCCCCGACGACACCCTGTGGGTCGTGAACCAGGACGACGCCTCCGTGAGTGTCCTCGACGTCGACGGCGGCAGCCTCGGCACCATCGAGCTGCCGCGAGCCACCAAGCCCTTCGGGGTGGTGATGAGCCCTCGAGGCGAGAAGGCCTACGTCACCCTGCAGGCCACTGGTGAGATCGCGGAGATCGATCTCGCGAGCCGCGCGGTGCGCCGCGCGCCCGTGGGCCCCTGGGTGAACGGCGTTGCCGTCGACGCCGCGGGGGAGCGCCTCTTCGTGACCCGGCTCATCTCGAACGCGGAGGAGGGCCAGGTCTTCGAGGTCCACCCCGACTCCCTCGAGGTGGTCCGGACGTTCCGGCTGGCGATGGATCCGGGGCCGGACACCGAGGCGTCCGCGCGCGGCGTGCCGAACTACCTGCGCTCGGCGGTGCCCAGCCCTGACGGGACGTTCCTCTGGGTGCCCTCCAAGAAGGACAACGTCCTGCGCGGGGGCGCGCGGGACGGGCTCCCGCTGACCTTCGAGACGAGCGTGCGCTCGATCGTGTCCCTGGTGGATCTGGCGGAGAACGCCGAGGTGCTCGGGCGCCGCGTGGATCTGAACAACCGCGCGCTGGGCCTGAGCCTCGCCTTCTCGCCCCTGGGTGACTACGCGTTCGTCGGGCTCCTCGGCAACGACGGCGTCGAGATCCTGGACGCCTACGACGGTCGCGTCGTCGGAGGCGCGAAGGGGCTGGGCAAGGCCCCGGACGGGCTCGTGCTCGACGACGCGGGGCGGCTCTACGTCAACTCGTTCCTCTCCCGCAGCGTGGTCGTCCTCGACGCGTCCGAGGTGCTCAGTTCCGTGAGCTTCGCGCTCGACGTCGTGGCGGAGGTGGAGGTGTCCGTCGCCGAAAAGCTGACGCCGGAGGTGCTCCTCGGCAAGCAGGTGTTCTACGACGCCGCCGATCGCCGCATGAGCCAGGACAGCTACATCTCCTGCGCGAGCTGTCACCTCGACGGCTTCGAGGACGGCATGGTGTGGGACTTCACCGACCGGGGTGAGGGCCTCCGCAACACGACCTCGCTCCTCGGGCGGCGCGGCACCGGCCAAGGGCGGCTGCACTGGAGCGCCAACTTCGACGAGCTGCAGGACTTCGAGCACGACATCCGCGGCGCCTTCGGCGGAGAGGGGTTCCTCACGGACGAGCAGTTCTCCGAGGGCTCCCGCGACACGCCCCTGGGGGACTCGAAGGCGGGCCTCAGCGCGGAGCTGGACGCCCTCGCGGCGTACGTGGCGTCCCTCGACCGCGTGAACCCCAGCCCCTTCCGCGCGCCCGATGGCTCGCTGACACCAGAGGGGTGGCGCGGGCTCCAGGTCTTTCGACGCGCCGGGTGCCCGGACTGCCACGGCGGCCCGGACTTCACGGACAGCCCGACGGGGAACCTCCACGACGTGGGCACCCTCCGGCCGACCTCCGGGCAACGCCTCGGTGACACCCTGGAGGGACTCGACACGCCGACCCTGCGCGGGCTCTGGGAGACCGCCCCGTACCTCCACGATGGCTCGGCGGCGACGCTCTTCGACGTGATTGGAGATCGCAACCCCGACGACCGCCACGGGGCGACGGCGTCCCTCAGCGACGTCGAGCGCCAGGAGCTCGTGAGCTATTTGTTGCAGATCGACAACGTGGCCCTCGAGGACGAGGTGGAGCCGCCGGGGGCGGCGCCGCCGGCGGCTCGGGTGGGCTGCTCCGTCGGCGGTCCCGGTCCGGGGCTCGGGGGCGCCTGGATCGGCCTCGCCACGGTGCTGTGGGGAGCCCGGCGGCGCTGGCGCCGCGGGGGCGGCGCGGAGTCGGTTCGGGGGGCCTGAGCCCTGCCATCCAATGCCCGGGAGCGGTCCGGGCACTGGACGGGCACTGGACGGGCACTGGACAGGCACTGGACAGGCACTGGACGGGCACGGGCGGCGCGGGCCACTTCGGACTCGGCAGCGGCCCTTGGGGGCCGAGGAGGAGGGGAAGCGTAGGCGGGGAGGCAGAGGGGGGAGGGCGGACGAGACCCGGAGGGGG
>Ga0207873_1003462_pt1 | contig 11534 bp, 7 predicted proteins | sample BGWIniCompost_FD_187373 | JGI IMG/M metagenome (GOLD analysis project Ga0207873, IMG submission 187373) | Cellulose adapted compost microbial communities from Newby Island Compost Facility, Milpitas, CA, USA - BGW Initial Compost (SPAdes)... ... | reverse complement strand
GACGATCGTCGTAGCCGATGTGCTCTACCCGGTGGTGCAGGCGGTGCTGCCCCAGGTGAACCTCAGGAACGTGCTGGTGACCCGGCTGCGGGGTGAGGTGACCCCGGGGCCGGAGGCCCGCGCCTTCGAGGAAGTGCTGATGTCCACGACCGGCGCGCCGCCGGATGTGCAGGTAACGCCCGATGACGTCGCGGTGCTCCAGTACACCGGCGGCACCACCGGCATCGCCAAGGGCGCCATGCTGACACACCGCAATCTGGTAGTGAACGTACTGCAGTCGGCCGCCCCCAACCCTGACTTTCCCAGCGGCGCCGACCTGCGGGTGCTGACGGTCCTGCCACTCTTCCACGTCTACGGCATGACGGTCTGCATGAACCTGGGGCTGGCCCGCGGCGGGGAGTTGATCCTGCTCCCGCGCTTCGAACCGGCCGAGGTGCTGGAAACGATCAAGGCGACCCAGCCGACCTCGTTCCCCGGCGTCCCGACGATGTACGTCGCGATCAACAGCGTCCCCAACGCCGAGGAGTACGGCGTCGGCTCGATCCGCTTCTGCAACTCGGGTGGGGCGCCGATGCCGCTCGAGGTGATGGAGGCCTTCGAGCAGCGCTTCGGCGCCACGATTATCGAGGGCTACGGGCTGTCCGAAACCTCCCCGGTCACGCACGTCAACCCGGCGACCGGGCTGCGCAAGCCGGGGACGATCGGCATCCCGGTGCCGGACACCGACGCCGAGATCGTCGATATCGACACCGGCACCCGCGTCCTCCCGCCCGGCGAGCCGGGCGAGCTGCGCATCCGAGGACCGCAGGTGATGGCAGGCTACTGGGGCATGCCGGAGGAAACGGCGGACGCCATGCGCGACGGCTGGTTTTACACCGGCGACATCGCCACCATGGACGAGGACGGCTACTTCACCATCGTCGACCGCAAGAAGGACATGATCCTGGCGAGCGGCTTGAACGTCTACCCGCGCGAGGTCGAGGAGGTCCTCTACGAGCACCCGGCGGTGCTGGAGGCCGGCGTCATCGGCGTGCCCGACCCCTACCGGGGCGAGTCGGTGAAGGCCTACGTAGTCCTGAAGCCGGGGGCGAGCGCGACGGCGGAGGAGCTGGAAGCGTACTGCCGCGAGCACCTCTCTGCCTACAAGGTGCCGCATGCGTTCGAGTTCCGCGACACGCTGCCCAAGAGCGGGGTCGGCAAGGTGCTGCGCCGCGTGCTGGTTGAGGAGGAGCGCCAGCGCACGCCGGAGGAGACCGCCACAAGCGAGTAGCAACTCCAGACAGACGTGATGCACCGGCACACCCGGCGTCGCCACCTGTCCGGTGGGTCAGGTGACAGCACCGGGTGTGTACGTATAATGCGAACAGATGAGCGATCCCCGGCAGGTTCGCACGGCCTCACCGCCGAGAGGAGAAAGCATGGCCCCGAGGATACGGGTCACGAGCCTTTTGGTTGACGACCAGGAGAAGGCCCACGCCTTCTACACCGAGAAGCTCGGCTTCATCACCAAGCAGGACCTCAAGATGGAGCAGGGCTGGTGGCTGACCGTCGCCTCGCCCGACGCGCCGGACGAGGTTGAGCTCTCGCTTGAGCCCAACAACAACCCCACCCTCGCGGGCGCGGCACAGGCGTACCAGCGAGCGCTGTTCGAGAACGGCATTCCGGCCACCGCCTTCGCCGTGGATGACATCCATGCGGAGGTCGAGCAGATGAAGGCGCGGGGCGTGCAGTTCACGATGGACCCGACCCCGATGGGGCCGGTCATCGTGGCGATGCTGGACGACACCTGCGGGAACCTGATCCAGCTCTTCCAGGTCACCGCGCAGCAGTAGCCCACGCCGCGCGCACCAGCGGACGCGCACCAGCATGGTACAGTTGAGACGCCGGGGCCACCGTGCCCTGGCGTTGGTTCGTCTGAGCAAGGACTTGCCGCTTGTGCGCGACATGGCACCTGCACGTTGGCTCCGCCGCGCTCACCGCCTCCGGCACCCGTTCCTCGCCCTCCTCGTCTTCACGCTCGCCACTCTGATCGCGCCCGCGGCCCTCGCCCACGGCGAACTGGACGTGGCGCGCAGCACACCGGGGCCGGGGTCGATCAATGGCGTGCCGCCGGAGGCGGTCGAGCTGTGGTTCACCGAGCCGCTGGAGGAAGCGCGCTCCTCGATCGAGGTCTACGACGCCGACCGCCAGCGGGTCGACAACGGCGATGTGCAGGTCGACCCGGCCGATCCCCAGCACATGCGCGTCACCCTGCCACGTCTCCCCGACGGCACCTACACCGTCGCCTGGCGCTCAGCGTCGCTCGTCGACGGCCACGTGCTGCAGGGGACCTTCGAGTTCCGCGTCGGGCAGGCCCGGCTGCCGGCCGGAGCGGCGGCGACGGACGGGGAGCGCCCCGCCCCACAGGCGGTCGCGCTGCGCTGGCTCACGCTACTGGGACTCGCGGTGGCCGCCGGGTGGTGGCTGCTCGGCCTCCTCGGCGCGCGGCTCACCGCTCGTTCCCGCCGGCTGGCGCTGACGGGCGCGGCCGCGGCGCTCCTGGCCGACCTGGCGCTGGTCCCGATGACGGCCTACCTGCCGCCCGGCAATCTGCCGCGCCAGTCACTCGGCCAGGCTTTCGGCATCATGCCCACGCCGTGGCTGGCTCGCGTCGGGCTCGACGTGGCCGTCGTGGCGCTGCTCGGCCTGCTAGCGTTGCCCACCCTGCGGCGACGTTGGCGGCCATTGCTCGCGCTGGGCGCCCTGCTGACGGCTGCCGCGGTGCTGACGCTCACCCTCACCAGTCACTCAGCAGCGCGCGAGTCCCACCGGCCGCTCGCGATCGCACTCAACGCCGCGCACCTGGAATCGATCGTCTTCTGGATCGGCGGGGTCGTACACCTGGCGGCCACCCCGCGCCTCTGGCGCGAGCAGGGCAGCCCGGCGCTCCGCCGCTTCTCCCGGCTGGCGCTGGTACTGGCACCGGTCGCCTTCCTCGCCGGTGCGGCGAACGCGGGCGTGCTCCTGCCGCTGAGTCGCCCGCCGTGGACCAGCCCCTACGGCCGGGTACTCCTCCTGAAGACCGGCATCGCGCTTGGGATCCTGGTGCTCGCCTGGTTCAACCGGCGACAGATCCAGACCGGTCTGCAGCGGCTGGTGGCGCTGCTCCGCTCGCTGCGGGGAGAGGCCGTGCTCGGCATGGGCGCGCTGCTCGCGGCAGCGGTGCTGGCCCTCACGGCCCCTCCGGCACCTGCCCAGATCGAGCCGCTCCACCTGCGGTTCGACCTCGACGACGAGCGCTATGCCCACCTGTTCATGTCGCACCCGGACACCGGGAACCGGGATCTGACGATCTGGCTCAGCGGCCCGGACGGCACCCCGCTCCCCGACGTCCAGCGCGCCTACGTCACGCTCCGCATGTTGGAGCGTCCGATCGATCCACCGCGGCTGCGCGCCGAGCGCCAGGAGGACGGTCGCTGGCTAGTCCCCCGCGCGCCGTTCAGCGTGAAGGGCTGGTGGATGGCCGAGGTGGAGTTCGCCGGAGACGCCCCCGAGCCGGAAGTGGCGACCTTCGTCTTCCTTCTCCCGGACCCGATCTTCATCGGTCCCGAACAGCGGGAGGAGAACGACCCGGCCGCCGAGGAGCTCTACCAGGCCGCGATCGACCGGCTGTCCCGGCTCACCTCGATGTCCAGCTTCGAGCGGCTGACGGACGGCACCGGAAACAGTGTCACCACGGAGTTCGCCTTCGCCGCGCCGAACCGCCTCCGCTACGCCACAGCCGTCGGCGGGGAGTCGATCGCGATCGGGGACACGCAGTACTACCGCGACGGCAACGGAACGTGGACGGCGCAGCCACGAGCGCGCCCGGTCCGCTTCCCGCTGGCGCAGGTGAACTACTACACCAACCCGCAAGGGCTGACCCTGGGCCGGGAGATGGAGATCGACGGCGAAATCTGCCGGCTGGTGAGCTTCTACGCTCCCGCCGACAACACCCGCGGCGAGGTCTGGTACCTCTGGTGGGTAGGCACAGAAACGCACCACATCCGCCAGGAGGCGATGGTCGCCAACCACCACTACATGATCACCACCTATTCCGACTTCGACGCCCCGGTAACGATCGACGCGCCCGAGGTAGCGAGCCGGTGAGGCGTGGGGATTAGTGCGTAGTGCGTGTTCCGTGTTGCGTGATCCGTCATCAGCACGCGGAGTGGAGGCATAACGGAACACGCAGCACGGAACACGCAACACGCACTACTCAACACGTCACCGCCGCAGCAGGCGCATGCCGTTGGCGATGACGAGGAGCGAGGCGCCGACATCGGCGAAGACGGCTTCCCAAAGGGTCGCAACGCCGCCGACCGCCAGCACGAGGAAGACCGCCTTGATGGCCAGCGCCAGCGTGATGTTCTGGAGGATCACCCGCTTGGCGGCGCGGGAGAGACGCATCGTGTCGGCGATCTTGCCCAGGTCGTCCCCCATCAGGGCGATGTCGGCCGTCTCCAGCGCGGCGTCGGTGCCAGCCGCACCCATCGCGATCCCGACCGTGGCCCGCGCCAGGGCCGGGGCGTCGTTGATGCCGTCGCCGACCATGCCGACCGTGCCGTAGCGCGAGAGCAGGTTCTCGACGGCGCGCACCTTCTGGTCCGGGAGCAGCTCCGCCTCGACTCCGTCAACCCCCAGTTGGCGCGCGATCCCGTCGGCTACGGCCTGCCGGTCGCCGGTCAGCATGATCGTCTCGCGGATGCCTGCGTCCTTGATGGCGCGGATCGCGGCGGGCGCTTCCGGCCGCGGCGCGTCAGCCAGGGCAATCATTCCCGCGAGTCGCCCATCGATCCCAACCAATACCGCCGTCTGCCCCGCCTCCTCCAGGCTCGCCAGGCGCTCCTCGACCTCCGGCGGCACCTCGCCGCCCAGCACCAGATCGCGCGAGCCGACGCGGACCATCGTTCCGTCAACTCGCGCCTCGATTCCCCGCGCCGTGTGAGCGGTGACGTCGTGGACGTCCAGCCCGTCCGTCTCGATACCCCGCGCCACAGCAGCCCGGCGGATGGCCGCGCCCAGCGGGTGCTCGGAGTAGCGCTCGGCGGCAGCGGCGACGCGGAGCAGGTCGGCCTCGTCGGCTCCGTCGAGCGGGATCACCGCGGTGACCTCCGGCTGGCCGACCGTGAGCGTGCCCGTCTTGTCGAAGGCCAGTGCCCGCAGCGACCCGGCAGCCTCCAGGTAGGCGCCCCCCTTGATCAGGACACCGCGCCGGGCAGCGGCGGCGATCGCCGACACGATGGTGACCGGTGTCGAGATGACGAGCGCACAGGGGCAGGCGATCACCAGCAGGACCAGCGCGCGGTAGAGCCACTCGGACCACCCGCCATCGAACAGGACGGGCGGGACCACCGCAAGCGCCGCGGCCAGCGCCACGACGGCGGGCGTGTAGTAGCTGGCAAAGACATCGATGAAGCGCTGGGTCGGCGCCCGCTGGGCCTGCGCGTCCTCCACCATGCGGATGATCCGGGCGATGGTCGAGTCGCCCGCGCGCCGCGTCACGCGCACGTCGAGCACCCCGGCGCCGTTGATGGTCCCGGCGAAGAGGTCGTCGCCCGGGGCCTTCCCGACCGGCACGCTCTCGCCCGTGATCGGCGCCTGGTCCACGGTCGACTCGCCGGCGAGGACCACGCCGTCTACCGGCACCCGCTCGCCCGGCCGCACGATAACCACCTCGCCGGGCGCGATCTCGTCGACCCGCACCCGCTGCTCGACGCCGTCCCGGCGCACCACGGCCTCAGCCGGGGTGAGCCGCATGAGAGAACGGATCGAACGGCGCGCGCGGTCCATGGTGTAGCCCTCGAGTGCCTCGCCGAGGGAGAAGAGGACGACGACGGTGGCCGCTTCGAGCCACTCGCCGATGAAGGCCGCGCCGATGACCGCAATTGTCATCAGGGCGTTGATGTCGAGCCGGTGGGTGGCCCGCGCCGTCGCGACGGCCTTCCGCGCGATCGGCAGCCCGGCCACCAAAGCCGCCAGGGCGTAGAGGAGGGTCGACGCGAGCGACGGGGCACCGAGCAGCGCAAGCGCGGCGCCGGTGATGGTCGCCACAGCCCCGACGGCCAGCGGCAGATGCTCTTTCGCCAGCCAAGAGAGACGCTCCGGACGCGCCGCCGCAGGGTCGCCGCTCGTCACCCCGACGCGGTAGCCGAGGTCGGACACCCGCTTGGCGATAGCCTCCCGGCCGACCCGGTTCGCGTCATACTCGACGGCCATTCGTGCGCCGGCGAAGTTGATCGATACCCATTCGACGCCCGGCAAGCGGCTGATTCCGCGCTCGAGCGTCCGGGCGCAGTCGGCGCAGTCCATCCCCTCGATGGGGACGACCTCGTGGACGTAGCGTGCATTAAGCCGCTGGCCCTCACGGCGAGCCAGGGCCTCGATCGTGGCGAGCGGGATCAGGTCCGGATCGTAGTGCAGGATCACCCGGCCGCGCTGACCGGCGACGTGCACACCGTCAATCCCCTTGGTCGACTGGAGAACGGTGTACACCCGGTCGAGACACTGGTCGCAGGCGGCCGGCTCGGGCGGGAGCAGTTGGGACAGGTCGAGGCGCTGCGTCACGATCACCGCGCATCCTCCTCCCGGTGCCGCACGTGGTCGAGCGCCTGTGCCACGAGGGTCACGACGTGCTCGTCATCAAGGGCGTAGTAGACCAGGCGCCCCTCCCGCCGCGAGCGCACCAGCCCAAGGTCGCGCAACGCACGCAGTTGGTGCGACACGGCCGACTGAGACAGCCCGATGGCGGCCGCGAGGTCCCCAACGCAGAGCTCCTGCACCTGGAGGGCGGCGATGATCCGGAAGCGGGTCGGGTCGCCCAGAGCGGCGAACAGGGCAGTCGTCTGGTCGAGCGTTGCCGCGTCCGGCAGGTGTTGCCGGGCACGACGCACCGCGTCAACGTGCACGATTTGGCCGGCCGCCGGGGCCGGCTCCAGCTCCCGTAGCTGCTCATTGCGCCGTGGTCGTGCCATCTACCCTGTCCCCCAGCGTCCGCTCTCCGCAATCACATGAATAACTACACATATATTGGGGCGAGTGTAGCACACAGGCGCGGCGGAGGCAAGAGGGGGTTGGCCCTCACCCCCAACCCCCTCTCCCAAGGTTGGGAGAGGGGGCGTGTCTCATCATCGCGTTCACCCTCTCCTATAAGGGGAGAGGGGGTGGGGGATGAGGGGTATGCGCCTACACCCCGATCGCCGTGGCCGGGGTGAAGGGGAAGACGCCGCCATGCAGCTCGCCCGTCTCCGGGTCGATGAGAATGCCGTTCGGCCGGGCGAAGAAGCTGGCCGAGATCGTCTCATCGCGCGGCACGATCTGGTGGCCGCGCTCGGCCAGGGCAGCGCGCACCTCCTCCGGGAACCGGGTCGAGATCTCAAGCGCCGGCCCCTCGGTATGCAGGCGCGGCGCGGAGATCGCCGCCTGCATGCCGAGCCCGTAGTCGATCAGGTTCACCAGCACCTGGTAGATCGCCGACATGACCCGCCGGCCACCGGGGGAGCCGAGCGCGGCGAACGGCTTCCCGTCGCGCAGCACCACGACCGGCGTCGCGGCCGACATGACCCGCTTGCCCGGCCCGATCGAGGCGACCGCGCCCGGCTCCGGGTCGAACCAGGTGACCGCGTTGTTGAGCAGGATGCCGGTCCCCTCAATGACCACGCCGGAGCCGAAGATGCCGCCGAGCGTCGAGGTGAGCGCCACCATATTGCGGTCGCGGTCGATGACGGTGATGTGCGTCGTGTTCCCCTCGCCGGGCGCGCCGCTGCGCTCGACCGGGGACTTCCCGCCGCTGGGATCGAACGGCCAGGGGTCGCCGGGACCTTCCTCCGGCGTCGCCCGGGACGGGTCGATCGTGGCGCGGCGCACCGCTGCGTACTCCGGCGAGACGACGCCCTGGAGCGGCACCGGCATGAGTGCCGGGTCACCCAGGTGGCGCAGCCGGTCGACCATCGCCCGGCGCAGCGCCTCCGCGATCAGGTGCAGCGCGTCCGGCGTCTGGAACCCGGCTCCAGCCAGGTCGAACCCTTCGACGATCTTCAGCGCCTCAACGACGGTGGGGAACCCGCTGGACTCGAGCGCGCCGGCGATCTGGAAGCCGCGGTAGCTCGCGAGGTGCGGCGAGCGCTCGTAGGTGCGGTGTGCCGCGAGGTCCTCCTCGGTGATCAGACCACCGTTGCGCTTCATCTCCTCCGCGATCATCCGGGCGATCTCACCCCGGTAGATCACGTCGACGCCCTGTTCGGCGATGATGCTGAGCGTGCGGGCCAGGTCGGGCTGCACCAGACGGTCGCCCGGGCCGGAGATCGGCGGGGCTGGCGGCGCACCTGACGGCTTCAGATAGACGCGGCGTGTGGACGGGAAGCGCTGGAGCAGGTCCCAGTTCGCCGCAATCGACATGGCGATGTAGTGGTTGACCTCGAAGCCGTCGGCAGCCAGGCGGATGGCAGGCTGCACGACCTCGCGCCAGGGCAGGCGCCCGAAGCGCCGATGCGCCTCACCGACGAGGGCCGGCATGCCGGGCACCCCGGGCGCGAGCCACCCGGTGTTGTTGGCGTCGTCCTTGACCGCACGCCAGTTGTACATCCCGGCCCGCTGGTCGCCCGGCAGGAGTTCGAACATCTCCGGCCGAATCGCCGCCGGGAGGACGGTGCTGCCGTCGAGGCAGGTGATCTCACCGGTAGCACCGTCGCGGTACACCAGGAACGCGATGCCGCCCAGGCCGCTCATGTGCGGCTCGACGACCCCGATGGCGAAGGCCGTCGCCACCGCCGCGTCGATGGCGTTCCCGCCGCGGGCAAGTATTTCCGCGCCCGCCTCGGCCGCCAGCGGTTGCATCGCCGCGACCATCCCGTCGCGCGCAACCGCCTCGGTCTTGTCGATAATCCACTCGCTCCGTCGGCTCCGACTCGCCGCTGCACCCATCGCCACGCCCCTTTCATCACTGGTCATCACGGCACACCTGCAGCGCCGTTTACTCTAACCGATCATGGAAGTGATGGAATGCATTTGAGGGCGGTGGATGCATACACCGTGGTCGGGACTCGGGCTCATTGATGTGAGGATCGCCGCGCCGAGGTAGGGGCCCAGACGGATGGTACAACGGTTCCCGCACCGTGGTCGGTGCCCGGGGGTGAACCCCCGGGCACCGACCTGGACGCTAGACACCGTACCAGCAGGGGTTGACCCGGGCCTACACCAACCACGGCACGCGCGATCCTGCGGCGGGCATGACCCCGCCGTCAGGCTAGGGCAAGTCCGCGACGGAGTCGACGATCCGGCTAGGCTGGTAGGGGAACTTGGAGACCATCTCGCGCGTGGTCACCCCGGTGAGCACCAGCACCGTCTCCAGGCCGCTCTCGATCCCGATCAGGATGTCGGTGTCCATCCGATCGCCGATCATGATCGTATTCTCGGAGTGCTCCCCGAGGCGGCGCAGTGCCGTGCGGATCATCAATGGGTTCGGCTTGCCGATGAAGTACGGCACCGCGCCGATGGCGCGCTCGATCAACGCCGCGACCGCGCCGGTGGCCGGGACGATCCCCTCCTCGCTCGGTCCGGAGGGATCGGGGTTGGTGGCGATGAAGCGGGCGCCGCCCTGGATCAGCCGGATGGCACGGGTGATCCGTTCGAAGCTGTAGTCCTGGGTTTCACCCAACACGACGTAGTCGGGGGAACGGTCAGTGAAGGTATAGCCGATGTCTTCCAGCGCTTCGTAGAGCCCGTCTTCCCCAACGACATAGGCGGTGCCCCGGGGGTGTTGGCTGTTGAGGAACTGCGCGGTAGCCAGGGCCGAGGTGTGGATACGCTCCTCAGGGATCTCCAATCCCATGCGCCGGAGGCGGTGGGCCAGGATGGCTGGCGGGTACATCGAATTGTTGGTCATCACGAGGAACGGTCGTCCATCGGCGATGAGCCGCTCGATGAACTCAGGCGCCCCGGGGATAACCGTCCGGCCGCGCACCAGCACCCCGTCCATGTCGGTCAGAACGGCCTTCCGATCTTGCGCCATACGCCCTCCCGCCTCTCCCGGTGCGTACTGATCCCTCACAAAAGTGTAGCCGAATCCGAGCAACGGGCTTGCGCAGCGCCGGGCGCGATCCAGCTATGCCGGGTAACCGAAATGTAATTCTTTCTGTGGCCACATCGGTTGAAAATGGAAAGATGAGCAGGGAATCATAGGTGCAATACAGTCATGCGATGAAGGACGTGGCGATGCAGTTCGTCCTCCTTGACCCGAATCCGGACTCGGCTGCAGAGGTGCGATACGTACTAAGCGAAGCGGGGCACGACGTGGCGCTGGCGACAACCATCGACGAAGCGTGCCGGGCGGCGGTGCTCACCTCCCCCGACGCCGTGTTGGTCAGCACCACGGCCACGCAGATCGACGTGCGCCTGCTGCGCGACAAGCTCCAGCAACTGAACTATACCGGCCCAATCCTCAGGATCGAGCCGGGCATGGAGTAGGATCTGCGGGGACGGGGTGAGGACGTGATGCTTGATGCGTCACGCGTCATACGTCACCCGTCATCCGTCAAGGGCCCTCAGTGTTGTCTCGCGGGTCTGGCGCGGCCGCCGCTCTCCCCATCTTCATTGGAACCTTGTCGATACGACCACGCCCCTCTCCCAGTGTCTGGAGAGGGGCGTGGTCTGTGGAAGTCGGCGACTGACGGATGACGTATGACGCCCCTACCGTTGGATGCGCTCGTAGATCAACTCCTGGGTACGGGCGGCGACCTCCTCAGGGTCGACCGGGATGCGGGCCACACCGGTCTCGACGGCGGCGCGGGCCACGGCCGCGGCGACAGCGGCGGGCACGTGCAGGTCCAGCGCACCAGGGATGACGAAGTCGCGACTCAACTCCTTGGGCGAGACCAGGTCCGCGATGGCGCGGGCGGCCGCCAGCTTCATCGCGTCGTTGATGTCGGTCGCGCGGGCGTCGAGCGCGCCGCGGAAGACACCGGGGAAGGCCAGCGAGTTGTTGACCTGGTTCGGGTAGTCGGAGCGCCCGGTCGCCACCACGAACGCCCCGGCCTCCTTGGCCTCGTCCGGCAGGATCTCCGGCTCCGGGTTGGCCAGGGCGAAGATGATCGGGTCGGGCGCCATGCTGCGGATCATCTCCTGCGTCAGCGCTCCGGCGACGGAGACGCCGATGAAGACGTCCGCCCCGACGAGGGCTTCGGTGAGCGTGCCGGTGATCTGCTCCTTGTTGGTCAGGCGGGCCAGTTCCTCCTTGACCCGGTTCAGATCCTGCCGCCCGCGATGGACGATGCCCCGCCGGTCGCAGAGGATGATGTCACCCACGCCGACGGTCAGCAGGAGGCGCGCGACCGCGACGCCCGCCGACCCGGCACCGTTGATGACGATCTTGACCTCTTCGAGCGGGGTACCACGCAGCGTGCAGGCATTGAGCAGCGCCGCCAGCACGATGATCGCCGTGCCGTGCTGGTCGTCGTGGAAGACCGGCAGATCGAGCCGCTCCTTGAGAGCCGCCTCGATCTCGAAGCAGCGCGGCGCGG
>Ga0207873_1003460_pt1 | contig 11537 bp, 9 predicted proteins | sample BGWIniCompost_FD_187373 | JGI IMG/M metagenome (GOLD analysis project Ga0207873, IMG submission 187373) | Cellulose adapted compost microbial communities from Newby Island Compost Facility, Milpitas, CA, USA - BGW Initial Compost (SPAdes)... ... | reverse complement strand
CCGGGCGCGCCATCTCTTCCCCCTCTCCTTCCCGTCTTCCCGCGACCCGAACAGGGTCGGCCAAGGGCTGCCCGGCCGTGCCGCAGTCCCGATGGTGGAAGGTTTCCCGGACGCCTGGTCAAGGCACCTGCGTTCGAAGAGCAGACCGTCGCCTAACCGGCGCAGGATGGTCCCGTTCGCTGCTTGACCTTCCCGCCATGGCAAGCCCCAGGCTGCCGCCATCCTTTCCAGGCCGGAAACCGTCATGGACGCCCTGAAACAGGCCTTCGACCGCGAGTGGCAACTGGCCCGCGAAGCCCGCCTCGCCGGCCGGCTCGACCTTGCCTTCCACCACCTCGAACGCGCCCACATCCTCGGCCAGCGCCACACCTGGCGGCATGTGAAGAGCCATGCCGGCATGCTGCACGTGGGCTGGCTGCGCAGCGATGCCCGGGAAATCCTCGGCCAGCTCGGCCGCATCGTCGCGGCGGCGCTGTTCTCGCGGATCTGGGTGCCGGTGGGCAATACCGGCGGCGCCGATGTCAGCGCCTTCCGGCCGATGCCGATGCCGGATGACCTGCAGGCCCTGCTTGCCGAGGTCGACCCAACGACGCGGCGCTGATCCTGACCAACTCCGCCACGTCACCGGACGACGTCAGGCTCCACGACTGTCAGACCGGACTTCTCTCGCAGAGGTAGCCGACCACCACACCGATGGCGAAACCCAGCAGCGCCCACGGCAGCACCACCATCTGGCTGAAGCCCAGCGGCGTCGCCAGCATCAGCAGGTCGACGAAGATCATGGCCGGGGTGACCACCGCGCTGATGGGAATGGAGAGCCAGCCAAACCCCGCGTCCAGCTGCTCGACGCCGAGGTAGATGCCGCGGGCGATGCTGGCCAGCAGGGCGCCGGCGATGCCTTCGGCGAGCACGGAGAAAACCTTCTTCAGGCGCCGGGACGGCGTTCCCGGCGCCTCCGCCGCGAGCCTGCGGCAGGCGGCCAGGATGTCCTGCAGGACCGGGTCCCTCACGGGGCCCTGCTGTCCGTTCTCCTTCGCGCGGCGAGCCAGGTCCATGAACGGCACCAGTTCGGGCGGCTCGTACAGCCGTTCGCAGATGCCGGCGATGAGTTCGCAGCCCAGGACGGGATCCATCGTCCCGTCCACCACCTCGCGGGCGATCAGTCGCGCGTCCTGCAGGGTCCTGAAGCTGCTCATCGGTGAGGGAACGCCCGTGCCGGCCTGGAACCGCAGTAGAGCATCGGGGGCGCGACGGCGGCATGGCCAGAAGTCAAGTTGTGGCGCTGCTGACCGGCCCGGCCGCCATCCGCCCGCCGCGGAACACACATTCCCCCGCCCCCCTGACCTCCGGCCCGCAGACGCCCCGGGCCCGGCCCGCTACAATCCCGCCCCCAATCGACGGACCGCGAACCTGAATGCCAAGCCCGTCTCAGTCGGCGAGCCTGGTTCCGGCGAGACTGCTTTCGGCTCCGGTTTGCGTTTTAGCCTGGGATGGCGAACACCACGATGACGACCCCCGAATCCGACGAACGCCAGGAATGGCAGGCGCTGCTGCGCCCGCTGGCCGGACCGCGCTGGCCGATCCGCGCCAACCGCCGGTTCGCCGCCGAGGATGTGGCCCGGCTGCGCGAGGGCCTGTGGCCGCGCGGCCTGGATGACCGCTGGGCGGTCTGGCTGGACGGCGACGTCCTGCGTTGCTGGCTGGCCGGCCCGCGCACCTGCGTCTACGAGGCGCGGCTGGAGTTCGGCGAAGAGGGCGACGCCCGCTGCCCCGTGCTCGAGGTGCTGGACAACCCCGAGGAATACGCCCGCGCCCGCAGCGACGAGGGCGAGCTGGACCGCTTCGACGGCGTCCTCGCCCTGGTGCTGGCGGCGCGCCGGCAGGCGGCCTGAGCCGGCGGCTCAGTCGGATTCCGCTTCCACCGCGTCCCGCTGCGCGGGTGCCGCTTCCTTCGCCTTCGCCTTGCCCTTGGGCCTGGCCACCTGCGCCGGTTCGCCCTGGCGCGCGGTGGCGGCGGTCGCCTGCAGTTCCGGGCAGGCCATCAGGCCGTGTTCCTTGCGGCAGATGGTGTCGCCAAAGCCCAGGCGCCTGAGCGCCAGTTCGCGCAGCTCCATGCGCTCGAGCAGGAAATCGACGAAGGCGCGCACCTTGGGCGAAAGCACCGAGCCGCGCGGGAACACCGCGTTGAGTTCGACGATCGGCCCGGCCCAGCCGGCCAGCACGCGACGCACGCAGCCGCTGGCCAGCTCCGCGCCCACCACCATCGGCGTGGCCAGCATCAGGCCCTCGCCGGAGAGCAGCGCCGGCTTCAGCGCGAAGGGATCGTTGGCCACCATCAGCGGCCGCAGCGGGAAGTCGGCGCTGCGCTCGCCATCGCCCAGGGTCCAGCTCCAGCGCTGGCCACGGCGGTGGTGCGGCATCACCAGGGCGTGGTGATGCTCGAGGTCCTCGGGCGTCAGCGGTTCGCCGTGGCGGGCGATGTAGGCGGGGCTGGCGTAGATGTAGGGCCGGTAGCTGCCGAGATTGCGCGCCACCAGGGTGGAATCGGGCAGCGAGCCGAAGCGCAGGGCGACGTCGATCTCCTCGCCGATCAGGTCGAGCAGGTCGTTGCTCAGCACCAGGTCCAGGCGCACCTCGGGATAGCGCGAGCGGAACTCGGTGAGCAGCGGGCCGAGTGCCACCAGGCCCAGTGACACCGGCACCGTCACCCGCAGCCAGCCGCGCGGTCCGCTCTGCAGCTGGTTGACCGCGCCTTCGGCTTCCTCGAGTTCGCGGGCGATGCGCTTGCAGTGTTCGTAGTACACCGTGCCCGCTTCGGTCAGGCCGATCCTGCGGGTGGTGCGCATCAGCAGCTGCGCACCCAGGCGCGCTTCCAGTTCCAGCACCTTGCGGCTGACGGTCGTCTTGGGCAGGCCGAGTTGCCTGGCCGCGGCGGTGAAGCTGCCTTGCTCCACCACCTTCACGAACATCAGCGTATCGTTGAGATCGCGCGCCATCGCAGTACTCCCATGAGCGGGACCGGGGGGCGAACGCCGGTCGAAGGCCGGCGCGGGGATTGTCCCGAATGCGTGGCTATTGTGTCACTGAATCTTCGCCGCATTGTCTCTGTCGCGGGACAATTTTTCCCTTAATTGCCGTCTAATCCTCGACAACAAGCGTCCATAACATTCAGCGACCGCAGCTCACCGGCCCAGGTCGCATGAATCCCTCCCCCCGCAATGCCGCACTGCACGGGACACCCGTCGTAGTGATCGGTGCCACCGGCCGGATCGGCCGGGGTGTTGTCGCCGCCCTGCTCGAGACTGGTGCGCCGGTCCTGGCAGTGGCGCGCGATGCCACCCGCCTGGCCGAGCTGCGCATGGGCACCGGCCCGGATCCGCGCCTGGGCGTGATTCCCGGTTCGGTCGCCAGCGATGCCGAGGGCGCCGAGCTGGCGGCGGTGCTGCGTGCCTTCCGCCGGCCATTGGGCGGTGTGGTGGTTTCTCTGGCGGGCCCGCGTGAACGCGCGCGGCTGATGGATCAGCCGGCCGACCTGCTTGAACGGACGCTCAAGGAAAATGTCACGCCCGTACTGGTGGCGGCCCGCCACCTTGTCCCGCTGCTGGTATCCGCCGGCAAAGGGCTTCCCTTCCTGGTGATCGGCGGCCCGGCCGCGGACGTGCCCTGGGCCGGCTACGGCCCGCACTCGGTGGCGGCGGCGGCGCAGCGGATGCTGCTGCGCGCGCTGCACGACGAACTGGCCGGCGAGCCGGTGCGCGTGCAGCAACTGGTGATCGGTTCGCCGGTCTGCAACGGCCAGGGCGACCAGCACCGATGTCCGGAGTGGCCCAGCGCGCTCGATGTCGGCCGACAGGTCTGTACCGCGCTGGCCGACCGGCACTCCTACGACGCCGTCCGCCAGCTCATCCCCATGCCCCGCCCGCCGGGCTCCGCGCCGGCCGCGGCAACGAATTCACATTGATGCAGAGGCTCTCCCCCATGAACGCGAGCAACAACCGGCAAGACCGACTTGTCCGTCCCGTCCGCCAGGTCGCCCTTCGCTGGGCCCTGGGCCTGCTGTCCCTGTCCGCGACGCTGTTTGCGGCCGGCTGCGCCAGCGAAGCGGCGCCCGGTGAAGGCATGCCGCCGCCGCCCGAGGTCAGCGTGGCCGAGGTGAAGCAGCGTGACATCCGCCCCTGGAGCGAGTTCACCGGTCGCATCGAGGCGGTGCAGACCGTGCAGCTGCGGCCGCGCGTGTCCGGCTACATCGAACGCATCGCCTACGAGGAAGGCCAGGAAGTGGAGAAGGACCAGGTGCTGTTCGTGATCGACCAGCGCCCCTACCGCGCCGCCCTGGCCCGGGCCGAGGCGGAACTGGCCCGTGCCCGCACCCAGGCCGAGCTCAGCCGCAGCGAGGCCGCGCGCGCCGAGCGCCTGGCGAAGCAGCGGGTGATTTCCGCCGAAGAGCTGGACCAGCGCCGCGCCGCCGCCGACGCGGCCCAGGCCGCCGTGCGCGCGGCCGCCGCCGCCCGCGACGTCGCCGCCCTGGAGCTGGAGTTCACCGAGGTGCGCGCCCCCATCGCCGGCCGTGCCGGCCGCGCCCTGGTGACGCCGGGCAACCTGGTCGGCCCCGAGACCAGCGTGCTGACCAGCATCGTCTCTGTCGATCCGGTGCACGTGGTGTTCGAGGGTGACGAGCTGACCTACCTGCGCTTCACCCGCGACGCCCGCACCGAGGGCAAGCAGCGCAGCCCGGTGCAGGTCGGCCTGGCCGGCGAGGAAGGCTTCCCGCACGAGGGCCAGCTGGACTTCGTCGACAACCACGTCGATCCGGACACCGGCACCATCGTCGCCCGCGCCGTGCTGGACAACGGCAAGCGCCAGTTCACCCCCGGCCTGTTCGCCCGCGTGCGCCTGCTCGGCGCCGAGCCGGTGAAGGCGCTGCTGGTGGATCCGAAGGCGGTGCTGACCGATCAGGACCGCCGCTACGTCTACGTCATCGGCCCGGACAATACCGCCCAGCGCCGCGACGTCCGGCTCGGCCGCGAGCTCGACGGCCTGCGGGTGGTCGAGGCCGGCCTGGAGCCGGGCGAGAAGATCATCGTGCACGGCGTGCAGAAGGTCTTCTTCCCGGGCATGCCGGTGCAGCCGGTCGAAGTCGCCATGGGCGCGCCGCCGGCCAGCGCCGTCATCGCCGCCGGCGCCCAATGAGGTCATCCGTCATGAAAGACTTCTCCAGTCTGTTCGTGGACCGCCCGATCTTCGCGGCGGTCCTTTCCATCCTCATATTCGTTGCCGGCCTGATCGCCCTGCCGCAGCTGCCGATCAGCGAGTACCCGGAAGTGGTGCCGCCATCGGTGGTCGTGCAGACGGTCTATCCGGGCGCCAACCCCAAGGTGATCGCCGAGACCGTGGCGACGCCGCTGGAAGAAGCCATCAACGGCGTCGAGGACATGATGTACATCAAGTCCGTCGCCGGTTCCGACGGCGTGCTGATGATGACCGTCACCTTCCGCCCGGGCACCGATCCGGACGAGGCCGCGGTCAAGGTGCAGAACCGGGTCAGCCAGGCGCTGGCGCGCCTGCCGGAGGACGTGCGCCGCCAGGGCGTGACGACCCAGAAGCAGTCGCCGACCTTCCTGATGGTGGTGCATCTGACCTCGCCGGGCGGCGAGCACGACACCCTCTACCTGCGCAACTACGCCCGCCTGCACGTCCGCGACGTGCTGGCGCGGGTGCCCGGCGTCGGCGACGCCCAGGTCTTCGGTGGCGGCGACTACGCCATGCGCGCCTGGCTGGACCCGGACCGCATCGCCGCCCGCGGCCTCAGCGCCGGCGACGTGGTGCGGGCCATGCGCGAGCAGAACGTGCAGGTCTCGGCCGGCCAGCTCGGCGCCGAGCCGATGCCGGACAGCCAGTTCCTGACCCTGATCAATGCCCAGGGCCGCCTGCGCACCGAGGAGGAGTTCGGCCAGATCGTGCTGAAGGTGGGCGAGAACGGTGAAGTCGTCCGCCTCTCCGACGTCGCCCGGCTGGAACTGGGCGCGCACAGCTACACCCTGCGCAGCAACCTGGACGGCCACAACGCGGTCGCCATCGGCATCTTCCAGGCGCCGGGCGCCAATGCCCTGCAGATCCGCGACCAGGTGATCGAGCACATGGAGGAGCTCTCGCAGCACTTCCCGCCAGGCATGCAGTACGAGGCGGTGTACGACACCACCATCTTCGTCCGCGACTCGATCAACTCGGTGATCCGAACCCTGCTGGAAGCGGTGGTGCTGGTGGTGCTGGTGGTGCTGCTGTTCCTGCAGACCTGGCGCGCCTCGCTGATCCCGCTGCTGGCGGTGCCGGTGTCGGTGGTCGGCACCTTCGCGGTGATGTACCTGCTGGGCTACTCGGTCAACACCCTGACCCTGTTCGGCCTGGTGCTGGCGATCGGCATCGTCGTCGACGACGCCATCGTCGTGGTCGAGAACGTCGAGCGCAACATCGAGGAGGGCCTGAGCCCGATCCAGGCCACCCACCAGGCCATGCGCGAGGTGTCCGGACCGATCATCGCCATCGGCCTGGTGCTGTGCGCGGTGTTCGTGCCGATGGCCTTCCTGGACGGCGTCACCGGCCAGTTCTACCGGCAGTTCGCCGTCACCATCGCCATCTCGACGGTGATCTCGACGATCAACTCGCTGACCCTGTCGCCGGCCCTGGCGGCGCGCCTGCTCAAGCGCCACGACGCGCCCAAGGACGCGCTGGAGCGCTTCATCGCCCGCGCCTTCGGCTGGATCTTCCGGCCCTTCAACCGCTTCTTCGGGCGCAGCTCCGAGGCTTACCAGCGCTCGGTCGGCCGCTCGCTGCTGCGGCGCGGTGGCGTATTCGCCATCTACGGCGGCCTGCTGCTGGCCACCGGCCTGATGTTCAAGCTGGTGCCGCCGGGCTTCATCCCGGTGCAGGACAAGCAGTACCTGATTGCCGGCGTGATCCTGCCGGAAGGCTCTTCGCTGTCGCGTACCGACGAGATGCTGTCCAAGGTCTCGCAGATCGCCCTGGAGACCGAGGGGGTCACCCACGCCATCGCCTTCCCGGGCCTGAATGCGCTGCAGTTCACCAACACGCCCAACACCGGCGTGGTGTTCTTCTCGCTGGAGGACTTCGACAAGCGCGACCGTACCGCCGCCGAGATCAACGCCGAGATCAACATGAAGATCGCCGGGCTGCAGGAAGGCTTCGCCTTCTCCTTCATGCCGCCGCCGATCCTCGGCCTCGGCAATGGCTCCGGCTACCAGCTGTTCATCGAGGACCGGGCCGGCCTGGGCTACGGCGCCCTGCAGGACGCGGTGAAGGGCTTCCAGGGCGCGGTCTCGCAGGTGCCGGGCATGGGCTTCCCGATCAGCAGCTACCAGGCCAACGTGCCGCAGCTGGACGCCGAGGTCGACCGCGTCAAGGCCAAGGCCCTGGGCGTACCGCTGACCGACCTGTTCGAGACCCTGCAGGTCTACCTGGGCTCGGCCTACGTCAACGACTTCAACCAGTTCGGCCGCACCTGGCAGGTGATCGCCCAGGCCGACGGCCGCTTCCGCGGCAGCGTCGAGGACATCGCCCGCCTGCGCGTGCGCAACGGGAACGGCGAGATGGTGCCGATCGGCGCCATGGTCGACGTGCGCCAGAGCTTCGGTCCCGACCCGGTGCTGCGCTACAACGGCTACCCGGCCGCCGACATTGCCGGCGAGTCCGATCCGCGCGTGCTGTCCTCGACCCAGGCCATGCAGGTGCTGGAGGACGTGGCGGCGCAGGTGCTGCCCAACGGCATGGCCATCTCCTGGACCGACCTGAGCTACCAGCAGGCCAACCAGGGCGATGCGGCGCTGGTGGTGTTCCCGCTGGCGGTGCTGCTCGTCTTCCTGGTGCTGGCGGCGCTGTACGAGAGCTGGACGCTGCCGCTGGCGGTGATCCTGATCGTACCGATGTGCATGCTCTCGGCCCTGATCGGCGTCTGGTTCGGCGGCGGCGACAACAACATCTTCGTCCAGGTCGGCCTGGTGGTGTTGATGGGCCTGGCCTGCAAGAACGCCATCCTGATCGTCGAGTTCGCCCGCGAGCTCGAGGCCGGCGGCATGGAGACGGTCAAGGCCGCGCTCGAGGCCTGCCGCCTGCGCCTGCGCCCGATCATCATGACTTCCATCACCTTCACCGCGGCGGTGGTGCCCCTGGTGCTGGCCTCCGGTGCCGGCTACGAGGTGCGCCAGGCCCTGGGTACGGCGGTGTTCGCCGGCATGATCGGCGTCACCCTGTTCGGCCTGTTCCTCACCCCCGTGTTCTATGTCGCCCTGCGCAAGCTGGTGACCCGCCGCGAGCGTGCCGCCGCGGTCGCGGCCCCGGCCCTGGCGCCGGCGACGGGAGCTTCCCATGACTGATGCCTTCCTTCCCCGTCCGCTGGCGGTGGCGGTGCTTGCCTCGCTGCTGGCCGCCTGCGCCGTCGGCCCCGACTACGTACGGCCCCACCTGGACGCGCCTGCGCAGTTCCACCGCGCCGACCCCGCCCTCACCCGGGCGGGCGAAACCGAGCGCGCCTTCTGGGAGCGCATGGGCGACCCGGTGCTGGCGCAGCTGATCGAGGACGCGCTGCGCGACAACCGTGAACTGCACATCGCCCTGGCCCGGCTCGAGCGCGCCCGCGCCCTGATGGGCGAGGCCGGCCGCGATTACCTGCCAACGGTCCGCGCCGGCGCCCACGCCGGCGAGCAGCGCGCCTCGGCCTTCGAGGCACCGGGCGTTTCGCGCGCCGACCGTGACATCGACACCCGCGGCGCCGAGGCCACCGTCAGCTGGGAGCTGGACCTGTTCGGCCGCGTCCGCCGCAACGTCGAAGCGGCCCGCGGCGAACGCGAGGCCAGCGAGGCCGACCTGGCCGCGCTGCAGGTGGCCGTGGCCGGCGAGGTCGCGCGCAACTACTACCTGTTGCGCGGCCTGCAGACGCGGCTGGCGGTGGCGCAGGACAACGCCCGCAACCAGGAGCGTTCGCTGGAGCTGGTGCTGGCCCGCGCCGAGGCCGGTGGCGGTACCGAACTCGACAGCGCCCGCGCCCGCGCGCAGCTGGAACTGACGCTCTCGCGCGTGCCCGCCCTCACCGCCGAGGTGCAGGCCACCCAGCATCGCCTGGCGGTGCTGACCGGCCGCGAGCCCGGCGCGCTCGGCGAACTGCTGGATGCGCCGGCGCCCTGGCCGCCGCTGCCCGAGCTGCTGGCGGTAGGCACGCCACCCGACCTGCTGGCACGCCGCCCCGATGTCGCCGCCGCCGAGCGGCGCCTGGCTGCGGCCACCGCCCGCATCGGCGTCGCCACCGCCGACCTGTATCCGCGTCTCAGCCTCGATGGCCTGATCGGCAGCCTGGCCGGCAACAGCAGCGAGCTGTTCGAACGTGACAGCGAACGGCGCCGGGTACTGCTGGGCGTCGACTGGTCCTTCCTCGACCGCGGTCGCGTGCGCGATCGCATCGATGCCGCCGGCGCCGACGCCCGCGCCGCCTTCGCCGCCTGGCAACAGGCCAGCCTGCTGGCGCTGGAGGAAACGGAAACGGCGCTGGTGCGCTACGCGCAGAGCGAGCGCGAACGCGAGCACCTGGAAGAAGGTGCGCGCGCCAGCGCCCGCGCGGCGGAACTGGCGCGGCTGCGTTTCGAAGGCGGCGTCGCCGGCTTCCTCGACGTGCTGGAAGCGGAGCGTGCACGCCTGGAGGCGGAGGATCTGGCGGCGGCGGCGCGCATGCGCCAGGCCCAGGCCCTCGTCGGACTGCACGCCGCCCTCGCGGGCGGCTGGCCGGAGCGGATGCCGCAGCCGCAACCGCTGGCGGCGATCGACAGGCGCTGAATCGCGGGCCCGGAAACAGGAAGGCCCGCTTGCGCGGGCCTGTCTGCGTGACGCTCCTGTTGTCCCAGGCCCACTCTGATGGCCTCAGGAACGCCGAGCCGTTGGAGAGAGAGTTTCCATTGGCGTTCGCGGACGTCACCAGAATGCCCCGGAAGGGCTTCCGCAGTGTGTGCATGGCGTGACCTTCATGTTTGCCCGGCCATGCCCGGGAACGGTTCCACACCGGGCCAAAAGACACGGCCGTGTGCATGGATTGCCAACTAGCGGCCTGGACGCTCGTGCAGCGTCGCCAACCCCGTTTTCGTTACTTCCGGTTCATGTACGTGAGGGTGGAATCAAGAGAATTGGAGATCGCAGGCTGCCAGACGGACAAGGATGTGATAGCCCGTACTGCCTTCACCGCCGCCCTGCTGCGTCCGCGCCTCGCCGAAGGCGTGACGCTGGGCGGCGACAGCTTCAGGCTGGTGGTTCTCGCGAGCCGCGGCATCCAGGTGGATGTGCCCGCTGGCTGGACCTCGGCCTGGTGGGTTGGTCGCGGCAATCTCGAAGCCCAGTCCACCCATTTCGACGGGCAGGTGGTGGCCGGCAACCTGATGACCTGGCAGGACAGCCCCATCCGCCTGTACTCGCATGCGCGGGTCGGCGCGATCGGCATCGCCGCGCCGACCAGGGTCTGGACCCAGGCGCGCGGCGCCGGTGTCGTTTCCCGGCTGCTGCTGCCCTGGCAGGAGCCCGCCTCGCGCGAGATCCGCCGCCTGCTGCTGCGCACCGCCCGGCTGGTCCGCAACGGCAGCGCCGGCGCGCCGGCAGCGCTGGGCGCATTGCTGGCCATGCTGCACGAGAACCAGGTCGAGCTGCTCGAGCGCCTGCCGCTGTGCAGCGGTCGCACCCGCCAGCGCCGCGAGCAGGTGCTGATGCGGCTGATGCGGGTGCGGCACATGGTCCGCTTCGGCCGCGATCCGCGCGCCGAGCTCGGCCAGCTGGCCAAGGTGGCCAACTATTCCCCCACCCACCTGATCCGCCTGCACCGCGAGGTCTTCGGCGAGACCCCGGCCGAGTACGCGATGCGCCTGCGCGTGGAGCGCTCCTGGGCGCTGGTGCGCGACACCCGCATGCCCATCGGCGACATCTCCGAAGCCGTCGGCTTCGAGAGCAAGAGCGCGTTCTGCCGCTCCTTCAAGACCATCTTCGGCCACACGACCTCGGAAGTACGTCGCCTGGCGGCACAGAGCCAGAGCCGCTGCGGCACCGACCGCCAGCCACAGCCCTGCTAGGGCTACCGCGAACACGCCCCGGGCCGGCAACGGTCGTTTGACAGTCCATTCGAAGGGCCCCGGCAACGGGGCCTCGCTTGCGGACGCGAAAAAAGTGGGCCGGGGTTTCCCCCGGCCCAAGCCCGTTCCCCGATTCCGGCCCCGGCGCGATGCCGGGGCCGGAGGGACGTCAGAACGTCTGGGTGTAACGGATGTAGGTGGTACGGCCGTAGGCGTCGTACAGGAAGAAGTTCCACGGACGGCCATCGAAGTCCCGCAGCTGCGGGTAACGGTCACCGACGTTGGTGGCGCCGATGGCGATGGTGGCGTTCCACGGAGCCTTCCAGCTCAGCTGCACGTCGTTGGTGGCATAGCCGCCCACGGTGGTGGTCGGGGTGCCGTTGCTCTGGCCATCGATGTAGTTGATGTTCCAGGACGCGGTCCAGT
>Ga0207873_1003458_pt1 | contig 11561 bp, 8 predicted proteins | sample BGWIniCompost_FD_187373 | JGI IMG/M metagenome (GOLD analysis project Ga0207873, IMG submission 187373) | Cellulose adapted compost microbial communities from Newby Island Compost Facility, Milpitas, CA, USA - BGW Initial Compost (SPAdes)... ... | reverse complement strand
CCGGCGTGCGCACGGCGCACGCCTCCCACTGGAAGTTCGCTGCGCGGGACCACCAGCCGCGGCGCGGCGCGGCTTCGGACGCACGGCATGACCTGCTTCGGTGTTGCCCGCGGCGTGGCTCGGCGCTGGGCGGGGCAAGTGTGTCTTCGATGAACTGCCCGGGCATGCCGGTTTTGCGACTTGCGGCATGCGCCGCTTGTTGGTCCTTGGCGGCGGACGGGCCACGTCGCGACTGGCGGCCCCGCTCCGCGAATGTCCTCCGGCGTGCGCACGGCGCGCGCCTCCCCCTGTAAGTTCGCTGCGCGGGACCACCAGCCGCGGCGTGGCGCGTCTCCGGTGACGTCGGCGGGGCGCAAGCCCGCATGCTTCCGAAAGAAAAAGCCCGGCGTTCGCCGGGCTTTTCCGTATGGCGCGGTTGCGCCGGATTACCAGATGATCACACGGTCGTCGCCGTCGCGCACCATCGGGTCGCCGGGCTTGCAGTCGAACGCCTCGGCGAAGGCGGGCAGGTTGGACGGGGCGCCGATGGCGCGGAACTGCGCCAGGGCGTGCTCGTCGGTCACCAGGCGCTTGCTCAGCTCCTCCGGGGTGAAGTTGCGGCGCCAGACCGTGGCCCAGTTCAGGAAAAAGCGCTGGTCCCTGGTCAGGCCGTCGGTCATCGGGTCGGGCTGGCCCTGCGTGGCCTTCTTCATCGCGTCGTAGGCCGTGGCCAGGCCGCCGAGGTCGCCGATGTTCTCGCCCAGGGTATGGGTGCCGTTGAGCGTGCGGCCATCGGGGAGCTTGTAGGCGTCGAACTGGGCGATCAGCTTGGCGGTGCGTTCCTTGAACGCGGCCGCGTCGGCTTCGGTCCACCAGTTCTCGAACTTGCCGGTCGGTCCGAAGCGGCTGCCCTGGTCGTCGTAGCCGTGGCTCATCTCGTGGCCGATCACCGCGCCGATGCCGCCGTAGTTCATCTCGTCCGGCGCGTCGGGGTCGAAGAACGGCGGCTGCAGGATCGCGGCCGGGAACACGATCTCGTTCTGCAGCGGGTTGTAGTAGGCGTTGACCATCTGCGGCGGCATCGCCCATTCGGTGCGGTCCACCGGCTTGCCGATCTTGTTGATCATCCAGCGATAGTTGAACTCCTGCGCCGCCAGCACGTTGCCCAGGTAGCTGTCGCGGCTGGTCTCAAGGCCGGTCCAGTCGCGCCACTTGTCGGGGTAGCCGATCTTGGTGGTGAACGCGGCCTGCTTTTCCAGCGCCTTGGCCTTGGTCTCGTCGCTCATCCACTCCAGGTTCCGGATCCGCTCCTTCAGGGCCTCGCCGAGGTTGGCGACCAGCGCTTCCATCCGCTCCTTGGACTCGGGCGGGAACGCGACCTTGACGTACATCTGGCCCATGGCCTCGTCGATCTGGTTGTTGATCGTGGCGAGCACCCGCTTCCAGCGCGGCTTGATTTCCTTCTGGCCGCTCAGGGTCTTGTTGTGGAACTCGAAGTGCTGCTGCACGAACTCGTCGGACAGGTACGGCGAGGCGTTGTCGACCACGTGGAAGCGCAGGTAGCTCTTCCACTGCTCGACCGGCACGTCCACCAGCATCGCGTCCACTTCGCGGAAGAAGTCGGGGACCGAGACCGAGAACAGCTTCGGCTGCTCGATGCCCTGGACCTCGAAGAACTTCGTCCACGGGAAGTTCGGGGTCAGCTTGTCGGCGTCGGCCACCTGCATCGGGTTGTAGTACAGCGACACGTCGCGCGAGAACTCGGCGCGCGACTTCGACACCTTCGCCAGGCGGGTCTCGAACGCCATCACGTCCTTGGCCTGCCGCGCGGCTTCGTCGGCCGGCACGCCGGACAGCTCCAGCACCTTGGCGATGTGGGCGACGTAGGCCTCGCGGATCGCCGCATGCCTGTCGTCGGTGTAGTAGGGCGTGTCGGGCAGGCCCAGGCCACCCTGGCCGGTGGCGGCGATGTTGATCGAGGAATCCTGGAAGTCGGGCATCGCCGCGACGCCGAGCAGGAAGCCCTGGCCCCGGGCGGCGGTGCGCTGCAGCCAGTCCACGAGGCCGGCGGTGTCGGAGAGCGCGTCGATCGCGGCCAGTTCGTCCTTCAGCGGCTCGATGCCCTGGGCGTTGATCTTCGCCTCGTCCATGCCGGTGGCCCAGAAATCACCCACCAGCTTTTCGACGCCGGTCGCATCCTCGAGGCTGGCCGCGTGCTGCGCGAGCTGGTGCTGGATCGCGGTGGAGCGCTCGTCGAGCATCTCGAACGCGCCCCAGTTGGTGCGGTCGGCCGGCACCGGGTTGGCCGCGAGGAACTTTGCGTTCACGTAGCCGGCGAAGTCGACGCAGGCGTTGATCGTGTCGTCGAGGTCGGACGGCTGGAAGCGGTTGACCGGCGGCAGGCTGGCCTCGTCGAGAACGAAGGACGGCTGCGCGGCGGTGGAATCGGTGGCGGGGGCCTGGTCCCTGCCGCAGGCGGTCACCGCGAGGGTGACGGCGAGGGACAGGAGCAGCAGGCGGGGTGCGGGTGCACGCATGGAATTCTCCGTGGAGCGGCGGAAGCGGCGGCCACGGCGGTGGCCGTGGCCGGTTGTGCGCCGCACTGTACGCCTGCGTCCTGTCCGGGAAGGGTGTCGGAGGTCATAGGCGCCCGCGGCGGCCCGGCTGCGGGAACGCGCGCGCGCAGGCAAAATCGGGACCTGTCCAGGGTGGAGGCACGGCATGCGGGTCCATTTCCACGGCGCGGCGGGCGAGGTGACCGGTTCGATGCACCTGGTCGAGGCCGCGGGCCGGCGGATCCTGCTCGACTGCGGGATGATCCAGGGCGGCCGCGAGATGGAGGCGCGCAACTTCGAGCCGTTCCCGTTCGACCCGGCCTCGATCGACGCGCTGGTCGTCAGCCACGCCCACATCGACCACGTCGGCCGCATCCCGCGCCTGGTCTGGCAGGGCTTCCGCGGCCCGATCTACATCCAGGACGCCGGCGCCGACCTGCTGCCGGTGATGCTGCTCGACGCCGCCTCGCTGGCCGAGAGCGACGCCGAGCGCGAGAACCGCAAGCGCCGTCCGGGCGAACCCGAGGCGATGCCGCTGTTCACCCGCGAGGACGTGCACGACGTGCTCGACCTGGTGCGCCCGCTGCGCTACGGCGCGCGCACAGCGATCGCGCCGGGGGTGGAGATCGCGTTCCGCGACGCCGGCCACATCCTCGGCTCCTCGATCGTCGAACTGTGGGCGGAGGGCCGCAAGCTGGTGTACTCGGGCGACCTCGGGCCGCAAGGCACGCCGATCCTGCGCGATCCCGAACTGGTCCGCAACGCCGACCTGGTGCTGATGGAATCCACCTACGGCGACCGCAACCACCGCGACCGGCTCGACACCATCCACGAGTTCGGCGACCTCCTCGAGCAGGCGTGGAACGCGCGCGGCAAGGTGCTGATCCCGGCCTTCGCCGTGGGCCGCTCGCAGGAGCTGCTGTACTGGTTCGCGCGCTACTGGGACGAATGGCAGATCTCGCGCTGGCGCATCTTCCTCGACAGCCCGATGGCGGCGAAGGTGGTCGCGGTCTACGACCGCCACCGCACGCTGTTCGACGAGGAGGCGCGCGAGGTCTGGAAGCGCCGCCCCAATCCGTTCACCCTGCCGAACCTGCACCTGACCGACAGCACTGAGGCCTCGATGGCGATCAACCGGATCGAGAACGGCGCAATCGTGATCGCCGGCAGCGGCATGGCCAACGGCGGCCGGATCCTGCACCACTTCCGCCACAACATCGAGCGCCGCGCCACCCACGTCGTGTTCGTCGGCTACCAGGCCGAAGGCACGCTCGGGCGCCGGCTGGTGGACGGTGCAGCCACGGTGCGCATCCACGGCGAGGAGTACCGGGTCAACGCACGGATCCACACCATCGGCGGCCTGTCGGCGCATACCGACCAGTCCGGGCTGCTGGCCTGGTACGGGCACTTCGAGGGCAACCCACCGGTGGTGCTGGTGCATGGCGAGGATCGCGCGCGCGAGCCGCTCGCGCGCGAGCTGCGCCGCCGCGGCGCGGGCGAGGTGACGCTGGCGCGGCCCGGGACGGCGGTCGAGGTCTGAGCGCTCAGGCCGGCGGCTTGTCCGCCGGGTCCTGCGTCGGCGCCTGCGGCGTGGCCGCCTGCTCGGCGCCGGCGTTGAGCGCCACGGAGGGCCGCTTGGGCGGCACGAACGGCGTCGGCTTCGGCGCTGGCGCGCCGCCCTGGCGCCGATTGCCGATGACCAGCCGCGCGCCGGCGCGCGAATCGTTGCTGGCCACTTCCATCTCGAAGCGCTCGGCGTCGAGCTTGCGGATCTGGGTGGAGATCGCCGCGGCCTCGTCGGCGGGCACGCCGAGCGCGCGCAGGGCCGCCTCGCCGAAGGCCACGGCCGAGCCGAAGGTCTCGCGCACCTGCACGTCGACCCCGGCCTTGACCAGCTGCAGCGCATGCTGGCGGTCGTAGGCGCGCACCAGCAGCTTGGCCTGCGGGAAGTGCCGCCGCGCCAGTTCCACGATCCGGTTGGCGGCGGCGCGGTCGTTCACGCACACCGCCAGCGCACGCGCCGTCCCCGCGCCCGAGGCGCGCAGCACGTCGAGCCGGCGGCCGTCGCCGTAGTACACCTTGAAGCCGAACTCCGACGCGCTGCGGATCATGTCGATGTCGTTGTCGATGATGGTCACGTCGACATCGCGCGCCAGCAGCGACTGGCTCATCACCTGCCCGAAGCGGCCGAAGCCGATGATCAGCACGCTGCCGGTCTGGCCGCCGGCCACGTCCACCCCGTCCAGCGACGGGGTCGTCGTCTCGCGCAGCAACGGCCGCACCGCGAGCGTGGCGAGCGGGGTCAGCACCATCGACAGCACCACGGTCGCGGTGAGGGTGTCGCTGGTCGGGCCGTCGATCACGCCCGCGGCCTCGGCCGCCGCGTACAGCACGAAGGCGAACTCGCCGCCCTGCGCCATCAGCACAGCGCGGTCGAGCGCGTCGCGGTGGCTGGTGCGCAGCAGCCGCGCGACGACGTAGATGCACGCGGCCTTGGCCAGCATCAGCGCCGGCACGGCCAGCAGCACCAGGGTCCAGCCGTCGCGCACCACCGCCAGGTCCAGCGACATGCCCACGGCGAGGAAGAACAGGCCGAGCAGGATGCCGCGGAACGGTTCGATGTCCGCCTCGATCTGGTGCCGGAACGTGGACCCGGACAGCAGCACGCCGGCCAGGAAGGCGCCCATGGCCATCGACAGCCCGCCCATCTCCATCAGCACCGCCGCACCCAGCACCACGAGCAATGCCGCGGCGGTCATCACCTCCCGCGCCTTGGCCGCCGCCAGCAGCCGGAACAGCGGATTGAGCAGGTACAGCCCCGCCACCACCAGGCCGAGCAGCGCGGCCGCGGCGATGCCCACGGCCACCAGCCCCGAGGGCGCGTCCGGATCCGCGGGCGCGTGCGACATCACCGCCACCAGCGCCAGCAGCGGCACGATCAGCAGGTCCTCGAACAGCAGGATCGACACCATGCGCTGCCCGCGCGGCAGCGCGATGTCGCCGCGCTCGCCCAGCACCTGCATCACGATCGCGGTCGAGGTCATCACGAAGCCGGCGCCGCCGATGAACGCGGCCTGCGGCGACAGGCCGAACAGCCGCAGAACCCCCACCAGGGCCGCGCCCGCGATGCAGATCTGCAGCGCGCCGAGGCCGAAGATCTGCCGGCGCAGGTTCCACAGCTGGGACGGGCGCATCTCCAGCCCGACCACGAACAGGAACATCACCACGCCCAGTTCTGCGAAGTGCAGGATCGCCTGCGGGTGCGAGAACCAGCCCAGCCCGAACGGCCCGATGGTGATGCCCGCGGCCAGGTAGCCGAGCACCGAGCCCAGCCCGAGCCGCCGGAACAGCGGCACGAAGACCACCGCCGCGCCGAGCAGGGCGACGGCGCCGACCAGCAGGTTATCGGCGCCCGCGTCGGCCGCCATGGCCTCAGCGCCGTCGCGCGGGCGCGGTCAGCGACAGCAGCAGGAAGCCGCCGACCAGGCCGGCGTTCTTCATGAAGTGCAGCAGCTGCGCACTGCGGGCCGGCTCGGCCAGGCCCCAGAACGGATGGTTCATCACCGCGTCGGCCACCAGCAGGGCGGCGGCGGCCAGGGCCAGCGCCCGGACCTTCCATCCCGCCGCCATCAGCACCCCCAGCAGCAGTTCGGCCGCGCTGAAGGTCAGGGTCGCGCCGCTGGTGGGCACGCCGCGCCAGGCGGCCCACAGGCGCCAGCTCCCCATCACGATGAACACGCTCGCCAGCAGCAGGCGGGCAAGGACGATTCCGGGACTCGGCGGGGTCGGACGGAAGGACATGCGGCGCTCGCGGGGCGGGGTCGCATGCAAGGGTGTCACAGCCGGCCGGCGGCTTTCCAGCGCGCCCGGCCGCGGGGATGGCCGGGAACGGGCGCAACGGGTACAATGACGGCGTTTGCAACACGGCTGCCCACCTGCATCCGCAGGCCACGATCCTGGCAGGCCGGCCCCGGGGGACCTCCCGGCGGCGCCTCTCCCGCACGTCTTTCGTCGCGCAGACACGGTTCCGGAAGCCTCCGGACGCCGCCAATCATTGCCCGCAACGCGGATCTGGATGGTTCCGGGCAAGCCCAGCCGAAGGCCTCGATCGATGCCCGTGCCCACGTCCGTGGCCGCATGGCGCGGCGGGACGCGGCTGCCGAGGAGCAAATCCCACATGACGCCTGACACCACCCCCTTCGCCGCGCTGGGGCTTTCGCCCGCGCTGCTGCGCGCCCTCTCCGAGACGGGCTACACCACGCCGACGCCGATCCAGGCCCAGGCCATTCCCTTCGCCCTGCAGGGCCGCGACCTGCTGGGCGCCGCCCAGACCGGTACCGGCAAGACCGCCGCCTTCGGCCTGCCGCTGCTGCAGCAGCTGGCCAAGGCCACGCCCGCCAAGGGGCCGCGCAAGCCGCGCGCCCTGGTGCTGGTGCCGACCCGCGAACTGGCGGTGCAGGTCGCCGACAGCCTCAAGGCCTACGGCCGCCACCTGCGCCTGAACGTGACCATGGTCTTCGGCGGCGTCGGCATGCAGCCGCAGATCGACAACCTGCGCCGCGGCGTCGACGTCCTCGTCGCCTGCCCGGGCCGCCTGCTCGACCACCTCGACTCCGGCCACGCCAAGCTCGACGCGGTGGAACTGCTGGTGCTCGACGAGGCCGACCGCATGCTCGACATGGGCTTCCTGCCCTCGATCAAGCGCGTGCTCGCGCGCGTCCCGCAGCAGCGCCAGACGATGCTGTTCTCGGCCACCTTCGAGCCGCGGATCCGCGCCCTGGCGATGGAGCTGCTCAAGGATCCGGCCGAAGTGCAGGTCGCCGCGCAGAACACCATCGCCGACACCATCGTCCACCGCGTGCATCCGGTGGACGCCTCGCGCAAGCGCGACCTGCTGGTCGAGATCCTGTCGCGGCGCCACGCCGACCAGGTGCTGGTGTTCGGCAAGACCAAGCACGGCTGCAACCGCCTCGCCGAACAGCTCGGCAAGGCCGGGCTGCCGGCGCTGGCGATCCACGGCAACAAGAGCCAGGCGCAGCGGCAGAAGGCGCTCGACCAGTTCAAGTCCGGCAAGGCGCGGATCCTGGTCGCCACCGACGTGGCCGCGCGCGGCCTCGACATCCCGAGCCTGCCGCTGGTGATCAACCACGACCTGCCGATGGTGGCCGAGGACTACGTGCACCGCATCGGCCGCACCGGCCGCAACGGCGCCAGCGGAGAAGCCCTGTCGCTGGTGTCGCCGGACGAGGCCGCGCTGCTGCGGCAGATCCAGCGCCTGCTCAAGGCGGGGATCGAGATGGAGGACGTGCCCGGCTACGCGCCGGCGCAGCCGCTGCGCCTCGACGGCAACCAGCCGGGCCGGCGCAACGGCGGCGGCAAGCCCGGCGGCGGGCAGCGTCCGCCACGCAAGCCCGGCCAGCGCGGCCACGGCAAGCCCGGCGGCCAGGGGGCGCACGCGCATGCCGGCAAGCCGGGTTCGCGCCCGTCCCGCGGCGGCAACCAGCGCCGCGACTCGCGCGCCTGAGGCCCGGCCGGGCACACGAAGGCCGGCCCCCGCGGGGGCCGGCCTTTTTCTTGCCCGCATTCCGCGCGCTCAGCGCGGCAGGCGCAGCCGGGTGCGGTGGAAGTTCCCGGGGGTGCCGGCGCTGCGGGCGAAATAGAGTTCGCCGCGTCCCCACAGCACGGTGGGGTGGTACTCGTCGGCGGCCGTGTTCACGCACGGGCCCAGGTTCACCGCTTCGGTGAACACGCCGTGGACCTGGCGGCTGACGTAGAGGTCGCCCCAGCCATGGCCGACGTCCTCGAGGCCGTCGTCGTCGCGGTCCAGGCGCACGAACAGCAGGGTTCGGCCGTCGGGCGAGATCTCCGGATTGAATTCCCAGCGCTCGGGCGTGTTCACGCCCGGGCCCAGCAGTTCCGGCGGACCGTAGCTGCCGTCGCGCCGCGGGCGGCTGCGCCAGATCTGCACGTCCCCGCCGGGCTCCGGTGCCTTGACCCGGGCGAAGTACAGGTTGCCGAGCAGGTCCGCGCTCGGATACAGCTCGTCGTAGCCCTCGGCGTTGACCTGGTCGCCGAGGTGCACCGGCTCGCTCCACCCGTGCGCGGTGCGGCGCACCATCCACAGGTCCATGTCCTGCCGGGGCCGGCCGTCCACCGGGCGCATGGACGAGAAGAACATCGCCGTCCCGAGCGGGGTCACGAACGGATCCATGTCGGCGTACGTGCCCGAGAACGGCACCACGGCCGGCGTGGACCAGCGGCCGCCCGGCAGGCGGCGCGAGGTGCGGATCTCGGCGCGCTCGCGCGTGCCGGGCCACCAGCCTTCGCTGTGCGACCAGTACGCCTCGGTGAGCAGCGGATTGAAGTTCAGCCGCCACTGCCAGCTGTCGGGAAGGGAAATGGTGCCGGGGGCGAACACCTCGGTCGGCGGGCAGGGCGGCGCGTGAGGGGAGGGCGACGCAGGGGAGGGAACGGGAGAAGGAGAAGGGGTCGGGGAGGGGCCGCCGCGCGCGTGCGCGCAGGCCGCGGCGAGCGCGGTGGTGAGTGCGGCGGCGAGCAGTCCGGCGGTCAGGGCATCGGGTCGGATCATGGCGCTTGCTCCGGCGACGGTGTGCCGAAGCAGAGGCCTTCAGGCGCGCACCACGCAACGACCTTGTGACGAAGCGTCCCGATCGCGGGGCGAACGCCACCTGGGCGCTTGCGGACGCAGCCGGCCCGTTCCAGCATGGCGTGCATATGCGCTTGCGTCCCTGGCCCACGCTGCTGCTGGTGACCGCCTGGTGGACGCTGTACGGCGTGGCCTCCACCAGCCAGGCACTGAGCATGGAAGGCGCCGACGGCCAGGTGATGCCGCTCGGGCGCGCGGCCACGATCGGCTTCGCCTCGGCCTGGCTGTGGATCCCGCTGACCCTGCTGCTGCTGTGGGGCGTGCAGCGTTTCCCGCTCGAGCGCGGCCGACTCGCCCGGCACCTGCCGGCGACCTTCGCCCTGGTGCTGGCGATCGTGGTGTTGCGCGCGTTGGCGGTGCTGGCGCTCAACCCGTGGGTCGGCTGGTACCACGGGCAGCCGGCGGTCGCCACGGTGCTCGCCGCGAGCCTGGCCAACAACCTGCTGCTGCTGTGGCTGATGGTCGGTGCGTGCCACGCCTGGCTGTACGCGGCGCGGGCGCGCGAGCGCGAGCGCCGGGCCGCGCGGCTGGAGGCCGACCTGGCCGGCGCGCGCCTGCAGCTGCTGGCCTCGCAGCTCAATCCGCACTTCATGTTCAACGCACTCAACTCCATCGCCGAGGTCGTGCACCTGGATCCGGATGCCGCCGACCGGATGCTGGTGGCGCTCGGCGCGCTGCTGCGCAGCAGCCTCGAGCGCCAGGCCACGCCGCAGGTGCCGCTGCGCGAGGAACTGGCGCTGCTGCGCCACTACCTCGACATCGAGTCGCTGCGCCTGGGCGACCGCCTGCGGGTGGAATGGCGGATCGGGGACGACGTGGGCGACGTGCGGGTACCGCCGCTGCTGCTGCAGCCGCTGGCCGAGAACGCGATCGTGCACGCGCTGGCGCGGCGCACGGGACCCGGGCGCCTGGTCGTCGAGGCGCGGCGCGAGGGCCCCGCCCTGCACCTGGCGGTGTGCGACGACGGCGGCGGGCCTGATCCGGAGGCGCGCCCCGGCCACGGCCTGGCCAACCTGCGCGCGAGGCTGCAGCAGCTGCACGGCACAGAAGCCTCCCTGCAGCTGCTGCCCAATGCGCTCGGCGGCACCACCGCACGGGTCGTGGTCCCGTGCGCGCCCGCGCGCGAGGTCGCGGCATGACCCCGTTGCGTGCGGCCATCGTCGACGACGAGCCGCTGGCCCGGCGGCGGCTCGAACGCATGCTCGGCGACCTGGGCGGCGTGGAGGTGGTGGGCAGTTATCGCGACGGCGCCGCGGCGCTGTCCGGGCTGGCGCAGGTGCGGCCGGACGTCGTGTTCCTGGATGTGCGCATGCCCGGGCTCGACGGATTCGAGCTGCTGGAGCGGATGCCGGCGCCGGCGCGGCCGCGGGTGGTGGTGGTGAGCGCATACGGCGAACGCGCGCTCGAGGCGTTCGCGGTGGATGCGGTCGATTACCTGGTCAAGCCGCTGTCGCCGGTGCGCCTGCGCGAGGCGGTCGAGCGGGTGCGTGCACGGATGGCGCCGGTGCCGCCACCCTCGGCGCCCCTGCGTGAACCAGCCCCGGCGGCCGGCGGATACCTCTCCCGCCTCGCGGTCCCGGACGGGCCGCGCCTGCGCGTGGTGGCGGTCGACGAGATCAGCATGCTGGTGGCACAGGGCAACTACGTCGAGCTTGTGCTCCCTGGTCGCAGCCTGCTGCTGCGCCAGCCGCTGGCCGCGCTGCTCGATCGCCTGGACCCGGCGCGCTTCGTGCGCGTGCACCGCTCGCGCGCGGTGCGCATCGACCTGGTCGAGCAGGTCGAGCCGCTCGGTGCCGGGCAGTACAGCCTGCGCCTGCGCGACGGCACCCGGCTCGCGTCCGGCCGTCGCTACCGCCAGGCGCTGCGCGCGGCGCTGGGGCTGGAGGGCTGAGTCCATCGGCCGCGGCGCGCAATGCGCGGCCGCACGCCCGCCGCGCCGTTCAGTCGAACAGCACCACCTGGCGGATCGCCTCGCCGCGGGCGAGCCGGTCGAAGCCGGCATTGATGTCGTCGAGCGCCAGCGTGTGGGTGAGAAGCCGCTCGACCGGCAGCCGGCCGGCGCGATGCAGGGCCACGTAGCGCGGGATGTCGCGGCGGGGCACCGCCGAGCCCATGTACGAGCCCTTGACCGTGCGTTCCTCCGCGACCAGGCCCACCGCCGGCACGCTGAACATGCGGTCGGGCGCGGGCAGGCCGACGGTGATCGTGCAGCCGCCGCGGCGGGTGGCGGCGTAGGCGGCGGCGAGCACGCGCTCGCTGCCCGCGGTCTCGAGCGCGTGGTCGACGCCGCCGCCGGTCGCCTCGCGCACCTGCGCGGCCACGTCGCCCTCGCGCGCGTCGATGCAGTGGCTTGCGCCGAG
>Ga0207873_1003456_pt1 | contig 11563 bp, 4 predicted proteins | sample BGWIniCompost_FD_187373 | JGI IMG/M metagenome (GOLD analysis project Ga0207873, IMG submission 187373) | Cellulose adapted compost microbial communities from Newby Island Compost Facility, Milpitas, CA, USA - BGW Initial Compost (SPAdes)... ... | reverse complement strand
CAGGAATTATTTTCATAAAAAAATGTTTCTTTTATATAAATGGAACTTTTTTATTCACCTTAAATGACGACGCTATGGATAAACTTTTACCCACCCTGCTCCTTGTTTTTCTTACGGCTTGTTCCAGCGTTTCGGTGGTTTCGCAGCGCGACCGGCAGGTTTTCCTGAACGATTACTTCAGTTTCAACTGGCTGTCAAACGCTTACGACGGAGGCAGCGACCAATACCGGATCATGCGCATAATCCAGTCGCAAGCCCTCAGGGAAATGACGCTGAGGGGTTACGCCTATGAACCCGAGAGCCCGGAAATCCTGGTCAACCTCGAGGCGATCACCGAGACCAATCCCGCGCCGCAGAATGCCCGGAAATCGGGATTCCGCTATTGGCAGGGGTATAACCCCTCGATTACGCACAATCCGGGCGACGTGATCGTGGAGTTTGTGGATATCGAACAGGAAAAGGTGATCTGGCAGGGGGCCATCCAGAACGGGCTTTCGGCGCCTCAAAAGGAAGAAAAGATCGGCCTGATCGTGAAAGAGCTGTTCGACCAGTTGAATAATTGAGGGGAATCTGGTTGCAGGTTGTTCCGGCTCGCGGTTGGGGGTCATGCCTTCCGCTGATCGCAATAACCCGACTTGCCGAGGGAATAATAACCCACCCCGCCCCCGACAAGTCGGGGAGTTGAGCTGCTAGCGACAGGCGACGGCGCTTAACCGAAAGCAGTTAGTTTTAGAATGTAAGTTTGTCGCTTGGCAGTTGTGAAGGGTTTGCTTTGCACTTCTACTCTCCACGTCGCCGCATCACAAGTTCGCCAGTTCCCTAGCTCGTCGCTTCCTACGCGTGGGATTTCTGCAAAGCCATCGACGATTTCAGCTTCATGTTTTCAACCGTGCTCACCTCGATAAACGACGCGCCGCTGGTGGGCCCGAAATTGCCCGCAAGGATGACGATGAGGTCGTCCTTTTTTACCCGCTTCCTTTCGAGCAGGGCGTCGATGGCGTCGCTGATGAATTCGTCGTTCGATTTCTTCATCTTGGCGAGGTTGGGCATCACGCCGTACGACAGGGCCAGCTCCCGCATCACCTTTGCGTCGTAACATTGCGCGAAGATCACCTTTTGACCCCTGTAGGCGGCGAGTCCCCGGATGGTCCGGCCCGTGATTGTGTCGGCGATGATCACCTCCGCGCCAAGATCGATGGCCGCCTGCACCGCCGAGCGGATCAGGAAAGCGGTAATCTTGTTGTTCAGGATAAAATAGGAAGTTTCTCTCAGGGGCTTAAGCGATTTCTCCACCTGCAGCGCAATGTTGGCCATGGTTTGAACGGCTTTTACCGGGTATTCGCCATAAGCGGTTTCGCCGCTGAGCATCACCGCGTCCGTGCCGTCGTAAATGGCGTTGGCCACGTCGCTGACTTCGGCGCGGGTAGGCCGCGGGCTCGTAATCATGGAATGAAGCATTTGCGTGGCGGTGATCACCGGCTTTCTTCTTTCCACCGCTTTTGCGATCAGCATTTTTTGCACGCCGGGAATTTGCTCCTGGGGGATTTCCACCGCCAGATCGCCGCGCGCCACCATGATGCCGTAAGCGTAATCGAGGATTTCGTCGATATTGTCCACCCCCTGCTGGTTCTCTATCTTGGCGATAATCTTGATCCGGCTTTCCTTTTCATCCAGAATATTTTGAATGGCCATGATATCGTCTTTGTGGCGGACAAAGGAATGGGCGATGAAATCAAGATCGTGTTCAATGGCGAAGTGGATAAAGCCGATATCCTTTTGGCTGAGGGTGGGCAGCTTGACATGCACGGAAGGGATGTTCACGCTCTTTCTTCCCTGGATCACCCCGTCGTTCATCGCCTGGCATATCAGCCGGTCGCCTTTTTTATCGATGGCCCTGAGTTCCAGAAAGCCGTCGTCGATCAGGATGGCGCTGCCGACGGGAACGTCGTTCACAAAATCCGGGTACGACACGTAGATGCACTCCGGGGTGGTGATTGCATTTGGGTCTCCCTTTATGGCGATGATATCGTTGCACTTGATGGGGATGTCTCCGTCGGATTTGGTGGTTCTGATTTCCGGCCCCTTGGTGTCGAGCAGTAGGGCGATTTTATCGGAAACCGCGCGCACATTGCGGATTACCTTGAGGGTGTCTTCGTGCGTTTGGTGGGCGGTATTCAGCCTTACGACATCCATGCCCGCTTCATACATTTGCCTGATCAGGTCGACGTCGCACTTTTTATCTGAAATTGTGGCGACTATTTTGGTCTTTTTTCTCATTCCTAAAAAAAATTGAAGATTCCATTTCGAGCTGCGAATTTAGTGGTTTGCGTCCAACTATTTCAGCATTTGCCAGCCGTTCCTTACCTGCACGGAATTCCAACCAGATTTATAACATTTTTTGCGGGGTTTTTCTTTTTGAGAGGGGATGTTTTAACGCCTGGAGATAAGCCGTTTTGCAAAAAATCGCCCGCACTATGCGGCGGGGTCTTGCGGAAACGAGCGGCCTCCGGCGATGAAACGCTCCACCTCCTTGAGCGACAGCTTGCCTTCGTGAAGGGCTCTGCTTACAATCACCGCAAAAATGCCCATTTCCTGGAGCTTCTCGATATCGTGAATGGAGCGGACTCCCCCGCTGGCGAGGATGCAAAGGTTGGGAAATCGCTTTTGCAAATTTTCATAAAGGTCGAAGGCGGGTCCTTCGAGCAGCCCATCCCGGTTGATATCGGTGGTTTTGACGTACTTGAGTCCCTGGTCGTAAAAATGTTGAATATGATCAAAAAGGTCGATGTCGGTTTTTCTGCGCCAGCCTTTTATAAACACCTTGTTGTTCATCGCGTCGGCGCCAAGCGTCACTTTCTCCCTGCCGTACGACATCGCCCAGGAGGAGAACAATTCCTTGTCTAAAACCGCGGCGGTGGCCACGGTGATGTAACTCGCCCCATATTCGAAGGCCTTGTTGATGTCGCCGCTGGTATGAATGCCTCCGGTAAAGTCGATCTTCAGGTTGGTATGATTGGCGAGGGCCTCGAGCACATGGTAATTGACGGGCGAGTCGCCTACGGCGCCTTCCAGGTCGACAAGGTGCAGAACTTCCATGCCGTGGTCTTCAAATTTCCGGGCCACATCCACCGGACTGCCCTCGTAAACTTTTTCCGGAGAAGCCGCCCACTGGGTCATTTTGACGATTTTCCCGCTATGAATGGAGATTGAAGGGATAATCTGGATCATAATTGCTTTTGTTTCTAAAAAAGTTAACGGTCGCTTTTATCGTTGTGTTGTGTTTTCGCGGTTTCGATTTTGATTTTTCCCTGCCGACGTCGTTTCATTTCAAACCTGGTCCACCAGCTTGAAGCCATGGCCATGCATGGTGAGAATCTGGATAGTCTCGTCTTCTTTCAGGTATTTCCTTAACCTTGCGATGTACACGTCCATGCTCCTCGCATTGAAATAAGAGTCTTCCCGCCATATGGTTTTTAAAGCGTCGCTGCGTTCAAGCAACTGGTTTTTGTTCCGGCACAGCATTTCAAGAAGTTGGGATTCCTTCGTGGTAAGTTTTACGGAGTTTTTCTCCGAACTCAGTTCGTGGTTCTTTGCGTCGAAGGTGAACTTCCCGAAACGGAACAGCTTTTCTTCGGGCTCCCTGGTTTCCGGATAAACCCGCCGCAAGATGGCTTTCAAACGCAGGAGCAGTTCCTCCATGCTGAAGGGTTTGGAAATATAGTCGTCGGCTCCCAGGCGAAAACCTTCCAGGGTGTCTTCTTTCATCGATTTTGCGGTAAGGAATATGAATGGGACTTTGGCGTCGATGGCGCGGATCTCTTTGGCCAGGGTAAACCCATCCATCCTGGGCATCATGATGTCGAGAATGCAGAGGTGGAATTTATACTTCCGGAACGCTTCTATTCCTTCCTTCCCATCGCGGCAAAGCGTAGTCTTAAACCCTTTGATCTCCAGGTATTCCCGGAGGATCTCGCCGAGGTTCGGATCGTCTTCGGCAAGCAGCAGTTTATACTTTTCCGTTTTCATATGGCAAATATATCTTGAACTTGCTTCCTTTCCCAGGGGCGCTCTCTACGGCGATATCGCCCCCAAGCGCCTCGACCATCGTTTTCACATAGGTCAGCCCCAGCCCGAAACCTTTAACGTCGTGGAGGTTGCCGGTGGGGGCTCGGTAAAACTTTTCAAAGATCCTTTTCGTCGTTTCCTTGTTCATGCCAATGCCCTTGTCGGCGACGGCAAACATCACGCCTTCTCCCGCGTCCGCCGACTCTATCGTGATCTCAGGAGCTTCCGGCGAGTATTTGTTGGCGTTGTCGAGCAGGTTGTAGATAATGTTGGCGAGATGAACCTGGTCCGACACAAGCCGGGTTTTTTTCGCCTCCAGTTTTTTGTTAATCCGCCCTCCTTTCTTTTCTACCAACAGTTTAACATTCGACAACGCCTTTTCAATAATCTCATGAAGATCCACCTTTTCATATTTCAGCTTGAAATCTTTCTTCTCCAGGGTGGCGGCTTGCAACACCTTTTCAACCTGGCGGCTAAGGCGTTGGTTCTCGTCCCTGATCACGCCGAGGTACCGCGCCACAAAACTGTCTTCCTTTCGCACGTCCGGGTCCTGCAAGGCTTCGCAAGCAAGCGAGACCGTGGATATCGGCGTTTTGAATTCGTGGGTCATGTTGTTGATGAAATCATTCTTGATCTCCGACAGCTTTTTTTGCCTGATGATTACATATAGGGCGGCGGAAAAGCAAAGGATAATGACCAGCGCCAGGGCCGCCGATGAGACGGATGAGAGAACGATCTTATTGAAAAGATACTTTTGCTGTCCGGGGAAAAATACGGAAAGCGTATGACCCGGGCCCGTCAAATCGTTCGGGAAAAGATTGACTTGGAAATCCGGATTCTCTGCCATATTGATTTCTTCGGGGCCTCCCGCCAGGACTATCCTGTTGGTGGATTTGTCCAGAATGGCGTAGGCGTAAACGAGGTTGACGCCCCTGTTGCGCAGTTCGGCGTTTAACAATGAGTCCAGCTGCTTCTTATCTACCCGCTTTTCGATGGGGATTTCCGGTTTAAACAGTTCGTCGATCGCCACCATGAGCGCCTGCGATTTCTGCTCCAGTTTTTTTTCGAACTCCATAAAGCGTTCTTTCCTGAGCTGTTCGATCTTCCGCCTCATGTTTGCGGCGTTCGCTTCTTCGCGGGCGTTATCCCTGTTTGCAGGTTTAAGAGGGCGATTCATGGCGAGCTGCATGTCTTCAAAAATCAAGGAGTCGATCGCCCGGAAATCAGGAAAAAATGCGCCGGACCTGAACTGGCTGATCATGATCGAATCGATTTTCCGGTGAAGCTCGAACGCGTCGAGGGGTTGCCGGGAAGCGCGTTCTTCCCGTTGAGCGGGTTTGCCGGGAGATTCAAGCGCCATTTCCAGGTCGGCGTAAGGTTCCGTATAAAGCGATTTCAGGTCGGCGCTCAGCGAGTCAAACTGGCGGGTAAAGAAATCTCTTACGCGTTCAGAATAGCCGCTCCTGTCGCCATTCCTCAATCGAAAGGCGTTTAATGGGGATCCCGACAGCTTGCTTTCGGCGATATACAGCGCTTCCTGCTTTTCCAGTTTCTCAGACACCGCGTTCAGGGCGGCGTGGACGTCCTGCCTAAACCTTTCTTCGTTGATATGAATCGCATTCCCGATCCAGTACAACTGGAAGGCGATCAGCCCCAGCGTGGACAGGGTCATTGAAACGATGATTAATCTTATTGTCGATTTCTTCATTTTAACCAAATTTATGAATCGCAATGAAACAGGCGCGGAATTTTAACCTTTTTTAACGTTCTTTGCCGCCCGTTCGCAAAAGAGATATATCGCTTAATATATAACACGAGAATGGGGAAAAATTCCAAATCCGGGGCGCGTTGCGGCGGCGTTTTTGTTGCTTTCCCCTGTTGTCGCGCCGCAACTGAACCGGACAATTTCCATGCCGGGCGCGTGTATTAAAATCGTGAAATAAATATGGTTTTATATTTGTTTTAGCGCTAACTTACCGGAAGTTTTTGTCAAAAAAGTATAAAGATATTTAGTCATGTTAATAAGTAAGAAAGCCAGGCAGGTTCTTGCCGTGGTTGTCGCTTCGCTTGTAACGGCGTTCGGTATATTTTATTTCTCATCGTTGGGGGAGGCCGCAAAAAGCGCGGAAACCCGTCAGGTCGATCCCGCGTTCAGCGCATACATTTCTTCCTACACCGCGGGAGCCATTTCGGCGGGCTCGACCATCAAAGTCAGGTTTGCCCAGGAAATTGTCGATTCCACATATTATGGCCAAAAATCTGAGAAGCGCCTGTTTCAATTCAAACCTTCGATTAAAGGCTCGGCCTTTTGGATCGACGGCAGGACTGTCGAATTTCGTCCCGAAGGACGGCTCAGGCAGGGACAGGAATATGTCGCCACATTGTTCCTTTCAGAACTCGTGGAAACGCCCGGGCAGTTTAAGGAGTTTACATTTCATTTTAAGACGATCGCTCAGAATTTTGAAGTCCAGGTAAACAACCTCTATCCTCACGATCCCCTCGACCCGAAGCGGCAAAAGTTGGATGGCGTATTTATAACCGCCGATATTGCCGGAGACGCGCAAGTTGAAAAATCGTTGAAAGCCCTTCAGGATGGGAAAGAATTGCAGGTGAAATGGACCCATCAACCGGACGGCAAGTCGCATTTGTTCACGGTCGAACACATAACCAGAAAGGAAAAAGCGGGAAGCGTCGATCTCAAGTGGAATGGCGAGCCCCTGGGCGTTTCAAAAGAAGGAAGCCGCAAAGTGGAAGTGGCCGCTCTTGGCGATTTTAAGCTTACCTCCGTGAAAGTCGTTCATTCCCCCGAACAGTACATTCTTTTGCAATTCTCGGATCCGCTGCAAGAGAATCAGGATTTAAACGGCCTGGTATCGATCGGCGACCTGACCGATCTGCGATTTTTCATCCACAACAATGAAGCGACCGTCTATCCGCCAGTGAGACAGACCGGCGCTCAAACGATATTCATTTCGCCAGGAATAAAGAATATTTTTGGTTACTCGCTGGAAAAGGAAATTCAAAGGGAAGTCGAATTCCAGCAAATCAAACCGGCGGTAAGGGCCGTAGGGAAAGGGACGATCCTTCCTTCCACCGAGGGGCTCATCTTCCCGTTCGAAGCGGTTAATCTGAAGGCCGTTGAGGTAAGAATTATCAGGATTTACGAAGATAATATTCTGCAATTTCTGCAAATAAACGACCTCGACGGAAACGACCAACTGGCCAGGGTGGGCCGGCCCATAATTTCGAAAACAGTTCCATTGAACGCTTCCGGCATTACCGAACCGGGCAAGTGGAACCGCTACACGATCGATCTTTCTGAATTTATCAAAGTCGAACCGGGAGCGATTTATCAGGTAAAGATCGGGTTTAAGAAACGGCACTCCGCTTACTATTGCGACGGCCAGGAAACCGCCGACGACAATATGGTGGAAATGGAAACGGCGACTTCGTGGGATGATCCCGAACGCGAATTCAGTCCTTGGGATAATTATGAAGAATACTATTACGATCCGGATTATGACTGGACGCAACGCGACAATCCTTGTCATTCTTCGTATTACTACGGCGAAAGACGGAGCGTCAAGAAGAATGTGCTTGCCTCCGACCTGGGGATCATCGCCAAACGCGGCGCGGATGGAAAGCTCATCGCCGTGGTTGCCGATCTGAAGACGACCGCGCCTCTGGCCAACGTAAAAGTGGATATTTATAATTATCAGCGGCGTCTTCTGGAGTCGGGATTTACGGATGCGGAGGGGAAGATAACCGTTCCGCTTTCGCAAAAGCCGTTTCTCTTGGTCGCTTCTCATAACGCGCAAAAGGGCTACCTGAAGCTGGACGACGGCTCAGCCCTCCCGGTGAGCGCCTTCAACGTAGGGGGAACTATTGTGCAGGATGGCGTCAAAGGTTTTATATATGGCGAAAGAGGCGTATGGCGACCGGGCGATTCGCTTCATCTCACATTTATGTTGGAGGATAAAAACCATCTCCTGCCCGGCGCGCACCCGGTGATTTTTGAGTTGGTCAATCCGCGTGGACAAATTGAAAAAAGATTGGTTAGGAATCAGGGCGTGGGAGGCATGTACAATTTTAGCGTAAATACGTCCGGCGACGCGCCCACCGGCAATTGGACAGGCAAGGTGTCGGTGGGAGGCGCAACCTTTACCAAAACGTTGAAAATAGAGTCGATCAAGCCTAACAGGTTGAAAATCAACCTTGATTTCGGAGCCGGCAGGCTTACGGCCATGACTCCCGAGATTACCGGGAAACTGGACGTCAAATGGCTTCATGGAGCGCCGGCCAGGAATCTTAAGGCGGAATTTGAAGCGATCCTTGTAAAAGGGGTTACTGAATTTGATGGTTTCCCCGATTACATATTCGACGATCCGGCCGCCGACTTCCAAAGCGAAAGCAAAAAAATATTTGAGGGAAGGCTGGATGAGAACGGAACGGCGACAATCCGGACAAACCTGGAAACTGCAAATGCGCCTGGCATGCTGATGGCCAACTTCAAAGGAAAGGTTTTTGAAGAAGGAGGCGACTTCAGCGTCGACCGGTTTAGCATTCCATATTATCCCTACTCCTCCTTTGTAGGCTTGCGCCTGCCCAGGGGCGACAAAGCCCGGGGGATGTTGTTGACGGACACGACCCATACGGTAAACATAGCGACTGTGGATGCCAACGGGAACCCGGTTTCAAGAAACAGAATCGAGATAGAAATATACAAACTCGATTGGCGGTGGTGGTGGGACAATTCCGACGCAGGGATAGCGAACTATCTTTCCAACCATCATCATGCCCCGGTAGCGTCGGCTACGGTTCGTACGGTGAACGGAAAAGGCGAATGGAGATTCAGGATTAAGTATCCCGAATGGGGCAGATTCCTGGTTCGCGCTTGCGATCCGGTATCCGGTCATTGCTCGGGCAAAATCATTTATGTCGATTGGCCCGGATGGGCGGGAAGGGCGCAACGCGATATGCCCGGCGGAGCCGCGATGTTGTCGTTTTCAACGGATAAAGAAGTTTACAAAGTAGGCGAGGCGATCCGCGTCAATATCCCGTCTAGCGGACAGGGCAGGGCGTTGGTGAGCGTTGAAAACGGCAGCGGCGTATTGTTGAGCCAATGGGTAGAGACGCAGGAAGGCGAAACGCCGTTTATGTTTGCCGCCGGCAAGGATATGACGCCCAATATTTACATCCACGTTTCATTGCTGCAGCCCCATTCGCAAACCGCCAACGATTTGCCCATCCGGTTGTATGGCATTGTTCCCGTCAAGGTGGAAGACCCCGAGACCATCCTGCGACCGCAAATCGCAATGGCGGACGTATTGAGACCGGATACAGAAGTATCGATAAAAGTCAGCGAAGCGAGCGGCAGACCGATGGCTTATACAATTGCTATGGTTGACGACGGTCTTTTGGATTTGACGCGGTTTAAAACGCCCGATCCCTGGTCCGTTTTCTATGCCAGAGAAGCGCTCGGCGTAAAAACATGGGATCTGTACGACCAGGTGATGGGAGCCTTTGGCGGAGAGCTCGAAAGTCTTTTGGCGATAGGCGGCGACGACGCCATCGAGGCGCCGGAGGCCACCAAAGCCAACCGGTTTAAACCTGTGGTAAAATACCTTGGCCCCTTCATGCTTGAAAAGGGGAAAACGGCCAGTCATACTTTCCGGATGCCCCAATATGTCGGATCGGTGAGGACCATGGTGGTCGCCGGATATGAGGGAGCATACGGGTTTGCCGAAAAAACTACGCCCGTCAAACAGGAATTGATGGTGTTGGCTACGCTGCCGCGCGTATTGGGACCCGGCGAAATTGTACAGTTGCCGGTAAATGTATTTTCTGGCGACTCGCGGATCAAAAATGCAAAGGTTGAGATCAAGGTCAACGACCTGTTTTCTATCCAGGGAGAATCGTCAAAAACGGTTGCGTTCAACGGCGAGGCTGATCAGTTGACGACTTTTGGAATAAAAGTGAAACCGTCTCTGGGAGTAGGCAAAGTCGAAGTTCAGGCTTCTTCGGGAAATCTTACCGCCCGGCAGGAAATTGAAATAGAAGTCAGAAACCCCAATCCGCCGGTTACCGACGTTTACGAGGCCGTGATTGAACCCGGAGAAAAATATGAGTTCAATTACAGGCCTGTGGGTATGGAAGGCACGAACAATGGGTTTCTTGAAGTTTCCAATATCCCGCCCATCAACTTCGGGTACAGGTTAAAGTTCCTGCTTGGCTATCCGCATGGCTGCCTGGAACAAACGGTTTCGACGGTATTTCCCCAGTTGTTCATTTCCAATATCAAGGAGCTCATTAAAGGAGAATCTGAAATGATCGACAGGAATGTAAAAGCCGGAATCGACCGGTTGCGAAAATACCAGACTGCCGACGGCGGATTTGCTTACTGGCCCGGCGACAGGGAAGCTGATCCATGGGGCAGCGCCTATGCCGGCCATTTTATGCTGGAAGCGCAGGCGAAAGGGTTCCATGTGTCTGACGACCTGATTAATGCGTGGATCAAATATCAGCAAAGGGAAGCAAACAAATGGCGTCCCAACAGCAAATACAATAGAGACGATCTTGTGCAGGCATACCGGTTATACGCCTTGGCGCTGGCAAAAAAACCGGAACTCGGCGCAATGAACAGGATGAGGGAAATCAAGGATCTTTCCGTGCAGTCAAGGTGGCGTCTTGCCGCCGCTTACGTCCTTGCCGGACAAACAGACGCCGCCCGGGAAATCGTTGCCAACTTTACCTTTGAAGTGCCTGAATTCAGGGAATTGGCGTTTACCTATGGATCTTCGCTGAGAGACAAAGCCATGATACTTGAAACGGTTTCATTGCTTAACGAGCGCGACAAAGGAATCGACCTGGTTAAACAAATATCCGCGCAACTAAGCGACGACGGCATGTGGCTGAGCACCCAGACTACCGCGTATTGTTTAATCGCCATAGCCAAGTTTGCCGGGAAGCCGTTGAATTCCGAACCGCTCAGGTTTTCATATCAATTGGGAGCCGCAAAACCGGTGAATGCCAAGACAGACCTTCCGCTGGTTCAGGTTCCATTGGAAATCAAAACTGTTTCAGAAAGAAAAGCAATCGTTACGAATCAAACATCGGGAGTACTATTTGCCAGGTTGATCCTCGAGGGCGTTCCCGCAAAAGGAGATACTACGGAAAAAGAGAATTCGCTGATGATGGACATTGTTTACAAGGATATGAATGGCGCCGTAATCGATCCTTCTTCGCTTGTCCAGGGACTTGATTTCATGGCTGAAGTCACGGTAGCCAACCCCGGCATCCGCGGCGCTTACCATGAAATGGCGTTGACCCAAATATTTCCATCCGGATGGGAAATCCATAACACGAGAATGGATGAAACGGAAGATTTCTATCAGAAAGACAAACCGGAGTATCAGGATATCCGCGACGACCGGGTATATACCTATTTCGATCTCCCGGCAAATCAGCGAAAAACGTTCAGGGTATTGCTGAACGCGGC
>Ga0207873_1003455_pt1 | contig 11567 bp, 10 predicted proteins | sample BGWIniCompost_FD_187373 | JGI IMG/M metagenome (GOLD analysis project Ga0207873, IMG submission 187373) | Cellulose adapted compost microbial communities from Newby Island Compost Facility, Milpitas, CA, USA - BGW Initial Compost (SPAdes)... ... | reverse complement strand
CGCCGAAACCCGGCCGACGGCCCCCCACACCACCTCCTCGAACCATGGCCGGCGCGGCGGCCGAGGGCCCGGCACGCCACCGGCACCAGGAATCTCGCCCGCAGCGCAGGCACCACACCGCGACACCGCAACCACCGGCGAACGCTCACGAAAGCCAGCGGCGCCATCCGCCAAGCCAACAGGCCGCCAGGAAACGCGCCACCTCATACGCAAGCGACCCAACCACGGGAGTCCAGCGACCGTCTCGGGCTGTGAGACGCCCCCCCGGCAGGCTGGGATCGACATCAGCGGAGACCGCCCCATGAGCCGGAACAGCAACGACGCGATCCCCTCCCCCGACCCGCGCATCGCCAACGTCCTCGGACACTGGCTGGCCCTTGGCGCCCTCGCCCTGCTGATGCTGCCGCCGGCCCGCGGCGAACTGCCCTGGCTGGGCAGCGGACCGTACTGGCTGCTGCTGGCCCCGGCCATCGCCCTGGCCGTGCTTTACCGCGGAGCACTGGCGGCGGCGTGGCGTGCGTACCTCGTCCGCGACACGCCACGCCGCCGCCGGCGCAACCGCGGCGGCCAGGCCCGGCGCCGCTATCAGAGACCGGCCGCGTCCAGCGCCTTCTCGGCCGCGTCGCGGCCTCGCTCGAGCAGCTCCCGCGCCCGCCAGAACTCGTAGAAGGTCGCCGCGTCGCGCGGCAGCCGGATCAGCAGGTCCGGCGGATCCTGGGCCAGGTGCAGGCGGGCGATGTGCGACTGCATCGTGTCCAGCGCCCGCGACATCAGGTCCATCACGCCTCGGTCCTTGCCCGTGGCCCTGGCGGGGCCGGCCTTGGCCAGGCTTTCCCAGATCGAAGCCATGCGCTCGCGCAGCGAGGCCGGGCCGTGCTGGCCATTGCCCGGTTCGACACCCTCGCCATTGCCCGGCCCCGCGTCCACTTCCTCGTGGCGTGGCTCCAGGCCGCGGTCCATGCGCTCAGGCTGGCCGCTGACGTCGACGGCGATCACCAGGTCGGCCTGCATCTGCCGGGTCGCCGCCACCGGCACCGGCGCCAGCAGGCCGCCGTCCACCAGTTCGCGGCCGTCCAGGTGCTTGGGCGTGAACACCATCGGGATGGCGATGGAGGCGCGGATGGCGTCGAACAGCTTGCCCTTCGTCAACCAGATCTCGCGCTGGCTGCCGAGGTCGGTGGCAACGGCGATGAAGGGGATGGGCAGTTCCTCGATCAGGTGCTCGCCGACCAGGGTGCGCATGGCGGCGATCACCTTGTCGCCGCGGATCAGTCCCGGGTAGCCGAAGGCGAAGTCGAGCAGGCGCAGCACGTCGCTGCGCTCGAGGGTGCAGACCCAGTCGCGATAGGCGTCCAGGCGGCCGGCGGCGTGGATGCCGCCGATCAGCGCGCCCATGGAGGCGCCGGCCACGCCGGAGATCTCGTAGCCCCGGGCCTGCAGGGCCTCGATCACGCCCATGTGGGCCAGGCCGCGGGCGCCGCCGGCGCCCAGTACCAGTGCGACGCGCTTTCCCCGGTGCCGCTCAGCGCTCATAGGCGGACAGGGCCAGCTGCAGCAGGGTGCGGGCCTGTTCGCGCAGGGCCGGCGGTGCCACCACCTCGGCGTCGGCGCCGTAGCGCAGCACGTCCATCAGCAGTTCCTTGGACTGGCTGTAGGGCACCTTCAGTTCGTAGCGGCCGTCGGGCAGGAAGCGGCCCTCCTGCTTGCTGTGCCAGTGCTCGTCAGCCACCCAGCGCGCCGCCTTGGCCGAGAAGACGATGGTGGCCACGGCCTTGGGCGTGCCGGAAAAGATGCCGTAGCTGGAGGCCAGGTGCTGGTTGAGCTCCTCGTCGGGCAGGTCGCGGGCGGCTTCCTCGAGCATGCGGGCACCGGAAATGCGGTCGACGGAGAAGCTGCGCAGGCCCTCGCGCTCGTGGTCCCAGGCATCCAGGTACCAGTTGTCGCGGTAGTGGGTCAGGCGCTGCGGCGAGACCTTGCGGTGGGTGCGCTCGTTGGTGGAACGCGCGAGGTAGTCGAACTCGACCTGGCGCCGGTCCAGCACCGCGCTGGCGACCGTGCGGAAGGCGGCCTCGTCGCGGCGGCGCACGCCGCTGGCGATCACCCGCACCCGCTCCACCGGCCAGCGCTTGCCGCCGGCCTGCTGCGCCAGCAGGCTCTCGATGCGGCCGCGCAGCGGCGCCAGGGCGGTGGAGAGGACGCCGTCGCCGGTGCGCACCAGCAGCTGGTGGGCCGCCAGCAGGGCGTGCAGCTCGTCGGAGTTCAGCCACAGGCCGGGCAGCTCGAAGCGGTCGGCCTCCTTCTCGTCGTAGCGGATGCGGCCCTCGCCGACACTCTCCACCGGCGCGGCCAGGGCGTCGCGCAGGAAGGCGATGTCGCGGTACAGCGTGGCCCGCGAACAGCCCAGGTCCTGCATCAGGCTCTGGATGGACACCCCGTAGCGCGAGGACTTCAGGGTACGGTGCAGTGCAAGGATGCGCTCGTAGCGGTCCATGGGCGGGCAGGGGGCTGGGGACAGGGGCATGTAGAATGGCACCGCCCTTCCCGCCTTTCAAAGGCGAGCGTTTTCATCCGGGGGCTTTCCAAACGCCGTGGAGGAACTGCCATGCGCCTGCGACTGACTGCCAGCCTGCTGCTGGGCCTGCTGCTGGCCCTGCTTGCCCTGCCCGCCCTGGCCGCCGAGCCCCGGGAGGAACTGAAGGCCGCCTGGGCCAAATTCATCGGACTGGAGAGCTTCCGGGCCGAGGTCCGCGGCAAGGGCGGCGCCGTGCCGACCGCCCGGATGAGCTTCCGCGCGCCTGACCGGTTCCGCATCGAGATCGAGAACGCGCCCGGCATGATCATCATCGGCAACACCGCCTACATGAACATGGGCGCCGGCTGGATGAACGTGCCGGTGCCGGTGTCCGAACTGACCGGCAAGTACCGCGACGAGTCGGTGCTGGCCAAGGCCGACCAGATGCAGGTCGAGGCCCTGGGCGAGGACACGCTGGACGGCGAGCCGGTGCGCAAGTACCGCTACACCACCCCCGAGAGCCCGGACACCCGGCAGGTGGCCTGGATCTCGCAGGAAAGCGGCTACGTGCTGCAGATCGAGGTGGACGCGAAGGACGGCGAGGACGTGCTGATCCGCTACCGCGACTTCAACGATCCCGGCATCCGCATCGAAGCCCCGCGCTGAACGGAGCCTCCGGCGCCATGAAGCAGCCCGTGCTGGACCTGCAGCGTCCTGTCGGCGACGAGGTTCGCCGCACCACCTGCTACATGTGCGCCTGCCGCTGCGGCATCAACGTGCACCTGCGCGACGGCCGGGTGCGCTACATCGAGGGCAACCCGGACCATCCGGTCAACCGCGGCGTGCTCTGCGCCAAGGGCTCGGCCGGCATCATGCAGCACTACTCGCCGGCGCGGCTGCGCAAGCCGATGAAGCGGGTGGGCGAGCGCGGCGAGAACCGCTTCGAGGAGATTTCCTGGGACGAGGCCCTGGACATCGCCACCGCCTGGCTGCGCGAGGCGCGGGAGAAGGATCCCGACCGCCTGGCCTTCTTCACCGGCCGCGACCAGAGCCAGGCGCTGACCGGCTGGTGGGCGCAGCAGTACGGCACCATCAACTACGCCGCCCACGGCGGCTTCTGCTCGGTGAACATGGCCGCCGGCGGCCTGTACACCCTGGGCGGCAGCTTCTGGGAGTTCGGCGAGCCGGACTGGGAGCACGCGAAGTACCTGATGCTCTGGGGCGTGGCCGAGGACCACGATTCCAACCCGATCAAGCTGGGCCTGGGCCGGCTGAAGGCGCGCGGCGCCAAGATCGTCGCGATCAATCCGGTGCGCACCGGCTATGGCGCCGTCGCCGACGAATGGATCGGCATCCGCCCGGGCACCGACGGCCTGCTGGTGTTCGCCCTGATCCACGAGCTGCTCAGGGCCGACCGCGTCGACCTCGATTACCTGGTGCGCTACACCAATGCGCACTGGCTGGTGCTGGACAACCCGGGCGGCGCCGACGACGGCCTGTTCGCCCGCGACGGCGACGGCCGGCCGCTGTGCTGGAGCGGGGGCGCGCCCGTGCCGGCGGAAGCCACCGGCATCCATCCGGCCATCGTCGGCGACTGCACCCTGCCTGACGGCCGCCGCGCCCGCCCGGTCTTCCACCTGGTGGCCGAGCGCTACCTCGACCCGGCGTACGCACCCGAGGCCGTGGCCGAACGCTGCGGCGTGCCGGCCGCGACCATCCGCCGCCTGGCCCGGGAGATCGCCGCGGCCGCCTTCGACGAACCGGTGGTGATCGAGCAGGCCTGGACCGACGCGCATGGCGTCGAGCATCCGCGCATGATCGGCCGGCCGATCGCCTTCCACGCCATGCGCGGCATCAGCGCGCACAGCAACGGCTTCCACACCTGTCGTGCCCTGCACCTGCTGCAGCTGCTGCTGGGCGCGGTGGACACGCCAGGCAGTTTCCGTTTCCAGCCGCCCTACCCGCGGCCGGTGCCGCCGGCCAACCGGCCGGGCAAGGCGCGCAAGGCCGACGGCACGCTCGATGCCGCGCCGCTGGGTTTCATCCACGGCCCGGAAGACCTGCTGGTGGACGACCAGGGCCGGCCGCGCCGCATCGACCACGCCTACAGCTGGCGCTATCCGCTGGCCGTGCACGGCATGATGCACACGCTGATCCGCAATGCCTGGGCCGGTGATCCCGCACCGGTGGACGTGCTGTTCCTGTTCATGGCCAACATGGCCTGGAACTCGTCCATGAACACCGGGGAGACGATCCGCTGGCTCACCGACAAGCGCGAGGACGGCAGCTACCGCATCCCGCGCATCATCTATTCGGACGCCTACGCCAGCGAGATGGTCGCCTACGCCGACCTGGTGCTGCCGGACACCACCTACCTGGAGCGCTTCGACGCCATCTCCCTGCTGGACCGGCCGATCTCCGATGCCGACGGCGCCGCCGACGCCATCCGCTGGCCGGTGCTGGACGCCGCGCAGCAGGCCGAGGGCCGCGACGTGCGCGGTTTCCAGTCGGTGCTGATCGAACTGGGCGCACGCCTGGGCCTGCCCGGCCTGGTGAAGGAGGACGGCAGCCCGCGCTACCGCGACTACGCCGACTACATCGTCCACCACGAGCGCGCACCCGGCATCGGCCTGCTGGCCGGCTGGCGCGGCGACGGCACCCGACACGGCAAGGGCCCGCCGAACCCGCAGCAGCTGGAGCGCTACCGCGAGAACGGCGGCTTCTGGCATGGCGAGGTGCCGGCGCGCGGCCGCTACTTCAAGATGGCCAATGCCGACTACCTGCGCTGGGCCCGCGACATGGGCTTCATCGGCAGCGACGCGCCGATCACCCTGCAGCTGTATTCGGAAACCCTGCAGAAGTTCCGCCTGGCCGCCCGCGGCCATGGCCCGGTGCAACCACCGGCCAGCGAGCGGGCGCGGGTGGAGCGCTACTTCGACCCGCTGCCCTTCTGGTACGAACCCTTCGAGGGCGAGCAGGCCGGCCACGCGCGATATCCGCTCAGCGCCATCACCCAGCGGCCACCCTTCATGTATCACGCCTGGGGTTCGCAGAACGCCTGGCTGCGGCAGATCATGGCCAGCAACGCGCTGTACGTGCATCCCGACACCGCCGCCCGGCTCGGCCTGGAGGACGGCGGCTGGGCGGAAGTGGAATCGCACCACGGCCGCATCACCGTGCCGGTGAAGCTGGCCGGCAACGTGCAGCCGGATACCGTCTGGACCTGGAACGCGATCGGCAAGCGCCGCGGCGCCTGGAAGCTGTCGCCGGAGGCGCCGGAAGGCCGGCGCGGCTTCCTGCTCAACCACCTGATCTCCGATCGCCTGCCCGAGGGCGATGCCGCCAACGCCGACCCGGTCACCGGCCAGGCCGCCTGGTTCGACCTGCGGGTGGCGGTGCGTCGCGCCGAGGCGCCCGCCGGGGGCGCGCAGCCGCAGTTCCCGCCGCTGGGCCAAGGCCCGGCCGATGACCGTCCGCTGCGCTACGGCGCCGACTTCCGGAGGCGCTGATGGCGACCGAGGCCCTGCTCACCCTGGCAGTCCTGGCTGGCGCGATCTGGCTGTTCGTCACCGAGAAGCTGCCGGTGGACGTGGTCGCCATGCTGGTGCTGGCCAGCCTGCTGGTGCTGGGCCTGGTGACACCGCGCGAGGCGCTGAGCGGCTTCAGCTCCGAGGCGACGATCACGGTGGCGGCGATGTTCATCCTCAGCGCCGGCCTGGCGCATACCGGTGCCATCGCCGCCCTGGGCCGGCTGCTGGGCCGGGTGCGCCGGCCCTGGCTGTTCATGCTGCTGCTGCTGGGCGTGATCGGCCCGATCTCGGCCTTCGTCAACAACACCGCAGCGGTGGCGATGCTGCTGCCGCTGGTGCTGGCAGCGACCTCGACCAACGGCCAATCGCCCTCGCAGGTGCTGATCCCGATGTCCTACGCGGCGCAGATGGGCGGCGTCTGCACCCTGGTCGGCACCTCGACCAACCTGCTGGTGAACTCGCTGGCCAAGGACCTGGGCCATCCAGGTTTCGGCCTGTTCGAATTCACCGAACTGGGCGTGATCTCCATGCTGGTGGGCATCACCTACATCATGCTGACCCGGCGCTGGCTGCTGCCGCACCACCCGCCGGCGCCGCTGACGGAGGCCTATGGCCTGGGCAAGTACATCACCGAGCTGCGGGTGATGCCGGGCTCGCCCCTGGTCGGCCAGTCGGTGGTGGAGAGCAAGCTGGCGCAGAAGCATTCGGTCTACGTGCTGGAACTTATCCGCGGCGACGAGAAGCACTGGTCGCCGCGGGCCGAGCGCCTGCGCGAGGGCGACGTGCTGCTGGTGCGCGGCGACTGGGAGAAGCTCAGCGCGCTCAAGGACAGCGCCAGGCTGGAGCTGGAACCGGAGTTCAAGCTGCAGGACGACCAGCTCGGCACCGGCGAGGGCGAGCAGGCCACGGTGCTGGTGGAGGCCATGGTGGCGCCGGGCTCGCGCTTCGCCGGCCATACCCTGGGCGAACTGGACTTCCAGTGGCAGCACGATGCCACGGTGCTGGCCCTGCACCGGCGCGGCGAGGTGCTGCGCGACAAGATCCGTGACGTCAAGCTGAGCATCGGCGACCTGATGCTGCTGGTGGTGCGCAAGGCCGACCTGGCTGCCCTGCGCGGAAACGAGAACCTGCTGATCCTCAACGAACACGAAGAGGACAAGCTGCCCCGGCGCAAGGCCTGGCTGGCCTTCGCCATCATGACGGCGGTGGTCGCCGTCGCCGGCGTCGGCCTGCTGCCCATCGTCACCTCCGCCATCCTCGGCTGCATCGCCCTCATCGCCACCCGCTGCCTCGGCAACGACCAGGCCTACCAGGCGGTGGACTGGCGGGTGATCATCCTGCTGGCCGGCGTGATTCCGCTGGGCATCGCCATGCAGAAGTCCGGCCTGGCCCAGGGCCTGGCCGACCTCGCCCTGAACGGTGTCGGCCGCTTCGGACCGCTGGCGGTGCTGGCGGTGATCTACCTGATCACCTCGCTGCTGACGGAAGTGATGAGCAACAATGCCGCCGCCGTGCTGGTCACGCCCATCGCCTACTCGACGGCGGTGGCCATGGACGTCAGCCCCTCGCCCTTCCTGGTGGCGGTGCTGTTCGCCGCCTCGACCAGCTTCGCCACGCCCGTCGGTTACCAGACCAACACGATGGTGTACAACGCCGGCAATTACCGCTTCGCCGACTTCCTGCGCATGGGCATGCCGCTGAACGTGCTGTTCTGGGGCCTGGCCGTGTACCTCATCCCGCAGTTCTTCCCCTTCCGATGACCTCCCTGCCCTCCCAACCCGGCAAGCGCAAGCTCGGTCTGGTGATCGACCTGGACACCTGCGTCGGCTGCCACGCCTGCGCGGTGGCCTGCAAGGAGTGGAATGCCGGTGGCATCGCCGGCCCGCTCAGCGACGAGCAGCCCTACGGCAGGCAGCCTTCGGGCGTCTGGTTCAACCGCGTGCATTCCTATGAGGTGGCGGCCAGCGGCGACCAGCCGGCCATGACCCTGCACTTCCCGCGCAGCTGCCTGCACTGCGAGCAGCCGGCCTGCGTCACCGTCTGCCCGACCGGTGCCAGCTACAAGCGCGCCGAGGATGGCATCGTGCTGGTGGACGAGGACAAGTGCATCGGCTGCAAGCTCTGCAGCTGGGCCTGCCCCTACGGCGCCCGCGAGTACGACGCGGTCGAGGGCGTGATGAAGAAGTGCACGCTCTGCGTCGACCGCATCTACAACGAGCACATCCCGGAAGCGCAGCGGCAGCCGGCCTGCGTCCAGGCCTGCCCCAGCCGTGCCCGCCACTTCGGCGACCTGGGCGATCCGGACTCGGCGGTGTCGCAGCTGGTGGCCGAGCGCGAGGGCGTGGCACTGATGCCCGAGCTGGGTTACGCCCCGGTCAACCGCTACCTGCCACCGCGGCCGCGCCGCGCCGGCAGCCCGGAGGAAGCGCAGGCCGAGGCCGCGCCCGGAGAAACCCTCGACACCCGCCAGCTCAACCCGCTGCTGCGCTGGCTCGATCGTGCCCTGAGCCGCTGATGCATCCCTCCTTCTCCGTCATCTTCTTCACCACCCTGTCCGGCCTGGGCTACGGGCTGTGGATCTGGTCGGCCTCGGCGCTGCTGCACTACGGCAGCCAGCGCGGCGTGCACTACCTGATGCCGCTGGCCTTGGGCGCGCTGCCGGTGACGGTGGGCCTGCTCAGCTCCGTGTTCCACCTGGGCCGACCGGCCCGGGCCTGGCGCGCCTTCAGCCAGTGGCGCAGCAGCTGGCTGTCGCGCGAAGGCCTGCTGGCGGTGCTGGCCTACCTGCCCTGGGCCTTCATCGTCTGGTCGGCCCTGTTCGGCCAGGGCGTGCCGGCCTGGGCGATGAAGGTGGCGCTGCTGGCGCTGCTGCTGCTGTCGCTGGCGGTGCTGGCCTGCACGGCGATGATCTATGCCTCGCTCAAGCCGATTCCCGCCTGGCGGCACTGGGCGGTGCTGCCGTCCTACCTGGGTTTCGCCCTGCTCACCGGCGGCCTGGCGGCGGCGACGGTGTACGCGGTGTCGGAGTGGCCCGGAAGGGTAGCGCAATACGGCCTGCCGGCGCTGGCCCTGCTGATGGGCGCGCTGAAGTGGCGCTACTGGCGCGACATCGACCGCGAGCCGCTGCCGGCGGACCGCGCCTCGGCCCTGGGCCTGCCGGCCGGCCGCCAGGCGAGCGTGTTCGAGCGTCCGCATACCGAGGCCAACTACATCACCCGCGAAATGGGCTTCGTGCTGGCGCGCAAGCACGGGCGGCGGCTGCGGCTGATCGCCCTGCTGCTGTTCGCCGTGCTGCCGGCCGCGCTGGGCATCCTCGCCTTCCTGCCGGCCTCGGGTCCGAGCGCGCTGCTGCTGGGCCTGGCCACCGCCTGCGCCCTGCTGGGCGCGATCGTGGAGCGCTGGCTGTTCTTCGCCCAGGCGCGGCACCTGGTGATGCTGTACTACTGAGCCGAACCGGGTGACACAGCCCGCGCAGTGGCGCGCGGGCTCCGCCGATCAGGGCAGCAGCGCGTCGGCGCCGCGGGCGATCAGCATGTCGGCGACGTGCTGGCCCAGCTTCTCCGGCTCGCTGGCCGGGCCGCTGGCGTAGCCGCGCACGGTCTTGCCGTCGGCGGCATCGCCGACCAGGCCTTCCAGCGACAGGCGATCGCCCTTGAGCGTGGCGAAGGCGGCGATCGGCACCCGGCAACTGCCGCCGAGCAGACGCGTCATGCTGCGCTCGGCACGCACGCACAGGTCGGTGGGCGCGTGGTGAAGCGGCGCGAACAGCGCCCTGGTCTCGGCATCGCCGGCACGGCACTCGACCGCGATCGCGCCCTGGGCGGCGGCCGGGATGAAGCGTGGCGCGCCCAGGCGCTCGCGGATGCGTTCGCCCAGGCCCAGCCGCTCCAGGCCGGCGGCGGCCAGGATGATGGCGTCGTAATCGCCGGCATCGAGCTTGGCCAGACGGGTATTGACGTTGCCGCGCAGGTCGCGCAGCTGCAGGTCGGGCCGGTGCGCCCGCAGCAGGGCCTGGCGGCGCAGCGAGGAGGTGCCGACGACGGCGCCGTAGGGCAGCTCCTCGAAGGATTCGTACTTCACGGAGACGAAAGCATCGTCAGGCGAGGCGCGCTCCAGCACGGCCGCCAGCTCGAAGCCGGCCTCCAGCTCCATCGGCACGTCCTTGAGCGAGTGCACGGCGGCGTCGGCGCGACCTTCCAGCATCGCCACCTCCAGCTCCTTGAGGAACAGGCCCTTGCCGCCGATCTCCGCCAGCGGCTGGTCCAGCACCTGGTCGCCGCGGGTGGTCATGGGCACCAGCTCGACCTCCAGGCCGGGATGGGCTTCGCGCAGGCGGGCCGCCACGTGTTCGGTCTGCCACAGGGCCAGGGCACTTTCCCGGGTGGCGAGGCGGATCTTCGGCATGTCGTTCCCCTTAAAGATGCTTGAGCCGCTCGCGCAGGCCCGGCAGGCAGCGGCGGCTGACTTCCAGCGCGACGCCATCGTTGCGCAGCACGGCCTGCACCTGGCCGTCCGGCGTGCGCCGCAGCTCGGCGAACTCGTCGGCGGCGACCAGGCAGTTGCGGTGGATGCGGATGAAACGGTCGCCGAATTCCTGCTCCAGCGACTTGAGCGAATCCTCGATCAGGTCCTCACCGCGGGCATGGTGCACGACCACGTACTTCTCCTCGGCCTGCAGGTAGCGCACGTCCTCGATCGGGATCAGGCGCAGGCTGCCGCGCAGGCGGGCGCTGAGATGGCTGCGGCGCTGGCCGCCGGGATCGGGCAGGCGGCCCGGCAGGCGGGCGGCGCGCTGCAGGCGGGCGCGTTCCAGCGCCTCGACCAGGCGCTCGCGCCGCACCGGCTTGACCAGGTAGTCGACGGCAGCCGCCTCGAAGGCTTCCAGGGCGTGCTGGTCGAAGGCGGTGCAGAAGATCACCGCCGGCGGGCAGTCCAGGCCGGACAGGTGGCGGGCGGCCTCCAGGCCGTCCATCACCGGCATGGCGATGTCCATCAGCACGGCGTCCACGCCCAGCGACTGCGCCTTCTCCACGGCCTCGCGGCCGTCGGCGGCCTCACCGGCGATCTCGTGCCCGCCGATCTCGGCCAGCAGGCCGGCCAGGCGTTGCCTGGCCAGGGCTTCGTCATCCACCACGAGCAGCTTCATGGCCGCAGAGTATGCCAAGCCCGGGCTCAGCCGGCCTGCCCGAAGCGCGCCTGCAGCCAGTCGCCCAGGTCGCGCACTTCCTCGGCGCAGACGCTGTGCGGCATCGGATAGCTGTGCCAGTCCACCGGCAGGGCAAGCTGGCGCAGGGCATCGCGGCTGCGTTCGCCCAGGACATGCGGTACCACCGGGTCGTGCAGGCCGTGCGCCATGAACACCGGCGTGGCGCGGCCGGCCGCCGTCGCCTCGCCGGCCGTGCTCGAGACCAGCGGCAGGTAGGTGGAGAGGGCGACGATGCCGGCCAGGCCCTGCTCGCGGCGCAGGCCGGTGGCCAGGGCGACGGCGCCGCCCTGGGAGAAGCCGGCCAGGACCAGCCGCGAGG
>Ga0207873_1003454_pt1 | contig 11567 bp, 11 predicted proteins | sample BGWIniCompost_FD_187373 | JGI IMG/M metagenome (GOLD analysis project Ga0207873, IMG submission 187373) | Cellulose adapted compost microbial communities from Newby Island Compost Facility, Milpitas, CA, USA - BGW Initial Compost (SPAdes)... ... | reverse complement strand
GCACGGGATCGAAGATCGGCGTCGACGCCGTCTCCGTTCCGATTGCGGGTTCGGCTGTCACCGTCGTCTCACGCATGACGCAGCCTTCTCCCGAGCAGCCGCTTGATCGCCGCGGCGGCGTCGTAAACGCCGTTCGGCAAGAGCAGCGTGACGATCACGAACAGCGCGCCGAGCGCGAACAGCCACGCGTCGGGGAACTCGACCGTGAGCACGGATTTCGCGTAGTTCACGGCGAGCGCCCCGAGGGCCGCGCCGTAGAGCGTGCCTCGGCCGCCGACCGCGACCCACACGACGAGCTCGATGCTGTTCAGCGGCTGGAACTCGTTCGGGTTGATGATGCCGACCTGCGGCACGTAGAGCGCGCCGGCTACGCCCGCGAGCATCGCCGAGACCGTGAAGACCCATACCTTGTAATGCTCGACCTTGAAGCCGACGAAGCGCGCCCGGTCCTCCGAGTCGCGGATCGCGGTGAGCACGCGGCCGAGCCGCGACGTCACGATGTAGCGGCAGACGAGATAGCCGCCGGCGAGCGCGATCGCCGACACGACGAACAGCGCGACGCGCGTGGAAGGGGCCTGCAAGCTCGCGCCGAGCAGATCCTTGAAATCGGTGAGGCCGTTGTTGCCGCCGAAGCCCATCTCGTTGCGGAAGAACGCGAGCATCAGCGCGTAGGTCATCGCCTGCGTGATGATCGAGAAATAGACGCCCTTGACACGCGAGCGGAACGCGAGCCAGCCGAACACGAACGCGAGCGCGCCGGGCACGAGCACGACCATCAGCATCGCGAACCAGAACATGTCGAAGCCGTGCCAGTACCACGGGAGCTTCTCCCAGTTCAGGAAGACCATGAAATCGGGGAGCTCCGGATGGCCGTACACGCCCCGGCTGCCGATCTGGCGCATCAGGTGCATGCCCATCGCGTAGCCGCCGAGGGCGAAGAACGCGCCGTGCCCGAGGCTCAGGATGCCGGCGTAGCCCCACACGAGATCGAGCGCGATCGCGAGCAGCGCATAGCACAGGAACTTGCCGAGCAACGCGACGGTGAACGTCGACACGTGCAGCGGCGAGTCGGGCGGCATGACGAGATTCGCGATCGGCACGATCACGGTCACGACGCCGAGCGCGGCGAGAAAGAGCCGACCGCCTCGGTCGTCCGTCAGCAATCGTCGGAACAGCATCAACCCTCCGCGGCGCGTCCCTTCTGCGGGAACAGCCCGCTCGGACGCTTCTGAATGAACAGGATCAAGAACACGAGCACGAGGATCTTCGCGAGCACGGCGCCGACCTCGGGCTCGAGCAGCTTGCTGACGACCCCGAGGCCGAGACCGCTCACGAGCGTGCCCCACAGGTTTCCGACGCCGCCGAACACGACGACCATGAACGAGTCGACGATATAGGCCTGGCCGAGATTCGGGCCGACGTTCGTGAGCTGCGAGAGCGCGACGCCCGCAACGCCCGCTATCCCCGCGCCGAGGCCGAACGCCAGCATGTCGACCCGATCGCTCCGGATGCCCATCGCCTTCGCCATCGCGCGGTTCTGCGTCACGGCGCGCATCTCGAGGCCGAGCCGCGTGTAGCGCAGCACGAGCAAGAGCAGCGCGAACACGACGAGGCTGAACGCGAGGATATAGAGCCGGTTCAGCGTCAACGCGAAGCCCGGAACGATCTCGATCGAGCCGCTCATCCAGCTCGGCGTCGTCACCGAGCGGTTGAGCGGCGAGAACACGGTGCGCACGGTCTGCTGCAGGATGAGGCTGACGCCGAACGTCGCGAGCAGCGTCTCGAGCGGCCGGCCGTAGAGAAACCTCACGATGCCGCGCTCGATCGCGATGCCGACGAGCCCGGAGACGACGAAGGCCGCGGGGATCGCGATCGGCAGCGAATAATCGATCGCGCTCGGAAAGGCCTGCTGCACGACGTACGTCGTGTAGGCGCCGAGCATGATCAGCTCGCCGTGCGCCATGTTGATCACGCCCTTGATGCCGAACGTCACCGAGAGGCCGATCGCCGCGAGCACGAGCACGGATCCGAGGCTCAGGCCGAAGAACATCGTGCTCAACAGCTCGTATCGTTCGGCCTTCGCCTCGATGCGCTCGAGCGCGCGGGCCGCGGCCTCGCGGGTCTCGGCGTCGAGCGAATCGTCGCCCGCGAGCCGCGTGAGCTTCGCGCGGACGTGCGCGCTCATGTTGCCGGAGACGGCTTCTATCGCGGCGATGCGCGTCTCGGCGTCCTCCGCGTCGAGCCGAAGCACGGCGATCGCCGTCTCGATCGCCTTCTTGATCTTGTCGTCGTGCTCGCGGCCCGCGAGCTCCGCGAGGACGTCGATCATCTCGGCGTCGCCGGATCGGCCGATCTCCTCGATCGCCGCGAGACGCCGGCTCTTGTTGTCGTCCTCGAGCCTGAGCTTCGCGATCAGCATGCGCAGGCTCGAGCGAAGCTGATTGTTCAGGCCGATGCGCGTGACGTCGCGGCGCCCGACGCGGCCGAGATCTTCGCCGGTCGCGGGATCGCGGATCGCGTAGCCTTCGCCGGCCGTTTCCGCGACGACGACGCGGCCGTCCGTGCGCGTCGTGTAGAGCCGGCCCTCGAGCAGATCGCCGAGCACGGCGAGCGCGTTCGGATGACCCGACTCGGCGAGCCGGCGCGCCGCGAGCAGCCGGTCCTCGTAGCTCTTCGCGGCACCGAGTCGCTCGAGCGTCTCGGCGAACTCGGGCGAGGCGAGCGCCGCGTGAGCGAACGCGAGGAAGGCGAGGAATCCGGTGACGAGCCGCGCTCGACCGCCCTTTCGGCGCCGCGAACGGAAGAAAGTCACTCCATGTCTCCCGATGTCGGCGGCCGGCCGACGGGCCGGCCGCCGTTCCATGCCCGTACGACTATTCGTACTTCTGACCCGAGCACTGGCCGGTCTTGACGTTGTAGTTGCCGCACATGAGCGGCGGCGTCCAGTCGGCCATGATGTCCTTCGAGCTCGGCAGGTAGTCCGACCACGCGTCGCCGACGACGGTGCCCGGCGTCTCCCATACGATCTCGAACTGACCGTCCTCCTGGATCTCGCCGATGAAGACGGGTTTCGTGATGTGGTGATTCGGCATCATCGTCGCGATGCCGCCGGAGAGATTCGGCACGGCCACGCCGATGATCGCCTCCTGCACCGCGGCGGGATCCGTCGTCCCGGCCTTCTCGACGGCTTTGACCCACATGTTGAATCCGATGTAGTGCGCCTCCATCGGATCGTTCGTCACGCGCTTGCTATCGCCGATGAACGCGTGCCACTTCTCGATGAACTCGTCGTTCTCTTCCGTGGGAAGGCTCATGAAGTAGTTCCACGCGGCGAGATGGCCGACGAGCGGTCCCGTATCGATGCCCGAAAGCTCCTCCTCGCCGACCGAGAACGCGACGACCGGGATGTCCTCGGCGGAGATGCCCTGGTTCGCGAGCTCCTTGTAGAAGGGCACGTTCGCGTCGCCGTTGATCGTCGATACCACGGCCGTCTTCTTGCCGGCCGACCCGAAGCGCTTGATTTCGGCGATGATCGACTGCCAGTCGGAATGGCCGAACGGCGTGTAGTTGATCATGATGTCCGAGTCGGCCACGCCCTTCGACTTCAGGTACGTCTCGAGGATGCGGTTCGTCGTGCGCGGATAGACGTAGTCCGTGCCGGCGAGCACCCATCGCTCGACGCCGAGCTCGTTCATCAGGTAGTCGACGGCCGGGATCGCCTGCTGGTTCGGAGCCGCGCCGGTATAGAACACGTTCTTCGACGACTCCTCGCCCTCGTACTGCACCGGATAGAACAGGAGCCCGTTCAGCTCCTCGAAGACCGGCAGCACCGACTTCCGCGAGACCGACGTCCAGCAGCCGAACACGACGGCGACCTTCTCGACCTCGAGCAGCTCGCGGGCTTTCTCCGCGAACAGCGGCCAATCCGACGCCGGGTCGACGACGACGGGCTCGAGCTTCTTGCCGAGCACGCCGCCCTTTTTGTTCTGCTCCTCGATGAGCATCAGCATCGTGTCTTTCAGCGTCGTCTCGCTGATCGCCATCGTGCCCGACAGCGAATGCAGGATGCCGACCTTGATCGTGTCCTGCGCCTGTGCGCTTCCCGCGGCCGCGGAGACGAGGGCCGCGACGGCGGCGATGAGTTTCAGCTTTTCGTTCTTGATCATCCTTCGCTCCAAGAAAATTCGTCGACCTGGATCAGATCTGGATTTGCACGCCGAAGAAGAGCTTGTCCGTGTCCGCGCCGCGGTAGCCGGACGCGTTCGCGTCGCCGCTCGTGTAGTTCAGGTTGAGGCGCGCGTTGTGCCCTCGGATCACGAAGTTCACGCCGACCTCGGTCAGGCTGCTGTCGAGCTCGCCGGTCGGCTCGTTCTTCGTGTAGCGCACGTACGGCTGATAGCGAATCGGACCCCCGGTGCCGGGCAGGAGATAGGCGAACGTCGCGAAGTACGCGTCGCCGTCGAACAGGCAGAAGCACGTGGGATCCGCGAGCGCCGCAGGCGTCAGCTCGGCGTCGAACGTCTTGTATTCCGCTTCGAACGTGACCGCCGCGCCGCGGCCGAGCGGTTGCTCGTATAGAAAATCCACGATCGTCGCGGAGAAGTCGCCGGGCTGCGCCGCCGTCCCCGTGCCGTCGGACTGCTGCTGGAACGACAGGCCGAGCGTCAGGATCTTCCCGGCTTCGCCGAAGTACGTGCTGCTCGTGTAGTAACCCGGGTTGATCTCCATATCGCCGAAGTTGAACGCGAAGCGCGACGCGTACAGGAGGTTGTCGTCCTGATTCGGACCTCCGTCGATGCCGTCGAAAAGCCCGAGCGAGTACTGGAACCTCCCGACTTTGCCCCAGACCGTCACGCCGTCGTCGCGGCCCATCAGGCCCGCCTGTCCGAACTGGTCGGAGGGGAGCAGCGGCACCGTGTACTGATTCCACGAGAGCCCGTAGAACGGCCCGTTCATCTCGATACGGTCGGCCGGCGTCAGCATCCGCCCGATCCACACGTTGAACGCGGGCGAAAGCTCGATTTGCGCGATCGCGTCCAGGACGTCGATATCCTTACCGCCGTCGAAGGGATCGCCCGTGCCGAACACGCAGCTCGAGCACTCGGTGTTGAAGACGAACCTGACGTTCTCGTGGGCTTGACCGCTCACGTAGAGCCGAAGGTTCTGGATGTCGAAGCTCGCCGAATCATCCTCTCCGCTGGGCGCGCCGTCGTCGACGAGGCTCATGCCCGCCCTGATGCCGGCGCCGACGCTAACCCAGCGCGTATCGTCGATTTCGATCGTTCCCGCGCCGTACGCGGAGATGGCGCAAAGGGCGCCTATTGACCCGACCAGAGGCGCTGCCCTGGTGAGAGACGATGCCATCCGTTTCTCCTTCTTCGTGCATGTGTTACCCCCCGTGTCCCTCGTTCTCTTGCGCGAAGCGAACCTTTCGTCGCATTGCGCGTCGTGATCCGCTCGACGCACGCGCTTCAGCAAGCTCCGTGCCACGCGAGAAATTCCTTGCATCAGAAGCACTTTGCGCTTGAAGAGGGTGTCGAGTGCGCAAAAGGCGTGCATGCGGGCGTGCGGATCGCTCAGCGATGGTGCTTTCCGAGGGATAACGCCGGGAGCGACGCGTGCGGCGCGGCTCGCGTCGACGGCGAGCGCGTTCGTTCACACCGAAGGAGAGGGCGCGCTTGCGCCCGTCTAGCGGAGATCGTCGATCCGAATCCCGACCCTTCGCGGGGAATCGTGCGTGACGGCGCCGCGCAACATCAGCGCAGTGTTGAACGCGAACGCGACGCGGCCTCGCGTGTCGATGGCGATCAGGCCGCCTTCGCCGCCGAGCGACGCCACGCGCTCGTGGATGACCCTGCGGGCGGCCGCTTCCACGTCGAGATTCGAATATTCCACGAGCGCCGCGACGTCGCGGGCGGCGGTCGCGCGAATGAACGTCTCGCCGTGCCCGGTGCAGGAGACGGCGCACGACGCGTTGCTCGCGAACGTGCCCGCGCCGATGACCGCGGAATCCCCGACGCGCCCGACGGCTTTGCTCGTGAGCCCGCCGGTCGACGTCGCGGCCGCGAGATTGCCGTGAACGTCGAGCGCGACCGCGCCGACCGTGCCCGTATCGCCCGGTAAGGCACGTTGCGCGTTTCGTTTCGCCGCTTCGAAGGCGGCGCGACGCCGCTCGGTCTCGAAGTAGGCGGGCTCGACGAGCTCGGCGCCTTCGCGAGCCGCGAAGGCTTCCGCGCCCGGACCCGCGAGGAAGACGTGCGGCGAGCGCTCGAGCACGAGACGCGCCGCGCGCACGGGATTCTTCACCGTCGTGAGGCCCGCGACCGCGCCCGCGCGCAATGTGCGTCCGTCCATGATCGACGCGTCGAGCTCGAACTCGCCGCGCTCGTTCAGGACCGAGCCCTTCCCCGCGTTGAAGAGCGGCGAATCCTCGAGGCGCACGACGGCGTCCTCGACGGCTTCGAGCGCCGCGGCCCCGGAGGACAAGAGATGCGCGGTCGCGTCGAGCACGTCGGCGAGCGCGTGCCGGATCTCCCGCTCGAGGGCTTCGGCGCCGTCCTCTTGCCGGCCGGCACCCGCTCCGCCGTGGATGGCGAGCGCCCAGACGCGTCCGCGCTCAGCTCGCATGGTCACGTCGGTTTGCCTCGGGTGAGCTCGATATACCGATCCGTGCGGCTCGCACTTTTCGCCGCGGCGCGTTATGAATGAGCCGGTCGGGCGACCGGATCGCACGCGGTGAATCCATATCTTGTCGTCTACGGCACGTTGCGGCGGGGATATCGAGGTCGGATGCAGGCCTTCCTCGCGCGCTCGGCGCGTTTCGTCGACGCCGCCGTCTTCCCCGGCCGGCTCTTCCTCGTCGCACATTATCCCGGCGCCGTCCCGTCGTCGACGCCGGGCGAGCTCGTGCGCGGCGACGTGTATCGTCTGCATGATCCGGCGGCCGTGCTCGCGGCGCTCGACGCGTACGAAGAATGCGGTCCCGAAGGCTCCGGCAGCGAGTACTACCGCCAGGAAGCCGTCGTGACATTGCGGAGCGGGCGTCGTCTCGACGCGTGGATCTATCTTTACGGCAGGCCGACGCGCGGGCTGCGTCCGATTCCCGAGGGCGACTATCTCGAGCACGTCGCACGCTTCGGCGCGAGACCGGTCGAAGTCTAGGACGAGCCAACATCGATTTCCGTGGCCAAGCTGCTGCTCAACCTGCGCGGTGTCCCCGACGACGAAGCGGACGAGATCCGCGCGCTGCTCGAGGAGCACGGCATCGCGTTCTACGAGACGCCGCCGAGCCGGTGGGGCGTTTCGGCGGGCGGTATCTGGCTTCGCCGGCGCGAGGATATCGAGCCGGCCGAGCGGCTCGTCGCCGACTACCAGCTTCGGCGCGCGGAGAAGGCGCGCGCGGAGCTGCTCGCGGCCGAGCGCGAAGGCCGCCGCAGAACGATCGGAATCGTCTTCCGCGAGGACCCGCTGCGCTTCGTCGCCGCGCTATTCGGTATCGCTGCCGTGATCGGTTTGCTCGCGTTACCGTTCCTGCTTCTTTGATCGGCCGCGTTCGGCGGAGAGAGCGGGACTCCGCGTCGATTGCACGCCGTCAGGCGCGAGCACGTCGCGCGCTGACCTTGGCGGCCAGCAGCGCGGCGAGGATCGGAGGCAGCGACAGGAACGAGAGCAGCAGGAGGCCGAGCGGCAGCAGCCCGAGGCCAGATCCGCCGAGCAGCATGACCGCGCCCTGCATGAACGTCAGGAGGACGGCCCACCGCCAGGCGCGGGTCGGGAACAGGTAGCCGAGCACGGCCGACGCGGCGATCGACAGCGGGTAGCTGAAGCTCCAATAGATTTCGGTATCCCACGGCTCCGTGCGCTCGCCGACGACGGCCGTCAGCGTCCACAGGAGGAGACCGCCGATGCTCGAGACGGCATAGGGCAGCCGGGCAGAGTGAGCGCTCATGGTGCGTTTCGAACGGAAGCCGGTCGGCCGATCTTAGGATGTGCGGTTTCGCCGAAAGTGTGACGGCCTTCGCGGTTTCGGCGGGCAACCGCATTCGGCTCGAGACGAGGCTCGAGCACCCTGGCGTCGACGGGAGACGCCGAGGCTCCGCGGCCGGCGGGCGAAACTCCTCGCACGGACCGCGGAGAAGCGACGCGGCGACGCGTCAATCGATCACGGCTTGCATGACGGCCGACTCGAACTCGAACCACGCGTCGTTGCTGTAGGTTTGCACCATCAGCAGCGCGACGAGATTCGCCTCCGGATCGACCCAGAAATACGTGCCGTAGAAGCCGCTCCAGCCGAAGCTGCCCTTCGAGACGAGCGACCGCCGTGCGACGGGATCCGCCACGACGCTGACCCCGAGACCGAAGCCCTCGCCCGGAGGCCGGCTCGGATGAATTCCGGTGTTGAGTCCCTCGAGGCCTTCCTCGATGACGGCGGAGCCCATGAGCTTCACGGCGCGCGGGCTCAGGATCCTGACGCCGTCGAGCTCGCCGCCGTTCGCGAGCATCATCGCGAAGCGCGCATACGCCTCGGCGGTGCCCATCAGACCGCCCGCGCCCGAGAAATACACCGGGCTCGACATCGAGTCGGGATCGGGGCGCGGCTGCAGGCCGTTCGGCCCTCCCATGTAGGTCTTCGCGAGGCGCCGACGCTGCGCATCGTTCGGCCAGTAGAAGATGTCCTTCATGCCGAGCGGCCCGAAGAGCCGGCTCTGCAGGAACTCGGCGAAGCTCTGTCCCGAGACGACCTCGACGATGCGCGCGAGCACGTCGAAGCCGCCGACCGCGCTGTACGACCATCGCGAGCCGGGCTGGAAGTCGAGCGGCATCTGCCCCATCTCGTCGACCAGGCGGAGGCCGATCTCCTCGCGCCGCGCATAGAATGCCTGGCTTTCCGCGTTGCCGACGCGCCCGCTCATGAAGCCCGACGTGTGCGTCAGCAGGTCGGCGATCGTGATATCGCGCTCCGCGGGCACCGTGTCGTACTCGGGCGGCGGCCCGCCGTATCCTCCGCCGGCGCTCGGATTGCGAATGACCGCCACCTTCTGATTCTCGAAGCTCGGCAGATACTTCGAGACCGGATCCGTGAGCCGGATCCGGCCTTCCTCGACGAGCATCAGCACGGCGACGGCGGTGACCGGTTTCGTCATCGACGCGAGGCGGAAGATCGCATCGGTGCGCATCGGCGTCTTGGCGTCGATATCCATCAGCCCGTGCGCTTCGAGATGAGCGATCTTGCCGTGCCTCGCGACGAGCGTGACCGCGCCGGAGAAGCTGCCCGCCTCGATGTGCCGCTCCATGAGCTCCCCGATCCGCTCGAGGCGCTCGCTCGAAAGCCCGACGCTTTCCGGCTCGACGACCTCAGCGGCGTAGCCGTACGACGCGGTCACGAGCACGAGCAGCGCGGGCGCCGCGCGCAGGAACTTCGAAAATTTCATCGGACTCCCCTCCCTTGTCGGATGATGCGAGCCTCGCCGGCGCGATCAGTTCGCGGTGCCGCCGTGCGCGCGCTCGTATCGCGACGTTTCGATGTAGTTGCGGATCGCCGTGTTGCCTTCGTGGCATGCGTATTCGTAGATCACGTAGTCAGGCTCGCGCTTCCACGGATACGCGGCGGTCCACGGCTGGACCATCGTCTCGGGATCGTACGTCGTGATCTCGTAGTTGATCGTGTCGTCGTCGATGCGCGTGAAGCGCTCGACGATGCGCATCGACTCGCTCGTCGGAATGTTGTTCCCCGGAGGCGCGCCGGGCGTCACGACGTTCACCATCGGCGTCATGCCGTTGAAGTTCGTCGTCTCGACGACGAGCGTGTTGCCTTCCCAGCGGCCGCGCGACTCGCCCATCCACTGCTTGATGGCGGGATCGAGCGGCGGACGTCCGTCGAGCGGCACGATGCGAACCTCGTGAATCATCTCGAGGCGGATCACGACGTAGCCGGGCGTCTGCCAGATCTCGATGCCATTGTTGTATTGCATAGGAAACATCGAGGCGGGCAGGCCGCGCGTGATGCAGCGGTCCCACGTGTCGAAGTCCTCGACCGTGTCGAACGGGATGTCCTGCCAGCTGCTGCGCATCGTGGCCGATTTCGCGCGCCCGGCTTCCGTCAGCGCGGGCAGCCGGCCGTTCGGCGGATCGACGATGAGCGAGGCCTGACGCTGCGGCACTTGACCGGCCTCGGCCCAATGCCCCATGCCCATCTGGTTCGACGACGTCTCCTTCTCGTAGCGGGTATTGCGCGCTTCGATCGCGGCCACGCGCTCCGCGAACTCCTCATCGGTGAGGTAGGCCCGGGTGCCGAGCTCGACCGGACGCTCGAGCGGCGTCAGCGTCATGTGGCGGATCGGCCAGCGTCCTTGCAGATCGGGATCGCCCCACGGCGTGACGGGGTGCTTCCACCCCTTGCCGCCGTCCTGCGCCGAGGTCACGGCCGGCAGCGTCAGGGCGCTCGTCCCGATCGCGAGCGCGCTCAGCGTCAACGCGCTCCCGATGGCGTCGGCCAGCCGTGCGGATCCTCGTCGAATCGCTTCCCACATCGTCGATCGCTCCTTGCTTGGATTTGTCCGCGGCGGTACAGGGTAACAACCGACCGCGGGAACGGTCCACCTTGCAAAGAAGCGCCGCCGCGGCATCGAGACCGCGGCGACGCGCGGCGAAGCTGAGCTTCTCGCTGATCCGGTATTGCATGCCGAGGTGCAGCACGTCATACGACTTGAAGTAGAGCGGATCACCGCGTCGACGCCGCGATAGCGGCGTGAGCGCACCTCGCCCATGAGCTGCATCGACAGCTTGTCCGTCACTCACCAGTCGAGCGTCGCGTTCCGCACATGTGCTTCGCCGTTGCATCAGCGGTGCGCCGGTCTCATGCAGCTCCCGCTCACCCCGGCCGCCGGATCCCGCCAAGCCGTCGTCTCGATCTCTTGCCTTTGTCGTGCGACTGTACATACTGTACATCTCAATATGCACACTATGCTCACCATCTCGCACGCGGACCCGAGGCCGATGTACCTCCAGCTCATGGAGCAGATTCGGCGCCGCATCGCGGTCGGGGACTGGCAGCCGGGTCAGGAGATCCCGTCGATCCGTGCGCTGGCGGCGGCGACGAAGGTGAGCGTGATCACCGTGAAGCGCGCGTATCTCGAGCTCGAGCGCGAAGGGGTTCTCGTCACGCGTCAGGGACGGGGCACGTTCGTCGCGAGCAACGTCGAGCTCGGTCGGGATCTCCGGCGGCGGGAGCTCGACGAGCACCTCGAGGCGGCGGCGCGGATCGCGCGCGAGATCGGCATCGAGACGCAGGAGCTCGCGGACCGGCTGCGCGAGATCGCGGAACGAAACGAAGAGAAGGCGAAATGACCGACCGATTGCTGGAGCTCGAAGGCGTACGCAAGAGCTATCGCTTCTTCACGCTGCGGGATATCGATCTCAGGCTCGAGGCCGGTCAGGTCATGGGGCTCGTCGGCCCGAACGGCGCCGGGAAGTCGACGACGATCCGCATCGCGATGGGACTGACGGCGCAGGAGCGGGGCAGCGTGCGTCTGCTCGGCCGCACGATGCCCCAGGATCAGGCGGCCGCG
>Ga0207873_1003451_pt1 | contig 11579 bp, 6 predicted proteins | sample BGWIniCompost_FD_187373 | JGI IMG/M metagenome (GOLD analysis project Ga0207873, IMG submission 187373) | Cellulose adapted compost microbial communities from Newby Island Compost Facility, Milpitas, CA, USA - BGW Initial Compost (SPAdes)... ... | reverse complement strand
TAAATCCGCACGCTGGCGACGGGGGACTTTTTGGTTTTGAAGACGCGGAAGAAATCGCCCCGGCTGTGCGGGAAGCGCAGTCCTTAGGAATACAAGCCGAAGGGCCTATTCCGCCTGATACGTTGTTTTCCATGGCGTATGGAGGCGGGTACGACGGGTGCGTGGCAATGTATCACGATCAGGGGCATATTCCTTTCAAAATGATCGGTTTCAATTGGGATAAATCAAGGGGCGCCATGAAGAGCGTCAAAGGAGTGAACATTACGCTGGGTTTGCCAATCATTCGAACTTCAGTAGATCATGGCACCGCTTTCGACGTGGCTGGAAAAGGAATCGCAAGTCCGGACGCGTTGTTGCATGCCGTCGAATATGCCGCATTGTTGGTAGAAAGCGGAAAACAAAAAAGATTAGATAGGGAGAATTGAAGCAAATAAGCGATTCTAAATGATTGCGGTAATTGCAGACGATTTTACGGGAGCGGCCGAGATAGGAGGAATTGGATTGCGTCATGGGTTGGACGTGACCATTGAGACCGAACCTATTCGGAATCACGGAGCTGATTTGCTGGTTATCGCCACCGATACCCGCTCTATGTCCCCTGAAGACGCGATGAAGTTGACGGCCAGCATTGCAAAGGGAGCTTTGGAATTAAACCCATCCTTGATATTTAAGAAAGTGGATTCGGTTTTAAGGGGAAACATAACCGAAGAATTGGTGGCGCTCATGGAGGCTGCCGGTAAATCAAGAGCGGTTGTAATTGCCGCAAATCCCGCTTTCAAACGCGTTGTAAAAGACGGGATCTATTATATAGATGGCGTGCCGCTGGCTCAGACCTGCTTCTCGTCTGATCCCGAATTTCCTATTTCTACTTCGAGCGTTGCGGAAATTCTCAGGACTTACGAATGCTATCCGCTATACAATCAGAAACCGGGCGAAGCTTTGCCGGAAAAGGGAATAGTGATCGGAGATGTAAATTCTGTGGAAGATTTGCAGGAATGGGCGGCGATAAAGGATGACAAAACCTTGCTTGCCGGCGCTTCAGGTTTTTTCAATGCATTGTTGAAAAACCTGAATTTACAAAGGAAAAATAACAGGAGAGTTGTGGAAACCTTTGGTGAGAAAGCGCTTTTCATCTTAGGCAGCGCATATCCCAAAGACAGCCGGTTCATAGAAAGATTAAGCGGCGCTGATTCCTATGTTTCAAACATGCCCCGCGACATTTATTTCAATCGAAATTACGACCCACAAATCTTTAATGCCTGGGTTGACGAAACTGTTCGGGCGATAGAAGAGCATAAGCGCGTGTTTGTGACCGTTGCCCATTCTGGCGGCGATGAACCTAATCTGGGAGCCAGGTTGGCCGCTGCTTTGGGCGAATTGACCAAAAGAGTGGTAGAAACTACCGAAGTGCATGAATTGCTTATAGAAGGAGGCAGCACTACTTCTATGGTTCTGAGTTGCTTGGGGATCAAGAAATTGAAGCCATTGCAAGAAGTAGAGCCCGGAGTGATCAGGATGCAGGTGGAAGGCGGCCGGTCATTCCGTCTTACAACCAAACCTGGCAGTTATATGTGGCCTGAAGGCGTTTGGATCGCCTCCGATGTAGAACGATTGAATAATCTTAATTAAGAAGCCAATAAAACAAAGTTATGAATGAAAACTCCTTACATATTGTGGATCTGTTGATCATCATTGTTTTTCTGATTCTGCCGATACTAGTAGGAATTAAATTCGCTAAGAAACAAAAAGATACTACAACATATTTTACCGCCGGAGGAAACATTCCCGCATGGGCTGTGGGTTTGTCCATACTCGCCACTTTGATCAGCAGCATCACCTTTCTTGCTTATCCCGGAGAGGGTTTTTCTTCCAACTGGATCCTGTTGGTTCAGGGGTTGATGGTTCCCCTAACGCTGGTTTTTTTCATTGGGTTTGTTGCCCCGCTTTACCGGAAAACCATCAAGATCAGCGCATATGAATTTTTTGAAAAACGGTTTGGATTCGGAGCAAGGGTCTATAGTTCATTGGCATTTTTCCTGGCTCATTTTTCAAAGATGGGAACCGTTTTTTTTCTTATCGCCCTGGCCTTTTCAGAAATGACCGGTTTCAATACGGTGGAAATGATATGGATACTCGGAGTTATTATCATTTTCATTACGCTGATTGGCGGGATTGAGGCGGTGATCTGGATGGATGTGATTCAGGGAATCATGTTGATTGGGGGAGGATTGCTGGCTTTTGGCATTATTATTTTCAGTACGGAAGGCGGCCTGCCGGCAATTTGGAGAGTGGCCGAAGAAAATGGAAGAACCGGATTTGGACCATATTCCTTCGACCTTGTCGAATTGACGCTCTTTGTAATGATACTTAACGGAATTTTCTATGCCATACAAAAATATGGTACTGACCAAACGATCGTGCAGCGTTACCTTACCGCTAAATCGGATAAGGCGGCCATCAAAGCTTCATTGATTGGCGTGTTGATGAGCGTGCCGGTTTGGGCGCTGTTCATGTTCATTGGAACGGCTTTATTCGCTTATTATCAAATCAACGCCGGAGCATTGCCCGAAGGGACCCCGCCCGACGCCGTTTTTCCATACTTTATTATGACGGAATTGCCTGTGGGTGTGATTGGCCTGGTGTTGGCCGCGCTCCTTGCGGCGGCAATTTCAACGCTTGATTCTGATCTCAATTGCCTGTCCGCTATTGTAACGCAGGATTTTTACGTTCGCTTTAAACCGCATAGCGCTGAAAAACAAAGAATGTTTGTTGGGAAATCGGTGGTGGTAATAGCGGGATTGGCCTCCATGTTTATTGCAATGTATTACCTGACGCAGGGAGGAGAAGGCGTCTTGGGAATCGTTTTTACCTTGTATTCAATTTTTTCCGGAGGAATCGCAGGATTGTTCCTTCTTGGAATCTTCACAAAAAGGGCTAACAAGCAGGGCGCTTATGCCGGCATCGCGGCATGTATTCTGTTTACTGCCTACGCCGTATTAACTTCCACTGAATTTGCATGGCCCGGACGGGAGCCCAAATTGTTGCTGGATTTTGGAGAATACAATTATACCCATCATAAGATGTTGTTGGGGGTATATAGTCATATCGTATTGTTTGTTGTTGGCTATATTGTCAGCCTGTTTTTCAAAACGCCAGGCAATGTGGAGCATCTCGCTTATGCTGGTTGGCGAAGAAGCAGGGAGACAGTTCAGCCGGTGGGAATAAATTAATATGGAGGTAAAGCCATGGCGGTAATTCGGGAAAAATCGCCTAAGAGGCGATGGATGATAAACAGGGAAAGGAAACTTGTGAACGAGTTTAAGGAGCTCGTATGGAAACACCTTGAAAACGAAGATCTGAATCATGATCAGATGGCTATGATGCTTGGGTTAAGCCGCACGATTTATTATGAAAAGATAAAAAACCTGATGGGGGTAACCCCAAACGAATACCTGAAAACTTGCCGGATGAATGAAGCCGCGCGATTGCTGACCGAAGACGAGCTTCCTGTATGGGAAGCCATGCTCAGAGTCGGATTCAAAGATCCCAAATATTTCAGGGACTGCTTTAAGAAAAGATTTGGAAAAAGTCCTTCTGATTATCAAAGATTTAACAACTAAAAGATGGTCGGTTATGAAAGAAACAAAGGAAAAAGAAAGGAGGTCGCCTCCATAAGATGAATACGGATCCGCATTTTTAGCGGTGATCAAATTGGGAAATAGCTCTACGAAAAGATTTTTTATGTTGCCTATTAAATTAAACTCTAATAATTATGAAACATTTTACATTATTATTTGCCTTGAGCCTTATGGTTTTTGGGCAAACCCTGGCCCAGGTACAGGTTACTGGCAGGGTTTCGAATTCATCAGGGGAAGTGATTCCCGGAGTTAACGTGACAATTAAGGGAACAGCGCGAGGGACAATTACAGGCATGGACGGAGAATATACGCTTCCGAATGTGCCTTCCGACGGAACGCTGATCTTTTCTTATGTGGGAATGACGACGCAAGAGGTAAATGTTGGAAACAGGACGCGGATTGACGTGACTTTGGCCGAAGACGTTCAAAGCCTTCAGGAGATCGTAGTGGTTGGCTATGGAGCCGTTAAAAAGGAAGATTTAACGGGAGCGGTCAGTTCAATAGGCAATCAGGAACTTGTATCCCGGGGAACGACTAGTCCGATTGAAGCGTTGCAAAGCAATGTGGCGGGCGTCAATATCACCCGGCAATCGGGCAATGTGGGCAGCGACTTTGAGGTGCAGATCAGGGGCGTAAACTCATTGACCGGCGCCCAGCCTTTGTTTGTTGTCGATGGGGTGGTGACCGATAACATAAACTGGCTTAACCCCAACGATATTGAAAGAATAGACATTCTGAAAGACGCTTCTTCAACCGCCATATATGGTTCCCGGGGCTCTAATGGGGTGGTGATCGTCACCACCAGATCGGGCGAAGGAGTCAAGGGGCGGCAAGCGACATTCCAATACTCCGGGTATGTAGGATTGCGTACAATAGCGAATATGCCTGATTTTCTAAACGGGTATGATGAAGCGGTGATATGGAACAAAGACCGGGAAGTTGCCCTTTACCTGGTTCAGGGTAGAGATTTCAATGCTAATCCGGATTGGGATACCTTTGGTTTCCCAACGGTGGAAGATGAAAATGGCAACGACTACTGGGCGGAAGCGCTAAGCGCTCGAAGGGGAACCGATTGGTTGGACTTGTTGCTTAAGCCAAGCATTCAGCAAAATCACTTTCTATCCGCTTCAGGAGGAAGCGATAATATTAGCTACCTGGTAGGAGCGGGATATCAGGGAGATGATGGAAACGCCAAAGGGCAGTGGTATAAGAAATACAATTTCAAAGCTAGCGTCGACGGCAGTCCCTCGGACATGTTTTCAATGGGGGCCAACATTAACCTTGCATTTGCCGATCGCGAATTGGTGGCCACCTCATATGTCCAGCAAATATTCAGAATGCCAACATGGGCCCCGGCATATAATAGCCAAGGAGAACTCGTGCAGACGCCTATGGTGGGTATTTCAGGCAATGTGAATCCATTGGCTCATCTGGAAAATGGAGTTTATAATGTAGAAGATTATTATGTCGTCTCCAATTTCTATGTCAGGTTCACGCCTTTTCAATGGCTTGCGTTGAGATCTACATTCTCGCCTCACGCTCATTTTCAGAGAAGAGGGGAATACCAGGATCAATTTGCGACGCGAAGCATTTCTGTGGGAAGAATGTGGAATGACAACAACCTTTCTTTCTTGTGGGACAATCAATTGAGCGTCAGGAAAGATTTTGGAATTCATTCCTTGAGCTACGATTTCATTCAATCGGCGCAGTCAGACCGGTTTGAGGGCTCCTTTGTCCATGGCAGAATTCTTCCTTTCAATTCACAGTTTTACAACGTGGAAAGCGGCGATATCGTACTGGCGGAAAGCGATTTTAGAAAAAGCACATTGCTTTCATTTACAAACCGTTTGAATTACTCCCTCATGGATAAGTATTTATTCACCGCTACCATGAGGTGGGATGGATCGTCGCGGCTTGCTCCCGGAAATAAATGGGCGGCCTTTCCTTCGGCGGCGATAGCATGGAGGATCTCAGAGGAGACTTTTATGGCTAGCTCCCAGATCGACAATTTGAAGCTGCGATTGAGTTACGGGTTAACCGGCAACAACAACATCGAACCCTATCTCACCATGACAAGATTGGACAGGCAAACTTATTATGATTGGGATGGGACTACGGCCAATGGTTTTATCCCAAGCTCCATTCCCAATCCCAATCTGACTTGGGAACGCACGCGCGAATGGAACCTTGGAGCCGATTTTAGCTTTTTCCGCAACAGAGTTTCGGGCGAAGTGAATGTATATGACCGTTTGTCTTTGGACCTTCTGATGAGCAGAAAACTGCCCATGCCTACTGGTTGGGCCGAAATGATGGACAATGTCGGGTCGGTAAGCAACAAGGGAGTAGAGGTGCAACTGCGCACGGTAAACATTGAAACAAGAGATTTCAGTTGGGAAACCACCTTCACGTATGCATTGAACGAAAATAAAATTGTCGAACTCTATGGGAAAAAAGAAGACGACGTTCCGAACCGTTGGTTTATTGGCCAACCAGTGGAAGTGGTCTATGCCATGGTGTTCGACGGCATTTGGCAACGCGACGAACTGGCTGAAAGCGATCGCCAGGCAATGGAGGGCACTGCAAAGGTAAAAGACCTGAATGGAGATGGATCGATCGACATCGATAACGATATGACTGTGTTAGGGTCCCCTATCCCGAAATGGACAGGCAGCCTATCGACTACGCTAAGGTATCGGAATTTTGATCTTTCCGCTTCGCTGTACACCAAACAGGGCGTTTTCATTTTTAGCCCCTTTCATAGAGAGTTTACCGACTTCAACAGCAGGGTTATTCTCGATGTGCCCTACTATGTCAGGGAAAACCCCATTACCCAGTCGAGATTCAGCAATACATATCCCCAGGCAAGGTACATGGGGCCATACTGGGGAGAAGACGCTGAAGATTATGGATATCCAGGATTTAACAAAGATGCGTCATTTACTCGGATTCAGAATATTACACTGGGTTATACCATACCCCAAAGTCTGTTGAGCCGGCTTGGCGTTAGCTCAATGAGAGTTTATTGCAATGCATTAAATCCATTTGTATTTACGAAATACGATGGATTTGATCCTGAATGGGCCGGAGCAAGCATGTCTGGGGTAGAGGCCAACAATACATCCTTTTCGATCTATCAGATTGGTACAACCATTAACTTTTAAGACTATGAAATTAAACCTGAAAAATATATTCGCTTTTTTCCTGGCCGTTGCATTGACGGCAGGTTGCGAGGGATTTCTTGACGAGGAAAATCCAGCTGAAGTGCTGATTGAAAATTACGAGACAGAGAGCGGTTATGAAGGATTAATCAATGCTACTTACGCTTCCTTGCGCGAGGTGTATGCGCCCACGCCTTATATGTTTACCGCCGGAACAGATTTGTTTTTCGGGGCTCATCAGGAAGTTCCGCTTGGACTTTCGGCATATCAAACCTTGACCCCGGGGAATACTCAGGTCAGGGATTTCTTTCAGACGCTCTATCAAACGATTCAGATTGCCAACATTGCGATAGAATATGGCAACCGCTCTCAGCAGTTTGAAGAGCTCCCGGTTAGAATAGCGGAAGCCAGAACCATCCGGGCTTTTTATTATTTCTTGTTGGTGCAGCATTTTGGCGACGTGACGCTTGTCACCGAAATGATCCAGGAGCCGATTTCCCATTTCGATAGGGAAGAGGCCGCTTCCGTTTATGAATTCATCATTAGCGAGCTTGAAGACGCAATTGAAGTTCTGCCAATGACGCAGAGCGATTTTGGGCGCGTTACAAAAAGAGCGGCGCAACATCTATTGGCTAAGGTATATCTGACCAGAGCGTATGAAGACTTCGGATCGCCGTCAGATTTTACTACCGCTGCGGAACTGGCCGATGCGGCAATTAATAATCAGCCGTTGAACCTGGAATTTTCGGAACTGTTCCGGTACCAAAATGATGTAAATGAGGAAATACTTTGGTCCATTCAATATTCCGAAGGATCCACGCAAACCGGATTGACCCATAACTGGGATTACCCATGGGGTCCGCTTGCCCAGGACAGCGACGACGGGGTAAACAAGAAGAACGTGTTGCATCCGACGGAATACCTTTACACATTGTTTAGCGACGCGGACACGCGGTTTGAAGGGACTTTCCTGAATATTAGGACCGCGCCTTATTCTGGCTATGTCCTTGACCCGGATAATTCGCCAGTGCTGTACTACTATCCCCGAACGGAAGAGCAGTTAGCCAATGTAGACGCATGGAGAGCGGAAAACCCGGCGTCGCGGGCAAATACGGTCATTTCTCCGATCGGCCCGCATTGGTGGGATGGTCTGAATCAGACCGATTATCCTGCTTTACGCAAATTTGACAGGCTCCGGAACTCGCAGGTTCAATATACGCATGATATTTATCTGGCGCGGTTGGGCGAAACCTACCTGATTGCGGCGGAGGCTTATTTTCAGGCGGGCGATCCCACTACCGCCGCCGAACGGATAAATGAAGTGAGAAGACGAGCTGCCGCACCCGGGCAGGAGGATCAAATGCTCATTTCAGAGTCAGATATAAGTATTGATTTTATTTTGGATGAAAGAGCGCGCGAGTTGGCCGGCGAAGGCCATCGTTGGCATGATCTGAAGCGAACAGGGACCTTAATGGAACGCACAAAGCTGTATAATCCAGAAATAAAAGGGATATTCGATAGCGGGACGGATCCATTTTTGGGCGCCAATGGAGAATATAAGATTTTGCGCCCTATTCCTTTGTCGGCAATATCGCTCGACGATGGAGATTATCCGCAAAACCCAGCGTATGAATAGTTGTTTGTGGAGGTAATAGCGGCGGGTTGACCTGAGAAAGGTTGATCCGCCATGTTCTCAATATTTGGCTGAGTTTAAAATGAAGTGAAAAAGGCAGGCTTCTGGTTAGGCAGGCAAGCGCGACTGATTGCCATGCCAGCTGTTAATCTGTTTCATGGCCAACGGAGCGTTCATTCGGGATAGCTGAGCGTCCATTTATGACAATTGAGAGCCAGTCATGATCACCGGGATGCAGGCAAATTCGGAAGAGATTTTTGAATTGGTTGATAAATATTGAATTGATGCACATGCTTATTGTAAAAAGGCTTATCCTATTTCTTTTTTTCCTGCCGTTTCAGATGGCGGCTTATGGACAAGACATGATTGTCCATTACACCGGTAAAACGTTGTCGAATGTTGATTACCACCACGGTCAACTCAAGCCGGCTGTCGGAGTGCACAACATGCAGATTTTCAGGGCAAACCGCGAATACCCGGAAAAGTCAGATGGTTTCGGTTGGACTTACAATCATGCTCCCATGATGGCCTATTGGAATAACACATTTTATATTGAATATCTAAGCAATCCGGTAGGCGAGCACGTTCCTCCTGGCCAATCGTTTATGATTACTTCGGAAGACGGCCGGAATTGGTCAAAACCTACTATTTTATTTCCCCCCTATCGTATTCCCGATGGAACCACAAAAGAAGGGGTTTCAACGGCGGCGAAAAACCTTGATGCGGTGATGCATCAGCGAATGGGGTTTTATGTATCAGAAAACGACAGGCTGCTTGCGCTGGCTTATTATGGAATTGTTTTAGAGAAAGGCGACGATCCAAACGATGGAAAAGGCATTGGCCGGGTGGTTCGCGAGATCTATCGCGATGGGACGTTGGGCCCGGTTTATTTTATTCGATACAACTCGGGATGGAATGAAAAGAATACAAGTTATCCATTCTATAAAAAAAGCAAGGATAAAGGCTTTGTACAGTCATGCGACGAGTTGCTTTCCAAGCCTTTGATGATGATGCAGTGGGCGGAAGAAGCAGATCGCGACGATCCTTTAATTCCCTTGAAGGGCGCTTACAAGGCGTTCAGCTATTATCATCTACCCGATAACAGGGTTGTGGGCCTATGGAAGCATGCCTTAACATCAATCAGCAATGATGACGGCAAAACATGGGAGTATGCTCCCGTAAGAGCTCCCGGATTTGTCAATGGCAATGCAAAGATATGGGGGCAAAAGCTTTCCGACGGTTCGTACGCCACAGTTTATAATCCTTCTGAATTTCGGTGGCCGCTGGCGATTTCAATCAGCAGGGATGGTTTAAATTACGAAAATCTGTTGCTAGTGCATGGAGAGATTACTGCAATGCGATATGGAGGGGCCTACAAATCATATGGTCCCCAGTATGTGCGAGGAATCTTACCTGGCAACGGAACTCCTCCCGATGGAAATTTATGGGTGACATATAGTATGAACAAGGAAGATATATGGGTGGCTAAAATACCAACGCCCGTTGTTTCAACCGTTACAGAGCTAGTAAACGATCTATTCTCACAAATGCCGGATGGAGAAGAACTCGATCTTTGGAACATATATAGTCCTTTGTGGTCCCCCGTTGGGATTCAAAAAAATGGCGATTCAAAGGTTTTGAATCTGAAGGATTGGGATCCCTTCGACTATGCAAAAGCGGAGCGTATTTTTCCGGAATCACAAAGAGGCTTCGTAAAATTCTCAATAACGCCGGCTCAGAATGACCGGGGACTAATGCACATTGAATTGCAAGATTATAAAGGAACAGCCGCATTGCGTCTGGTCTTGGATTACGATGGAGAATTCAAGACCAAAGCAGGTTATCGTCTGTCGGGAATGATGCCGTATGAACCAGGCAAACAGCTTGATGTGCAAATAGATTTTGATGTGGAACGGCGGTATTACGAGGTCAGTGTGAACGGCAAGTTGGTAAAAAGGAATATTTTCTTCGCTCCGGTGCATTCGCTTGAAAGGGTGGTTTTCCGTACTGGAGAAGTGAGGAGATTTCCCAATGCAGATACGCCTACCGATCAGGATTATGACCTTCCCAATGGGGGCGAAACAGAATCTGTGGCAGAATTTTCAATCGGGTATTTGATTGTGAATGGAGACAAGGAGCTATGAGGATTCTTTTCTGAAATATTTAAGTAAATATAAAATTGAATAAAAAGAAAAATGACCGATAGTTTGAAAAGATTTAAGATGGCGCTTCTTATTGCTGCCGCATGCTTATTCACGTCAAAGGGAGTTGCCCAGTATCCCACAATTCCTAAGGAAGTTCAGACGAAAGCCGACTCGGCAATGGCTGAATGGCAAAAACAATCCGATGCGGCTTGGGAAAAAGCTTTGCCGGTCGTTCGCGAAGAAGCCCGCAATGGACGGCCCTATATCCCGTGGGCGGCCAAGCCCTCCGATCTTCCACAGGCGGATATCCCCGCCTTTCCCGGTGCTGAAGGAGGGGGAATGTACTCTTTTGGCGGCCGTGGAGGGAAAGTTCTTGTGGTCAACAATCTAAACGATAGCGGCCCGGGAAGTTTCAGGTGGGCATGCGAGCAAGGTGGGGCCCGTATTATAGTGTTTAATGTAGCAGGGATCATTCATCTAAAAAGTCCGGTAAGTATCCGGGCCCCTTATGTGACCATTGCCGGGCAGACTGCCCCAGGCGATGGAGTTTGCATAGCCGGAGAGTCAGTCTGGATTGACACGCATGATGTGGTGATCCGGCATATGCGCTTCAGAAGGGGAGCCACTGAAGTAGGACGTCGCGACGATGCTTTGGGCGGCAACCCGATCGGTAATATCATGATTGATCATGTTTCTGCAAGTTGGGGATTGGACGAGAATATTTCTGGCTACCGTCATATGTATGAAACGGAAGACGGCAGAAGGTTGAAGTTGCCGACAGTGAACATCACCATACAGAATTCCATATCCTCGGAAGCGCTGGATACTTACAATCACGCGTTTGGCAGTACTATTGGAGGTTTGAACACTCTATTTGCCCGTAATTTATGGGCGTGCAATATCTCCAGAAATCCATCAATCGGGATGTATGGCGATTTCAACATGGTAAACAATGTGTTGTTCAACTGGTGGAACCGTTCCGTCGATGGGGGAGATCACCGGTCCT
>Ga0207873_1003449_pt1 | contig 11582 bp, 10 predicted proteins | sample BGWIniCompost_FD_187373 | JGI IMG/M metagenome (GOLD analysis project Ga0207873, IMG submission 187373) | Cellulose adapted compost microbial communities from Newby Island Compost Facility, Milpitas, CA, USA - BGW Initial Compost (SPAdes)... ... | reverse complement strand
GCGGGGCGCCGGACCACGCCGCCGAGCCGCCCCGCCGCGTCCCATCCCGGCCGCGGGAGCCCGAGCGATCCGGCGCCCCGACGCCGGGCCGCTCGCACGGGTCCCGTGGCGGCGCGTCCCCGCTAACCTCGCGCGCTCGGAGGTGCCGAGATGTCGCGTCCGTTCCAGGTGCTCGGGGTGCAGCAGATCGCGGTGGGGGGGCCGGACAAGCAGGCGCTGCGCCGGCTGTGGGTCGATCTCCTCGGGCTCGAGCCGCGGGGCACCTTCCGCAGCGAGCGCGAGAACGTCGACGAGGACATCACCGCCGCCGGGGTCGGGCCCTTCGCGGTCGAGGTCGACCTCATGCAGCCGATCGATCCCGATGGCCGGCCGCGCGTGCACGAGCCGCCGCTCAACCACGTGGGCCTGTGGGTGGACGACCTGCGCGCCGCGGTCGCCTGGCTCGAGCAGCAGGGCGTGCGCTTCGCGCCGGGCGGGATCCGCAAAGGCGCCGCGGGCTTCGACGTCTGCTTCATCCACCCCAAGGGGAACGAGAGCGCGCCGATCGGCGGCGAGGGCGTGCTCATCGAGCTGGTGCAGGCGCCGCCCGAGGTGATCGACGCCCACCGCGCGGCGGCGGCTGGGCGCTCGTGAGCGCGCGGATCGAATCCGCTTCCCTCCCCCGCGCGTCTCCTCTACAGCGAGAACGGCGCGCATTTCGCGCTGACTTCCCGGAGCGATGGGGTTAGGATGGGCCCCGCTTCGGCGGGGAAGCCGCACATCCAGCAACCACTGAACACGGCCCGAGCAACGGCTGAAGACGCCGCGGGACCCTCCTCCGCGGACGACAGAAGGAGATCGACGCGATGACGCGTTGGCGCCCGAGCTGGCTGCTGCCGGCTCTGACTCTGATGGCCCTCACGCTCCCGCACGCCACGCGCGCGCAGGACGATGCCGGCGTCGCCGGTCCCGCCTTCAAGGAAGGCGACGTGATCACGATGGACCAGATCGACAAGCTTCGGCCGTACCTGCCCGCCGAGTTCTGGGCGAACCGGGACTTCTTCTTCTACGAGGGCATGAAGATCGAGATCGGTCCCTCGTTCCGCGACTACTCCGAGCCTCCGGAGTGGAAGGCGGCCAGCCAGAAGTACGCGGGTCAGGCCAAGATCGGCCCCGGCAACAGCCTCGAGAACTACACCGCCGGCTATCCCTTCGACCCGGAGTCGATCGACTGCAAGAACGACCCGCAGGCCGGCGTCAAGCACATGTGGAACTTCGACTACCAGTGGGAGGGCGATGGGGCCGACGCCAAGTACTACTACTCCTACTGGGACCGCGGCGAGGAGCTCCCCCTCTACTACGAGGGCACCTCGAAGACGATCCGCCTCTCGAACCGGATCGAGCCCTCGCTGCTCGAGTCGCAGAACGGCGACCTGTTCCGCGGCGAGAAGCGCAAGCTCGCCTTCGGCATCGAGGTGGACGCGCCGTTCGATGCGCGCGGAATCCTGGTGATGACCTATCGCTACAAGGATTCCGACAAGCCGATGCAGCAGGCGAAGAACGACGACACGTGGGTCTACGTGCCGACGCTCCGCCGCGTGCGCCGCATCTCGACCGCTCAGCGGACCGACGCGGTGTCGGGCACGGACTTCACGTTCGACGACCTGCGCTCGTTCGCCGGCATCGTGCCGCAGTACGACTGGCAGTGCCTCGGCGAGATGGACCTCATCGCGCCGGTGAACTCCAAGGTGCGAGCCTACCCGTACAACAAGGACCACAACTTCGGGCCCTACGGTCTGTCGTACGCGGACGACCGCTGGGAGCTGCGCCGGGCGGTGAAGATCCGGATGATCCCGAAGAACAAGGATCATCCGTACCACCACAAGGACATCTACATCGACAAGCAGACCTACAACGCCCTGTACTCCTTCGCCTACGACCAGAAGGAGGAGCTCTGGAAGATCATCTGGCACAACCATCGCTGGAGCGAGGACGACTTCCCGGAGTACAAGGGCTGGGAGGAGGTCCCGAAGCCGATGGACCTGCGCGTGGTGTCCGACACGATCGTGAACGTGCAGACCGGTACGGGCAACCGCATCGAGTTCTGGGACAACCACGGCACGCCCTACGCCAGCAAGGGCAAGATCCGCCGCTACATCGACATCGGCCGCCTGACCAAGGGCCGCTGAGCGTCGAGCGAGACCGGAACGGAGGCCGGGGTGGCCACGCCGCCCCGGCCTCTTTTCGTTGGCGCCGCGCGTCGCGCCCGGGCGCTCGCCGCGCACGCGCTGCGGTATCGTCCTGCCGCGCCCGAGGAGGACGTCCATGAGCGACGCGATCGAGCCGTTCCGGATCGAGGTGCCCGACGCGACCTTGAGCGATCTGCGCGAGCGCCTGGCGCGCACGCGTTTTCCGGACCAGATCGAGGGCGCCGGCTGGACCTACGGCACGGAGCTCGGCTACCTGCGCGAGCTCGTCGCCTACTGGCGCGACCACTACGACTGGCGGCGGCACGAGGCGCTGCTCAACGGCTTCCCTCACTTCTCCACCACCATCGACGGGCATCGCGTGCGCTTCCTGCACGTGCGCTCGCCGCACGAGGACGCCTTTCCGCTGATCATCACGCACGGCTGGCCGGGCTCGATCTTCGAATTCCACAAGATCATCGGGCCGCTCACCGACCCGACCCGCCACGGCGGCCGCGCCGAGGACGCCTTCCACGTCGTGTGCCCCTCGATCCCCGGCTACGGCTTCTCGGAGCCGCCGCGCACGCCGGGCTGGGACGCGCGCCGGATGGCCGAGGTGAACGCGAAGCTGATGGCCCGGCTCGGCTATGCGCGCTACGGCGCGCAGGGCGGCGACTGGGGCGCGATCATCTCGACCCAGAACGCGCTGGTCGACCGCGCGCACTGCGCGGGCATCCACCTCAACATGGTGGTGGCGTTCCCGCCGCCGGGCGCGAGCGACCCGATGGAGGGGCTCGACGACTACGAGAAGGAGTCGCTCGCCGGCTTCGCACAGTTCCAGAAGGAGGAGACCGGCTACCAGCAGATCCAGGGCACCAAGCCCCAGACGCTGGGCTACGCGCTCAACGATTCGCCCGCCGGCCTCGCGGCGTGGATCGTCGAGAAGTTCCGCACCTGGAGCGACTGCGACGGCGACGTCGAGAAGCGCTTCACGAAGGACGAGCTGCTCACCAACGTCATGATCTACTGGGTCACGCAGTCGATCACCTCCTCGACGCGGCTCTACTACGAGACCATGCACTCGGGCCGCTTCGGCCCGGCCAGCGAGCGCGTCGAGACGCCGACCGGCTGCGCGATCTTCCCGAAGGAGCTCTACCGCGCGCCGCGCAAGTGGGCCGAGGCAGCCTACGACGTGCGGCAGTGGACCCGCATGCCGCGCGGTGGCCACTTCGCCGCGCTCGAGGAGCCGGAGCTGCTCGTCGAGGACGTGCGGAGCTTCTTCCGGCTGGTGCGTGGATGAGCCGGGCTGCGCCCGATCGGAAGCTCGGGTGGGTTCGAGACGAGGCGCCCGACGAGGATCGGCGCCGCATCCGCGGCGCTCGCCATCGTGCTGATCGCTCTGGCGTCCGGATGCGCGGCGGGAAACGTCGATGTCGGCAAGGCGTACGATCCGCCCGAAAACTATCCGAGGGCGCTCGAGCAGGTCACGCTCGCGTCCAACCTGGTGGCGGCGATCCTCGTGGCCTACGAGGCCGATCGCGGTCGGTTCGAGGAGCACCAGCAGATCGACCTGACGCCCCAGGAGTTCACGAAGCGTCACGAGCACGTGTTCATTACGCGACTGGACGACGGGGCGTTCGACGTCCACATGGGACCCGAAGTCCGCGAGCAGAGGCCCGGCATACCCATCCCCCGCCTCGAGCCCGGAAGGAGATACATCATCGACGCGAAGTCGCTCCGCGTGGTCGACGCGTTCTTCGATCGGTAGCTTCGTTCCGGAGCGGACGTTCGGGATCTCGATCGATGAGGATCGTTCATCGGGTTTCGCTGCACGCGACTCCAGAGGTCGTCGCCGAGCTCGCCGCGGCAGGGATTGCGGCCGGCACGGGGCTGCAGACGTTCGAGATCGCCGAGCGCGATCCGCGCTGGCCGCGGGTGGCGGAGCTGGTCGAGAGGCACGAGGCGGTCGATCTGGTGCGTACCGACTTCACGGCGAGGGAGTGCGAGCAGGCACCCGCCCTCCAGCTGATCCCCACCTGGCATCATGGCTACCCGATGCCCGACGAAGACGAGGGATACCTGTCTGCGACCTTCGATCTCGCGGAGTACTGTGCCTCGTGCGGGATCGGCCTTCGCCAGAAGGCGCCGTTCCGGATGATCCGGGAGCCGCGTTGGGGTGTGCGCAGCATCCTCCAGCTGAACTGGGTCTTCGATGCGTTCTTCGTGACCCCGTCGCTCTGGCGAGCCGCCTTCGAGCCGGCCGGCATCGGTGCGCGCCCGGTGCTCGACGAGCGCGGTACGCGCGAGCTGTCGACGGTGGTGCAGCTCGACATCCCCTCGATCGCGCCCGTGTCGGGACTCCCGTCGCAGGGTTCTCCGTGCGTGGCGTGCGGGCGCCGCAAGCATCTTCCGTGGGTCCGCGGCCCGTTCCCGCCCGTCGATCTCGGGGGTGGTCACGCGGTGAAGACGAACGCGTGGTTCGGGAGCGGCGCCTCGGCCTGGCGAGCGATCGTGATCTCGGGCGATCTGTACCGTCGCCTTCGTGCGTTGAGGGTCCGAGGCGTGGGCTTCGTCCCGGTCGCGGCGGACGTACGGAGCTTCGTCCGGCGGGTGCGGGCGTGAGCCAGGCGCAGGCAGGCGAGACGCAGGGCGCGGCGCCGGTGGCGCTCGTCACCGGTGCGAGCCGCGGGATCGGACGGCGGCTCGCCGCCGATCTGGCGGCCGCGGGCTTCGACGTGGTGTGCGCCGCGCGCTCGACCTCCGACCGGCCGGGTCGCCTGCCGGGCACGCTCGAGGAGACGGCGGCCCTCGTCGAGCAGGCCGGCCGCCGCGCGTGGGCGGTGCCGCTCGACGTCCGCGACGAGGCGGCGGTCGCGGCGCTGGCTCGGCGGCTGTACGAGACGTGGGGCCGCTGCGACCTGCTCGTCAACAACGCCGCCGTGGCGCCCGCGAAGCCTGCGCTGGCCGACTCGCCTCAGCGCTGGCGGCTCGCCGTCGACGTGAACCTGAACGGGCCCTTCTATTTGATCTGGCACCTCGCCCCGCGCATGGCGGCGGCCGGCGGCGGGCGCGTGATCAACATCTCGTCGGGCGCCGCCAAGCTCCCGCAGTTCGGCCGGCCCGGGTACACGGTGACCAAGGCGGCGCTCGAATCGCTCACCGAGTGCCTGGGCCACGAGCTGCGCGAGCGCCGGGTGGCCGTGAACTGCCTGCGGCTCGAGGTGCCGGTGTGGACCGAAGGCTTCGCCGCCACGCTCGAGGACCCGAGCGCCCTCGGCTTCGAGGACCCCGTGATCATGTCCGACGCGGTGCTGTGGATGGCGCGCCAGCCGCTCGACTGGACCGGACAGGTGGTCACGATCGGCGAGCTGCGGGCGCGCGGCGTGGTGCGCCCCGAGACGCGGGTCGCGCCGACGCGCAGCTGACGCGAACGCGCTCGACGCGTCGCGCGAGTCGCGCCCGAAGGGCGGGCCGTCGCGCGCTCAGGCGCGGGCGGCGCGCGCGATCCGCGACGCGACCGACGGCAGCAGCGCGCACACCGCGCGCACCAGGGCGGCCGGCGCGATCGGCTTGTCGAGCAGCGCGTAGGCGGGGCGGCCGCTGGTCCAGGCTTCGATCTCGCCGTAGGCCGCCGCGCTCTTGAGCACGACGATCGGCGCGCCGGCCCCGAGCTCGGGCCCGACGTCCCAGGGCGCCGGCAGGCCCACCACCAGGAGATCGACCGGCTCGTCCTCCGTCGCCGGTCCGCACAGCGCGTGGTGACCCGCGTCGCGCAGGATCGCCGCCAGGGCGGCGGCGAGTTCGGGGTCGCGATCGACCACGCGCACGTACGGCCGCGGCATGCTCAGGCGCCGCCTCCTCGGCTGGCGCCCGCCCGCCGCATTCCGAGCTCGCGCATCATGCGCGCCAGGTTGGAGCGATGCACGCCGAGCCGGCGCGCCGCAGCCGCCTGGTTGCCGCCGCAGTCCTGCAGCGCACGCTCGAGGAGCTGGATCTTGAACGCGCGCAGCGCGTCGCCGTAGCGACCCTGCGCCATCGGATCCGACTCGCGGATCCGGCGCGAGAGCCGCTCGGGCGGGACCTCGCGCTCGTCGGGGCCGAGCACCGCGTAGAGGCGCTGCAGCTCGTTCTCGAGCTCGCGCACGTTGCCGGGGAAGTCGTGCGCCGCGAGGGCGTCGAGCGCCGCGGGCGTGAAGACGAGCGGGCTGCGGCCGGCCTTGCGGGCGATGCGCTGGCTCAGCTTCTCGAGCAGGAGCGGGAGATCGTCCCGGCGCGCGCGCAGCGGCGGGATCTCGATGCGCAGCACGTCGAGCCGGTAGAGCAGGTCGCGCCGGAAGGCGCCGGTTTCCACGGCGGCGTCCAGATCGTGATGCGTGGCCGCGATGACGCGCACGTCGCTGTGACGCACACGCGTGTCCCCGACCCGGCGGGACTCGCCCCGCTCGAGGAAGCGCAGCAGCGCGCCCTGCAGCGAACGCGGCATGTCGCCGATCTCGTCGAGGAACAGCGTGCCGCCGTCGGCGACCTCCACCAGCCCGGGCTTGGAGCTGGTGGCGCCGGTGAAAGCGCCGCGCGCGTGTCCGAACAGCTCGCTCTCGAGCAGCGCCTCGCCGAGCAGCGCACAGTTGATCGACACGAAGGCGCGGCGCGCGCGATCGCTCGCGGCGTGGATGGCGCGCGCCAGGATCTCCTTGCCGGTGCCCGTCTCGCCGAGCAGCAGCACGGGCAGCGGCGAGGCGGCGGCCCGGCGCGCCAGCTCGCGCACCCGGCGGGCGGCGACCGACTCGCCCACGAAGCTCTCGAAGCCGGAGCTCGCGTCGAGCTCGCTCGCCAGCCGCCGGTTGTCGCGCAGGAGGCGGCGGTTCTCGTCGGCGAGCGCCTCGGCCTTGGCCGAGAGCGCCGCGATCACGGCCTGGTCGCTCTCGCGCAGACGCGCCGTCACGACGCGCAGCAGATCGAGCGCGGCCTCGGGCGTCGAGCCGATCGCCTCGGCGAAGGCACGCGGCGGGATCTCGAGCACCGCGAGCCGCTGCTGCGCGGTCACGGTGGCGGAGCGCGGCCCCTCGTCGATCAGCGCCATCTCGCCCAGCCAGTCGCCGGGCCCGCGCACGGCGATCGTCACCTCTTCGTGTGCGCCCACGCGCTTGGAGACGAGCGCTTCGCCCTCGAGCACCAGGTTGACCCGGTCCGCGGGCTCGCCCTCGGCGACCAGCACCTCGCGTGGCTCCAGCACGCGGAGCTCGCTCTCGCTCACCAGCCGGTCGAGCCGGCTCGGCGGGAGGCGGCGCAGGAACGGGACGCGAGCGAGGCGGTCGAGAACGTCGAGGCGATCCATGGAGCGCGATGTTACCACCCTGATAACGACGCTGTCGAAACGACAACAATCTGCTTTCGCCGACACGCAACTTCGTTCTTTATCCCATCGGGTTCTCGGTGGGAATACCAATTCTGCAATTGGGTACGCGGTTTGCCTCTCCCCGGCGGCAACCAGCCGGAGGCCACGCCCGCATGCCGCTCCCCCTGCCGCGCACGACCCCGCTCCGACTCGGCGCCGGATCGGGCGTGCTGCTCGCGGCGGCGACCGCCCCGGGCCCGGCCGGGCCGCTCGCGTTCGTCGCGCTGGCGCCGTTCCTGATCGCAGCGCTGCGCGCGGGCTCGGTCCGTGGGGGGGCGGCGGCGGGTGCGGCGTGCGGGCTCGTCTTCTACGGCGTGGGCTTCGCCTGGGGTCCGCTCGAGATGGGCGGGCGGCTGCTGTGGGCGGCCTACCTCATCGGCGTCCCGCTTCTGGCGGCATCGCTCGCCGCGCTCGGCGCCGGTCTCGCGGCGCTCGCGCTCCGCGGGCGCAGCGGGCTCGCGCTCGCGGCTACGCCGGCGGCCTGGCTCGCGCTCGAGACGGGGCGCGCGAGCGGCTCGCTCGGCATTCCCCTGCTCCGTCTGGGGGACGCGCTCGGCGCCTGGCCGAGCCTCGCGCAGCCGGCCGCGCTCGGCGGCGTGGCGCTGCTCGGCGCGTGGATCGCGGGGGTCAACGCGGCGCTGGCGCTCGGCGTGCTGCAGCCGCAGCGGCGCGCGGCCGCGCTCGCCCTGCTCGCGCTGCTCGCCCTGCCGGCGCCGATCGGCGCGCTGCGCCTGGCTCGTGCGGCGGACGCAGCGAAGGCCGGCGGCGGTCTGCGCGTCGCCGCCGTCCAGCCCGACGTGCCGGCCCGCGAGCGCTGGGTGCCCGCGCGCTTCGACACCAATCTGGAACGGCTGCTCGCGCTCAGCCGCGCCGCGCTGCCCGCGCGCCCGGAGCTGGTGGTATGGCCGGAGAGCGCCTTCGAGAGCACGGGCTTCGCCGACGGCCATCCCTTCCTCGGCGCGATCGCCAACCAGCTGGGCGCGCCGCTGCTGGCCGGCCTGCGGCGGCCCGTGCCGGGCGGGCCGCCGGGCGCGCGCTGGAACTCCGCGGCGCTCGCGCTTCCGGGCGGCACGACGCGCGTCGCGGGTGACAAGGTGCGGCCGGTTCCCGTCTACGAGCGCGCGCCCGAGTCGCCGCTCGCGCGCCGGCTCGCGGCGGCGGGCTGGTGGCCGGGCCGCGTGCTTCCGGCGCGCGCCGCAGGGCTGGTCGAGGTGCCGCGCGAGGACGGCGCGCCGGTGCGCGTGGGCGTGCTGCTGTGCATCGATGCGGCGCACCCGGAGCTCGCGCGCGAGCTGCGCCGCCGGGGCGCCGAGCTGCTGGTGAATCCCGCGAACGAGGCGGAGCCCGGCTCGTGGGTCGCCCGCCAGCACGCGACGCTCGCGCGCCTGCGCGCGATCGAGACCGGCCTGCCGCTGGTCCGCGTCGCCAACACCGGACCCAGCGCGTGGAGCGACGGCCTTGGCCGGCTCCACGCGTCGATCGCACCCCAAGAGCGTGCGGTGCACGTGGCGGAAGTCGCGGTGCCGCTCGTGCCCACGCTCTGGGTGCGGTGGGGCGCCACGCCGGTCTGGCTCGCCGTGCTGGCGCCCATCGCCGCCGCGCTCGCGGCCAGCCGCGGCGCGGCGGCGATCTCGCATTCCAGCGTGGGGCACGCGCTGCACCCGCTGCGAGGAGGAGAACGAGCATGAAGCGATGGGAAGGGGGACGTGTGGGAGCGGAGCGCCTGCGCCGGATCGTCGCGGCGGGTGGTACGGCCGCGCTCGTGCTGCTCGGGCCGGGCATCGCCGGTGCCACGGACGGCGCCTCGGCGGCGCCGGTGCCGCAGTGCTCGGACGGGCTCGACAACGACGAGGACGGCTGGACCGATCACTACGAGGATCCCGACTGCACGGGCGCGGACGACGACGATGAGGGGCCGCCGGCCGAGGGCGCCGCGCTGCTCGGCGGCGGCGCCACGCTGCTCGACGGCGCCGCGACGTCGCTGCGCGTCCTCGCTCCGGTGGACGGGTCGCAGACCTACTACCAGCGGGTCGTCGGCGGCGCCTCCGCGGCCGCGCTCGCGAGCGCGGAGCCGGGCCTGCCGAGCACGCTCGCCATCGAGGAGGCGGCGGTGACCGCCCGCTATCTGCGGCTCTCGGAGCGCGCCTGGCAGGTGCGCATCGAGGACTTCCGCCGCAATCACGAGCGGGTCGACGCGATCTATGACATGGTGCTGGTGCTGCCGCTGCCGGTAGCGGCGGACGGACGCGACGGCTTCACGACGCGGGAGCGCGGCGTGCGCATCGAGGAGGGGCCTGCAGGGCGGTCGGTCCCGCTCGTCTACGGCGGGGAGAAGGTGGTGCTGAAGCGCAACGTCGGGCTGGAGAAGAGCCTGCTGCCGCGGCTCGTGGGCAATGGCGCCGGGTCGCTGCCCTCGCTCGACGGCACCGGCTACCGCTGGACCGCCTGGGACACGGTCGTGACGCGCGACGCCGGCTTCGGTGACGTGGTGCAGGTGCGCGCCGAGCTGGGCTACGAGACCGCCTCCGACGCGCCGGCCCCGGATCCCGACGACCCGCGCTTCGCCGCCTACCTCATCACCTGGATCCCGGCGCTGCCCGCGCACGTGCCGCCCTACGCCGTGCGCATCGACGTCGCGGCCGTGCACTAGGAGATGCGATGGCGCGCCGCTGTGCGAGCTGCAGCCGCGGAGGGCTCCCGCCCGAGAGCCGCTTCTGCCTGCACTGCGGCGCGCCGCTCGCCGAGGACGTCGTCGCGGAAGGCCCCGCGGCGGCGCCCTACACACCGAGCCATCTGCAGCCGGTGCTGGCGCGGCGCAGCGCGCGCGAGGGCGAGCGCAAGGAGGTGACGGTCCTCGTGGCCGACGTGGCCGACTCGCTGGCCATGGCCCATCGGCTCGACCCCGAGGACCTGCACGCGCTGATGGACGGCTTCTTCGCGCTCGCGCTCGATGCCGTCCACGCCGAGCGCGGAACCCTGAACCAGTTCCGCGGCGACGGCTTCATGGCGCTCTTCGGCGCGCCGGTGGCCCGCCCGAACCACGCCTGCGACGCCGTGCGCGCGGCGCTCGCGCTGCGCCGGGCCACGGTCGCCTACACGCGGCAGGTCCAGTCGCGCTACGGCGTCCCGCTGGTGCTGCGCATGGGCATCCACACCGGCTTCGTGTGGGTGGGCTCGATCGGCGGCTGGCTGCGGCGCGACTACACCGCCGAGGGTCCGACCGTGGGGCTCGCCGTGCGTCTCGAGCAGGCGGCCGGACCGGGGCAGATCCTGGTGAGCGCGGAGACCGCGCGGCGCGTCGGCGCGCTGTTCGAGCTGGCTCCGCTCGGCGCGCTGCCGCTGCGCGGCAGCCCCGAGCCCGTCGAGGCGTTCGCGCTGCTGGGGCCCGGTGCGCACGAGAGCGCCTTCGACGCCGAGCGCGCCGCCGGCCTCGTGCCCTTCACCGGCCGCGCGGAGGAGCTGGCGCGGGCGCTCGCTGCGCTCCAGGCCGTGGGGGCCGGCGCGGCCGGCTGGGTGGAGCTGTTCGGCGACGCGGGCATCGGGAAGTCGCGGCTCGCGCTCGAGCTGCGCCTGCGCGAGGCCGGTCCCTGGCTCGAGGGGCGCTGCCGCGAGTCGTCGCAGATGCGCGCCTACGGCGCATGGCTCGACCTGCTGCGCCGCTGGCCGCAGTCCGACGACCTGCGCGTCGCGGCGGCTGCGCGCCTGCTCGAGGGGCGCGAGGGGCCGACCCGGCCGGACGCCTGTGAGCGTGCGATTCGTCAGGTGCTGGAGGAGGGGCCCGGGACCGGCCGGCCGGCCTCGATCCTGTTCGAGGACGTCCAGTGGATGGACGACTCGTCGTGGCGGCTCGTGCGCGCGCTGATCGAGCGCCCGCTCGCCCGCGGCGTGCGCTTCCTGGTGACCCGTCGCGCCGAGCCCGGCGGGCGGCTCGATGGACCGCCGGGCGCCCTGCGCATCGAGCTCGGGCCGCTCGCGCCGGAGGCCGCGCAGGCGCTCGCGCTCGCCGTGCTCGCGGGGCGCGA
>Ga0207873_1003448_pt1 | contig 11583 bp, 8 predicted proteins | sample BGWIniCompost_FD_187373 | JGI IMG/M metagenome (GOLD analysis project Ga0207873, IMG submission 187373) | Cellulose adapted compost microbial communities from Newby Island Compost Facility, Milpitas, CA, USA - BGW Initial Compost (SPAdes)... ... | reverse complement strand
GGGCGGCTGCACCTCCAGCCCTTCGACGTCCGCCTCGGCGACATCGCGGTGCGCGTCTCCGGCTCCAACGGCATCGACCGCTCGATTGACTACGCGCTCCGCTTCGACATCCCGCGCGAGCTGCTCGGCACCGAGGCGAACCAGGCGATCGCCTCGCTCCTCTCGCAGGGGCAGAGGGTCGGCCTCGACCTCCAGGCCGGAGACGTCATCGAGCTCGGCGTGCGGCTCACCGGCACCGTGACGGATCCGTCGGTCAGCGTGGATGCCGGCCGCACGGTGACCGCGGCGCGCGAGGCCGTGGAGCGCGCGGTGCGCGAGGAGGTCGAGTCGCGGCTCGAGGACGTGCAGCAGCGCGCGGAGGAGCGCGTGGATTCCGCACGCGCGCGCCTCGCCGCGGAGGCGGACCAGATCGTGCGCGAGGCCGAGGAGCGGGCCGCGGCCATCCGTGCCGAGGCGCAGCGCCTCGCCGAACGCACCCGGGCCGAGGCCAACCAGCGCGCGGACTCGCTCGTGGCGCGCGCCGACGGCATCGCCGCTCGCGCCGCCGCGCGGCTCGCCGCCGACCGCATCCGCAAGGAGGGTGATGACGCGGCCGCGCGCATCATCCGCGAGGCCGACCAGCGCGCCGAGCAGCTCATCGCCGAGGCGCGCCGCAGGGCCGACCAGCTCCGCGGCGGCGCGGCGCCGCCCGATACGGCGGCTCCGCCGGACACCGCTGCGCCGCCGGACACCACAGCGCAGGCCGGCGCGAATGACGCTGCAGGCGGCGGCGGGGCGCCGGCCGGGCCCGGTGCACCCTGAGGGCTTGACAACTCCGGCCGCGCCCTCCATTCTCCTGCGCGCACAACGCGCCGTGGTGATTTGCCGCCGCTTGCAGCCACGTTAAACAAGTGCTAAAGAGCGACCGCCCGGCGGCACGGTCCTGCCGGGCGCTTCGTGTTTCTGGACCCGAGGAGCAGTCACCGATGAGCTGCCACGCCCGCATGATGTGCATGTGCTTCATGCGCGCCTTCCCCTGGCGGGGAGACGGGCGTGGTAGACCGCTGCATCGGTGAAGCGCTGCACGCGTAGATAGAACCGAGAGCGATTCCACCCCGGCCTGCCCCGCGCAGGCCGGGGTTTTTCGTTGCCCCGAACCAGGGTGGGAGCATGACGACGACCACGCAGTTCCTGCGCTGCCGCCTGTGCGGCGAGTCGGTGCCCGCGGCGCCGGTCCACGTGTGCGAGGCCTGCTTTGGCCCCCTCGAGGTCGTGTACGACGACGCAGCGATCGCCGCGTCGCTCAGCCGCGAGACGATCGCGGCGCGTCCGCCCAACCTGTGGCGCTACCGCGAGCTGCTGCCGCTGAACGGCGAGCCGCGCGTGGGCCACGACGTCGGCTTCACGCCGCTCCTCCCTGCGCCCTCCCTCGGCAGGGCGCTCGGGATCGAGGACCTGTGGATCAAGAACGACGCGGCCAACTCGCCCACGCTCTCCTTCAAGGACCGCGTCGTCGCCGTCGCGGTGAACCGCGCCCTCGAGTTCGATCTGCCCGCCGTCGGCTGCGCGTCAACGGGCAACCTCGCCAATGCGGTCGCCGCGCGCGCCGCGAGCGCGGGGCTGCCCGCGTGGATCTTCATCCCCGAGGACCTCGAGCGCGAGAAGATCATCGCGACCGCGGTCTACGCGCCGCGCCTGGTCCGCATCCGCGGCGTCTACGACGACGTGAACCGCCTGTGCGCCGAGGTCGCCGACCGGTGGGGCTGGGGCATCGTCAACGTCAACCTGCGGCCGTACTACGCCGAAGGCTCGAAGACCATGGGCTTCGAGATCGTCGAGCAGCTCGGCTGGAGGCCGGCCGCCAACGTCGTCGCGCCCATGGCGGGCGGCTCGCTGCTGACCAAGCTGCGCAAGGCGTTCCTCGATCTGGAGCGCTTCGGCCTCGCGCCCGGCGCGTCGAGAACGCGCGTGTTCGGCGCGCAGGCCGCGGGCTGCGCGCCCATCGTCGAGGCGCTGCACCGCGGGGAGACGCACGTGCGGCCCGTGCGGCCGAACACCATCGCGCGCTCGCTCGCCATCGGCAATCCGGCGGACGGGCCGTTCGCGATCCAGGCGATCCGCGAGTCCGGCGGCTGGGCCGAGGCGGTCACGGATGCCGAGATCGTCGAAGGCATCCGGCTGCTGGCGAGGCACGAGGGGATCTTCACCGAGACGGCGGGCGGCGTCACGGTCGCCGTCGCCCGCAAGCTCGCCGCGCAAGGCCGCCTCGCCGCCGATGGCCCGACCGTGCTCTGCATCACCGGCAACGGCCTCAAGACGCCGGACGCCGTGAGCGCCGAGCTGGATATCGGCCCGGTGATCGACGCCCGCCTGGCCGACGTCGCGCGGCTCGTGGAGGGCCCGCCCGCGGCGGCCCGGTTGGCCCCTGCGCGATCCTGAACGCACATTCCCTGGTATCAGTGAGGAGAGGAGAACCATGCCAGTTACGGTCCGGATCCCTACAGTCTTGCGGCGCCTCACCGGCGGCCAGGACGAGGTCGTTGCCACGGGCGCGACGGTCGCGGACGTGCTCGCGCACGTCGGCCGCGAGCACGCCGGCTTCCTCGAGCGCATCACCACGGAAGACGGCGGCCTCCGGCCGTTCCTGAACGTCTTCGTGAACGGGGACGACATCCGCTTCGCGGACGACCTGCGCACGCCGGTCCGCGACGGCGACGAGATCTCCATCGTTCCGAGCATCGCGGGCGGCCGGTGACCGAGCTGCGCATCACGGCCGCGCTGCGCGCGCGGCTATTGGATCACGCCGCTGGCGGCTACCCGCTCGAGGTGTGCGGCCTGTTGATCGGCGTCGGGGAAGACGACGGCGCTGCGCTGCGCGTGACGCGGACGCTGCCGTGCCCGAACGTGGCTCCGGCCGACGAGCGGCGCCGCCGCTTTGCCATCGAGCCGCGTGCCGTCATCAACGTGCAGCGCGCGCTGCGGGGAACGTCCGAGCGGATCCTCGGCTTCTACCATTCGCACCCGGACGCCGCGGCTGAACCGTCCGCGACGGACATGAATTACGTACGGCTCTGGCCCGAGACCGTCTGGCTGATCGTGCCGGTCGCGCGCGGCGCCGCGGGGCTGCCTCGCGCCTGGTGGCTCGATGGGATGGACGCGGCTGCGCCGCGTGAGCTGGCCCTGCGAACGGTGCGCCCGAGCTCAGGCCCCGTGCCATGTCCGGACCTGCCCGCGCATGGCGGCGTGCCGTGTGAGTGAACCCGAATCAGGGGAAGGGAACCATGACCAACACCGAAAATGGGACTCGCGCGCTGCCGGACCTCACGCAGGCCGAGACTCTGCGCTACAACCGCCACCTCATCCTGCCCGAGGTTGGGCTGGAGGGGCAGCGCAAGCTCAAGGCGGCGAAGGTGCTGCTCGTGGGCGCGGGCGGGCTCGGCTCGCCATCCGCGCTTTACCTCGCCGCCGCAGGCGTCGGCACGCTCGGGCTCGTGGACTTCGACGTCGTCGACGAGACCAACCTCCAGCGACAGGTGCTCTACGGCACGAAAGACGTGGGCCGCCCGAAGCTGGAAGCGGCGAGCGAGCGGATCACGGACGTGAACCCCAACGTCCGCGTCGTCCAGCACCCGCAGCGCCTGACCAGCGAGAACGCGCTGGACATCCTGGCCGACTACGATGTCATCGTCGACGGCACGGACAACTTCCCGACGCGCTACCTGGTCAACGACGCGTGCGTCCTGCTCGGCAAGCCGAACGTCTACGGCTCGATCTTCCGCTTCGAGGGGCAGGTCTCGGTGTTCGCCACCAGGGGCGGGCCGTGCTACCGCTGCCTGTTCCGCGAGCCGCCGCCTCCCGGCCTCGTGCCGAGCTGCGCCGAGGGCGGCGTGCTGGGCGTGCTGCCCGGCATCATCGGATCGCTTCAAGCGCTGGAGACCATCAAGCTGATCATTGGGCAGGGGAAGACCCTCGCCGGACGACTGCTGCTCTTCGATGCGCTCACCATGCGCTGGCGCGAGCTCACGGTGCGGCGCAACCCGGCGTGCCCCGCGTGTGGCGACCAGCCGACCGTCACCAAACTGATCGACTACGAGGAGTTCTGCGGCCTGCGGCAGCAGCGTGCGCAGGCGGCCGCGGCGGACGCCGTCCCGGAGATCGGCGCGGCCGAGCTGCGCGACCGGCTCGATGCGGGTGACCCCATCGCGCTGATCGACGTGCGCGAGCCGCACGAATGGGACATCGTGAACCTCGGCAGCTATGGCGCGCGGCTGATCCCGCTGGGCGAGTTGCCGGAGCGTCTGTCGGAGCTGTCTGATCTGAACAGTGCCGACGAGATCGTCGTGTACTGCCGGACCGGCAGGCGCAGCGCCCGCGCGGTGGGGATGCTCCAGGAGGCCGGGTTCATGCGCGTGTTGAACCTGCGGGGCGGCATGCACGCCTGGGCCGACGAGGTCGACCCCACAGCGCCCAAGTACTGAGCGCGAATCTGCAAAGCTGCGTCGGGTGACACGTGGGGCCGCGAGAGCCGCGGGCTCTCACGGGCCGTCACTCCGCGATCTCGCGCAGTGTCGCCAGAGGCGGCCGCCGCACCACCCCCCGGCTGCTCGCGAACCCGACCGCCACGGTCAGCGCGGACGCCAGCAGCCATGCGGCCGCCAGCGAGCCCCACGGCACCCGGTACGGCATCTCGAACACGAAGCGCGCGAGCCCCCAGCCCGCCGCCGCGGCGAGCGCGCTTCCGGACAGCGCCGCCACCGTCCCGATCGCCAGGTACTCGACGGCGAGGATGCGGCGGATCTCGCGTGCGCGGGCGCCCAGCGTGCGCAGCAGCGCGCTCTCGTGCAGGCGCTGGTAGCGCGTCGTCGCGACCGAGCCCACCAGCACGATCAGCCCCGCGGCGATGCTGAAGAGCGCCATGAACCGCACCGCCAGCGCGGCGCGCGAGAGCACCGCGTCCACCGTCTCCTGCACGCGCACCAGGTCGAGCATGGAGATGTTGCTGAACCGCTCGACGACGGCGCGCTGGAGCGCCGCGCGCTCGGTGGGGTCCTCGACGCGCGCCAGCACGACGTGCGTCTTCGGCGCGTCGTCGAGCGTCCCCGGCTCGAACACCACGAAGAAGTTGGTCGCGAGCCGCGCCCAGTTGATCCGCCTCAGCGAGGCGACCTCGGACTCGACCGGCACGCCCTGCACATCCCACGTGATTCGGTCCCCCACGCCGATGCGCAGTTCCTCCGCGATGTCCTCATCCAGCGAGATGCGCGCGACGCCGGGCGCGCTCGGCGCGGGCGCCTCGTTCCACCACCGCCCCGCCGTCAGCGTCTCCGTCTCGACCAGCGTGTCCCGGTAGGTGTTGCGGTACTCGCGGTTCAGCACCCAGCGTGGCGGCCGCCTGCCCGTGGTGTCCGCCAGAATCTCCGCGACCGGCCTCCCGTTCACCGCGCTGATCCGCGCCGGCACGATCGCCTCGGACCCGAGCGGGCTCACGCCTCGCTCGGCCAGCAGCGCGTTCAACTCCACCACCTGGTCGTCCTGGATGTCGAACAGCGCGAGGTTCGGCCGGTGCGAGCCCGTGTCGACCTCGAGCTGGCCCAGCACGTTCACCTGAACCACGCGAAGCGTCGCCAGCAGGAACACGCCGAACCCGATGCCGAGCGTCGCGGCGAGGGTCTGGTTCTGCGGCCGGAACAGGTTGGCCACGCCCTGCCGCACCGCGTAGCCCGCGCCCCGAGGCAGCCAGCGCCGCGCACCGCGCATGAGCAGCCACGCCGTGGCGCCGAGCAACGCCGTCGTCGCCGCGATGCCCGCCGCGAAGCCCAGTCCCGTCCACACATCCGGCGCCTGGCTGATGCTCGCTGCCGTGATGCCCGCGGCGAGCAGCGCGAGCACCGCCGCGCGCCAGGGCTCGAGCCGCCGCACGCGGGCAGCGAAGTCGCGCCGCAACGCCCTGAGCGGCGTCACCTCGCGGATGCGCAGGAGCGGCAGCAGCGCGAACGCGAGCGCGACCAGCGCGCCCAGCGCGAGCCCTCCGACCACGGCGGTGAGGTTCACGCGCGGCTCGATGTCCACGGGGACGAACGGCGCCAGAAGCGCGGGGAGCAGGAACTGGATGCCCGTGCCCGCCGCCGCGCCGACCGCCGCGCCGCCCGCGCCGAGCGCCGCCGCCTCGATCAGGTAGATCGCGAACACCGTCCGCGGTCGCGCCCCGAGGCAGCGCAGCAGCGCGACCGTCTCCGTCCGCTCCTTCACGAACACGTGCACCGCGCTCGCCACGCCCACGCAGCCGAGCAGGAGTGCAGCCAGAGCGATCAGCCCCAGGAACCGCGCCAGGCTCCCCAGCGCCTCGCCCAGCTCCTCCTCCACCTCCGCCACCGTTTCGACGCGCGTGCGCTCGGCGTCGAACAGATCGTCGTACGCCTCGATCAGCCGGTGCACCTCGCGCGTGTCCTCGATGCGGAAGTACGCGCGGTGCGAGGCCAGGCTGCCGAAGCGCAGCAGGTTCGTCTCCTCGACGTACGCCCGCGGGATGAAGACGCGCGGCCCGACCGCGACGCGCACGCCCAGCTCGCCCGGGTACTCCGTCAGCACGCCCGCGATCTCGAACGCCGCGTCACCGATGCGCAGCGTGTCGCCGACTGCCGCGCCGAGGTACACCAGCACGGCCGGGTCCACCACCGCCCGCCTGCCTTCGCGGAACGTCTGCCACGCCTCGGCCGGCTCTGTGGTGACCCTGCCGTAGAACGGGTAGCCGCCCTCCAGCGCGTTCACCTCGAGCAGCCGCGGCGCGTTCCGGTTCGCCGTCGTGTAGGCCATCGAGCCAAACCGGATGGCCCGCGCCGTCTCATAACCCGCCGCCTCGAGCGAGTCGATCAGCGCCTGCACCGGCGCGGTGAAGCCCTCGCGGCTCCGCAGCTCGAGGTCCGCGCCGAGGATCGCACGGGCGTCCCGTGAGACGGCGCGCGCGACGTCGCTCCGGAACGAGTTCACCGCGACCAGCGCAGCCACGCCCGTCGCGATCGCGGCCATGTAGACCACGACGCGGCGGCGATGCGCGCGCAGCTCGCGGTGCGCCATCCGCAGCGCGAAGCGCGCGTTCACGCCGCGCCGCCCTCCGGCGCGCCACCGGCCGCCGCGCCTTCCGCGCTCGCGCGCGGCACGGCGCGACCCGCGCCACCGCTGTCCGACACGATCCGCCCACCCTCGAGCCGGATCACGCGCCCCGCGCGCGCCGCGAGCTTCGGGTCGTGCGTGACCAGCACCAGCGTGGTGCGCCGCTCGCGGTTCAATTCGACGAGCAGGTCCGCGACCGCCGCGCCGTTCTCCGCGTCCAGGTTGCCGGTCGGCTCGTCCGCGAACAGCACGGCCGGCTCGTTCGCGAAGGCGCGCGCCAGCGCCACGCGCTGTTGCTCGCCGCCCGAGAGCTGCGCGGGGTAGTGGTCCAGCCGCTCGCCGAGCCCCACGCGCTCCAGCAGCGCCCGCGCCCGCTCCACGTCCGCGCGCTGGCCGTTGCCTTTCAGCTCCAGCGGCACCAGCACGTTCTCCAGCGCGGTCAGCGTCGGGATGAGCTGGAACGTCTGGAACACGAACCCTACATTGGCGGCACGGAACGCCGCGCGCTCGTCCTCGCTCATCGCGCCGAGGTCCCGCCCGTCCAGCAGCACCCTGCCGGACGATGGCCGGTCCAGCCCGGCGAGCAGGCCGAGCAGCGTCGTCTTCCCGCTGCCCGACGGCCCGACGATCGCGACGAACTCGTCCGGCTCGACCGTGAAGCTGATGTCCCTGAGAACGACGAGGCGGCGCCCCGCGCTCTCGTACGCCTGCTCGAGGTTTTCCGCGACGATGCGCATGACGATGCGAACGATCCTCGCGCTGATCGCGCTGCTGGTTGCCTGTGGCGACGCGCCCGAGCCGGCCGACCGCGCCGAGCCGCCCGGCGGGGCGCGTGCCGACGCCACCGTTGACGCCGCCGGGGCTGCATCCCCGGCCACGGCGGCGCCCACTGAAACCGAACGCGGCGTCGTCTTGTTCCTCGGCACCTCGCTCACCGCTGGCTACGGCCTGGATCCCGACGACGCGTACCCCGCGCTCATCCAGGCGATGATCGACTCCGCCGGCCTGCCGTTCCGCGCCGTCAACGCCGGCGTCAGCGGCGAGACGTCCGCGGGCGCGCTCCGCCGCATCGACTGGTTGCTCCGTCAGCCCGTCGCCGTGCTCGTGCTCGAGTCCGGCGCCAACGACGGCCTGCGCGGCCAGGACCCGGAGCGCATGAAGGAGAACCTGCGGCAGATCATCGAGCGCACGCGCGCCGCGCACCCGAACGCGCGCATCGTCATCGCGGGCATGGAGGCGCCGCCCAACCTGGGCGAGCACTACACGTCCGCCTTCCGCGCCGTGTTCCCGGACCTGGCCCGCGAGTACGACGCCGTGCTGATCCCGTTCCTGCTCGAGGGCGTCGCCGGCGTGCCCGAGCTGAACCAGGCGGACGGCATCCACCCGACGACGGAAGGGCAGGGGATCGTCGCGCGGACGGTGTGGCGCCACCTGGAGCCGGTGTTGCGGGAGATGGCGATGCAGAGACCGATTGGCTAGGCGATCTGCGCTCGGCGGCGACCTCGAGGGCGCGTTCTCGCCGATCGCGCCGGCGGCACAAACGACTCTCGAGACACCACCCGGGCGCCGCAGGTCTAGCGCTGCGCTCCGGTCACGACCTCACCCACCAGGACGATCGGCTCGCCCTGGGGGCCTTCCGCCGCGTACGCGATCCGCGTGCCCCGCACGGCCGGCCGGCCCTCCGCGGCGGCCGGCAGCCGCACCACCGCGAGCGGCCGCCCGTCCTTTCCGATGACGTCCAGCGTCTCGCACGGCGAGAGCCCCGTCGCGCACACCCACAGACGGCCGGCGTCATCCGCGACCATCCACTTCAGGATGGGCGCACGCTCGGGGATCATCTCGGACCGCACCTCGACGCCGAACCGGCCCTTGAGCTGCGCGACGTACTTCCTGATCGAGTCCCTCTGGGCCGCCGTGAGTCGGTCCGGCTCCCGCGGGCGCTGGACCACCAGGAGCGTGTCGCCCTTCAGGTCCAGCGCGGTGAGCCGGTACTCCGAACTGAGGGCGACCCAGATCCTGCCGGACCGGTCGAACGCGAAGAGCTGTCGAGGCGCGAAGGGAAGCGGAAAGCTCATCGAGCCGAAACGCGGCATGGCCAGCTTTGCCGTGGGCAGGATGAGGGTGTCCACGGGAACGCCCGGCGGTGCCATCTTCACGAGCACCGACCGCGCATCGGCATCAGCCGTCACCGCCTGGTCGTAGAAGCTCCCCTCCTCGTCCCATCCGCCCAACCAGGGAAGGTGGTACACCGCGACGGGTCGCCGAACCGTCTCCAGCTTGCCGTCGGGACCCAGCCGCGTGTAGCGCCCGTTCCCCGCATCGACGAGCCACAGCGCGCCGTCGGGCGCCCATGCGAGCCCGGCCACGTACTCGAACTCCTGTGGGCCCGCGCCGCGCCGCCCGATCGTGGCCACATGCGCGCCTCGATCATCGAAGACGCGCAGCTCCCGCGCGTGGTTGTCCATGACGTAGACCCTGCCCTCGCCGTCGAGCTGCACCGCCCCGATCCGCCCGAAGACCTCCGGCCCCTCGCCCTCGAGCCGGCCGATCCGGACTCGCTCGACCACGCGCCACACCGCCTGCTCGCCGTTCCCCGCGGCGCTTGCCACCGCTGCCGCACCGGACGCCGCCCGGTCAACGCCGTGCCGAAAGCCCACCGCCGAATGCGCGTCCGCACAACCGCCACCCAGCACGAGCACAGCGCCGAGCACGAAGACGTCCGGCGCTCCCCGGCGCGCCCGGGCTCCTGGGCCCCGGCCCCGTCCCACGGCCGTGCGGGCCCCAGTGTCGCACCCGGTCACACGGCAGGGAACCACGGCGACCGCCACCTCCGTTCGCGATTGCCGCATAACTTTGATGTGCGAAGCAAGCCGATCTGTGCGACCGCCAGCGAAGCCAATCCGAACCATCACATCCCTGCAGGCGTCTGCCCCCAGACCGCAAGCCTTTCGCCGGACCTTCGGCCCTTGCCCTCGCCCTTGCCCTTGCCCCGGCCCGCCTCCCGCCGTATCCTCGCAGCGCAACGAAAGATCAACAGCTTCCGGAGCATCGACCATGCGCCGTACGCTCGTCGCCGCGGCCCTCCTGCTCGCGGCCTGGACTGCCGGACCGGCGGTCCCCACGGCCGCGCAGCAGGCACGCCCGGCCGCGCCACCCACCGAGGCCGCAGCGCAGAAGAGCAAGGCCCCGCGCGCCTTCACGCCCGCGGACTGGTACCGCGTCACCACCGTCGGCTCGCCCGCGCTTTCGCCGGACGGCCGCCTCGTCGCCTTCACCGTCACCACGGTGCAGGAAGAGAAGAACCGCAGGCACACCGAGGTCTGGGTCGTGCCCGCGGGCGGCGGCGAGCCCGAGCGCTACACGTCGCCGGGCGAGGAGAGCTCGAACCCGCGCTGGTCGCCGGACGGCAAGTACCTGTTCTTCACGTCGCGGCGCGAGGGCGGCGAAGGCACGACCTGGGCGATCCGCATGGATCGGCCCTCGGGCGAGGCGATCCAGGTGAAGGGGTACCCGACGGGCTCGCTCCCGCGCGACAAGAGCTTCGTCGTCTACACCGCGCCCGCAGACGACGACAGCAGCGGCGCGTCCGCCGACTCTGCGTCCGACCGCTCGCGCGACCCCTACGCGCGCATGCAGCCCATGGCGCGGCCGCCCTACGGCGCGATCACGAAGCCGCTCGATCCGCGCCGCTTCGACGGCCGCCACATCGTGGACCTGCCCTATAAGCGCAACGGCCCGGGCTTCACGCCCAACCCGCGCGAGGCGCGCAAGTGGCGGCCCACGCAGATCTGGGTGCAGACCCTGGGAGACACCGCGCGGAAGATGATCACCAATACGCCGTACTCGCACGGCGGTGGTGGTGGCTTCGGCTTCGGCGGCGGTGGCGGCGGCGCCGTCGTTTCGCCGGATGGCAAGTGGGTCGCGTTCGTCGCGGACGCGGAGCTCCGGCCGGACTCCGTCGTGCAGGCAGAGCGCGACTCGCTCGCGCTGCTGCCCTATGACGCCGCACGCGACGAGGCGCCGCGCAACGACCATGACATCTTCATCATCCCGATCACCGGCGGCGAGCCGCGGCGCGTCGCCCGGCTCATGGGCAGCGAGAGCAATCTCACCTGGTCGCCGGACGGCAAGCAGATCGCCTTCGTTTCCAACCTCGGCGTGCGCACGGGCCAGCGCCGCATCTACGTCATTGACGTGAACGGCGGCGAGCCGCGCAACATCCTCGGCGACTGGCCGTACGAGCCCGGCGACTTCGAGTGGATGCCCAACGGCCGCATCGTCATGAGCGCCGCGGTTGGCGGGCGCACTGCGCTGTTCCACGTGGACCCGCGCAACGGCCGCATCACGGAAGTCCTCGGCGGCCGGCGCCGCATGAGCGGTTTCTCCTACGACGACCGCTACCGCCGCGTCGCCTACATCTCGACCGAGATCGACAAGCCGACCGAGCTCTACATCGCGGACATCGACGGCAAGAACGAGCGCCGCCTCACCGGC
>Ga0207873_1003447_pt1 | contig 11586 bp, 7 predicted proteins | sample BGWIniCompost_FD_187373 | JGI IMG/M metagenome (GOLD analysis project Ga0207873, IMG submission 187373) | Cellulose adapted compost microbial communities from Newby Island Compost Facility, Milpitas, CA, USA - BGW Initial Compost (SPAdes)... ... | reverse complement strand
TTTCGGCGCCGCCCGCACCGGCCGTTGTCATAATCCAGCGGCATACCCCCTGTTCACGACGCCTCTTTCGCACCACGGCAGCGTCCCGGGAATCTCGTCAACACCCGCTCCGCAGCAGCTCCTTGACGGCTATCGTGGACGGGAATCGCCGACCGGACCGCGGCCCTGACCACGTGAGCGCAGCGCGAGGTGAGCAGATGAGGCTGGAGCCGACCACGCCGTACCGCTCGGTCCAGGGCGCCCTGCGGGTGCTCGAGACGGTGGCGCGGCACAGCGGCGGGATCGGTGAGGCGGAGCTCGCCCGGGAGAGCGGCCTGGGGCCGGACCGGCTGGCCCCGCTGCTGCGGATGCTGGTCCGCGAGTCCTATGTCGAGCGGCTCGCCGACGGCAGCTGTGCCGGCGGGGAGGCCCTCGCCCGCCTCGGCTCCGCCCGGGACCACGACGAGGCCCTGCGCGCCAAGCTCCAGGCCACCCTGGACCGGCTGCGGGACAGCGTGGGTGCCGCCGTCTATCTGAGCCGGTACGTCGACGGCGAGGTCAAGGTCACGCAGTACGCGGACAGCCCGGCCACCCCGAAGGTCAACGAGTGGGTCGACTTCCGGGTGTCCGCGCACGCGACGGCGGTCGGCAAGAGCCTGCTCACCCAGCTCGACCACCAGGGCCGGCGCGACCATCTCGCCCGGTACCGTCCGGCGCGGCTCACCTCGCGCACCATCACCAGCGACAAGGTGCTGCTGTCCCGGCTGGCGGCACAGCCGCCGACCGTGCCGGTCCTCGATCTGCAGGAGTACGCGGTCGGTACGGTCTGCGCCGCGGTGCCGATCACGGCGGGGTCCTCGGTGGGGAGCCTCGCCCTGTCCCTGCCCGTGGAGCACGCGCACCGGCTGCGCCAGGCCGCCGAGACCCTGAACCGCGGTGCGGCCCCGGTGCTGCTGTCGCTGGCGATCTGAGGTTCCCGGCCGGCCGCTCGGGCGGTGGTCAGGAGCACCCCTTCGGACCAGGTAGTATTGACGCCGACGCCGCCCGCGGGGACGCGGACGGTGTGAGTCATGCGCCGCTAGCTCAGTTGGTTAGAGCAGCTGACTCTTAATCAGCGGGTCCGGGGTTCGAGTCCCTGGCGGCGCACGCAGAAGGGCCTCTCGTGGGAGCGGGAGGCCCTTTGCCATGCCCGGACGTCTGCGGCCTTCGGCCGCTCGGCGCCCCGTCCGGCCCGGTTCGTCCGGGCGCGGGGGTGACCTGCCCACGCCGGACGAACCGGTGGTTCACTTCAGGCCCGGAACGGGGCCCTGGGGTGCGGCGGTCAGAACTCGACGTCCGAGCAGGCGTAGAACGCGTTGCCGGTGTCGGCGATCGTCCAGACCGCGAGGATCACATGGTGGCCGCTGAGCCCCGTGGGGAGCCGGCCGTCGTGCGAGAGCGTCTGCGGCGGGCGCTGGCCGTTGTAGGGCACGGTCAGGAACGGGGTCAGGTTGAGGTCGGACCGGGAGAGCTTGTGGTCCTGGTTCCAGCCCTGCTTGGTGACGTAGTACTTGAAGTCGGTGGTGGCGTGCATGGCGGTGAACTGCCACCGGAAGGTGTGGTTCTGCCCGCCCGTGACCTTGGTGGTGGGCCAGGCGCCGCCCGAGGGGGTGCGCGGGTTGTCGAGCTGGCCGAACCGCGTGTTGTTGCCGGAACAGATCTGGCCGTCCGCGGGTCCGCCGGAGGGGAAGCCCTTGGGGCCCTCGACGCTCTGCGGCTCCCACTGGATGTCGCCGCAGTTGGTGACGGTGCCGTTCTGGCAGAGCTTCTGCCGGCTGACGGGCAGATCGGTGTAGCCGTGGCCGCTGGCCCCGCCGGAGGAGAGCACGAGGGCTCCCGTCGTGGCCAGTCCCACCGCGGCTGCGTACAGCTTGGTCCGTGTGCGCATGCTGCCGCTCCTGGAGTGTGGGGGAAGATCAGTGAGCCGTGCACTAGGTCTAGACCAAGCGTCAGCGTATTGCCGTTGGTTGAACATGTCCATACCAATCGACCGACCTGTTCGGCCGGCCGGTCAGGGACCGGTGTGACTCCGCCCCGCACAGAACGCCACCGTCAAGTCCCTCACCAGCGCCTTGCGTTCGTAGTCGTCCAGCTCGACCAGGCCCCGCACGGTCAGCCGGGTCACGGTGTCCTCGACCGAGTCCACGACCGCGTTCAGCACGCTCGCCCGGTGCTGGGCGTCCAGCGCGGCGATCCGGCGGCGGTGCATCGCGGCGGCCACCTCCGGGGCGTACTCCACCCGCACCGGCCGCACCGCGAACACCTCGATCCCCACCGGCGCCGTGTCCTGGGCCACCGCTCGGGTCAGCGCCTCCTGCGCCGCCTCCATCTGGCCCTTGCCCGCCCCCGGCTCCTCCACGGGCACCCGCAGCAGCGCCGCCTCCACGCACCGGCGCAGATAGCTCTCGTGGTCCTCGACCCCGAGCACGGCCCGCGCGGTGTCCCGCACCCGCCACACCACCAGCACCACCACCCGCAGCGCCGCCCCGCCGCGGTCGGCCGCCTGCATCGGCTCGCTGCGCCAGTGCCGCAGCCGCACGTCGACCCGGCGGCGCAGCAGCAGCGGATTGACCCAGAGCAGTCCGGTGCGGCGCACGGTCCCCCGGTAGCGGCCGAACAGGTCGAGCACCCAGGCGCGTCCGGTCCGCCCCCGGGCCAGCCCGCCGAAGCCGAAGAGCCCGAGCGCCGCCGCGCCCGCGTACGCCGCCCACTGCGCGGGGCCGAGCCCCGCCGCCGGCGCCCCGAGCCCGGAGGCACCGGACACGGCCGGCAGCACCCCCGCCCACCAGGAGGTGGCCAGGCATCCGGCCGCCCCGCACAGCCCGGCAGCCACGCCCGCGGCGCCCGGCAGCACCCTGGCCGGCCGCTCCACCAGCTCGGGGTCGACGCCCGGCTCCGGGCGCGGGCCCTCGGCGGCGGGGCGGCGCAGCCGAGGCTGCTCCCCGGTGCCCTCCCTGCGGCCCACCACCGCGGGCCGCAGCGGCAGCGGCGCCGGGTCGGGGTCGTCACGGAACAGCAGATGGACGGGGATCTCGGTGGTGGACTCGGTGCGGATGAGCCGGGCGGGCCGGGGCGCCGCCGCTGCGGTCGCCGCTGCCTGCTGCCCGGTGGCCCGGCCGGGCCCCGGGGCGGACGCCGCGGCGGCTTCGGGGGTGGACTCGGGGGTGGACTCCGGGGTGTGGTCGGTGGTCGTGGTCATGCGTGCCTCCAGCCTCCGCGCCAGATGCGTCACATCGGACAGTGCCTCGGGGCCGGCTCACCGAGGCGGGCTCGGCAGCCGGCTCACAGGAACAGCCGTCGCCAGGTCTCCGGGCCGGGGTGGCCGTCCGCGGCGCCGCCACGCCAGCCCTGGGCCCGCTGGAACTCCTCGACGTTGCGGCGGTCCTCCTCGGTCCAGCGCGGGCCCGGACCGGTGGTGTAGTGGCGGCCGAACCCCTTCCTCACCAGCTGCCGCCCCAGCCGGGTGACGTACTCGTTCTCGGCGCCGGGCCGGAAGGCGGCCCGCCCCGGATAGCCCGGCACCCCGTGCGAGGCGGGGGTCCGGCCCGCGCCGAAGGGCGTCCCCGCCGGCCCGGGCACGGCGGAAGCGGAACCTCCGCTCTGGGTGCCGCGCGGGACGTCCTCGCCCCGGCCGGAGCGCACCCGCCCGGGCTCCGTGACGTACCCGTCGACGGCCCCGGGGCCGGAAAGCGACGCCCCCGGGAACGGCGCCCGGCGCGGCACGACGGCCGGGACGGAGCCCGCCCTGGAGGCGGTGACGCCCTTGTAGCGGTACGGGACGTAGCGGCTGGAGTTGCTCCAGTAGGCGTACGGAGTCGTCCTGGCCACGGCGTGCGGCGGCGTCATCTCGTAGGCCAGATAGGAGGTGCGCCCGGTGTCGGACCAGCCGCCGAAGAGGACGACATGGGATCCCTGGACGGGGTCGGCGGCATTGTGGAACAGCAGTATGTCGCCCGGCTGGAGTTCGCTTTTCGAGATTTTCTCGGCGTAGCTCGCGAGCGATCCGGTCCATTCGTTGCGGGGCAGGTTCCAGGCCATCGAGACATAACCCGAACAGTCCTGCCGGTAACCGTCGGACCAGTACGCGTCCGTGCGGTACGGAACCTTCTCGGTCACCCATTTCCGCGCCCTGCGGATGATCTCCGCTCGGGTGATCGCGCGGATCTGCGGCGAGGTCTCGGGAGGCGTGCTCTGCCCGCCGGGGCCGTACAGCGGGGCCTGCGGACCCTGCGGCGTCTGACGCTCCTGACCTGCGGAATCGCCGGGACGAAGGGTCCCGCCGGGGGCCGGCGAGGGGGACGGGTCGGCCACCGCCGGGATCGCGCCGCCGCCCAGCGCCGCAGCCGTCGCGGCGGCCACCACCAGCGGCCTGCGCGCAGCCGGATGTCCGGCCGGCCGGCCGGAGGGGTGATGCGGAAGGACGCGCCGCCAGTGCACGCATCCGGGGCAGTCGCAGTCGCTCGCGGGCTCGAATTCCTCGAATACCGGCGACTCCATGCGATTCCCCTCACATTTCCCGGGACCACCCTGACCACTTTCGCGCCTGTCCACGGAGATCAGTTTCCCAACTGTCCGCACCGGGCGCATGTTGACGGTCCGAATGATGTACCCCGCGCCGGCCGCTCCCGCCCGGCCCGCGACGGGGGTGGTCGGGAGCACCCCTCGGGGTCCTGTAGAGTGACCGCGTCAGCCGGCGCCGCTAGCTCAGTTGGTTAGAGCAGCTGACTCTTAATCAGCGGGTCCGGGGTTCGAGTCCCTGGCGGCGCACCGACCGGACGGGCTCCCCGTGATCACGGGGGCCCGTCCGTTTTTGGCCTGATTCCGACGCGCTCCCGTTGAGCGCGCGCCTCGCGCCGCACGTATGCATCAGTGGTCCCCACCACTCCTCCACACCCGTCACAATGGACACGTATGGCCGGTGAACACCGTGTTTCGTATCTTGCGATCATGTATGGGCACCGGGGACCCTGGGTTCTTCACGTCTGCCGCGGGTCGCGCGGCCGTGGAGGGGGCGGGAAAGCGGTTGCCGTCGGCGCGGGACGAGGGGTTCCGCTCATGACGCGATGCCGTGGGGGGCATCATGCAACCGGAAGAGCGCTGAACGGTGTCTATAAGCTGTGGATGACGTGGTGACAGCGGTCTACCACTGATACGTCTGTGACGGTCGAGGGGGACTGGAGCGGACGCTAGGAAGCGACGAAACACGTGGCGGAGCCACGTGTGGGGGGATGACTCATGACGTCGACGCCCACGGGCGCCCGCGGGGACCACGACCCGTCCAGGACCACCCAGCTGCGGGTGCCGCAGAGGGGGTGGAACACGGGCACGTTCCGGCGGATCAAGAAGACGCTGCCGCGCTACGACTACGAGCACTACAGCCGGCTGGCGGGTCCCCTCACCCAGCCCGACCCGAACAAGCCCTACCGCGTCCAGTACCGCTCGCTGATCGGCCAGGAGCCGCACCGCATCCGCATCGGGCTGATGCTGGCCGCGGCACCGGTGCTCTCGCTGGTGCTGCTGGTGTGGCTGCTGCAGCCCTCGCACTGGACCGAGCGCGACTACCCGGCGTTCGAGTGGCTGCCCGCCCTCGACGTCGTGATGCTGGTCTCGATCGGTCTGATCGAGTTCTTCCGCTGCATGAACGTGCTGTCCAACGCGCACGCCACCCTGGTCGCCCGCGACCCGATCCCGGTGGTGCCCGAGACCGGCACCCGTGTGGCGTTCCTCACCTCCTTCGTGCCCGGCAAGGAGCCGCTGGAGATGGTGACCAAGACCCTGGAGGCGGCCGTCAAGATCCGCCACCGGGGCACCATGCACGTCTGGCTGCTGGACGAGGGCGACGACCCCGAGGTGAAGGAAGTCTGCGCGCGCCTGGGCGTGCACCACTTCTCCCGCAAGGGCGTCGCCAAGTGGAACCAGAAGAAGGGCCCGCACCGCGCCAAGACCAAGCACGGCAACTACAACGCCTGGCTCGAGGCACACGGTGACGACTACGACTTCTTCGCCTCGGTCGACACCGACCACGTGCCGCTGCCCAACTACCTGGAGCGGATGCTCGGCTTCTTCCGCGACCCGGACGTCGGCTTCGTCATCGGCCCGCAGGTCTACGGCAACTACGACAACTTCGTCACCAAGGCCGCCGAGTCCCAGCAGTTCCTCTTCCACGCGCTGATCCAGCGCGCCGGCAACGCCTACGGCGCGCCGATGTTCGTGGGCACCTCCAACGCGGTGCGCATCAAGGCCATCAAGCAGATCGGCGGCCTGTACGACTCGATCACCGAGGACATGGCGACCGGCTTCGAGATGCACCGCGCCCGCAACCCGGAGACGGGCAACAAGTGGCGCTCGGTGTACACGCCGGACGTGCTGGCGGTCGGTGAGGGCCCCAACGCCTGGACCGACTTCTTCACCCAGCAGATGCGCTGGTCCCGCGGTACGTACGAGACGATCCTCAAGCAGTACTGGAAGGGCTGGTTCTCGCTCCCGCCGGGCAAGCTCTTCAACTACACGATGATGATCATCTTCTACCCGATGTCCGCCCTGAACTGGATCCTCGCGGCCATCAGCTGCGCGCTGTTCCTGGGTCTGGGCGCCTCGGGTGTGAACATCGACCCGGCGGTCTGGCTGATGCTCTACGGCAACGCCTCGGCGCTGCAGATCGGCCTGTACATCTGGAACCGCCGCCACAACGTCTCGCCGCACGAGCCCGAGGGCTCCGGCGGTGTGGCCGGCATGATCATGTCCGCGCTGTCGGCGCCGCTGTACGCCAAGGCGCTCATCGACTCGATCCTGCGCCGCAAGAGCAAGTTCGTCGTCACCCCGAAGGGCGACTCGGCCAGCCCGGACACGTGGTTCGGCACGTTCCGCTACCACTGGTACTTCATCCTGATCTTCGGTGGATCCATCGTCGCCGGATTCGTCTACGGACACTCCCACCCGGCCATGGTCATCTGGGCCTCGTTCGCGCTGCTGATCACCGCGGCGCCGATGTTCGCCTGGCGCCACGGCATGCGTCAGGAGCGCAAGCGGCCGCCGGGGCAGGAAGGGGGGCAGCCGCAGCCGGCGCCCGCCTTGGGAACCGGCGAGGACTCCCGGACCCAGGCATTTCCGCGGATACCGCAGCCGCATGCCTCGCACGCCCAGGGCCGCCCCAGCTGGGCCGGCTCGCACGGCGCTCCGGGAGCAGCAGGAGGTACCGGGGCAGCCCCCGGCAACGACCAGACCATGCAGATCGCCCTTGGTGGACTTGGGGGACGTAAGGAATGAAGGACCGTGCAGGCCGCCGTCGCGCCCGTCGCCTCGCGATAGGTACGGCGGTGGTGCTGGCGCTGGCCGGCATGAACGGGCCGTGGCTGTACCGCTTCGGCACCGAGAAATACCACCAGTACAAGATCAATCAGCCGGAGTACAAGGCCGCCAACGGCAAGTGGGAGATCATCGAGTTTCCCGAGGAGTACCGGCAGAACACCATTCACGCGGCGCTGCTGCGCACCGGCAAGGTGCTGCTCGTCGCGGGGTCCGGCAACAACCAGGACAACTTCGACGCGAAGAAGTACGACACCCGGATCTGGGACCCGGTCAAGGGCACCATCAAGAAGGTGCCCACCCCGAACGACCTGTTCTGCACCGGGCACACCCAGCTGGCCAACGGCAACCTGCTGATCGCGGGCGGCACCAAGCGGTACGAGAAGCTCAAGGGTGACGTGAAGAAGGCCGGCGGTCTGATGCTGGTCCACAACGAGAACCCGGACAAGCCGATGACGCTGCCCGCGGGCACCAGGTTCACCGGCAAGGAGAACGGCAAGACCTTCGTCTCCAAGGACCCGGTGCTCGTCCCGCGCGCCAAGAAGAACTTCGACAAGGCGACCGGCAAGTTCCTCGGCAACACGCCGGGCGTGGGCCGCATCTACGTCGAGGCGGAGAAGGAAGGCGCCAAGTACGAGACCGGCACCCAGGACAACTACCGCATCCAGGGCCTCACCGGCGCCGACGCCCGCAACACCTACGGCATCGCCGAGAAGCTCGCCCTGGACAAGAAGGACTTCCAGGGCATCCGGGACGCCTACGAGTTCGACCCGGTCGCCGAGAAGTACATCAAGGTCGACCCGATGAAGGAGGCCCGCTGGTACCCGACGCTCACCACCCTGAGCAACGGGAAGATCCTCAGCGTCTCCGGCCTCGACGACATCGGTCAGCTGGTCCCGGGCAAGAACGAGATCTACGACCCGAAGACCAAGAAGTGGACCTACACCGACAAGGTCCGTCAGTTCCCCACGTACCCGGCGCTGTTCCTGATGCAGAACGGCAAGATCTTCTACTCGGGTTCCAACGCGGGCTACGGACCGGACGACGTGGGCCGCGACCCGGGCATCTGGGACGTGGAGACCAACAAGTTCACCAAGATCCCCGGGCTGAGCGACCCCGACCTGATGGAGACGTCCGGCACGGTGCTGCTGCCGCCGGCGCAGGACGAGAAGTACATGGTGATCGGCGGTGGCGGGGTCGGTGAGTCCCGCAAGTCCTCCAACAAGACCCGCATCGTGGACCTGAAGGCGGACAACCCGCGCTTCGTGGACGGCCCTTCGCTGGACAAGGGCACCCGCTACCCGCAGTCGTCGATCCTGCCGAACGACGAGGTGCTGATCTCCGGCGGCTCGGAGGACTACCGCGGCCGCAGCGACTCCAACATCTTCGAGGCGCGGATCTACGACCCCGCGAAGAACGAGATGCGCCGGGTCGCCGACCCGCTGGTGGGCCGGAACTACCACTCCGGTTCGATCCTGCTGCCCGACGGCCGGGTGATGTTCTTCGGCTCCGACTCGCTGTTCGCGGACAAGGCGAACACCAAGCCGGGCAAGTTCGAGCAGCGCATCGAGATCTACACCCCGCCGTACCTGTACGGGGACCGGGAGCAGCCCGAGCTCTCGGGCGGCCCGAAGACCGTGGAGCGCGGCGACTCGGCCACCTTCACCTCCAAGGACGCGGCCAAGGTGAAGAAGGTCCGGCTGATCCGGCCCAGCGCCACCACCCACGTCACCGACGTGGACCAGCGCTCGATCGCGCTGGACTTCCAGGCCGACGGCGACAAGCTGACCGTGACCGTGCCGAAGAACAAGAACCTGGTGCAGTCCGGCTGGTACATGCTGTTCGTCACCGACGGCGAGGGGACGCCGAGCAAGGCGCAGTGGGTGCACGTCCCGTGACGACGGCCCCGCCGCCCGCGCAGCGGACATGAGAAGGGGGGGCGCCCTCCGTGACGGAGGGCGCCCCCCTTCTTCGTGCTCTTCGCCCCTTCGCGCTTCTCCGTGTGCTCCTGCTCAGTCGCTGGCCTTGGCGAGCTCGAGGGCGTAGTCCGCCCACCACTGGCCGGCCTTGGGGCCGCCCTTGCACTCGCCGTCGGACTCACCGGGGCGCTTGACCCACAGGTAGGCGTCGACGAGCGGGTCGTCCGTCTTCACCGTCGGCGTCTCCCCGAGGGCACGGCCGGGCGGGTTGCACCAGCGTTCGTCCGCCTTGCCCTGCGTGTAGGGGCCGTTGCCGTTGCGGCTGGTGTCGATGACGAAGGGCTTGTTGCCGACCTTCGACGACAGCTGCTTGCCGTAGTCGATGGAGTCCTCGGTGGTGTAGAAGTTCGACACGTTCACCGCGAAGCCGTCGGCCTTGTCGATGCCGGCCCGCTTCAGCGGCTCGTGGATCTGGTCGGGGTCGCCCCAGCCGGCGTTGCCGGCGTCCAGGTAGACGCGGGTGTTCTTCAGCGCCGTCAGCTTGTCCACCGCGCCGCTGAGCAGGTCGTAGCGCTCCTCGTGGAACTGCTGCGGGGTGCAGCCGTCCACCAGGTGCAGCACGGCGTCGGGCTCCAGGATCACCGTGGCCGGACGGTCGCCGATGCCCTTGGCCACCTCGTCGACGAAGGCCCGGTAGGCGTCGCCGTCGGCGGCGCCGCCCTGCGAGTACTGGCCGCAGTCGCGGTGCGGGATGTTGTACAGCACCAGCAGCGCGGTGCGGCCCGCCTGGTCGGCGGCCTCGGTGTAGCCGCGGGCCTGCTCCTGAGGGTTCTCCGGGCTGATCCACTCGGCGACCGGCTGCTCGGCGATCTTCCGTATCTGCTCCGCCTCGCTCTTCTTGCCGTCCTTGATCAGCTCGGCGACCTTGCGGGCGGCGAGACCGTCCGGATTGACCCAGAACGGGGTGGATTCCTTCGGCTGCTGCGTGATCTCCGCGCCGGCCGCGTCCGGACCCTTGCCGCTGTCGCCGTCCGACGAGGAACACCCCGTCATCAGCAGTGCCGCCCCCAGCACCACTGCGGACGCCCGCCTCCCGGCGAACGCCCCGACCCCCCTGTTGCCGTACATCCAACCCCCCTCGGGTGGACTCGTATCAAGTCGATGAGCCTCAATCCTGACATACGTCTCGTGACGCCCACGCGGTTGCGCCCATGCTTGTCCACCAGCCGTTACGGGCCGCCCGGAAACCCGGCGAAGGGCAGGTCGGAGGCCTGCGGGGTGTGAGTCAATGGAGCAGCCCGTGACGCCCGCCCGGGGGGTCGCCCCGCGCCCGTCCGCCACCCGTCACCGCCCCGGGGACCGTCCGCCCGTCACCGACCGAGGGAGCAGCAGCCGTGCCTCGAACCCCCGCCGCCGGACACCGCCCGCGCGCCCTGCTCGCCATGCACGGCCATCTCGCGGCCCGGCTTTTCGACAAGGACACGCTGCACCGCCTGACCGAACTCACCGAGCTCGACCCGGATCTGGTCGTGGACGACTTCACCACCCCCGCGGCCGAGCGGGCGCTGCGCGAGACCGAGGTGATCGTCAGCTGCTGGGGCTGCCCTCCGCTGACGCAGGACGTGCTCGACCGCGCGCCCCGGCTGCGGGCCGTCGTGCACGCCGCCGGATCGGTCAAGCAGCACATCACCGAGGCCTGCTGGCGCCGCGGCATCCAGGTCTCCTCCGCGGCCTGGGCCAACGCCCTGCCGGTCGCCGAGTACACGGTCGCCTTCGTCCTCCTCTCCGGCAAGCAGGTGCTGCGCGTGCGCGAGGACTATCGCGCCCGGCGCGCCGCCCACGACTGGGGGGCGGACTGCGCCGGCGCCGGCAACTACCGCAGAGCCGTGGGCATCGTCGGCGCCTCCCGGATCGGCCGCCGCGTCCTGGAGCTGCTCCGCCCGCACGACCTCGACCTGCTGCTGCACGACCCGTACCTGCCGCCCGGCGAGGCCGAGCGGCTGGGCGCGACGGCCGTGGAGCTGGACGAACTGTGCTCCCGCAGCGACGTGGTGAGCGTGCACGCACCCGAACTGCCGTCCACCCGCCATCTGTTGAACCGCGAGCGGCTGGCGCTGATGCGCACCGGGGCCACGCTGATCAACACCTCGCGCGGCTCGCTGATCGACCAGCGGGCGCTCACCGAGGAACTGGTCACGGGCCGGCTCTCCGCCGTCCTCGACGTCACCGAGCCCGCGGTGCTGCCGCCCGATTCGCCGCTCTACGACCTGCCCAATGTGGTGCTCACCCCGCACATCGCCGGCTCCCTCGGCAACGAGCTGCACCGGCTGGCGGCGGCCGCCGC
>Ga0207873_1003445_pt1 | contig 11589 bp, 7 predicted proteins | sample BGWIniCompost_FD_187373 | JGI IMG/M metagenome (GOLD analysis project Ga0207873, IMG submission 187373) | Cellulose adapted compost microbial communities from Newby Island Compost Facility, Milpitas, CA, USA - BGW Initial Compost (SPAdes)... ... | reverse complement strand
CCCCCTCGATTTCCCTTTGAGTTCCCCTCGTTCGAGATACTCGGTCCCCTCGAACGCGACCTCCGGCCCCCTCGAGCACCACCAGCCCTCCCCTCGCGCAGAACCTCCGGTTCCCGCGAAAAACAGCCGAGGTCTCCTCCAAGAGGGGCGTCGCGGCCGAGGGGAGGGTCGTGCGCGATCGAGGGGAGGGAAATGCGGGATCGAGGGGGCCTTCGAGCGCGATCGAGGGGGACTCTGAGCCTGCGCGAGGGGGACTCTCGTGCCGATCTCCGTCACCTCTGATCTCGACGAGCGGGAGGTCCGACTTTGATCGAGGGGGACGGCGTCTTTGAACGACGGGAACCCTGGCTCGTTTGCCTATTTTCCGGGCCAAGTTGCTCCTCGGGGCGTCTCCGGTGCTCCCGGAGCGCTCGTGGTTGCTCCCGGAGCGCTCGTGACTGCTCCCGCGGGGAATGTCGTCGCCCCTCTTCGCCCCTTGGGAGCTCATGCTCGCTCCTCGGAGGCGCTCGATCATCCTTCGCGAGCGCGGGAGCGCGTCGGCAGGGTGCTCGTTTGGTCGTTTGCTCCCGGGAAGCGAGCCGAGCGCTCCAGAGTCTCCTCGCCGGGAGCCTCCGCGGTAGGCTCGCGCGGCTTGGATCGCCCATCGCCCCCTGTGGTTGCCGAACCACCCACATCGTCACACAAACTTTACACAAATGACGCAACGAGTTGTGGGTTAGCCACCATCAGGTGGTAACAATGGAGAGACCCTGGCGGGCGCTCGCGGACGAGGTTCGCCTCCGTACACGCGGTACGGCGGCGCAGACACCCTTCCCCCCTGCCAGAGGCGAACGTGGATAGTGGCGAGATGGACAGGTGCAAGGTCGGCAGCGGAGGGACGAGATGACGAAGGTCGCTGCACGTAGGTTGGGGCCCCCGCGGAGCGCCGTCCGCCTCGTCGTCCTCGAGGACGGGGCGGACGCACGAAGCGTTCCCGCGCTGGGGCGCCCCGAGGACGAGCTGGTCGTCATCGCACAAGGTCGGGAAGAGTCGCCCCTGGATCTCGTGCTCCGGGTGATCCACCGCCTGTCTTCTCTGGAGCAATCCCGCCGGCACGTGGCGAGCGCGGTCCTCCGAGTCGCTCCTCGGGTGGACGAGCAGGCAGCCGCCGCCCGGGATCTGCTGGCGCGTGCCCTCCTCACCCACTCCGCGGTGGCGGGATCGTCGGAGCTCGTCTTCGACGCGAGCCGATCCCTCGATGCCGAAGAACGCACCGAACTCCTCGAGCTCGTCGACCGGATGTTCCAGGAGGCCGTGCCGGGGCGCTGCGCCATCCGCGTCCAGTTCGGGGAGCCTCGCCCGGCCTCCATCCCTCCCCAGGCCTCCATCCCTCCCCAGGGCTCCGTCGCTCCCGAGAGCGGAGTGATGCCCATCGCCCGCGTGTCGCCCTTGGCTGGGCCGGTCGCGGCCGCCCCCAGATCGACGGACGACGTCCTCCCCGCGCGAAGGGCTCGCGCGAAGGGCTGAGCCCGCGACGCCGAGCGTCGGCACCGAAGGCCGCCCAGGGGGGCCTCTCGGCGGGGCCCAGCTCGGCTACCTCGACCGCTTCCGCCCTTCGAATCCCCTTCAGGCGTGCAGGGTCGCGCGCTCGACGCGGAGGACGACTGCGCACTGCGCCACTGCGCCACTGCGCCACTGCCCTCTGCGCACTGCCCTCTGCGCTGGCCTCCGCCGCGCGGGCCCGGCGCTTCCTTCGCGGGGAGGAGTGTCATATGACCACGAGACGCGCCCCAGGCGCCGTTGAGTCGATGTCGGTGCTGACCAACCCTCGCCTACGATGGTGGCCGTTCCTCCTTGCGGCGGCGCTCCCCGCCGCTTGTCGGGCCGACTTCCGCACCGAGGACGACTCCGCGATGGGAGGGCGCGGAGGCGGAGCCGGCAGCGGAGCCAGCGCGGGCGCGCCCAGCTGGCCCGAGTGCATCGAAGAAGAGACCTCGTGCCCCGGCTGCGAGACGTCCGCCGACTGCGCCGGGGGCGTGTGTGATCCCACGACGGAGCAGTGCGTCGCTTGCCTCGAGAACGCCGACTGCGCGGAGGTGGCCGCTCCCCGCTGCGAGAGCAACGTCTGCAAGGGGTGCCTCGACGCGGACGACTGCGCCCACTTCGAGGACGAGGCCCTCTGCGATCCGGAGTCCGGGGCCTGCGTCGCCTGCCGCGGATCCGAGGACTGCGACGGCAACGTCTGCCACCCGCACACGAAGACGTGCACGGACCTCCCCGTCCGCCAGAAGCACGCCTGTGAGCCGTGCCAACACGACGCCGAGTGCCAGGAAGGACAGCTCTGCGTCGAGACGACCTACGACGATCCGAGCACGGGCGTCGTCGGCGCGTTCTGCCTGTGGCGCCGCGACGCTCCTTTGCCTGGGCCCCAAGGGACCTGCGGCCCGAACAGCCGCCCCTACGCGCGCGCCGCCGAGGTCGTGAGCGTCGACGGAGAAGCTGCGATCGTCTGTCGCCTGCGCACCACGACCTGCACCGCCCTGCTGCAGCACAGCAGCCCCGTCGAGGGCTGCGAGACCCCGTTCATGGACGACGCCGCCTGCGGGCACCCCGACTTCAACGACGGACGGTGCCGCTTCAACGACGACATCGAGAAGCTGCCCCGCTGCACCTATCCGTGCCTCGGCAACGAAGACTGCCAGGCGGGCTCCAGCTGCACCGCCGGTGGGAGCAACCGCTACTGCAACTTCTGAGCGGGCGCCGGCGAGAGACGTCGACCGCGGTCGACGACGCCCGCGGCCGCGTACTGCTCTCGCGTACTGCTCTAGGGCCTCGGCCGCTCGAAATCGTAGGCAGGACGACCGTAGAGATAGCCTTGTTGGAGGTGCGCGCCGAGGGCGAGGAGGGTGTCGCGTTCGTCCGGCGTCTCGACACCCTCACACACGACGATCATCTCCATGTCCTCCGCGCAGGCCTGCAACAGGGACCCGACCAGCCGCTGCAAGCGTGGCTGCGCGTCGATGCCCCGCACCAGAGACGCGTCGAGCTTCACGATCTCCGGATCGAGGAGCGTGAAGCTCGCGAGCCCCGCGTAGCCGGAGCCGACGTCGTGCAGGGCGATGGAGAACCCGAGGTCTCGCAGGCTGCGCAAACGACCCTTCAGGTCCTCCACCCCTCCCAGCGAACCCCGCTCCGTCACCTCGAGGACCACCCGCCCGGCGTAGGCCGACAGCGGCGCCGTGGCGGCGTGGAGCTCCGGATCGTCGAGCTCCGCCGCGTGCAGGTTCACGAAGATGCGCGCCTCGCTCGGCGCGCTCGCCACGCGCCTCGCCACGAGCTCACGGATGCGCCGCCCGAGCTCCCTGGTCCGCTCCAAGCGACCCGCGGCGGCGAAGAGCAGCGCCGGACGCTCGAGCCCCGGCTGCCTGGAGCGCACCAGGGCCTCGTACCCGAACACGGTCCGCTCCCGCAGGTCGACGATGGGCTGGAAGGCGATCCAGACGTTCTGGAGCGCGGAGTCGAAGTGACGATGCTCCTCGATGATGTCGTTCGGAGACGACGGGCGCAGCGACGAGCGGGGGGCCGCCGCGGAGCTCTCGTCCACGAGCTCGCGCAAGACGCTCAGCAGCTCGTCGTGCACCGCGCTCTTGAGGACGTAGCGGACGCGCCCGTCGCCGATGGAGGATCGCGCTGACTCCAACGAGGGGCGCCCCGTGAAGATGATGACGGGGAGCTCCTCGTTGCCCTGGCCGCGGATGCAGCGGAGCAGCTCGACGCCGGTCCCTCCCGGCATGACGAGATCCGTGACGACCGCGTCGAAGCCGTGCCCCACCGTCAGACGCGACAGCGCCTCGGCGGGGGAGCGCACCGCCGTCACGTCGAAGCCGGCGGCCGTCAACACTCGGTGGATCGCGACGCGCACGAGCTCGTCGTCGTCGACGAGCAAGATCCGGGGAGCCGAGCTGGTCTGGGTCGCAGGGGACCGGAGCGCGGAGGGCTGCATCTCGTTAGTCCTTTCCAAAATCCGTCGCCCTCCCGGCCCGTGATACCCGTCCGTTGAGAGAGTCCGCTCGCGATTTGGGGGAGCTCGATCGAGGCGCCTCGTCGTTCATCGTTCGGGCTTCGTCCACGATCCACGCGCCGCGACCGGATGGACACCAGTGCGTTTGTCGCCTTCACATCGTCGACTAACGTCGAGCTGACGTCAATTGACGGCCATCAACGCGCGCGGCGCGAACTGGTGCACAGCGGCGCGAAGTGCGCGACGCCCATCCCCGATACCCGAGGCGTGGGCGCCCGAGATCGGCGGGCGTCCTGGTCCGTCGAGATACCGGCGATGACGCGGCGCCTCGTGTGCTCCGTGTTCCGACGACGAACGACCAGCGCCAACCTGTCGGCACCTTCGCTCTCGAGGAGCGACCGTGGATGCGCCGCGCCGCGTTCGTGCGCGTCCTGACCACACCGCCCCTGGAGCCATGATGCCGTCCATCGGCGAAGGCGCAGAGGGTTCCGTGAACGCAGCGCGGCGACGGCGTCCCTCTACCGCTCTCTCTCCGCGCAGCGGGGGCACGCAAAAAGAGACCGATCGGTCTCTTTTTCTGGGCTCGCGCCGCTGTCCCTCTTCGCGGTGCGGAAGCGTACGCCCTGGAAGGGACGTCGCCCCGGGAAGGGAGACGAGACGGACGGACAAAAGAGACCGATCGGTCTCTTTTTCTGCGGTACGGCTCGGTCCCCCTCCCCGCGACCCCGACGCGGACGCCGTACCGGGAGCGTCGCCCCTCGGGCGCAGCTTGGTTTCCGTCACCCCTGAAATCTGGAGCGCCGAATCGCCTGTCTCGCGAGAGCTCCCCTATCCCCTGGGTGACCGGCCTGGGATACACTCCCGCGCTACTCACCGCTCGCTGGATGGCGGGCAGGAGCTTCGATTCATGGACGCGTGGCGACGATGGCTGGTGGTAGGTCTGCTCGGCTGGAGCACGTCCTGCGGCGGCGGAAGCAGCAGCGAGGCGACTCCAGACACCCAGGCGCCTTCGTTCGGCGGCGTCACCCGCGCCACGGCCCTCGATGACGGCAGCGCCCGGGTGACCTGGAAGCCGGCGAAGGACGACGTGAGCCCTTCCGCGCGCATCGCCTACCGGGTGTACGCGGCTCGGGCGGGCCGCGACATCGACTTCGGGCGTCCCGTGGCGGTCTCTCCCGCCGGCGCCTCCAGCCTCGGGGTTTCGGGGCTGTCCCAGGGCGTGCCCCTCGAGATCGCGGTGCGAGCGGTCGACGAAGCCGGCAACGAGGACACCAACGACGAGACGGTGAAGGTCACCTTGCCCGACACGGTGGCGCCTCAGTTCGCGGGCGTGGGTGAGGTCACCGCCCTCTCCGCCTCCTCCCTCGAGGTCCGCTGGCCCGCGGCGAGGGACAGCGTCGGGGTGGAGAAGTTCCTCGTCTACTTCTCCGACGACCCGAACCCCTTCGGCGCCAAACCCCGGGAGCTGCCCGCGGACGAGCGCAGCACCGTCTTCAAGGACCTCGACGAGGCGACCACCTATTTCGCCGCGGTCCGGGCGGTCGATGGCGCGGGGCACCACGACGGCAACCGCAAGATCGCCTCCGCCTCGACCCTCGACGCCACGCCCCCGGACTTCGCGGGCATCGACACCCTCGTCGCCGGCGGCACCGCCGTCATGGCGCGCTGGTCCCCCGCCACCGACAACGTCACGGCCGCCGCGGACATTCGCTACCGCGTCTACGCCGCGGAGGATCCGGACGAGCTCGACTACGACACGCCCACCGAAGAGGTCACGGGCAACGACTACGTGATCCTCACGGGGCTCCCGCCGTCCACGTCCCTGTCCGTGGTGGTGCGGGCCGTAGACGAGGCGGGCAACGAGGACGACAACGACGAGGTGGCCACCGTCGCCCTCGGTGACGCCGACGACGTCACGCCCCCCACCTTCGCTGGGGCGGAGGCGGCCACGGCGCTCGGCGCACGGACGATCCGCGTGAGCTGGAGCCCCGCCACGGACGATCTCTCCCCCCCCGACGTCCTGCTCTACGACGTGTGGTACTCCACCGTGGCCGACGGCCAGGATTTCCTGGGCCCTCCGCAGGCGACCTCGGCGCCGGGGGCCACCTCCGTCGACGTGACGGAGCTCGAGCCGGGCACGACCTACTACTTCAAGGTGCGCGCCCGCGACCTGCAGGGGCTGCGGGACACCAACCAGATCGAGGTGTCGGCCACGACGGTGTTGGACGACACGCCGCCGGTGTTCCGCGGCGCCGGGCTCGTCCGAGGAGAGAACGCCACCACCCTGCGCGTCTCCTGGCTGCCCGCCACGGACGACACCTTCCCCCAGACGAGCATCGTCTACGAGGTGTACGTCGCCACCGCCAGCGGCGCACAGAACTACGGCACGCCCACCGTCACGGTCACCGGCCAGACCTGGGCGGAGGTCACGGGGCTCGAGCGAGAGACGACCTACTACGTCGTCGTGCGCGCCCGCGATCCCGAGGGGAACGGGGAGGAGAACGAGAACGAGGTCGAGGGCTCCACGCTCCCGGATACGACCGGCCCCGTCGTGGCGACGACGCCGACCGCCGCCGCCACCTCGGAGACCTCGCTCCAGGTCAGCTGGGTCGACGCCGTGGACGACAGCTACTCCGCCGAGGAGCTCATCTACACGGTCTACTACTCCAAGAAGAGCGGCGGCCCCTACGAGAAGGGCCCCACCACCGCGGCCGGCGTCACCACGGCGGAGCTGACCGGCCTCACCACCGACGTCCGTTACTACATCGTGGTCCGTCCCGTGGACCCCTCCGGGAACCAGGGCTCCTCCCCGGAGACCTCCGCCACGCCGAGTGACGACGACGAGCCCCCGACGTTCACGGGCACTCCCGTCTTGAGCGCGACGACCCTGCTCAGCGGCGGCGAGCTGCGCAACCGCGTGACGGTGACCTGGACGCCCGCGACCGACGCCGGAACGCCCCAGGAGGCCATCGCCTACGAGCTCTGCCGCGCTGTCGACGCCGCCTGCGCTCCCTTCGTCGTGCACGCCAGGACGGCCCCGGGCGCCACCACCCACACCTTCGAGGGGCTGCTCGTCGACTCGCCCTACTACTTCACGGTGCGGGCGGTGGACGCGGCGGGCAACGTCGCGGCTCGTCCTGCGGTGACGGCGGCTCCGCCGACGGCTCCCGAGGCGCCCGTCGTCGCCAACGACTCGGCGCGGCAGGCGAGCGTCACCTGGACCGCGACGACGTCGAGCGTGTTCACCAACCTCCGCTACTCCATCCAGTACTGGGACGCGTGCCGCGCGCCGAACGGCTGGGTGACGGAAGAGACCACCTCGGTCCGCACGGAGGGGGCCACCACCCTGGTCAAGGGGTATTACGGGCCCAACGCCGCCCGGGTGGTCGCCATCGACGGGTTCGGGAACGCGACCTTTGGGCCCGCTGGCGAGGTCTACCGGAGCGGCTCCGCCCTGGCGAGCGCCGTGCTGCAGCCCCTCTGGGATCAGAGCTGCAATACCGGCGCGGGCTGCCACGGGCCGGCCGCGGGCATCTATGTCTCCTGGACCACGGCCACCGCCAAGCAGGCGCCGAGCCCGGGTGGGTATCCCACCGCTTCGGTCCTCACCACGAGCACCGATCCCGCCGACAGCCGCATGTACGATCGCATCCTCACGGGGAACATGCCGCCAGCGTCCCCCCTGCCCGAGGACCTGCTGTGCAACCTCGGGGAGTGGATCCTCGACGGCGCGCCCTGAGCCCCGTCGCGCGGCGGCGCTTACGACGAGCTCACGGACAGAACACGCCGCGCGGCGGGACCGCCACCGACACGAACGCCGGCCGGACCCGCGGCGGCGCCCAGTTGCTGAGGCGCTTGCGGATGTCGGGCGCGAGCTGGGTCCCGACGATCGACCACGCGTCGACGGTGTAGTTGTCACCGCTCTGCTGCTGCAGCAGCAAGCTCCGCGTGTACGGCTCGAAGGTCATGCCCTGCCCGTTCACGCTCACGGCCTTGGTCATCTCCATGCGGTCCGCGTCGTCGACCAGCGCGCCGGCGACCATCGGCTGCGCCTGGGGGACCATCACGTAGAGGACGGACTGACAGGGATCCACCGCGGCGACGCGAGGCTGCGCGCTGCGCTGGCGCAGGGACAGGGTCTCCTGGACCTGGTGGGTGCGCGTCGTCAGGTAGATCGCGCTCTGCCCGAACTCGTCCTCGAAGTCGGGCACCACGGCCACGACGAGGTTCGCCCCCGGATCGAAGCCGATGCTCCCCTGGGAGGCCCCCGGGCTCGTGACGGGCGCCTCCACGAGCTTGACCGGCGCGAACTCCTGCACCCCGTCGCCGTCCACCTGGATGCGCCGGAGCTCGACGACGCAGCGCTCGGGCGCTCCTGGGCAGTCGAGGGACAGCACGTGCACTTCTCCGCCGGCGCTGCTCGGCGCGCCCACGGCACCCCACAGACCGTCGGGGTACTGCGCCGTTCCCTTCAGGGAGATGTCGGAGAGATCCTTGGTGTCGAAGACGCTGAGCTCCCCGCCATCGCCCAGGACGGCCAGGTTGCCGTTCAGGGCGAAGACGTGGACGGGGTCGACCGGGGCCACCACCTGGGCCGCCTCGGACTCGTAGGCCCACTCGCCCTGTCGGCGATCGAACCGGGCGGCGCGCACCTCGTCGCCCTGGATCAGGAACCAGAGATCCCGCTCCGCCTCGTGCACGGCGGCCCCATAGTTGCCCGTGAGGCGCGCGAGCTCCTCACCGGTCTGGGGCGACAGGGACAGGAGCACCGCGGCTCCGTCTTCTTGTCCGCCGACCACCACCAGCCCGGGCTCCACCTCGACGACGGGAGCGCCACCTTGCCCTCCCGATCCCCCACCGGACCCGGAGCTCGCGCCAGCGAAGCCGCCGGTGTTGTCCGCCGAGAACCCGGCGACTTCATCGAAACCATTGATCAGGCTGCACCCGGCGATGGCCAAGAGCACGCCGAGGGGAGCCAGCCTGCGAGGGAGGGCGAACGTCATCAGTTGTCTAGCGCTCCTTGGGCGATCCACAGCTCGATCGTGGCGATGTGTGCGTCCGACAGGTAGTTGCCGTCCTGGGGCATGCGCGCGGGCATCTGCTGCTCCGGTGGGAGGGCCGCCACGGGGCCCGTGCCCTTGATGCGGTGGATGAGGTGGCTGTCCTCCGGGTTGCCCGGGGCGACGAGCTTGTAGCCCGCGCCCAGGAGGGTCCGCGACTCCACGTCGACCATGTCTTGATAAGCCGTGCTCGCGGTCAACCCGACGCCCACCGCGGGGGCCGCGCCACCGTGGCAGTTGTTCGAGGCGCATCCTCGCGCCCCGAAGATGCCGAGCACGTTCACCTGGAAGCTCACGAAGGTCGTGAAGGGGACCTCCGGCTCCGGCTTGCTCCGGTTCGCCCCGTCGTCCCGAGCCAGCACCACCATGTAGTACGTGGTGTTCGGATCGAGGGCCTCGACGGTCATGCCCGTCGCGCCCGGCTCGCTCGTGACCCAGGGCTCCCCGTCGAAGTCGAAGCCGCCGGACTCCGACGCGAGGAACACGTCGTAGACGATGTCCTCCGTCGGCGTCTGGTTGTCCGTCGCCGGAAGCCAGCTGACGTCGACGGAGCTCGACGTCACGTTCTCCATGGTCAAGATGCCGCCGAACGCCGGCGCGACGTCGTCGTCCTTGGTCCGGGCGGACTGGACGCGCTCGTTGGCGTCCACGTTGCCCGAGGGGTCCTCCGCCCGGCACAGGACGTAGTAGGCGGTGTCGCGGTCGAGCCCCGTCACGACCCCGCTCGTGGCCCCCGTCACCTGCAGATCGGGAGCGCGGAGATTGAACCCGTCCGGCGTCTCCGCCGCGTAGACGTTGTAGATGATGTCCTCGGGAGCGGCGATGTCGTCCCGCGCCTCCTCCCAGGTCACCAGGATGCTGCTCGCGGTCCTGCCGACGGCCGCCTTGCACCCCGCGAAGACCGGCGCGATCTCGTCGGGCCCGGAGGTCGCACGCACCACCTCCTCGTTGCCGTCGAGGTTGCCCGCCGCGTCCGCCGCCTGCACGACGAAGAAGTACTCCGTGTCGGGCTGCGGCAGGGTCACGGTCAGGCGCGTGGCCCCCGGCAAGCTGGTGCCGATGGGGTTGTCGAGGTCCACGTCGTCCTCCGTCGGCCCGGCGTAGACGAAGTACCGCAGCGCCCCGGCGGTCGTGAGATCGTCGGAGGCCGCCTCCCAGGAGAGCCGCACGGCCGCGCCCGGGGCGCCCTTCGCGCTCTCGAGCCCGTCGAAGCGCGGCCCCTCCGTGTCCTCTGTGGTGGTCGTCTGGACGATCGCGTCGTTCGGCACCTCCGTGCCGTCCACGACCGCGCGCACGGTGGCGTGGTAGGCCGTGTCCTCCTCGAGCCCGCCGAGGACCACCGTGCTGCTCCCCTCCGGCAGCACCGCCTGGGGGACCCCGAAGTTGAAGCCGTCCTCCTCGGTCGCGAGATAGACGTGGTAGGAGACGCCGCTCTCCTCCGCGGGGAGCCACGCGACGAGCACGCTCGTGGGCGACACCGGCCCCGCTCCCTGCACCCCGTCGAAGGTCACCGTCGGCAGCTCGTCCGCCTCCGGGGCGAGCACACACCGGTCGCCGCGCTCGACGGTGCCGGGCCCACAGCTGACGGAAGAACAGCTCAGGAGCCCCGGCGCACCCAGACACAGCGCGCCCAGACACAGCGCGGACAGATGCAGCCCGGACAGGAGCCCGGCATGGCGGCGCCGAAAAGCGCGCCGAGCGGCGACGGCGCGCTGCTGCAGGGCACCGTGTTGCTCGAAGATCCCCTCTTGCTCGGATCCAGGAGCAACGGTCTCCTCGGGAGCAACGGAGAGCGGTGACTCGTGCGCGGAAACCTTCGACGCACGAAGGAAGCGATCGTTCATGGGCAAGCTCCACACCCGCCGTCAACTGACGGACGACAGGCCGGAGGTTACTGCGCCCGACCCTCTCGCTGCTAGGGCAATGTAAGAGCCCCGGCCCGGGCCTCGATTCCGCTCTCGCTGCGCTCCGCGCCGAAGGAACCACACCCGACCCCTCGGGCCTCCCCGAACGTCGGTGCTGGGTCCTCCGCCCCCGGGGGCCGTGTTCGTGCTACCCAGGCGCATGGGGATCATTCTTTCCTGGCTCACGATCTCTCTGGGGCTGTGGGTCGCCGACAAGGTGCTCGCGGATTTCCGGATCGAAGGCGGGGCGAGCAGCTACCTGCTCGTCGGGGCGGTCGTCGGGGTGCTCCACTTCCTGCTCGGCTGGCTCCTGTTCGGGGTGCTCGCCATCGCCACCCTCGGCATCGGCTACCTCCTGAGCTTCATCACCCGCCTGGTCGTGACCGCGATCATCCTGAAGCTCGCCGACGCCCTGAGCTCCCGCTTCACCATCCGCGGCTTCTTGCCCGCGCTCTGGGCGTCCGCCTTGATGGCGCTCGTGAGCATGGGCGTGGATTGGATCGTCCGCTGACGAGCCGCCCACCGACGGGGTCAGCTACCGCCGCACCCAGCTACCGCCGCACCCAGCTACCGCCGCACCCATCCGCCGGGGCGGCGGCCGCGGGCGCTAGCCGCTCTGGCCTGG
>Ga0207873_1003444_pt1 | contig 11590 bp, 10 predicted proteins | sample BGWIniCompost_FD_187373 | JGI IMG/M metagenome (GOLD analysis project Ga0207873, IMG submission 187373) | Cellulose adapted compost microbial communities from Newby Island Compost Facility, Milpitas, CA, USA - BGW Initial Compost (SPAdes)... ... | reverse complement strand
TATTTATTCATATCAACACTTCCACCCCAACATTGGGTAACATTGACGATTTTTACCCCACGTTCAATAGCGTTTTCTAAAGATTGAATAAACCATTTTTCGGTTGGAGCGTTTCCGGCACCGTAAGTTTCCAAAACGATTCCTCCCAAGCCGGGAATGCGTAGAATGCTTTCCAGAACCAGCCGGCTGATTCCCGGAAATATTTTTAGCACGCAAACATTCGGATTCAGTTTTTTATGCACATAAAAAGCTTCTTGGTTGTTTTTCAACAACATGGTTTTGTAATGCACCGGTAGGACAAACAGGAGGGCATTTCATACAAACATAACAGGGAATATCTCTTGCAAAAATCATTGGTGTACCCATACTTCTTCCCCATTCTGCATGAGCCATTCTTATACTAAAATAGGGACAAACCTGAGCACATTTATTACATTTAATACATCGTTTCAAAAATTCTTCTTCCGGAAGTGCACCGGGTGGTCTTAATGGTTTCTTTCCATTAAAAAATTCTATAAATCTTTTTAAAACATCTAACACGATACTAACTTATTCTTCATCCGATGAAATAAATGCTGGAAATGTACCTATAACATCGGGATATTCATTCATAATATAACGGGAGAGGTTAACCAGATCTTCTTCCTTTTCAGCTTCCATAACAACAATAATATTATCGCCTTTGTAAACTCCATGGGTAGTTACATTTGGTATTCTTTTCAACTGAAGAGCAATATCCTCTGCCTTACCAGTCTCTGTTGTTACAATCATACTTGATATAATCATTTTATTCCCTTTCGTTATTTATAAATCCGCAGTACAGTTTTTATTATACTGCGGATATTTATAGCTTATGCTTTTTCTACTTTACATGCGGCAACTTTATATTCAGGTTCAAATGAACCCGGATCAACAGCATCAATAGTAAGAATGTTTGTTAAACTCTCAGGCCAATGCCAAGGAATAAATATAGTTCCTCTGCGGGTTCTGTCAATAACTTTTGCTTCAATAATTAATGAACCACGTTTGGTAGAAATCTTTACCTTGTCTTTATTCTTTACATCCCATGCTTTTGCATCTTCAGGGTTAAGTTCAACATAAGGAACAGGTGCGGATCTTACCAGTTCAGGAACCTGTCCGGTCATAGTCATTGTATGCCATTGTTCCAGAATTCGACCAGTTGTTAATGCAACTGGGTAATCATCGGAAACAGGCTCTTCGGGCCCTTTATCGGGTCTGACGAAAATTACAGCTTTACCATCGGGTTTAGCGTAAAAATACATTCTTCTGTTGCCTGCTTTATCTTTAGGGAAAAGCGGATCTTCTGGAGTAAATCTGTGCCATGTTCCGTTATGATTTGTAGTTGGAACCGGCCAGGTAAATCCTCTTACCTGTTTTAGTCTTTCGTAAGTAGCACCGGTTAAATCCATATCGGTACCTGCAGTTGTAAGGAGATATTCATTCCAAACATCTTCGGCTTTTGTAAAATGGCTGAAACCTTTTTCATAACCCATTCTTTTTGCCAGATCAATCAGAACATCACCATCCCATCTTGCTTCACCGGGAGGATTTAAAGCTTTTGCAAGATGCTGCGATCTTCTCTCTGTACATCCGTAAACACCTTCTTTTTCACCCCAGAAAGCAACCGGCAATACTACATCCGCAAGCTCTGTTGTTTGGGTCGGATGAAAGGCTTCACTCACTACCATAAAACAATCTTCCATACCTTTGCGGTATTTATTAAGGTTAGGTAATGATTGAGCAGGATTTGTACAAAGAACATATAAACCTTTAATTTCACCTTTTGCTATTGCTGTAAACATAGCTATAGTATGTTTACCTGGCGCAGGTTTAATTTTATCAGGAGAAGTTTTCCATATTTTTGCTATTTCTTCTCTGTGTTTCTCATTTGCAACAGCACGGTGACCGGGTAACAGATGAGAGAGAGCCCCACCTTCACGTACACCACCGCATGCATTAGGCTGACCGGTTAATGAGAATGAATCACATCCGGGTTTACCTAACTTGCCTGTTAACAGATGAATATTGTGAATTAAATTATTTAAGAAAACTCCGGCTACCCTCTGGTTAACGCCCATACACCACATTGACATAGCAGTGGGTGATTCGCCAAACATTCTTGCTGCCTTAACAATATCGGCAGCATTTATACCAGCTTGTTCTGCTGCATATTCAGGAGTATATTTTTCCAGGAATCTTTTATAATCATCGAATGTTATAGGATCTTTACCATCGCTGAAGTTTACATTTTCTTTAATGAATTGTTCATCAATATTTCCATCTTTAATTAATTGATGAGCGATTGCATTCATTACTGCAAGATCATACCCAGGTTTAACCTGCAGGTGAAGATCCACAATTTTATTAGTAGGGGTTTTTCTGGGATCAATAAAGATGAATTTACAGTTCGGATTATCTTTCTTTCTCTGAACCAGCCTGTCGAATAAAACAGGATGTGCTTCCGCAGTATTCGATCCGATTATTAAGAAGAGATTGCAATGATCGATATCTGCATAAGTACCGATTGGTTCATCGGCACCAAAAGATGAAGTATATCCGCCCACAGCACTAGCCATACACAAACGCGGATTCCCTTCAACATTATTTGTTCCTATATAGCCTTTAAATAAACGGTTTGCAAGATAAGTCTCTTCTGTTTGCCCCTGACCTGAACCATAATATGCAAGTGCGTCAGGCCCGTACTTTTCTATTACCTCTTTAAATTTAGAAGCAACCAGATCCATCGCTTCATCCCAGGAAGCCCTAACAAGTTTTCCATTCTTTCTTATTAAAGGATGAAGCAGCCTGTTCTTGGCAGTAATCATTTTATTAAGATAAAAACCTTTTACACAAAGGATACCTTTATTAATTGTGTTTTCTTTATCTCCTTTAATACCAAATGGCTTTCCATCTTTCACACCAAGCATAACTCCGCAGCCAACACCGCATAAACGGCAGACTGTTTTATGCCAGGTAACACCTTCCTGAACTACTGCAGCAAGCACACTGCTTTTATGCAGAGGTTCCACACCAATAATTGCTGCTGCAGCCGTTATAGCGGAGGCTTTTAAAAAATTTCTTCTTGAAATTGACATTATCTTTCTCCTCTAAACTCTAATTATGAAACTTTAATGTATGTCCGTTGTGGCAATCAAAACATGATTCCATTTTGGATTTTTCAAAACTGATTTCCTGCTCTGCATGACAGCCTGAACACTTGTCATCATTTCCCTTAGCGGAAAATTCTTCGATACCATCTCCGTGACATATATAGCAGCCAAAGTTTACCTGTCCGTGCCTGCTCTCGCTCCATTGTTTAAATATCTCCGGAGTTTCTTCTGCATGACATTCAGCGCATCCTAATGTCCAGTCAACATCCGGATGTTCATTCTGAAAGGAAACTTTACTTGCCTTTCCGGTTTGTGCAGTTAGCATATCTATAGCTAACACAACCACAACCAGAATTGAGATAATTAAATAGATTTTTTTCATTTTCATCTCTTGTTTTTTAGAATACAAAAGTAATTTCTGATTTAAGCTCCCATGGAGATAAATGACCTTTATCGTTTCCAAGGATTAAATATTTAGCAGCAGTTCCGGGTGAAAAGTAACCTGCTCTGAAAGTGAAGGTAAGATTATTATAAATTTTATAATCTGTTTTAAAATCAACTTCCCATCCTAAATCATCAGCACTTGTATTTAGATCAGGACCTGCTGCTGTCCATGCAAAAACAGGCTGAGTAGCTTTTAGATAAGTGAATGCTCCAAAAAGACTCCATACCGGAGAAATCTTTACTGTACTATTAAGCTGAAGAGCAGTAGTATTTTCAAGTTCTCTGTATGCTCTGATGTTCGGAGCACCTAATCCCTGCGGTGTAATACCTTCTTCATCGGGCATTATTGAATCTTCCCATATTTCTGTAATATAGAAGAAGCCTGCAGTTCTTAATTTGTTGACATTACCTTTACCACCTGTAGGGTCATCATCGCCTGAACCCATACCCGCAACTAAACCAATGCTAATTGCATCTGCAACAGCATAATTCATATTCAGATAAAGATTATATCCTGAAAGATCACCATTGTTTATATCATATTTTAAAGGATCAATTGCAGTTGGTGAAGTGTTTAATCTTCCTCTGTGGGTTGAGTTGTTGATATCATCTTTACCTATTAAATAGTTAGCTTCATAGTTTAAAGTTAGTTTATCCAGTTTTGAAGTTCCTGCAGCACCGAATATACCTAAAGAAGTAACCTGGGGTGTAAACCTTGGTCTGTTGTAGTAGATACCATCAATCAGATAAGCAGTTGAATCATCAATAGAAGCATCATTGTAATACAATCCGTAAATTTCCAGATTGGTAGCACCAAACTTTGTATTATATGCAGCGGTAAACAGATTAGCATCGCGTGCATCATAACCGCCTTTTGAATCAGGTGCAACTTTTTTAAGATCTGAAATGCTTAACACCCCTTCAGAAATTTTAGCAGCACCAAGTTTTATATTGTTTGATTCGTTAATATTTATCTGTGCACTGATACCATCATAATTGTTATCAAGAACAAGCTTGTTGCCTGCAGACCAGTTAAAACGACCTACATTAAATGCAGTTGATATAGATGGAACATTAAACCATATATAAGCCTGGTCAACGTGCAGAGAGTAGTGTGTATCTTTGTTATCAAACATTCCACTGGCACCTGAATAAGTTGGGGTTTCATTATCAACACCCCACCAGCCCTGAGCCAGATCGAAACGGGTTACGGCTTTAATATTCTCACCATAATTAAATGAGAGATTAAGTCTGAACATTTGAACCAGGTAATGATCTCTGTATTCCGAATTACCCATTGTAAAATCGTTTTGCATTTGTCCCCATGCATTGTAAACACCGTTAAACTTAAATTCAGTTTTAGGTGCGTCCTGTGCAAAGTTTAATTGAAATGCAATAAGAATTATTACCAGTACATAAACAACTTTTTTCATTTATTTTTTTCTCCGGTTGATTATTTGTTTAACATCAATATTTGTATAAGCAACTATTCCCCAACTTTATGCCACCTAAAGATTTGGTTTAAGATGAATTTTTGTAGAAAGGGAAAATGAAATTAGACGACCAATCGTCGAATGACGAATATCCGACAGTTAATTAATATTATATTTTATCATCTTATCTCTAAAGGTAGTCCTTTTAATGCCTAACAACTTTGCTGCTTTTGTTTGATTGCCATTGCACTTTTTTATTGCCCAATTAATAGCTGCAGATTCGATCTCCTCAACAATCTTTGAAAAATTTATTTTGTCAAAATCATTAAAGTTTATAGGGAATGAATTCCCTTTCCCCGTCATCAGATCTTTCGGGATCATTTCTTTTGTAATAAGGTTACTATTTGTGAAAGCTGCTATCCTGCAAAATGTATTTTCCAACTGGCGTACATTTCCGGGCCAGTTATATTCCTGTAGAAGTTTAAGAGCTTCGTGAGAAAATTTTAATTCAGGACGATTAATCTTTTTTGCAAAATGATCCAGTAGTAATGGTATATCCTCCTTCCTGTCACGTAAAGGTGGAAGCTTAACAGGAATAACCTTAAGTCTGTAATAAAGATCTCCCCTGAATTCATTATTCTTTACTTTTTCCCAGAGATCAACTTTGGTTGCACAGATAATACGTACATCAACTTTAATTGATTTATCTCCACCGACTCTCTCAAATTCTTTTTCCTGCAAAACACGAAGAAGTTTGACCTGGAAAGAGAGAGGCATATCATCTACATCATCTAAAAAAAGAGTACCTCCATTTGCAAGTTCAAATCTCCCCTTTTTATCTTTTATTGCTCCGGTAAAAGCCCCTTTTTCATGCCCGAACAATTCACTTTCAAGTATAGATTCATTAAGAATTGCACAGCTTAGTTTTATTAGAGGTTTATTTTTTCTTGAACTGTTAAAGTGAATTGCGTTTGCAACTATTTCTTTTCCTGTTCCGCTTTCACCTTCAATAAGAACAGCCATATTATTTTTTGATATTGTTTCAAGCTGTTCATAAAGCCGTTGCATTACAGGCGATTTACCAATTATGTTATGAAATGAATACCTGTCTTCAAGTTTTTTCTTTAAAAGAATATTTTCATCTTCCAGTTCTTTAAGATGTTTTACTTTTTCCATAAGAAGGAGCAATTGCTCGGAAGAAAATGGTTTCGTAAGGTAATCATAAGCTCCAAGCTTCATTGCTTTAACTGCCGACTGAATTGTACCGTAAGCAGTCATCATAATAACTATAACATCGGGTGAAATTGTTTTAACTTTTTGAAGCAGTTCAAGACCATCCATCCCGGGCATTCTTATATCTGAAACAATTACATCTGCACCATATTTTTCAAAATAACTTAATGCAGAAATTGATGAAGAAAATGCTTCAGCTTCATAACCTGCTTTTATAAGGGAATCGGTTGTTGTAATTCTTTTTAACTTTTCATCATCAACAACAAGAACTTTCATTTTTCATCTCCACCTTTTCATATGTTTCTTTTCCATCCGATGCAGAAGGAAGTAAAACAGTAAACTCAGTACCTTTTCCTTCTTTACTTTTTACAGAAATTTTCCCTCTATGCTGTGATATAACATTGTATGTTAAATACAAGCCCAGCCCTGTTCCGTTAGATTTTTGCTTGGTGGTAAAGAAGGGATCAAAAATTCTTGAGAGATTTTCTTTCGGTATTCCGCAGCCTGTATCGGATACATTTATTTTTACAGAACCATCTATTGCAAGAGATGTTTTTACTTTAAGTTCTCCCCCATCATTCATTGCATCAAAAGCATTAATTATAAGATTAACAAAGGTCTGTTCAAGAAAATGATAATCACCAAATACAGGTGGGATTGAGTTATCAAGCTCTTTAATTAAAGTGATTTTTTTTGTCTTTAATTTAATTCCGGTTAATGAGAGAATATCTTCCAGTACTTCATTAATATTAATTAATGTTTTTTCATAAACATGATTTTTTGCATAACTAAGAAGTTTCTGTACAAGCATTTCAATCCTGTATAAGCCTTCAAGCGCAAGCTCAGAGTAACTCTTTGTTTGTTCTATGTTTGCAGGATCATTCAGTATTGCACGTAAACAATTCTGTACACCGTCTAAAGGATTATTAATTTCATGTGCAAGCCCTGATACGAACTGTCCTATAGCCGACATTTTCTCCGTCTGCATCAATTGAAGTTGTGCAATCTTTAACTGTTCATAAGCCTTCTGAATTTCTTCTGTTCTCTGTTTTACTTTTTCCTCCAACTCTTCATTGGCTAACCGTAATTTTTCTTCAAGATTTTTTTTGTCAGTTACATCCTGGCTAAGAAGGACAACCCCAAGAAAATTGCCCTTACTATCTTTAACAACATTATAAATATTATCGAAATACTTGTTGTTGGTTTTTATCATCTTATGGCGCGATACACAGTTACCTTCCTGGAATGACTTCATAACTTCGGATACTCTGGCTTTCAATCGTCCATTGTGGCAGTCGAGTATTGAAGTTCCTAATCTTTCTTCACTCTTCATCATTCTAATTTCTTCAGCGGATTTATTAATGAAGACCAGATCATTCTTATTATCAACGAAAATGATCCCGGCTTCAAGACTATCGAGGATTCGTACTAATGTTTCTTTATCGCAAAGAGGTGAATCAGGCATTGTGTAATTTCCCTTTATTACAAAACCGATTTTGCCAATAAGTATGCCACTAAAAATGTTTGCTTATTGCAACTATTTGAATTTTATATTTATTATTTTCTCAGTTATTAGAATTTTTTATCAATGATAACAACTGGAGTAATATTAGCCGGAGGAAGAAGCTCACGAATGGGAGAGAATAAAGCTCTTCTCTCAGTTAATGGTGAAAAAATAATTGAATTGATAGCTACCAGGCTTCGAAAATTATTTAAAAGTGTAATTATAATTTCCAATACTCCGGATGATTTTAATTTTTTAGGATTAAAAATTTTTGAAGATATCTACCCGGGTCTGGGTCCACTCGCCGGTATTCATTCGGGGTTGGTTAATTCTAAAGAAGAAAAAAATTTTATTATTTCCTGCGACCTTCCTTTAATATCAGAAGAAGCAATAAAATATATTTCAGAATATGATTCTGAGAAACCGGCAATTATCTTCAGAAAGAATGAACAATTGCAATATTTATGTGGTGTTTACAAAAAAGATTTGATCCCGCTGTTAGAAGATTCATTAAAAAGGAAAGAGTTAAGATTATTTGATCTAATGAAAAAAATAAATCCGGAAATAGTTGAAGCCAACCAATTTCCCGATGAAGTATTTTTTAATCTTAATAACAAGGAAGATTATCTTCTTTTAAAAGAGATAATAAGTAATAAAAAGATATAAAATTTCTTTATTCTGAAATTAAAATTGTTTCAATAGAGTTTTCAATTTTTTTCTGGTATGCTTCTGTAAATTTATAACTTAACCAACCTACAGCAGCACCTGCAATAATACTTAATATTCCAAAGAAAAAAATTACAACAAAATATGAAGCAGTAATTCCGGTTATACTTTCAAATAAATTATTGAAAAAATAAACAATATAATCATGGGGAAGTGAACCATGAAAAATTAAACTATGTATGAAGGAATAAAAAATTACCAATCCTCCCAGAACTATAGCCGCCTTTTTTTTCTTTAAAAGAATTAAAACTATTTCAGCAATTAATGCTTCTGCAAAAAGAGCAACAATATAATTCACTAAGATACCACTTGCTGCAGATTTAATAATTAAGGCAATTGCAGCTATTATCAGGAGAGAGAATTTGTAATCTATAAATCTTTTTGCGAATATTAAAATAAAAACTACAAATACAGAAAAGATAATTCCTCTTAAATAAAGATTAGCAGAAGAAAATAAACTGTTAAGAAGAATTTCAATAAGTCCCCAAATAACACCAAAAACAAAAGTGTAAATAATTTTTTTATGAAGTATCTGTTGTTCTGATAAATTCATAAAACTTCTCCATCAAAATTAAAAAATGGAGGCCAGGAGAAAGTTTTTCTCTTAGCCTCAAATAAAATTTATTACCAGGTCCAGAATGGTTTACCCGGAAGTTTTAAATCTACACCATCTTTGGTAAATGCTTTTGTATCGAGTGCATTTCTGTCCTTATAAAACTGAAACAGAGAATCAGCATTGTATTTGGTACCAAGATAATGATCTTTATTTTCAAATCTTTTTGACCAGAGTAACCACTGCTCTTCCGACAATAAATTATTTTCATAAGCAGTTTTAACATTAGCCTGTATTCTCTCCCAGTAATCGGGATAAGCATTATAAACATAAGGTAATGTATTGGCTAAAACATTTATACCAAATGCATTGCCGGGAATATCATATAAAGCATAAGGAGCAAATTTAATAGGATCATTAGATTCGACCCATTTCTTTGCTTCGGGGTCACCATACTCGGCAGCAAAAGTAAACAATTCAACAAGGTCTTGCTGAATTTCCCAGATACCATGCCATTGAGTATAATCTGCACCCATCATTATAGCTCCGTGCCTGAATCTTCTTCCTTCATGATGCCAGCCATTATACAGCAGCACTTCGGATTTTTCATCCCATCCTGAAAGTGTAGGATCGGAATAGAATATACCATCTTTAACTAATCTGTCAACTATACCTTTCTCAGTAAGTTTTTTATTCCATTGAACAAATGTTCTTCTTATTTCATTGTACTGAAGATTAACAAGATCAGCAGTTAATAAATATGTGCTAACAAAATCAGGTGCATGGCAGTTCTCACAGGTTGACTGCATTCTTGCTCTTTTCATTTTCCAGTCACCAAGTTCTTTTTCATTCCAGACAGTTCTTGAACTCCATGGAGATTGTGCTTCCCATGCTAAACGTTCACTAACATTATGCGTCATTGGCTGAGTTTTATTTCCATCCATATGGCAGGTTGTGCATACAGGCATATCAATAGGAATATCTTCATTTTCAGTTGTATTATAATTCAAATCCAGTTCCTTCTCTTTTGCTCTGAACATATTTCCATGTTTGGACTCAAGATAAATTTCTATATGCGGGTGATCGGGGCCTATATGGCATTCACCGCAGGTTTCAGGCTGCCGTGCAACAGCAATATCGAAACTATGTTTAGGATGGCATGCATCGCATTCGCCTACACTCTGGTCAGGCCAAACAATTCCAATGTTATGGCACTGTTCACAACCATGCCTTGTTGAAATCGGATTTTCAAAAATTGCTCTGTCAGTATTATTTATCAACCAGAACTGATGAGCATGTTTACTATCGGTAAATTCATTTACCTGGTCGGCATGGCACACTGCACAATCTTTTGGAGTTGGATGGCGGGCAACAAGATAATCACTTTCGGGACAATAAAAAGCATCGAAGTCACCCTCTTCAGCAGTATGACAATCTATACAGGAAATATTTTGTTCTGCATGCAAACTTTTTTTCCATAAATCAATAGATTTAACAGCTATACCCTTTTGAGTATGGCAGTTTACACAATTAGCATTTTCTCCGCTAATTTCAACAATTAATTTTGGTTCTTTGGTTTGCTTCATTTCCACTGCAGCTACTATTATAAGAATAATCAGCAATAATATGCTGAATAGTCCCACAAGTAATTTTTGTATGCGAAGCGAATTATTATTTTCTGACATATTATTCTCCAAGAATTTTCAAACTTTTTTATTGAACTAAGATTTCATAAACTGTAAAGAAAAGAAAAATTATTATTGTTAAAGACCCTATCCAGTAAAGCATCTTTAAATCAGGCCATTTTCTTCTTAATCCATTTTCCAGGAAAGGCCAGAATGTAGCTGCCAATGCAAGAGCAGCAAATAAATATATTCCTGCTTTTAGTGGAATAAACTTCAGAATTGAATAAACCGCAAAGAAATACCACTCAGGTTTTATATGAGCAGGAGTATTTAACGGATCTGCTTGTTCGCCTAATCCCGGAGGGAGTATAACACTTAATGCACTTAAAAATGTTAATAAGAAAAGCGCAATAATAATTGTATGATAGAAATGACCGGGGAAAAACGAATATGTTTTTTCTTCAACATTATCATCAATATTTGAAACACCATGTAGCCTTACTAAAATTATATGCATTACAATTAAAGCCAGCAGAATTGCCGGAAGAAATATTATATGAAGATTAAAAAACCTGGTTAATGTATTACTTGTTACTTCTTCTCCACCCCTTAAAAAACTTAAAATCGCAGTTCCTACCAGGGGTATTTCTTTAATCATATTGGTACCAACAATTGCTGCCCAATATGAAAGCTGATTATAAATCAAAGAATATCCTGTAAAACAGAGAGCAAGAGTAGTAAACAACATTAGTATTCCTACAATCCAGTTTAGTTCTCTCGGTTTTCTATACCCTCTTGTAAAGAATACCCTGGTCATATGCAGAAAAATTGCAATAACCATTAAATTAGAAGCCCACCTGTGAAGTCCTCTTATCCAGTAGCCCAGACTTACATCTTCGGTTATATGTCTTACACTTTCGTAAGCTTTTTCAGGTGAAGGT
>Ga0207873_1003441_pt1 | contig 11599 bp, 11 predicted proteins | sample BGWIniCompost_FD_187373 | JGI IMG/M metagenome (GOLD analysis project Ga0207873, IMG submission 187373) | Cellulose adapted compost microbial communities from Newby Island Compost Facility, Milpitas, CA, USA - BGW Initial Compost (SPAdes)... ... | reverse complement strand
ACGTCCAGGCGGGTGATGTCCTGCTGGTGCAGGAAGTACACCGCGTGCGAGTCCTTCTCGCCGAAGATCGCCACCAGCACGTTGGCGCCGGTGACCTCCTTCTTGCCCGAGGACTGGACGTGGTAGACCGCCCGCTGCAGCACGCGCTGGAAGCCCAGGGTGGGCTGGGTGTCGCGGGTGTCGTCGTCCGGCAGCTTGGAGACGGACGTCAGGATGGCCTGCTCGAGGTCGCTGCGCAGGCGGTGGAAATCGGCGCCGGTGGCCTTGAGCACCGCCTCGGCGGACGGGTTGTCGAGCAGCGCCAGCAGCAGGTGCTCGACCGTCATGTACTCGTCACGCGCCTCGCGGGCCCGCTTGTAGCACTGGCCGATGCTGTATTCGAGATCCTTGCTGAACATGGGGCTGGGACTCCAGGGAACTGCCACCTGTATGGGGCCGCGAACCCGGCTTTTCCATGCCCTTGGCCCTGATCCCTTTTAGGCCTTTTCCATGGTGCAGAGCAAGGGGTGCTGGTTGAGGCGGGAGTACTCGTTCACCTGGGCCACCTTGGACTCGGCGACCTCCCGGCTGTAGACCCCGCAGACCCCACGGCCCCTGGTGTGGACGTGGAGCATGACCTGGGTGGCCTTCTCCAGATCCATGGCGAAGAACCGCACCAGGACATCGACCACGAAGTCCATCGGCGTGTAGTCGTCGTTCAGCAACAGGACCGAATACAGCGGCGGACGCGCCAGTTCGGGACGGCCGGTCTCGACCACCGTGCCCTGCTCATGGTCTGGCGAATGCTTCCGGGTCATGGCGCCCATTATACGAAGGTCGCGTGAGGCGGAAGTCCATCCGCACCGGCATGGACGGGCCCGCGCCGGGCGCGAGACAATGCGTTTCACACGTCCAACCGGGGGATCCTCCAATGCTGCTCCGCAACGTTCTCGCCCTGTCCTCGGCCCTGGTCCTGGGGGGCCTGGTCGCCGCCCCGGCGCTGGCCGACGCCTCGGTCGCCGCGCGCCTGGACGCCCGCGGCGTGCGCTACGTCGTCGACGAGGACGGCGACTACAAGGTCACCTACAACTACGCCGAGGAAGGCCGGACCCAGCTGGTGTTCGTGTCCGGGCGCACCGAGTCGATCGGCGGCTTCCGCGTCCGCGAGGTGTTCGCCCCGGCCGGCCGGGTGGACCGCGACCGCATCGGGGGCGCCCGGGCGCTGGAGCTCCTGGAAGAGAGCCGCCGCCAGAAGATCGGGGCCTGGGAGGTCGCCGGGGACGTGCTCTACTACGTCATCAAGCTGCCCGACAGCGTCGACGGCGCCCAGCTCGAGGCGGCCATGGACATCGTCGCCGAGATCGCGGACGACAAGGAAATCGAGCTCAGCGGCGACCTGGACGAACTCTGAGGGAAGGCACCGCATGAGCGACCGCGAAGGCAGGTTCTGGCAGCCCGACGTCACCGTGGCGACGGTGGTCGTCGACGACGGCCGCCTGCTGTGCGTGGAGGAACGGGTCCAGGGCCGGCTGGTGCTCAACCAGCCCGCCGGCCACCTGGAGCCGGACGAATCGCTGGTCGAGGCGGCCCTGCGCGAAACCCGCGAGGAAACCGGCTGGGACGTGCGCCTGACCGCCTTCGTCGGCGCCTACCAGTGGAAGGTCCCCGACACCGGGGCCCACTACCTGCGCTTCGCCTTCGCCGCCGAGCCGGTGGCCCACGATCCGGCGCGTGCCCTGGACGAGGGCATCGAGCGCGCCCTGTGGCTGACCCCCGCCGAGCTGCGCGCGGCGGCCGACCGCCACCGCAGCCCGCTGGTGTGGCGGGTGGTGGCCGACTTCCTGGCCGGGCGCCGGCACCCGCTGGACCTCGTCGCGCAGCTGGGATGAGCGCGGCGGAGATCATCGTCGGCATGTCCGGCGGCGTCGATTCCTCGGTCGCCGCCCTGCTGCTGCGCGACGCCGGACACCCGATCGCCGGCCTGTTCATGCAGAACTGGGCGGACGACGGCAGCGGCGAGTGCCGGGCCGAGGAGGACCGCCGGGACGCGGTCGCGGTCTGCGGCCGGCTCGGCATCCCGATCCACTTCCGCGATTTCTCCGCCGAGTACTGGAGCGGCGTGTTCGAGCACTTCGTGGCCGAGTACGCCGCCGGCCGCACGCCCAACCCGGACGTGCTGTGCAACCGCGAGATCAAGTTCCGCTACTTCCTCGACGCCGCGCGCGAACTGGGCGCGCGCCACATCGCGACCGGCCACTACGCCCGCCTCGCGCGGGAGCACGGCCGGTGGCGCCTGCTGCGCGGGCGCGACCGCGGCAAGGACCAGAGCTATTTCCTGCACCAGCTGGGCCAGGCGCAGCTGGCGCACACCCTGTTCCCGCTCGGCGACATGCCCAAGGCCGACGTGCGCCGGATCGCGCGCGAGGCCGGGCTGCCGACCGCGGGCAAGAAGGATTCGACCGGCATCTGCTTCATCGGCGAGCGCGACTTCCGCAGCTTCCTGTCGCAATACCTGCCCGCGCGCGAGGGCGAGATCCAGACCCCGGACGGTCGCGTGCTGGGCCGCCATCCGGGCGTGTTCTATTTCACCCTGGGCCAGCGCGAGGGCCTGCAGCTGGGCGGCATGCGCGGCTTCGACGCGGCGCCCTGGTACGTGGTCGGCAAGGACGTGGCGCGCAACGTGCTCGTGGTTGACCAGGGCAGCGACAGCCCCTATCTCATGTCCACGCGACTGTGGAGCGAACCGGCGCACTGGATCGACGGCGCGCCGCCCGCGCGCCGCTTCGAGTGCACGGCCCAGACCCGTTACCGGCAACCGGAGGAACCCTGCCAGGTGAGCATCGACGAATCCAGCGGCGCCATCGAGGTGGTCTTCGCCCGCCCCCAGCGGGCAGTGACCCCGGGCCAGTCGGTGGTCCTGTACGACGGCGAGGCCTGCCTGGGCGGCGCCGTCATCGCCGCCACCGACGCGCCCCTGGAACGGCGCCTGCGCGAGGCCGCGGCATGAACGACGACCGCGTCCTCGCCCTCGCCGGGCTGGGCCAGGCCCTGCGCCAGGTGCGGCGCACGGCCGAGACCGGCCAGGCCGACGCCCGCGTCCTCGCCACCGCGCTCGACAGCGTGTTCCGGATCGACGCCGAATCGGTCGAGGACGTGTACGGCGGCGCCAATCGCGTGCGCGACGGCCTGCTGCTGCTGCGCGACTACCTCGCCAGCCAGGGCGACGACCCGCAGCTGCCCCGGCTGGCGCTGTCGGTGACCCAGCTCGAGCGCCGCTTCGCCAGCGCGGGCCCGATCGCGGACCGCGTCCACGAAGGCATCCTCGAACTCCGGCCGAAGGCGCTCGAACTGGGCAGCAGCCATCCGGACGTGATCGCCGCGCTCGGCGCGCTCTACGCCGAAACCGTCAGCCACCTGCGGCCACGGGTGATGGTCCAGGGCAACCCGCACTACCTGGCGCAGCCTGGCGTGGTCGCCGAGATCCGCGCCATCCTGCTCGCGGCGCTGCGCTCGGCAGTGCTTTGGCGGCAGCTGGGCGGCAGCGTGTGGGACTTCTTCCTGCGCCGCCGTGCCATGCAGGAGGCGATCGAGGGCTGGCTGTAGGCCGGGCGCGGCGATCGGCCCTTCGCAGGTGCCCCGGCGTGGCCGGGCGCGGTGCACCGGGATCAGCGCCCGGACAACAGCCCGCGCCGGCGGAACCAGGTCTCCAGCGGCAGTGTGGCCAGCGGAGGAACCGCTGCCAGCAGCGCCAGCAGCAGCGCCCACATCGGCCAGCGCAGCTTCGTGCCGGCCACCACTGCCACCGCCGCGTAGAGCAGGAAAGCCGCGCCATGCAGCCGGCCGAACAGCCAGACGCCGGCGTCGGTGGTGCCGGTGCCGTACTTGAGCAGCATGCCCAGCAGCAGGCCGGCCCAGGTGGCGGCCTCGACGAACGCAGCGATGGCGAACAGCCTGCCTGCAGGGGCAAGGCGGTCGGAGCGGATCATGCGGTCGGCTCTCTCCTGGCACCGGCGCTGCGGCCGGCGCGTCGAACAAGAGGACGGCCGGCGCCATGCCGGCCCGGCCGTCGATCGCTGCCGGCTGCGCGCAACCGGCCGCGTGCGTCAGGCGGCGACGCTCTCCGCGGTCTTCCGGTACTCCTCGATCTGGTCGAAGTTCATGTAGCGGTAGATCTCGGCGCCCTTCTCGTTGATCACGCCGATGTCGGCCATGTACTCCTCGCGGGTCGGGATCCGGCCCAACCGCGAGCAGATCGCCGCCAGCTCCGCCGAGCCCAGGAACACGTTGGTGTTGCGGCCCAGGCGGTTCGGGAAGTTGCGGGTGGAGGTGGAGAACACCGTGGCGCCCTCGCGCACCTGGGCCTGGTTGCCCATGCACAGCGAGCAGCCGGGCATTTCCATGCGCGCGCCGGCCACGCCGAAGGTGCCGTAGTGGCCTTCCTTGGTCAGCTCGGAGGCGTCCATCTTGGTCGGCGGCGCGACCCACAGGCGGGTCGGGATGTCGCGCTTGCCTTCCAGCAGCTTGGCCGCGGCGCGGAAGTGGCCGATGTTGGTCATGCACGAGCCGATGAACACCTCGTCGATCCTGGTGCCGGCGACCTCGGACAGGGTTTTCACGTCGTCCGGGTCGTTCGGGCAGGCCACGATCGGCTCGACGATCTCGTTGAGGTCGATCTCGATCACGGCGGCGTACTCGGCGTCGGCATCGGGCTCGAGCAGCTGCGGGTTGGCCAGCCACTCCTCCATCTTGCGGATGCGGCGCGCCAGCGTACGCGCGTCCGCATAACCCTCTGCGATCATCCACTTCAGCAGCGTGATGTTGCTGTTGAGGTACTCGATGATCGGCTCCTTGTCCAGGCGCACGGTGCAGGCGGCGGCCGAACGCTCGGCCGAGGCGTCGGACAGCTCGAACGCCTGCTCGACCTTCAGCTGCGGCAGGCCCTCGATCTCGAGGATGCGGCCGGAGAAGATGTTCTTCTTGCCCTGCTTGGCGACGGTCAGCAGGCCCTGCTTGATCGCGTAGTACGGGATCGCGTTGACCAGGTCGCGCAGGGTCACGCCCGGCTGCATCTGGCCCTTGAAGCGCACCAGCACCGACTCCGGCATGTCCAGCGGCATGACGCCGGTGGCCGCGGCGAAGGCGACCAGGCCCGAGCCGGCCGGGAACGAGATGCCCACCGGGAAGCGGGTGTGCGAGTCGCCGCCGGTGCCGACGGTGTCGGGCAGCAGCATGCGGTTGAGCCAGCTGTGGATCACGCCGTCGCCCGGGCGCAGCGAGATGCCGCCGCGGGTGGAGATGAATTCCGGCAGGGTGTGGTGGGTCTTGACGTCGACCGGCTTGGGATAGGCGGCGGTGTGGCAGAACGACTGCATGACGAGGTCGGCCGAGAAGCCGAGGCAGGCCAGGTCCTTGAGCTCGTCGCGGGTCATCGGGCCGGTGGTGTCCTGGGAACCGACCGAGGTCATCTTCGGCTCGCAGTAGGTGCCCGGGCGCACGCCCTTGCCTTCCGGCAGGCCACAGGCGCGGCCGACCATCTTCTGCGCCAGGGTGTAGCCCCTGCCGGTATCGGCGGGCTGCTGCGGCAGGCGGAACAGGGTCGAGGCCGGCAGGCCCAGGGCTTCGCGCGCCTTCGCGGTCAGGCCGCGGCCGATGATCAGTGGGATTCGGCCGCCGGCGCGCACCTCGTCGAACAGCACCTCGCTCTTGACCTGGAACTGCGCGATCACCTCGCCGTTCTTGAGCGCCTTGCCCTCGTACGGGCGCAGTTCGACCACGTCGCCGTGCTCCATCTTCGACACGTCGAGCTCGATCGGCAGGGCCCCGGCGTCTTCCATGGTGTTGTAGAAGATCGGGGCGATCTTGCCGCCCAGGCACACGCCGCCGGCGCGCTTGTTCGGGATGTAGGGGATGTCGTCGCCGGTCCACCACAGCACCGAGTTGGTCGCCGACTTGCGCGAGGAACCGGTGCCGACCACGTCGCCCACATAGGCAACCTGGTGGCCCTTCTCCTTGAGCTTGAGGATCTCGCCGATCGGGCCGCGCTTGCCGTCCTCCTCGGGCTGGAACGGCGCATCGGGGCGCCTGTTCTTCAGCATCGCCAGCGCATGCATCGGGATGTCCGGGCGGGTGGTGGCGTCGGGGGCCGGCGACAGGTCGTCGGTGTTGGTCTCGCCCGGCACCTTGAACACGGTGACGGTCAGGCTCTGCGGCACTTCCGGCTTGCTGGTGAACCACTCCGCGTCTGCCCAGCTCTGCAGCACGGCCTTGGCGTTGGCATTGCCGGCCCTGGCCTTCTCCTCGATGTCGTGGAAGGCGTCGAACACCAGCAGGGTGTGCTTGAGCGCGTCGGCGGCGATCGGGCCGAGCCCGGCGTCGTCGAGCAGATCGATCAGCGGCGAGACGTTGTAGCCGCCCAGCATCGTGCCCAGCAGCTCGGTGGCGCGCTCGCGGCTGATCAACGGGTTGGCCTCGGTGCCGAAGGCGATCGCGGCCAGGTACGAGGCCTTGACCCTGGCGGCGTCGTCGACGCCGGCCGGGACCCGGTGCACCAGCAGTTCGAGCAGGAATTCGGCCTCGCCCGCCGGCGGGTTCTTGAGCAGTTCGATCAGGTCCGCGGTCTGCTGCGCGGACAGCGGCAGCGGCGGGATGCCGAGGGCGGCGCGCTCGGCGGCGTGTTGGCGGTAGGCTTCGAGCATGGGGCTCTCCAGAGGATGGGACGGAAAGGATGGGAAGGAATGGATCGGCGGCCCGGCCCGGGCGCGCGGCTCAGGCCCGCGGCACGATCAGCTTCAGGCCCTTGAAGTAGTCACGGTGGAAGGCGGCATCGAAGGTGACCAGGCCGTCGCACTGCAACATCGCGTGCGCCCCCACCAGGAAGTCGGCGAGTGGGCGGCGGCCGTCCCCGCGCTGGCGGTGGCGGCGCAGCATCTCCCCCGCGCGCAGGGCCGACTTGGCCTCCAGCACGCTGAAATGCACGCCCATCTCCTCCAGCGCCGCCAGCGCTTCGGCACCGTTGCGCAGCGCCGCGCTGACCTGCGCCAGGGCCACGTCGCAGACCACCACCCGGCCGCCACCCAGGCATTGGCGCAGGCTGGATTCGACCGCATCCGCGCGCGGGCCGTCGACCAGCAGCTCGACCAGGACCGGGGCCTCGACCGCGATCATCCGCGCGGCTTGCTGGCGGGCTCGGCGGCCGCGTCGAGCGCGAACTTGCCGCGCACCCGCGAGATCGCGTCGTCGACGTGCTTGCTGAGCACGATGCGGCTGCCGTCGAGTTCGACCTTGAGCACGCTGCCCTTGGTCAGGCCCAGGGCGTCGCGCACGGCCTTGGGCAGGGTGATCTGGCCCCGCTCGGCCACGGTGGCTTCCATCGCCTGGCTCCATGGATGAAACGATATGGGAACATGATACATACCTTGTCATCCATACTCCAGCCCGCATACTTTGGGCCGACCCCGCCGCCAGCCGCGTAATCGGGCCGCGACGCGAAGCGGCGTAGACTCGGGACAGACCTGACGCCCGCCAGCCAGAGGAGCCCCCCATGGCCGATTCCTTCGCCACCCGCGCCACGTTCGAGGTCAACGGCAAGACCTACACCTACGCCAGCCTGCCCAGGCTGGGCGAGCGCTTCGACATCGCCCGGCTCCCGTTCTCGATGAAGATCCTGCTGGAGAACCTCCTGCGCCATGAGGACGGCGTGACGGTCCAGCCCCGGCACATCGAGGCGGTGGCGAACTGGGACCCGGCGGCCGAGCCGGAGACCGAGATCGCCTTCATGCCCGCGCGCGTGGTCCTGCAGGACTTCACCGGCGTGCCCTGCGTGGTCGACCTGGCGGCGATGCGCGACGCGGTGGTCAAGCTCGGCGGCCGGCCCGAGCAGATCAACCCGCAGATCCCGTCGGAACTGGTCATCGACCACTCGGTGCAGGTGGATGCCTTCGGCCGCCCGGAGGCACTGGACCTCAACGGCCGGATCGAGTTCGAGCGCAACCGCGAGCGCTACGGCTTCCTGCGCTGGGGGCAGAACGCCTTCCGCAACTTCAAGGTGGTGCCGCCCAACACCGGCATCGTGCACCAGGTGAACCTGGAGCATCTGGCGCGGGTGGTGTTCGAGCGCGAGATCGACGGCACCCGGTGGGCGTTCCCGGACACCGTGTTCGGCACCGACTCCCACACCACCATGATCAACGGTATCGGCGTGCTGGGCTGGGGCGTGGGCGGCATCGAGGCCGAGGCCGCGATGCTGGGCCAGCCCTCGTCGATGCTGATCCCGCAGGTGGTCGGCTTCAAGCTCACCGGCCGCCTGCCCGAGGGCGCCACCGCCACCGACCTGGTGCTCACGGTGACCCAGATGCTGCGCCAGCACGGCGTGGTCGGGAAGTTCGTCGAGTTCTTCGGCGACGGCCTGCAGCACCTGCCGCTGGCCGACCGTGCCACCATCGGCAACATGTCGCCCGAGTACGGCGCCACCTGCGGCATCTTCCCGATCGACGCCGAGGCGATCCGCTACCTGCGCCTGTCGGGCCGCAGCGAGGAACAGATCGCGCTGGTGGAGGCCTACGCGAAGGCCCAGGGGCTGTGGCACGAGCCGGGCCAGCCCGAGGCGCGGTACTCCTCGGTGCTCGAACTCGACATGGCCACGGTCAAGCCATCGCTGGCCGGCCCGCGACGGCCCCAGGACCGGGTGCTGCTGGAGGACATGAAGGCCAACTTCCACGAGAACCTCGGCCCGCTCATCGCGCGCCGCAACGGCGGCCCGGATCCGCAGGTCGTGCGCTTCGAGCGCGAGGGCGGCGGCCAGCCCCAGGCACCGCGGCTGGCGGCCAAGCCGGTGTCCACCATCTGCCTGGACGACTGCCAGCACGAGTTGCGGGACGGCTCGGTGGTCATCGCAGCGATCACCTCCTGCACCAACACCTCCAATCCGGCGGTGATGATCGGGGCCGGCCTGCTGGCGCGCAATGCCGCCGCGCGCGGCCTCAGGCCCGCGCCGTGGGTCAAGACCTCGCTGGCGCCGGGCTCGCTGGTGGTGACCGACTACCTGGCGAAGGCCGGGCTGATGGACGACCTGGAGAAGATGGGCTTCTACCTGGTCGGCTACGGCTGCACCACCTGCATCGGCAATTCCGGCCCGCTGCCCGAGGCGGTGTCCAAGGGCATCGCCGAAAACGACCTGGCGGTGGCCTCGGTGCTTTCGGGCAACCGCAACTTCGAAGGCCGGATCCATCCCGAGGTGAAGATGAACTACCTCGCCTCGCCGCCGCTGGTCGTGGCCTACGCCATCGCCGGCACGGTGGACATCGACCTGACCCGGGAACCGCTGGGCAAGGACAAGGACGGCAACGACGTCTACCTGCGCGACATCTGGCCGAGCAACAAGGAGATCGGCGACCTGATCGCCGCCACCGTGGGACCGGAGCTGTTCCGCCAGAACTACGCCGACGTGTTCAAGGGCGACAGCCGCTGGAACTCGATGGACGCCCCCGACAGCGAGCTCTACCAGTGGAGCGCCGACTCCACCTACATCAAGAACCCGCCCTACTTCGAGGGCATGACGATGCAGGTGGGCCGGATCGACGACATCCATGGCGCGCGCGTGCTGGGCCTGTTCGGCGATTCGATCACCACCGACCACATCTCGCCCGCCGGCGCGATCAAGCCCGATTCGCCCGCAGGCAGGTTCCTGCAGTCGAAGGGCGTGGCACCGCCGGACTTCAACAGCTACGGCTCGCGGCGCGGCAACGACGACGTGATGGTGCGCGGCACCTTCGCCAACATCCGGATCAAGAACCTGTTCTTCGGCGGCGAGGAAGGTGGCAACACCCTCTACTTCGGCAGCAACCCACCGGAGAAGATGTCGATCTACGACGCGGCCATGAAGTACAAGGCCGACGGCACCCCGCTGGTGGTGATCGCCGGCCACGAGTACGGGACCGGCTCGTCGCGCGACTGGGCGGCGAAGGGCACCAACCTGCTCGGGGTCAAGGCCGTGATCGCCGCCAGCTTCGAGCGCATCCACCGCTCCAACCTGGTCGGCATGGGCGTGCTGCCGCTGCAGTTCCACGACGGCGAGAACGCCCAGACCCTGGGTCTGGACGGCACCGAGGTGTACGAGATCACCGGCCTGGAGGACGGCAACGCGCGCACGGCCACGGTGGTCGCGCGCAAGGTCGACGGCAGCCAGGTGCGCTTCGAGGTCCACGTGCTGCTGCTCACCCCGAAGGAGGTGGAGTACTTCCGGCACGGCGGGCTGCTGCACTACGTGCTGCGGCAGCTGGCCGCCGCCTAGCCGCGCGCCTGCACGGCCCGCCGGCCGCGATGGCCGGCGGGCTCAGTCCACGACCGGCGTCCAGCGGGCGCTCGCCAGCCGCCACCGCCCCTGCTCCAGGCGCCAGCCGGTCTCGACCTGGTACACGCGCGCGGCGTCGGGAAGCAGCCCACCGGATCCGCCGCGCAGCAGTGCGGTGAAGCGGACCACGGCGTGTCCCTCGCCGAGTTCGAGCCGCAGCGGTCCGGTATCGACCGCCAGGTCACGGTGCCGCAGCACCAGCAGCGCCGCCAGGCGGCGCGCGCCGTCGCGGTCCAGCCCGTCGTTGCCGATGAAGTCGTCGGCCAGGTGCTGTTGCATTGCAGCAGGATCACGACGTTCGATCGTGGCCTGCAGCTCGGCGAAGGCATCGCGCAGCGCGGCCTCCGGATCGGGCCGCGAACACCCGCCCAGCATGGCCAGCAGCAGCAGCGCGCACGCCCCCGCCAATGCCGCCGCACGCCGTCCGCCACCGGGTCGGGAACGCTCCGTTTCCATGGCCGCTACTGTAGCCGAGCGGCCCTTCCGCGCCCCGCTGGACCGCGCGCGTTCGCGCCTTGCCAGCCCCCGAGGCCTATGCTCCAATCCATACCAGACAGTATCCCCAGACAACACATGCACCGGTTCCGCGGAGGGATGGAATGACGATCGAACGCCCCTGGCTTGCTCACTACCCCGCCGGGGTTCCCGCGGAGATCGACGTCGACCAATACCCCTCCATCCCGGCGATGCTCGACGAGTCGATCCGCCTTTACCGCGACCGGCCCGCGTTCTCGAACATGGGCAAGTGCATCACCTACGGGGAGGTCGAGACGCTCAGCAACCGGTTCGCGGCCTACCTGCTGGGCGAGCTCAGGCTCAAGAAGGGCGATCGCGTCGCGATCATGATGCCCAACTGCCTGCAGTACCCGATCGCGACGTTCGGCGTGCTGCGCGCCGGGTTGACGGTGGTCAACGTCAACCCGATGTACACCGCGCGCGAGCTCAAGCACCAGATGGTGGACTCGGGCGCCAGCGTGATCCTGGTGCTGGACAACTTCGCCAGGACCGTCCAGGAGGTGCTGCCCGAGACCTCGCTGCAGCACGTGATCACCACCGGCCTGGGCGACATGTTGGGTTTCCCCAAGGGCCCCATCGTCAACTTCGTGCTGCGGTACGTGAAGAAGATGGTGCCCGACTACGACCTCCCGTCGGCGGTGCGCTTCCGCGACACGCTGGCGCTGGGCGCCAGGCACGAATTGCCCGAGGTCTCGATCGGGCCCGAGGACATCGCCTTCCTGCAGTACACCGGGGGCACCACGGGGGTGGCCAAGG
>Ga0207873_1003440_pt1 | contig 11602 bp, 11 predicted proteins | sample BGWIniCompost_FD_187373 | JGI IMG/M metagenome (GOLD analysis project Ga0207873, IMG submission 187373) | Cellulose adapted compost microbial communities from Newby Island Compost Facility, Milpitas, CA, USA - BGW Initial Compost (SPAdes)... ... | reverse complement strand
AGCGGTGGTCGTGATACCGTTGTACCGAAAAAGTATTTCCTCGCCGGTCTCAACAAGCTGGAAGAACTGGGCCACCCGGAAGTTCGATACACTATCGAAGAAGACATGGGCCACGATACGTGGAAACGGGTGTACGGAGGAGAGGATTTGTATAGGTGGTTTTTGGAACATAAAAGGAAATAGATGCAGATGCAGTTGCATCTGCGTCTGCAACTAATCAAACTGGGCTCTTCAATATCAGGTTACCGATTACGCTCAACATCGCGCAGCTTCCGCTCGAGCTCCAGTCGCTGCAATTCCAAACTCAACCTGGACACTTCCTGTTCAAGGCGCCGTTCGCTTGCTGACTGCGCTGACGACACCGCTTCAGCAAGGGATGCAAGCTGCTTACTCAAGTCAGCCGTTTCAGTTCGCGTATTGCCGCTGCGCTTGTATTCCCACGACAAGAGCTGACCCGTAGCCGGATCAAAGCTGACCGCAGCCGCCTTTCTGCCTTTGAAGAGTCCCGTTAGTGAAATGGACCGCAACGCGCCGTGTTGAGGAACAAGAATGATGGCGTCAATGACGCGGGTTGACGGAACAAGTCCATTGTTGTTGACATCTACATGCAAGCGATAAGCGCGCGGTTCAATGTAATGCAGGACATCGGTGCCACCGATAGCATCGCCGCCGCTTACTTCATCATGAACAGGTGTCAGCGTAATAGTGACGGTGGGAACGTGTGCCTGGGCCATGTCGATCTTTGGATCGGCGACAGTTACATTATTGAGTCCGGTTGCAGGAATGTCGATCAATTCTGTCACTGTAAATTTCTGTTCAGTGTCGATCTTGTATGGCTTCTCCGCTGATGCTGGCAATACACCGCTTACAGGCGTCAGGCTCGTAAGAACATTGGCGACAAATCCAACCATCCCGGTCAGTACCTGGGTAGTCACCGGCTCACGCGACGCATTCCATCCGGTAAGGATTCCGCTTCGATCGAGCTGCACCTTCCACTCAAAACGAGCGCCTCCTGATGAAAGTCGTTCAGGCATACGGACCTCAAAGCGCCGCCCTTCGTCAGGCACCACAACTTCTTCCACCTTCACAGGATCGGTAATCACCAATTCATATTTCCTGTCGATAACGTTATTATCAGCACCCGACATCAACACATAGGCGGTGAGTTTGTACGTTGCTGTGATTCTTAATTTCTTTTCCGGAAGATGATAGACAACAGACTGTGCGATACAGGCAATGCCTTGAGTCACAAAGAGCGTTATCAATAAGAGGGTCTTCATATTACGATCTCTTTCACACGTTCGTTTATGCTAACGTAAGCCCCGAGCCACCGGTTCCTGAGCCTGTCGAAGGACGGTCCCTGAGCCTGTCGAAGGACGGTCCCTGAGCGTAGTCGAAGGGAGATTCCTGAGCCTGTCGAAGGGAGGTTCCTGAGCCTGTCGAAGGACCAAAAACAAAAAACGGGAAACAGAATCAATTGCTTGACTTGTTTCCCGTCTTGTTACAACGCGACCGTAGTCTGTTGCAACCCCAAGTGCCTTTAGCAGAATCAACCCTGAACGCGGTACCTTGCGATAGTCGCCCGCAGGGCTTGAACCCACACCAGAAATCCCGAAAGATCCTGACGTGAACCCATTCTTTCACAATCGGCTTTTTTGTTCCTGCCTCCCGTAGGAAATCAGGTGTTTGTTTACCGATTCTGTCCGATGAATCTGTAAATGACGACTTGGTGATATGAAGGTAGTCTCACTAATTTTATCCGCCAAAGAAAAGCTGGAAAAGAACTCCACAACTTTTCAACAGTTTTATCCACATTTCAAAGCATCGCTCGCGCTCTCCTTATTTCACATCGCGATCTTAATTGTCGTTTAAACAAATTTTGATTAAACGTATAGTTGCAGATGGTGATGTCAAACATATGATTATCAACCAGCCATTGCAAACAAACCCTCTTGCCGCGTTTACGAAAAAGGTTGGTTTTGGGAAGCGAAGCCTTTATCTTCATTCCCACAACCCAAGAGATCTATGACAAGCAGACGAGACTTTCTCCAGCGCGCCCTGGCAGGGGTAGCTGCCCTTTCATTCGCGCAACCTTCCTTTGCTAACATTATTGTACCACAGCGCAAGGAGCGACTTGGTGTCGCACTTGTTGGGCTTGGATACTATAGCACAGACCTGCTCGCGCCTGGATTACAACTGACCAAATACTGCCACCTGGCGGGAATCGTAACCGGCACACCCTCCAAAGCAGAGGAGTGGAAGAAGAAGTACAATATTCCCGACAAGAACATATATAGCTACGATACTTTCGACCGCGTCGCGGACAATCCGGACATTGACGTAATCTATGTGGTCCTCCCTCCTTCCATGCACGCCGAGTATACGATACGGGCGGCAAAAGCAGGAAAACACGTCTGGTGTGAGAAACCAATGGCCATGACCGAGAAGGAATGCCAAAGCATGATCGATGCGTGCGCTCAAAACAAGGTGAAGCTCGCCATCGGTTACCGTATGCAACACGAACCCAACACGCAAAAGATCATCAGCTTCACAAAGAATAAAACATACGGCAAGGTGATGCGCGTGACCGCAGCCGCCGGATATCGAGAAGGCAGAACCAATCACTGGAAACAAAAGAAAGAAATGGGTGGCGGCGCGATGTACGACATGGGCGTTTACCCCCTAAACGCAGCGCGTTACAGCACACAACTGGAACCTATTGCTGTTACCGCCCGGCAGTCGACCACAAGACCAGAGATATACAAGGAAGTCGACGAGACGATGCAGTTCGACCTTGAATTCCCCGGAGGTGTAACCGCATCCTGCGAAACCAGCTTTGGCAAGAACATGAACGATCTGATGGTTACATGCAGCAACGGCTGGTACAAGCTATCGCCCTTCCAGGCTTATAGCGGAATCCGGGGAGAAACGAGCGACGGGGTACAACTAAACGCAACAGTTCCCCATCAGCAGGCGCATCAAATGGATGATGATGCGCTGGCGATTCTCCAAAACAAACCTCTGATCGCCCCTGGCGAGGAAGGACTTCGCGATATCCGTGTAGTAGAAGCGGTCTATCGATCCGTAGCCAGGAATGAAAGAGTGACGATCGACCAGGGATAAGTCATGCCCTGGTGACCCGCTGATCCAGGATGACCTGCAGTTCCTCACGGGTGAACTGCAGCTTCTCCGCCACCATCGTGATCAGGGCAAATTCACCTTCATCAAGTACGCCATCCACAAGGGCGAGGGAAATCATTTCCTCCAATTGCGCTTCACGATCCTTTGCGTTCTGTGGTATCAGGTAAGCGTACTCGTTCGCTTTCGAAAGCATGACATTCACGCGTTCGATAGGAATATTTTGATTGCTGGCAATCCGGAGTAGGGTTGAACGCTCCACTTCAGCTATCTTTCCATCGGCAGCTGAAAGAGCAACAAGATTTCGAAAGTGTTCGAGTTTAACGGGGTTAGGCATAGGCTCTGGTAACTGACTAAAGATAGACAAAAAAGATAATCCATCCGTAACCTGCATAGCTTAAGGGTTATTTGTCGTGACAAAGCCTGCGCAACATTCACGCAACCGGGAACAGTCGTTCTTTCCTCTTAATGGATCATCGCCAGGAGGAACGTCCGTCGATGAAAAGTTCAAACGATTTCAGGCAACCCAGGAAGTCAGATCACTGTAAGTGGCTATTGAAGATCGATTCAAAAACCGTATTTTTGACCCATGCAGACCCTCCGGCTGATTCGCTATTTGCTTTTCTCCGTTCTTATTACCCCGACCATTCTGGCGTTATCTCCTGCCGACCCTGTTTTCAAAAAGCTTTGGATTCTTGAAGGCCTGTGGCGTATGAACACCGGCAAGGGATTGATCTTTGAGGAGTGGTCAAAGACCGATGACAACACGCTCTCGGGCAGAAGTTTTAACGTGAGTGGTTCCGACACCGTAGTTTGGGAAACCATCCGCCTTGCCCTTGATGCTGACAGTATCGGTTACACAGTAACCGGTCCAAATGGCGACAAGTCTGTGCGCTTCCAGCTTACGGAGCACGGAGATAATCGATTTCTGTTCGAGAACCCTGAACACGACTTTCCGCAGCGGATCATTTACACTGTGATCACTTCCGACTCAGTTGTTGCGCGCATCGAAGGCCTCTCTAAGGGTAAGCCGGCGGGTTCCAATTTCTACTTCAAGCGGGTACGGTAACGGGGGCCGGCCCCGCAACTCGAAATCTTCGTAACTTCGCCGCGAAGGAGATTGAATTCCAGATGAACGCCATTATTTTTTATGCAGTCCGGCCTCTGGTCATGTTGGTCGCGTCCTTGCCGTTCCGCGCCCTGTACGTGGTTTCTGACATTTTGAGTCTTGTATTCAGGGTTATAGGATACCGTCGGAAGGTAATCCTGACCAACCTGCGGACTTCTTTTCCCGAGAAATCAGAATCCGAGATACGGTCGATCGCCAACAAGTACTACCAGCACATGTGCGATGTCATTGTTGAGTCGCTTAAAGCCATGAAAATGGACGAGGCCGAAACGCGGGAGCATACCATCATGCAGCAACACGAATGGCTGAATCGACTCTACAACGAAAACAAAAGCATCCTCGTCGTAACGGGGCATTTTGGAAATTGGGAATGGGCAAGCTCGTGCTTCCAGCTGAATACACCTTATGATCTTTCTGTCATTTACCGTCCCCTTTCCAACGAGCATTTCGACAAGCTTGTGCAACGGATGCGAAGCCGCTTCGGCATTAAGATCATCGCCGAAGGACGTACCCTTCGCGAAATGGCCGCCGCCCGAAAGTCGGTTACCGCCACAGCCTTTGTAGCAGACCAGTCGGCTCCCCGCGATGCCTACTGGACCACCTTCCTCAACCAGGACACGTCGATTTACATGGGTCCCGAAAAGCTGGCAAAGAAGTTCAACTTCCCCGTAGTGTTCGTGAACATGCACAAGATTCGGAGGGGATATTATGAGATGGTGGTTGAACTCCTTTGTGAAAACCCTGCAGAGACGGAAGAAGGTGCGATCTCTGAAATGTTCGCCCGCCGCCTTGAAAGAGATATTATTAACAATCCCGTTACGTGGCTGTGGTCGCACAAGCGGTGGAAGCATAAGCGACCGGACGACAAGCGACAGCGGGTGTCAGCGCCTGCGGCGTAACTCGATCACCGTAATCTCCGGCCAAATTCCGAAGCGTCCCTCGTAAGCGAGGACCCCGAATCCTCTGTTGATGTGCAGGAATCGGTTATCGCTCCCGTCCAGGCCAGCCCAGTGAGAATAGCGGTATTTGACGGGACTCCAGCGCATTCGTCCTACTTCAATTCCGAACTGCATGCCATGGGTGTGGCCGGCGAGAGTAAGGTGGATGTGTAGGTTATGGTTCTTGACCTCTGCAGCCCAATGCGACGGGTCATGTGAAAGCAGCACCTTAAAGCTGTTTGCATCCACGCCCTCAAGCGCTTTCTGCAAATTGCCGTACTGGCTGAAGCCGTGCCCCCAATTTTCAATCCCGATCAGGGTGATAAAAGCGCCGTCCTTTTGAATTCGCACGCTTTCATTCATGAGCAGACGGTGCCCCATGGAGGCATGATGTCTCGCCAGGCGCTCCAGGTTTGCTTGCTTGGCACTTAAACTGGGCCACGTGACATAGTCGCCGTAGTCGTGATTACCAAGCACCGCATACTTTCCAAATGGCGCTTCGATCCGGGAAAAAGTATCGATCCATGGTTCGATTTCATCAGCCCGGTTGTTGACCAGGTCGCCCGTAAACACAAGCAGGTCAGACTTCTCTGCATTGATGAGATCAATTGCTCTTTCGACAGCCTTGCGACTTCTCAAACTGCCTGCATGAACGTCTGAGATTTGTGTGATCCGAAATCCATCGAATTGCTCCGGAAGATCGTCAAACCAAATGGTGTGACGATGGACACGGTAGTCGTGACGGCCTTTCGCAACACCATAAACCAATGCCATCATCGGCAGAGAGGCAAGGACTACTCCCAACTTGCTTACAAGTCTGCTGCGTCCGGGCATTCCACCATCCGTTACCGCCGCAGCAATGACGCGGAACACATCCTCAGTGAACAACACAGCCATGAGTACCAGCTGCGCGACAAAGAGTATCAGAAAAGTGTGAAGCACAAATCGAACCAGGGGTGGCGTTGCTCCACTTCGTCGGATGAAGGTAATGCCGGCAAAGGTGGCGATGGTGACTAAAAACAAAAACGCGCTCAGTCCTGCTGCAAGTACTCCTCCCTCAGATGCCGAACCGTAAACCAGCGTTCGCACACCCTGAACAGTATACCAGTCCACTACAAACAGGAACAAACCCGTCGTTGCTATTGAAAAAAGATATCCGTTTCGACGCATGTCTCCCATGTAGTCGTGGTATCGCGACTAATATTGTAATCAACCGGCCCTGGGGAAGAATAATTCCTGAGTGCTACATCCGCTATCTGGTATAGTTCTTGATGCTTCCATAGCATAACCCTAACCTGTTTATGAGACCCCTTATATGCAGTGCAGCCCTGCTCTTGTCGGGGTGCGTCACCCTTTTTCCCACGACGGATCAGGTCGTCGACGAATCCGGGAGCTGGTCCGTTATTGAAAGCGACGATGCCACGGTAGCGATGGCATATGCAGGGAAAAAATCCTCCAGACCTGTCTTCCTGGTATCCGTGACCAACCATACTGACGATACACTGATGCTGGAACCTCAGATCATTCGCTATTTCGCATCGTCCGCTCCATTTGAAGCAGTGCAGAACGCTCCGGACGATTGGATGGAGTTGTCGGCCAGAAACTCAAAATTACCTATGACGATGCAATTTGCAGTGGATTCCCGCGCTCTGCCCATAGGTAAAAAAAGACGCGCGACGCAAGCATCCACATGGAGGGCTGTACTGCCAGGCGAAACCCTGGTGGAAACCGTATACCTGAATTCCGAATCGTTATACAAATACTATCGCCTCGTGATGCCCGTGTCTGGCGACTATTACGTTTTTGATTTTTCCCGAGGCAGCAACGGCGAAGTTGCCGCTGCAATAACGTCGGCAATTATAGAAGCGGCCTTCCCATGGTAGGCAACTACGAGGCACGAATGGTCGGCAGACAATCAGTGCTTCCAGTCGGCCGAGTTGATATTTCTTGCGGCACGAAGTATGTCGCGACGGCTTACCTGGCCCAGTAATACGCCGTTCTCGACTACCGGCATGCGTCTTATCGGCGTACTCAAAAATTCATTCGCAGCGCTAACGATGTCGCTATCTGGTGACAGGGTTTTGACGTCCCGCGTCATGTAATCTTTGACAGTACGAAATGGAAGCGGCATGTTGTGATACGCCTGATCCACAATGATGCGTAGACAATCCTTTTCGGATATCATCCCGATCAGTTTCTTGTTTTCATCCAGCACGGGAGCGCCGGAGATTTTGCGTTCAATGATCGTATCGATGACCTCGTAAATGCTTTGGTCCGGGTGGAACGTAACGAGGTTATGGGCCTGCACCATGTAGTTGACGACAGACTCGTATTTAGGTTTGGCTGCGTCTCTTTCTTCCCTGGTCTGAAAATGGGGCTTGAAATTCATACTGGAAGGGGTTTAGGTGTGGAAGGAAGGTTAATATACGGTTTCCCGCGGGATTTATCAAGGCCCTCAAACGTAGGCACCTGCCCCGATAGGCCCGTTTCCAGAGGCAACTATGCGTTCTATGTGCCCCTAACCGGGACTAGCTAACCACCAGCGTCTTCTGGGTATAATCGAGCGTTGCCACTTTGATCACATCACCCTTATTTACGGTGATGATCATTTCGCGTTCAAACCGGGAGTCGTAGCCGTTATGCTCGTATTGTGTCATATTGCCCCGCGGGATACGGAGCTTGCCGGAAAACCATTCAGCCTTCACACCTTCAGGACCGGCCTTCTTGAATACTGTTTTCAGCGTGCATTTTTTGGACTTTGGACCAAATAGAGAGCGGTTCTCAATGTCGCCTTCAATGTCGGTGAGGAACAACTGGCCGTCGCGGATGGCCCAGCTGGCAATGTAGCCGCGTCGGCACACATCAAGAGAATAGAACGGAGGTCGCTTTTTTCGATTTTTTGCCCAGTAATCTTCAAGGGGGTTGGTGTAGAGATCCATCGTTTCACCATCCATCACAATGATATCCGCTTTTTGTGCCGCCATGTCTGCTCTCCTTTCGTTCTGACATAAAATAAACATCCATCACGGAACTATGCCCGATGTTGTCCGCTACCGGGATATAAAGCCGACCAATGCGCGGCGGAGACGATTTTCTGTCTACCTCTCAAGCCTACACCAGTGTGGACAGGAAACCACATATATGCAACACCCACTAAATACTAAAGTGCTCGACTGCAAATGATTACTGCGGTCGGAGCAAAACACATACCACCACCGGGGGATAAAAAATCGCGAAAGGGCTAAACCAAAGTGCCAGGATTTTGTCCTTCTGACGGTATTTTTCTTTAACTTAAATCAAGGCTTTAATTAAACCCGTCATGTCCCCCGCATTTTGCAGGTATGGGCTCACTTTCCTCGGCCTGATCTTGTTCAGTCAAACCTACGGGCAGTTGTTACGCAACTCGACCCCCATAATCCTTTCGCAAAGACCCCTCGAAACCGAAAGCGGCCAACCCCTGACAATACAGTTTTCTGACTTAACTGTCATCGATTTGGACGATCATTACCCCAACGGTTTTACTATGACCCTATACGAGGGCAAAGACTACGCCGTTTCCGGGACGACCATAACACCAGACCGTGATTTTCACGGCATCCTCAGGGTGCCGGTGACGGTTAACGACGGCGAGGCCGAGAGCAGGCCATTCAACCTTCGGATTACTGTGAAGGAACCGAAAAACATAGCCCCCGTCATCACCGGACATATCCCGCTCACCATTGAGGAAAATACATCAATAACACTCACCCTTTCGCAACTAACGGTTAACGATCCGGATAATGACTATCCTGACGACTTCACTCTGGAAGTGTTCTCCGGAAATCATTACAGACGTGATGGCACACGTGTAACACCCGATCCAGGATTCACAGGTACCCTTTACGTCGAAGTACGCGTACGTGACGGCAGGGACTATAGCGAACGATTCGTAGTTCAAATTAGCGTGATACCGGAAAATGTTCCACCTACGATCACTGCCCAATCGCCAATAAGCATCGAAGAGAATACATCAGTAACCTTGTCGCTGAACCACCTTACGATCGTCGACCCGGACGATACCTATCCGCAGGACTTTACACTGAAAGTGAGCACCGGCCCCAACTACACGTTGGCCGGTACTACCATCACGCCCGCAAGAGACTACACCGGCGTACTCACCGTTAATGTGAGAGTGAACGATGGGATTGACGACAGCAACGTGTTCCCGTTAAAGATCACAGTATATCCAGCGAACGTGGCGCCGGTGATTACCGGACAGGTTGCACTCACCATGGTAGAAAATACTTCATTGACCTTGTCGCTGTCGCACCTGAAAGTAACAGACCCTGATAACAAATACCCTGACGACTTTACCCTTACGGTGCATTCAGGTGCAAACTACCAGGTGTCCGGCACCACGATCACGCCTGCGAGGGATTTCACGGGCACGCTCCAGCCCGAGGTTAGTGTCAACGATGGAAAGGCGAACAGCAATCGATACAAACTGCAGGTGAAAGTCACACCTGCCAATCGCCCACCGGTAATTACCGGTCAGCAACCCTTGTCGTTTGCAGAAGACGGTTCCATCGAGTTGAAACTCGCACATCTCATTGTCAATGATCCGGACAATAAGTATCCGGACGATTTCACGCTGCAAATTCTCCCGGGATCGGGCTATACCGTGAAGGGAAACAAAATAAGCGCGCCACGCGACTTCCATGGTCAGCTAAAGGTACCTGTGACTGTAAACGACGGTGAGTTTACCAGCGCACCATATGAGCTTACCATCACCGTAACTCCGGTGAACGACGCGCCTGTAGTTACGTTGGAAAAGGGCCCCATAACATACTTCGTAGGTAAGCAACCTGCTGCTATTACCCAGACGGCGGAGATAACGGATCCCGACAAGGACGCTATCACTGTCGCAGAAATCGCCTTCGACGCTATGACGTATCGCGTGGGTCGGGATATGTTGCACTACGATAAATCCGAAACACCAGGTATCAATGGCATATTTGATCAGGCCGAAGGCATCCTGTACCTCATTGGGAACGCCCCCACTTCTGATTATACAAAAGCATTGCGTAAGGTGACATACAGTTTTGTCGCAGGTGAAAACGAAATCAGCTCCGACAGCATTAAGCTCGTGCGAATCAAAGTGAATGACGGACTTCTGTACAGCGAGCCTGCCACTCGAGAAATCGAACTCATTCAGGGCGTCGCGCTGGACATCCCCCAATGGTTTACACCTAACGGCGACCTTAAGAACGAGACATGGAAGATCACGTCGTTAAATTCCAGCGACGAATACCCTGAAGCGCTCATCCGCGTGTACAATATGCGGGGCACACTCGTGTTTGAAGCCAAAGGTCTTAACAATGAATGGGACGGACGCCACAATGGCCTGGAACTGCCCACGGATACGTATTACTATACGATAAATCTGAATGATCCATATGTCAATGCTTCTTTCAAGGGCACGGTTACAATCATAAGGTGAGTCCGAATTTCTCACTCATAGCGATCGCCTCAGGATAACCGGCATCTGCATGCCGGATTACACCAAGTGCAGGATCAATGTGAAGGACCCGACGAAGGCACTCCTCCGCCCGATCCGTGCCGTCAGCAAGGATCACCATGCCCGCATGCTGAGAGTATCCCATGCCAACGCCACCTCCATGGTGAAAAGAAACCCACGTCGCGCCTCCGCTGGTATTTCCCATCAGGTTGAGTAACGGCCAATCCGACACTGCATCGCTCCCATCCGCCATGGCCTCTGTTTCCCGGTTAGGGGACGCCACTGACCCACAGTCGAGATGATCTCTTCCAATCACAATTGGCGCCTTCACGGCCCCCGATCGAACGAGTTCGTTAAAGATAAGCCCCGCCTTCTGTCGCTCACCAAGTCCCAGCCAGCAAATCCGCGCAGGAAGACCCTGAAAGGAAACGCGCTTTCGCGCTTCTATTAGCCACCGATGAAGGGGTATGTTTTCCGGAAAGGCTTCCATCAGTGCATTGTCGGTAGCGTAGATGTCTTCCGGATCTCCCGAAAGGGCGACCCAGCGGAACGGTCCCTTGCCTTCACAAAACAGCGGGCGGATATACGCCGGGACGAACCCGGGAAACGAAAACGCATCCCTCTCTCCTCCTTCCAGGGCAAATTCGCGCAGGTTATTTCCGTAATCAAACACTACGCTCCCGCGTCGCTGAAGTTCAAGCATAAAATGAACATGACGGGCCATACTCTTCAGCACCAGCCGCTTATATTCAGCGGGATCGCGGTGTCTGAGCTCCACTGCCTCTGGAAGGCTCAAGCCATTGGGCACATAGCCATGCACGGGATCGTGTGCCGAGGTTTGGTCAGTAAGGATGTCGGGCACAATACCATCGTGGAGGAGTTTTTCCAGCATATCACCTG
>Ga0207873_1003439_pt1 | contig 11602 bp, 9 predicted proteins | sample BGWIniCompost_FD_187373 | JGI IMG/M metagenome (GOLD analysis project Ga0207873, IMG submission 187373) | Cellulose adapted compost microbial communities from Newby Island Compost Facility, Milpitas, CA, USA - BGW Initial Compost (SPAdes)... ... | reverse complement strand
ATAATCTTGCAAATCTTGTTGGCAAAGGTTTCCGAAAGCGACCCGCCAAAAACGGTAAAATCCTGCGAAAACACATACACCACCCGTCCGTCTATTGTGCCGTGGCCGGTCACCACGCCGTCTGAAAGGTATTGTTGTTTATCCAGCCCAAAAGAGGTAGTACGGTGGGTCACGAACATATCGTATTCCTCAAAACTGCCTTCGTCGAGCAGCAAATCTATCCTTTCACGTGCGGTAAGCTTGCCCTTTTTGTGCTGCGCTTCGATTCTTTCCGGCCCTCCGCCTAACCTCGCAACCTGGCGTTTATCGACAAGTTCTTTTATCTTCTCTAAATTTTTCATGTTCATCTGTTTATAATAGTAATCTATTTATTCTTGTTTTCGCAGAACTCAGTAAGGACGCTGAATGTAGATTTCGGATGAAGGAAAGCGATGTCGAGGCCTTCCGCGCCCTTCCGGGGTTTCTCGTCGATTAACCGGACGCCTTTTTCCTTTGCTTCTGCCAGTGCGCCTTCAATATTCTTCACTGCAAACGCAAGATGATGAATGCCCTCTCCTTTTTTCTCGATGAATTTGCCGATTGGACCTTCGGGATCGGTGGATTCCAGCAATTCAATCTTTGTAGAGCCCACCATAAAAAAAGCCGTTTTTACCTTCTGGTCTTTTACTTCTTCAATTGAGTAACATTTCAGGCCAAGAACATTTTCATAATATTTGATTGATTCTTCAAGGTTGGCTACGGCTATGCCAATGTGTTCGATATGTGATATTTCCATTTTGTCTGAATTTTAAAATTGATGCATAGTTACCCACAAAGGTAGGACGAAAGAATGATTTTGGTCAGTTTTTTCTGAAGGGTTTTGTTTTATTGCAAAATAGTCCAATGAATCATCCTTTTTTTCCGGTATGAAAATATTACCATTCCCACCTATTGTGAAACACGTTAAATTTGAATGCTCGTATGAATTATTCAAACCGGAAAATCAATGCGCCTGGTCGTTATAACGGTACGGAAATTGTTCGAAAATGCCGTGCACCGCTTCCGATAAAACCACTTCAATATGCTTTTTCTTATTTTTGAAATTGCCTGTGGCCACTCCCTGCCAGATCAATTTTTCGTCCGACGCGTCGAAGATATTCACGATCAACGCGCTTTCATTGAAATCCCTGCCCCTGTAATCGCCCCCGTGATAATAGGGGTAATAATATGGATACCAGCCGCCGCGGTAGTCTACGCCTGACTCCCTGACCATCTCAATGGCCCCGAGCAGCCGGACTTCAAAATCTGCCAGTTCCGACTGGATGTAGTTCCTTTCCGTAAGTTCGCGCGCGACGAATTCCCTGATCCTTTCGCGGTTCGCTTCATTGAAGGTAAAATTGGTGGGATCGTCGGGGGCAAACCGGAATGTTCTGTAACGGTTCAGATCGGCTTCGTTGGGCTGATCTGTCTGGATGAGAATCGACTTTGTACATCCGGCAAGCGCCAATAACCCGGCTAATATCAGGATGCTTCTTTTTTTCATATCTAAAAAGGTAACGTTTTTAGAATGACCAAAAATATAAAAAAGCGGTTAATTTTTGATTTCCTCGCCGCTATCTTGCTTTTTTCGCCTAAAAATCTTCGCCGTCCGAAAGGAAATTCTTGAATTATTTTGCGAAAAGAGCTTTCAGATTGGCCTTGAAACCGGCATTTTGGCCCGCTCGCTTCATTTTTCCGGTCTTTTGTTAAAAAGGATAGGTTTTCGGTTTCTTTATTTTAGTTTTGCAAGGGTTCGAATGGCGTCCCTCCGCTTGTTTGTACCCAGGATGAAAAGAGCGTTGTTGTAGAAGCTGCGAGAGAAAGAGAGGATTCATGAGGCGAAAATTGAAGAGAGTTGTTGTCCCGGCGTTTGTTTGCGTCCTGTTCGTCGCCGTCGCCTGGTTTCAGGGATGTAAAAAAACGGAAAAAGAAGAACAGCCGGCGTTGACGGCTATGAGAAAACTAACCGACGCCGACTATGTGGGAACGGAAACATGCAGGTCGTGCCATCAACAGGAGTACGCCGACTGGCGCAATTCAGACCACGACCTCGCCATGATGGAAGCCGACGCCTTCTCTGTAAAGGGAGACTTCAACACCACTTTCACGAGCCAGGGCGTGACCACCAGGTTTTACAAGAAGGACAACAAATTCTATGTGAACACCCAGGGACCTGACGGAAAATACCACGACTACGAAATAAAATACACTTACGGCATCGAGCCCCTTCAACAGTACATTGTCGAGTTCCCGGATGGACGCCTGCAATGCCTGCGCACCGCCTGGGACACCGAAAAGGGAAGATGGTTCGACCTGTACCCCGATTTCGAGATCGAGCCGGACGAGTGGCTGCATTGGTCGAGGGGAGGGCTCAACTGGAACACCATGTGTTCGGATTGCCATTCCACAAACGTGCACAAGAATTTTGACGAAAAAACAAACTCTTTTAACACTACCTTCTCCATCATCGACGTCAGTTGCGAAGCATGCCACGGTCCGGGCAAGGAGCATGTCAGGCTGGTCTCCGATCCTGATTTTGACAGCGCCGCTTACGACGTTGCGCACGACCATCTGTATTTGACATCCAATCTTACGCCCCATGAGCAGGTAGACCAGTGCGCAAGGTGCCATTCGCGTCGCGTGCAATATACCGAGGCCTACAACCACGAGGGAACATATATGGATCATTATGCGCCGGAAATTCTCCGCGACCACCTGTATTTCCCCGACGGACAAATTCTGGACGAGGTTTATGTGTATGGGTCTTTCATCCAGAGCAAAATGTATCACAACAACGTGAAATGCACAGATTGCCATAATCCCCACAGCCTCGAGCTGAAAGCAGTGGGCAACGCGCTTTGCGGGCAGTGTCATGTAAAATCCGTGTACGATACGCCCAAGCATCATTTTCATACCATGGACACCGAAGCGGCGCAGTGCGTCAGTTGCCACATGACCGGGCGGTATTATATGGGCAATGATTTCCGGAACGACCACAGCTTTCGCGTTCCCCGTCCCGACTTGAGCGTGGAGTACAACACCCCCAACGCCTGCAACCAGTGCCATACCGACAAATCCGCCCAATGGGCCGCCGACGCCGTGGTGAAATGGTATGGTCCGGACAGGGCGTTTCATTTTGGCGAAACGCTGGCCAAAGGAAGCCGCCGCACCCCCGACGCCGTTCCACACTTGATTAGCCTGACCGCCGACACGAGCCAGCCGGCCATCGCGCGGGCCACTGCCATTTGGTATTTGGACCAGATCGTGACCCCTGAATCGGTGGAGGCCATCATCAAAAACCTGCCCAGCCCCGACCCCATCGTCAGGTACACCGCGGCGACCGCGCTCGTCGATTTGCCGCCCAATGAAAAGGCCCGTCACATTGCGCCGCTGCTGAACGACAAGGTAAGGACCGTGCGCCTTGCCGCCGCCAATGCCATGGCCGACGTGCCCAAGGCGCAGCTCAGACCCCAGTATCAGAAAGACTTAGAAACGGCTTTGCAGGAATACCAGGCTTCCCTTGCAGTGCGGGCCGATTTCCCGGGCGGGCAATTCGAAAAAGGCCAGTTTTTTGACAGAATGGGCGAAGACCATAGGGCGGAACAGGCCTATCTAAAAGCGATCGAGCTGGACAACAGGCTGAACGCTGCCCGGCTCAACCTCGCCCATCTCTACAACAGACAGGGCAAAAACGACAAGGCCATCGAACTGTTTCATACCATCATCGAGCAGGAGCCTGAATTCGGAATGGCTTATTACTCCCTCGGCTTGCTCTACGCCGAAGTGAAAAATATGGAGAAGGCGATCGAATATCTGGCCGAAGCCGCCAAAAGGGAGGAAAATCCACGGGTGTTTTACAATCTCGGCATCGCGTATCAGCAAACGTCTCAGCCCGACAAGGCGGAACAGACCTATCTGAAAGGGTTGAAGATCGATAAAAACGACTATAGTCTGATGCATGCGCTAAGCGTATTGTATATCCAACAGGAAAAGTTTAAAAAAGCGCAACCCTACCTGGAAAAACTGCTGGAGGCCTTCCCCGACAATCAGCAAATCAGGCAATTGATGGAAATAATAAAAGCGAATTGAAAATTCAATGATAGTTTTCAATAATCTCTTTGGTATATCTATGATTCTGAAAGAATAGATTAAAAAATTTATTAGTATTAGGTCAAATTAATTGAGCGCATCAAAAGATCATATAGAAGGATGATCTTAACAAGGGTCTTGCAAAATCCCAAAAAATAGATTGGGCCAAGTTTTCAAATCCGGGAAAAATAGTTAAAACAGGTTCGTTGCAGCGCTTCCGTCAAACTCTTTCTTTCCCGAAAATCCCCGTTTCCGCTCAAAAAACAAAGATTTTTGGACAGGCGCCATCCTTTTCCGGCTAAAAATCAAACTCCTTCAGGCGCCCGCCAAAAACGTTCCATCGCACGACCAAAACATTCCATCGCACGATAAAAACGTTTCGTCGAACGACGAAAATGTTCTGACGAACGGCGTAAATATAATGGCGCGCGACAAAAAGAATATAACGAACGACGTAAACGTTCTGTAGCGCTGCGGAATAGTTTTTCTTTTATAATCCGTATATTGCCGGAGAAGATGTAGAATGTGAAAAATGATGGCAGAATAGTATCGACATATAATAAGGGAGATAAACGTCGTAAAAGAAATGAAAAGCAGGGAAGATGTTTATTTAAATCCCGTTTAATATAAACCCGGAACGTAAATAAAACAAGCTGTTATGTTAACAGAAATAAAAATGGCCGCAAACATCGTCCGCGGCCTTAAAGAGAACTTGTAATGCAGCCAATGCCCGGCTGTCATGCGATTGGGGGCTGAGCCGGAGCGGAATTGGCAATGAGCAAATCCACGATGTCGTCCAGTTCTTTCAAATGATCGGTTATCCAGCGTTTGCCAGCCTCTTCCAACGCGGCGATATTCTTTCCGCCAGCGTTATCCATGTCCGGGTCGGCGTGGGTTTTTGATAGATCTACCTGGATACGCTTGTAGCAGGTCTTCGACTCTGGCGGAAGCGTGTCGTACAATTGTTTAAGCTGGTAATCCACCGTTTCCGAGTTTCCCGACATCATGATGTCGATTAACGGCTTGATCCATGAAATGCTGCCCCAGTCTTTAGCGTCTTTATAGGCGTACGGTTTCTTTACCTCGCCCGTTCCCAAAGAAAGCAGCAGCATATCTTTTGCGGTGGGATAGTCGATTCCCTTGCTCTCGAACTTCATGGTCCTGGCTTCTGCGTAAGCGCACAATGCAGGGTTGTTCACAAACACGCCGCCGTCGATCAGCGCATATGACACGCCATACATCGACCTGATATGCGCCGTTTCGAAATAGGTAGGCGCCGCCGAGGTGGCCCGCGCTACGTCTTTCACAAGGAAATTCCTCGTATTAGCGTCTGCGTTATAAGAAGTAAAGAATTTCCCCATCCTGTTTTCAATGTCATAGGCGGGAATCAAGCAGGGCTTAAGGAGTTGGCTGAGTTTTGTTTCGCCAAAATACTCGTCCAGAGCCTTTTCCAGGGCGTCCGCCTGATATTTTTCGTCCAGCGTTCCCTTGGCGGTCCTGATTTTCTGCCAAAGCGAAAGCTCAAAAATGTCTCCGCCCCTTTCCTTATAAAGGTTCAGGGCCTCTTCGGCGGTAAATCTTGGCCGCATGGGGTCGCCCGCAGCGGGAACCAGGTAAGCGCAAACCAGGATGCCCCCTGTGCTTGTGCCGGCCATCAGGTCGAAATAGTCGGATATTCTTGCTCTGGCTTCGCCCGTCCTTTCCTGAATGGATTCTTCGATATACCTGATGATTGTGGCTGGTATAATTCCCCTGATTCCTCCCCCGTCGATGGATAAAATGCAGATTTTCTTATTCATAGCCGCGTTGGTGTAGTTTAAAAAAAATCGGAAGACCTGTTATGAAACAAAGGCATGAAATTAAACATTTTTCATGAAAAATTCATCTTTTTAATGTATGAAATTTAGAACAAAAAGATGAGGCGCGTTTTGAGGAGCCCGACTGGCGTTCAGGAGTTTTTTCCTTCATTCAAATGTTCCGGAAAAACGCCGAGGTATGGGAGAACTTTTACCGGGGAAAAATTACTTTCTTTAGCGCGTGAATCATTTTCATGCAGTCTGGAAATAATATCCAAGAGATAACGTTCAGGTTGTAAACAACATAATTTCACTGCCATGTTTCAGGATGTAGTCGTATGGACTTTGGTAATTGGAGCGGTCGCTTATCTCGGCTATACCTTTATTCCCAAAAAGAATAGCGGCGGGGACTGCTCTTCGGGATGCGGCAAATGCTCGCAATTGGACAATGCCGGCGAATAACCGGCGCTGGATGCCTGATATTCTTCCCTACCTTTCCCTGCGAGCCTTATTTCCATGTATAAATTTTGAAATTTGCCGGTAAAAATCTTAACTTGTCGGCAGTTTCAATTTCACAACCTAAACCTAAGAACATGGATTACGCCAATCAAGATTTGGGGAACTCCAGTCAAAGCCTGGAAATTAACCCCGCTATTTCTTCCTACCTTGAAGAGACGCGGAAATGGATGACGTTTCTTGCCGTTTTAGGGTACATCTGCGTCGGATTTCTGATACTCGCCGGGCTGTTTATGTCCTTGATCCCAAGCGATAGTTTGATGAACGCAAACATGCCTTTTAAGGCGCGGTACGTGGGGATTTTATATCTTTCCCTTGGGATCGTCTATCTCTTCCCGCTTAACTACATGATGCGATTTTCATCCAGCATCAAGAACGCCCTTCTCATGAGGGACAATGATCTTCTGACAAAGGCTTTTAAAAATCTGAGATCGTTGTTCAAGTTCGTGGGCATTTTAGCCATCGTAGGCATATTGTTCTATGTGATCATGATAATAACTTTGGTGATCATGGGCGTTGCCCAAATATTTTAAGGCGCGGTTCGCCGCTTAAAAAAAGGAAGGTTTAAGCGGGGATATAATAAAAAGGAGCAAGCCTTTTCAAGGGCTTGCTCTTCGAAGTTTTCAGACAAACAATCCTTCCACGGAAAGGTATCTTTCCCCGGTGTCGTAGCAAAAGGTCAGGATCCTGGGGTTATGATCAATTTCCTTGAGTTTGCGGGCCACCGCCGCAAGCGCCGCTCCGGACGAAATGCCGGCAAAGATTCCTTCTTCGCGGGCAAACCGGCGGGCGTATTCAAAAGCCTCCGGGCCGTCGACCTTGATCACGCCATCCAGCAGGCTCGTATCCAGAATCCGGGGGATAAACCCCGCGCCAAGTCCCTGCAAGGTGTGCGGACCCGGATCGCCGCCGCTGATTACGGGCGAACCCGACGGTTCAACGGCAAAGACCTTCGTTTTCGGGAAATGTTCCTTCAGCGCCCTGGCCACTCCGGTGATATGTCCTCCGGTGCCTACGCCTGTGATCAGGAAATCCACGCCTTCGGGGAAATCCCTGAGCACTTCCTGGGCGGTTTTTTCATAGTGCACGCGGGTATTGGCCTCGTTGTCGAACTGCATCGGCATCCAGGCATTGGGGATGGCGTTTACGAGTTCGCGCGCCCTGGCAATTGCGCCGGGCATTCCCTTTTCCCTGGGAGTAAGCTCCAGTTCGGCTCCATATAATGTCATAAGCCGCCTTCTTTCAAGCGACATCGATTCAGGCATCACCAGCACCAGTTTGTAACGTTTCACGGCGGCGGCCATCGCCAGGCCTACGCCCGTATTGCCGGATGTGGGCTCGATGATCACGCTGCCTTCCGTAAGCAATCCTTTTGCTTCGGCGTCTTCGATCATGGAAACGGCGATCCTGTCTTTGATGCTTCCCGCAGGATTCGCTCTTTCCAGCTTCACCCACACTTCGCCTTTGTCAAACAAACGGTTTATTCTTACAACTGGCGTGTTGCCAATGGTTTCAAGTATGTTGTTGGCTCTCATAATTTTTAATGCAAAATTAGACTGAAATTATAATTGTAATTATATAGAAAAGTTAATGACGTCGGGCGGTTCGTCTTCGACGCGCACCCTGATCTGCGGTTTGTGATAGACTCTGGAATATGGGGGAACGCTTTCGGTAAGCCATACGTTGCCTCCTATAATGCTGTGACTGCCCACCACCGTATTGCCTCCAAGAATGGTGGCGCCCGCATAAATCACCACGTGATCTTCAATGGTGGGATGCCGCTTCATCTTGGCCATTTCCTTTGCCACGCTCAGCGCGCCAAGGGTTACGCCCTGATACAGTTTCACATGATTGCCCACTTTAGTCGTTTCGCCAATGACGATGCCGGTGCCATGGTCGATGCAGAAGTGGGAACCGATTTCGGCGCGGGGGTGAATATCGATGCCGGTCTTGTTGTGAGCATATTCGGTCAGGATCCTGGGCAATAAGGGCACGTTCAATTCGCAGAAAGCATGTCCAATCCGGTAATACGCGATAGCCAGAAATCCCGGATAGGTCCTGATCACCTGGTTGACGCTTACGGCCGCGGGATCGCCGTCGGCGATGGCTTGCGCATCCTTTTGCAAGGCGTCGTGGATATCGGGCACGATTTCCATAAATTGCCGGGTCACTTTTTCGGGCGAGATATCCAGCAACTTTTCCATTCGAACCAGAATGCCCATCAATTGATCATACAGCCCGTTGAAAAACGTCTGCAATTCTCTTTCGGAAGCAAAAACCTGTTCCGATAGTTGAGGAAAGAGCATTTGCAACAGATTCTCAGTAAAATTGCATATGGCGGTCCGATTCGGAAGTCTCTCTGCAGAATTATGTAATTCAAACAGTTTTCTCAAAAATTCCTTGTTCATACAATCGGCTATAAAAAAAGAACTGATAATTTACTACTACTCATATTTTCCGTTAAGGTTGCGCGGGATGCGTTCTTTGTGCGCGTTTTTTACAACGACGGCCGGCCATAAACTAAAAAAGCCGGCTTTAACCGGCTTTTTTGAAAATCTTCTTCAAGATTAATTGTGCATCCAGTCTGCTTTGGCCTGAAGCTCTTCAGCCGATTCCTGATGGTCGGGATCCGGAACGCAACAATCTTCCGGGCAAACGCTCGCGCATTGCGGTTCTTCATGGAAACCAACGCATTCGGTGCATTTTGAAGCTACAATGAAGAAATGGTCTTCATTCAACGCGGCCTGTTCTTCCGACGCGTCGACTGTGACGCCGTTCACCTGGATTTCGCCAGACAGGTTGGTGCCGTCGTCATACGTCCAGGCGGTTCCTCCTTCATATATTGCAGTATTGGGGCATTCGCTTTCGCAAGCTCCGCAATTTATGCAATCGTCAGTGATCATTAAAGCCATAAGTACCTCCTTTATTGATGATAAATTATTTTTACTTTGCCGTCGCGCAGCAAATTAAACATTCGCGATCGACCAAAATTATTTTTTTAGGATACCCCGATCAATGACAAAAGTCAGATTTACAAGGCGGCGACTCAATTTAGAACATTTCTAAAATCCATCGTCAATAAATACAAACAGCGTCTTCTTTCTTCAATTTTCCATCATTTTCGGCAAAATGATTAAAGTATTGCAAAATATTCGTTTTATTTCAGACGCGAGGGGCTTTTGGAATAAAATATTTTAAAAAAATGTAATTGACCAAAATATCCCCTTTTGATTTGCAGGTTTATAATTATATTTTAAAACTGATGAAAATCATATTATTAACCTGGGAGGATAAGTATTTTTACCTGCCATTATAAAATTACATTTGACCAGGAGAAGGAATGTGATCAAGGCCTTAAAATAAACCATAAAATAAAACAACAGCATGTTTACAGGAATAATAGAAGCGACGGGAAAAGTAAGAGAAGTAAGGAAAGAAGGGTCAAATGTCGTCTTCCTGATGGAAGCCCCTTTCGTGAATGAGTTATTTGTCAATCAAAGCGTTTCACATAACGGCGTTTGCCTCACGGTGACCGAGGTAAATAACGACACATATTCGGTGACCGCCGTGGAGGAGACTTTGAAAAAAACAAACCTGGGCGACCAGAAGCCGGGCAGCGTGATCAACCTCGAACGTTGCATGCTGGCGAATTCGCGGTTCGACGGTCATATCGTCCAGGGACATATCGATCAGATTGGCGTTTGCGAGCGGGTTGAACGGTTGGAAGGCAGCTGGCTGTATGACTTCTCTTTCGATCCTTCTACGGGGAATTTCCTCGTTGAAAAAGGGTCGATCGCCATAAACGGCGTAAGCCTGACGGTTTTCAACGTGCAACCCGGGAAATTCCGGGTAACCATAATCCCCCATACTTACGAAGCGACCAATTTCAAGCATATTAAGCCCGGCGACCGGGTGAATCTCGAATTCGACGTGATCGGCAAATACATACAAAGGCTGTTCGCGATGGGATACGATGAGTATCTGAAAGGCGGAGGAAAAAAGTAGGAAGGTTTTATTATACATTTTATCAATATATACAGATGAAGGAAAAAATATATGCAACAATTGATGGCAATGAAGCTGCGGCCTACGTTGCCTACCGGGTGAATGAAGTGTGCGCGATTTATCCAATCACTCCATCCTCCAATATGGGCGAGTGGGCAGATGAATGGGCGTCAAAAGGAATCAAAAATATCTGGGGAGCAGTTCCAACGGTATATGAAATGCAGAGCGAAGCGGGAGCCGCCGGAGCCGTCCACGGAGCTTTGCAGGCGGGATCGCTTACCACAACTTTTACCGCTTCGCAAGGATTGTTACTGAAAATCCCCAACATGTTTAAGATAGCCGGCGAATTGACTTCGACGGTATTCAACATTACGGCCAGATCGCTGGCTACGCATGCGCTTTCCATTTTTGGCGATCACAGTGACGTGATGGCGGCCAGAAGCACGGGGTTCGCGTTCCTAGCCGCTTCGAGCGTGCAGGAGACGATGGACTTTACCTTAATCGCGCATGCCGCTACGCTTGAGGCGCGCGTTCCTTTCCTCAACTTCTTCGACGGATTCCGCACCTCGCATGAAGTATCAAAAATAGAGCTCATTCCGGAGGACGTGATGCGGCAAATGATCAGCGACGATCTCGTGAAAGCCCACAGGGAAAGAGCGCTCTCGCCCGATCGTCCCGTAATCAGGGGAACTGCGCAAAATCCGGACGTTTTCTTCCAGAACAGGGAAGCGGCCAATCCTTATTATAAGGCGTGCCCGGATATTGTGCAGAAATGCATGGATAAGTTTGCCGCCCTTACCGGTAGGCAATACCATTTGTTCGAATATCATGGCCATCCGGAAGCTGAAAGGGTAATCGTGATCATGGCATCAGGCTGTGAAACGGTTCACCAGACTGTCGATCACCTGATCGAGCAGGGCGAGAAAGTTGGCGTAGTGAAGGTAAGGCTGTACAGGCCTTTCGACATCAAGAGGTTTGTGGAAGCCCTTCCGGCGACGACCAGGAAGATCGCCGTAATGGACAGGACCAAGGAGCCCGGAGCGACCGGCGAACCCTTGTACCTCGATGTAATCAATGCGCTTCAGGAAGGCATGCAGGAAGGCTATGGACAGTTGAAAGCAACTCCGAAAGTCTATGGGGGCCGGTATGGATTGTCTTCGAAAGAATTTACGCCCGCC
>Ga0207873_1003438_pt1 | contig 11606 bp, 4 predicted proteins | sample BGWIniCompost_FD_187373 | JGI IMG/M metagenome (GOLD analysis project Ga0207873, IMG submission 187373) | Cellulose adapted compost microbial communities from Newby Island Compost Facility, Milpitas, CA, USA - BGW Initial Compost (SPAdes)... ... | reverse complement strand
AACTCTTGGCCATTCCTTTGCATCCATATAAAAAATAATATTATCGGTTGGACCAACGCCTCCGCCGCCAACTCTGATTCTGTTTAATTTGAATCCTGTCAAACCAATCTGATCAGATTCATTTAAATCAGTTCTGTCAAAATTTGGTTCGCCGGGTGTTGGGATAGAATCATTTTCTCCTGAATCGAAAGTACCAAAAAGACCATCAGCACCAGTATCATTATTCAGAGTCCAATCCATATCTTCATCACCTGTCCACCAAACACCTCTCTGAAATGCAGGTCTTAATCTGAAGTTTGCATACCTGTTTAGCTTAACAGTATCATAATTAGCTGCAATATAATTTAAGATTTCTCCCTGCCCGGTTATTTTCTGTCCCGGACCACTATCCCTGGCTTCATCAAAAATTCCGTCATCATCATTATCTAATCCATCGATAGCATTACCGGGAGTTTCAAGGTAAGCATAACCGAGATAACCGGTCTTACCAAATTGTCCGTTACCATTATAATCCCATGTATAAACCAGATCCATACCGTTAGTTGTATCATAAGCTGCATTATCATCGTCACTTTCATAAACAAGATCGAAAGGACTTAATGCACCACCCCCAACACCTGAATCCATATATAAACCAAATATTACATTATAATTATATACGGTTGTACCTTCGTTGGAAATATCATAATGCCAGAAAATAACATCTCTCGATTGAATGTTTGACCATTGAAATCCTCTCTGTTCAACTCTTAGTGCCATACCTCTTCTTGTATTATCCCTGAAGTCGGGATAAAAATTCCATTTGCTGTAATAGTCATCATCATAAACACAAAAACTTTCCTGGTCTGCATTTGCTCTTTTACCAAAGTAACCGTTCCAGCTTCCTCTCCATCCCGGGTCATCCGGGTCATCCGCTTTATCAGGCCAGAAATCCGGCCATGTTCTGGGATCATAACTTACAGCAGGAGATCTTCCAACATTTATTTCAGGATTTAACTGGAGATATCCGGGACGCGGATTAAACCTTTGGAGCCTGCCGGTTGTTGGATTTGTTTCCTGTCTTTCACGGTAACCTGTTTCCATTATCCAGAAATCCCGAAGCTGACCGTTAACTGTTTCCTGAAGTTTTGCAAGCACAAAAGGTGTAACACCATCGCTGTAATTTTCAAGTTGACCTTTTGGCCATTCCATAGAATGGAAAATAGTATAGTCAACATTATTAGGATCTCTGGGGTAATCTCCAACCATACCATAATTATAAAACATAGTTCTTATACGGTTTGCATCATGTGTCCCCTGCCTTACATAATCTTCATTTCCTCTCTGCTCAATAGGCACAACAGGATAATATTGTGCTTTTAAATTTGCAGTACATAAAAGGATTATTATTGCCGGGATGTATTTAACAGGTTTGGTAAAAATTTTAATAAAACTTTTTAACTTCATATTAGTTACTCCTGAATGAAATACCAATTTCAATTCTGCGGGGTGCATTAAATCTTTTTGGATCTATTGGTTCACCTTGCTGCAATTTAATAGATGTTTCGGGTCTGCCTGTATCGGGGAAGACTGCACCGTTGACAAATTTTTGATTAAAGAGATTAAATACACGGAGGAATAAACTGAAATCAGCAAATTCAAAGTTAAAATATTTTTCAGCACGCAAATCAACTATTGTATAGCTTGGTTTTCTACCTGAATTCTGTTCCTGTTGTGTATTAAATCCTATTCCTAATTCCGGCGTGTAAGGCTGCCCGGTTGCAAACCTGATAATTGTGCTTATAGAAAAATTTTCAGGAACCTGATAGAGAGCAGTAACATTCAAGGTATGTCTTTGATCCCAATTAAAAGGAATATCACGCGGACGCGGGTCTTCACCGCCTAATGCCCTGTTTGCAGTTTCATTAGGATCGCTTGAGTTTCCATTTGCAAACATTAGACTGTAATCTACCGAAGCACCAAAATTTCCAACAGGTCTTTGTATAAGTGAAAGAGTAATTCCCGAAACACTTCCATAATCAACATTAGTATTTCTAGCATAAAGACCAAAGTTATATGTTTCTATAACTTCAGTTCCTAATAAATCTCTTATATCTTTATAGAAAAATGTAAGATCAAACCCAAGGTTATCATTTAACGCCTGCTTTAACCCGACTTCATATTGAACTGTAATTTCAGGACCAAGGTCAGGATTACCCAAATAATCCTGCTGATAAGTTGCTCCTCCGGTTAAGAAATCCAATACCTGATAATTGGCATTCTCATACAGAGCACTGTACCTTGGCATTTGATAAAAATGCCCGTAAGAAAAATGAAGTGCAGATTTATCTGTTAATGGAAAACCAAACCCAAGCCTTGGGGCAAAAGTATGTTTTACTTTAGCTTTCACTAAAACAGAACCGGGAACACCCTGAATTGTATTTGCAGGATTCTGAAGATTGCTTGGGACATAGGCCTGGGGATCGAAATACTCATATCTTAATCCTGCTCTTACAACCAGATCGCCAAGTTCAATTCTGTCCTGTATGTAAGCAGCACCCTGTACAGGTTTGTATGTTTCAACTTTTTTAAATCTCGGATCTACCGGATCAAATTCTTTTGGCTGTAATCTTACAATACCTGTTGCAGGATCGGATACTATAACAAGCTGACCGGGAGGACCAAATTTCAGGTTATTGATTTGCCCTTCAACACCCGCTTCAATAAAATTTGTATTATTTATTTGCCATGTGTAATCAATTTTTCCTACCAAAAAATTTGTCTTCTGTGAATTGCGTCCATAATCAACACCCGAAATAATAGCTCCATACTCATAACCAGAAATACTTTTTGGATAATCCGCTTCTAAATAACGCGGGTCATAAATGGATTCATATTTATATTCTTTATAATCATAAAGATTATGACGAACACTTAACTTATAAAACATTTCATTTGAGAGTGTATGGGTGAAGTCAATTCCATGGTTTATTGAAAACGTATACCAGTTTTTCAATCCGTCGGGATTAAATCTGTAAGCAAAATTATAAGCCTTGCCCCACAAATAATTCATTATAGCTACATAGCTGACTGTTATATTATCTAATGAATTGTTTGTTAATTTAAATTGACCGCTCCATTCATCATAAGGATCCATTGGAACCATTTCACCATCTCCGGTTGGATATGGTATTCCGTTGGCAATATCATTTGTGTCAGTAGGATTAAATCTTCTTTCACCATACAGCCAGCCGTCATTGTGAAATCTTCTTCCACTTGCTAAAAAAGTTGTATTAGGAATGAATGTGGGTCCACTTAAAGTTAACTGATAATTCTGTAAAGTATATGGCAAGAAATTTTCATTGTGAGGATAAGTTCTATTATCAAAAGGAAGATAATCACCACCAAATATTTCTCCAGAAAAAGCAAATTCATCACCTCCGCTTTTAAGTGTTGTATTAACAACACCAGACATTGCCTGTCCGTACTTGGCATCAAAAGTTCCGCTTACTACTGCAACTTCCTCAATAATAGAACGATCAAGAGAGAGACTTGCCTGATTGTTAAATGGATTATTAATACTTACACCTTCAACCTGGAACTGTATTTCACCTCCTCTACCACCTCTTATATGAAATTCACCATCAGTAGTTTGAACACTTCCTGCCTGAAGATTGACTATATCCGCCAGATTTTGTACCGGGAGAGATTCAATTTCCTCAGAGGAAACATTTTTTACGGAGCTTGTCTGGTTAAATTCCACGATAGGTTTTTCTGCAACAATTGTAACTGTCTCCCCTTCAATTATTTCAGAATTAAGAGTTACATCTATATTAGTAGTTTTATCTGCATTAACAACAACATTCTGAATTATTTTAGTTTGATAACCTATATACCTGAAACTAAGTGTGTATGTACCGGGTCTTACATTTAAAATAGAATAGTAACCTTCAAAATCTGTTGCAGAACCCTGTGATGTTCCATCAATTAAAACATTTGCACCAATAAGCGGCTCACCATTCTCATCAGTAACCTTGCCGGATATTTTTCCTGTCTGTGCAATAATAATTGAGAAAGGGAAATAAAGCAGAAAAACAGGGAGAAAGTATTTAATCCGGATAGAAAAAAAATTTTGTAAAAATTTATTCATAAAGCACCAGGTGTTTAAAAGTAAAAACATCTTACTGAAAAAATTATTTGAGTACAGGGAGTATTTCATCCCTGCACTCTTTAAATGTTAAGATTATTTGATAAGAACCATTTTATTTACTTTTGTATTAATTACCTGAGAGGTATTCTGGTTTTTAACTTTCAATTGATAGAGATATACACCTGAAGATAAACCGGTTCCGTCAAATATGAATTCATGATAACCTGGAGTAACATTAACCTGCTTAATTTCAGAAACAGTTTGTCCCAGAATATTATAAACGGATAATGTTACATCAGCGTTGACATTAACCGAGTATTTTATTGTAGTAGCCGGGTTGAATGGGTTAGGATAATTTTCAAATAATTGGATTGATAATGGTATTTGAATATCATCATTTACACCTACTGGAGGATTGGCAGGCCCAAGTACTACCCATGCAGGGGACATCTGTCCATTATCAAATTTAAACCACCAAGATTTTGAATATGTATTTGAACTTGTATCATCAAATACATCCACATCATAAACTAATGCACCAATAAATAATACACTGTCGCCTAAATCTGTCGGATATGAAAAAGCGCTGAAAGGAATTTTCATTTCAACATAATAACCACTGTCCGGATCAGTTATATTTTGTAGATTTGTTGACGGATGTAAAGTTAAAGCATACTCGACACCAGCAGTATCTGCCATGCCGATTAAATCTTCACCTGCCTGTGCATTACCAGACGAATCTACATTTACTGTTAATGCTTTAGATGGAAATATTCCGGCACCCGGGGTATATTTTCTTGGAACCATGAAGAGTGTAACAGCTTCCTTTCTGTTTTGCTTAGGAACTGTTACAATCTGATCGGTTACTTTTGCGGAAAAGTATAAATTAGCATCATCGTATGTTAACCAAAAATCAGCTTCAGGACCATCAATTATGGTTGACAAGCCGTTCCAATCCATTTGCTGATAACCGCTTGACCATGCACCGGTACCTCTTATTGTTTCAAAAGCTGCATCATCACCCCACTTAACACGAAAATGCAAAGTATTATCCTGCTGCCATTCCGATATATTACCATCCACAGTAACAGATTGACCTGTTCTTAATCGAGGAATTGTATAATCAACCGGAGGAATAAGACCGGGAGGTGAACTTGTGGTTACATTTGGATCTATAAATAAAGCATTGTAGTACCAGGTTTCATTCCACTCATTACCCCACCATACTTTGTTAAACCTGTTGTTGGTTGCACTTGAATCCATAAAGCCGTCACCATCCCACATACAAAAGCTGAAAGGTATTATATCGCCATTAACATCAAATCCCATAGAATCGATTCTCATCCTGTGTTCTGAAATCCAGCCCTGATCAGGTAAAGAATCGTAAGACATACCACCAATAACTGTTGTATGTTGTGTCCATTGAGTTAAACTGGTATCACCACCACCATCTATAATTGACAAACCTTTAAGAATTGGTTGAGAACCGGGAGGCGGCTGAGAAGGTAATCCTGCCCATTTCCATCCGAAAACCGGGAAATGTTCAAGTCTGAAATCCCATGGATTGTATCCTGTGAGATTGGGTGTTTTTTGAACCAGTGTATTATTTACCCAGCCAACATTACCTTTAAATGAAATTATAATTCCATCGAACTGTTCCCAGTCAACTCCTCCAACATTTTTATCTACCACTTTAAAGAGCAGATAAATATATGGACTCTTGTACAGGAATTTGCAAACAACGTTTGCAGAATCACCGGCAACGTGTTCCCCTACAATCCATCTATAACCGCTGCTTGGCAAAAGAGTTGTTACTCCATAACCGAGTACAACAGAGTCGGCTTTTGCCCAAACAGCATCTTCAACACCGTCAATGACAACTTCTTCTGAACCCTGCATTACACGAACGTATACAGCATCTTCACGGGCATGCTTATTTTGTGCCCATTGTGCAAAAAGGTTGCTTGATAAGCCTGTTATTATAACAATGCTCATCAAAAGGAAGAATACTCTCCTCATAATGCTTCTCCTTTCTTTTTATGTTTTTCAAGGAACCACTAAACATTATTTCCGAGATAGACTACTACATCTACCCGGGATTTATTTTTAATGTTTAATACTTTCCCACTCTTTTTTCCATCAACAAGAATTTCCTTTATTCCTGTTGATACGTGTTCTTCATTTAAAACTTTAATATTGTAAACAACGCCTCTGAAAGTTCTTTTTATTGAAAACTTATTCCATTCTTTAGGAATGCAAGGATCTATTAATAATCCTTCCGGTGTTGCACGTACACCAAGTATCCAGTCAACTATAACTTTTTGAAACCATGAAGCTGAACCAGTATACCAGGTCCAGCCACCCGCACCGTAATTAGGAGAATCAGGTCCGTCTATATTGCCGGGCGTTACATAGGGTTCGGCTAAGTATTCATCAGGGTTTAATCCATTGTAAACAGGGGACAATCTTTTGTATGCTTCAAAAGCTAATTCACTTTGCTTTAGCTTTGAGTATGCCCAAATTGCCCATGTAGCGGCGTGAGTATAAACTCCACCGTTTTCTCTTCTGCCAGGGGCATATCGTGAAAGGTATCCAATCATTTTATCAGGTTTTGTATAAGCAGGATAGAGAAGCAGTGCACCATTCTTTTTTAAAAGATATTTTGATACTGCATCCATAGCCTGTACTTGTTTATCTTTATCCGCTATATCACTTATAACCGACCAGGTTTGAGCATTAAGAAATATTTTACCTTCTTCATTTTCCTTGCTTCCTATCTTTTCACCATTATCTTTTGTAGCTCTATAAAACCATTCACCATCCCAGGCATGTTTATCAAATGCTTTCTTTAACTCCGATGCTTTTAAAAAATATCTTTCAGAGAGTTTTTCTTCTCCTTTTTTCTTACACACTGAAGAAAACCTGTTTAAAATGAGATAAAGAAATTCTGCAAGCCAGATTGATTCTCCTTTCATATCTAGTCCGACAGCACTTAATCCATCATTCCAGTCACCTGCACCAATTAAAGGAAGCCCTCTTTCACTAAATCTTTCAAGTACTTTTTCAATTGCTGCAATCGAATGATTGAAGAGTGTATCGGGTTTATCTGGTTCATCATAATAAGGTTCTTTTACTGAAAGGAATTCATAATTATCGGTTTCATCAAGATATTGAATGAGAACGAAAGACAGCCATAACAGATCATCGGTCATTTTTGTTTCAAGGCCTGTTTCCGTAATCGGGTGCCACCAATGAAGCACTGTTCCATCTTTTTTCTGATGCCGTGCGTGTAAACGGATTTGTTTTTCAGTGAATGATGGATCAATCGGAAGAAATACGAGACTATCCTGGAGCTGATCTCTGAAACCGAAAGCACCAGACTGCTGATAGTATGCTGTTCTTCCCCAAAGTCTTCCTGATATTGCCTGGTACCTGAGCCATTTATTCACAAGGATATTCATTCCTTCATCAGGAGTGTTAATTACCATCGTATCAAACTTTTCGAGCCAGAAATTCTTAACTTCTTCTAAGGCTTTATCGACATTATCATTGTCATTAAATTTTTTAAGTGAAGATGATATTTCCGTTTTATTTTCATTTAATCCTAAGAAAAAATTAATTTGATCAGCAGAGCCATCAGCAATAGTACAGTTAACTTTTACTGCAGCTATTGAATCATTCCATTTACCTGTTTTTTTAGAAAGACTTCCTGAGATAACTCCTATGGGATTTTCAAGCGAACCATATTGTCCTAAGAATGATTCTTTATCACCATCATAATCAATTATTTGTTTACTGGAGGAGATAAATCCTATGTAAGGATATTCAATATTCCAGTGCCCCCTGTCCCCTAAAGGAATTTCCCACAATCTTTTTATGGCAGTCATTGCATTAAGATCAGCATCAAATTCAGTTTCAATAAATGTTTTATGAAATTCCCTGTGATGATCTGCTGAAGAACCAAGGCACCATTCAAAGTATGAAATGATGGAGAGATTTAATTCTTTCCCTGTTTTATTTTCAATATTAAAATTCCATATCTCAAGAGTTTCATTTAAAGGAACAAAGATGTTAAGAATAACTCTTACACCTCTGAGTTCTGAGATAAATTTTGCATAGCCGAAACCATATCTGCATTCATATTCATCGGGTTCTGTTTTTACAGGCATCCAGGTGGGAGACCAGATTTCGTTTGTATCATTATTTTTTATGTAGAAATATTTTCCCCAATTATCGAGAACCATATCCTGATGCCATCGGTTAAGCCTGTTAAATTCGGAATGAGTATCCCAGCTAAAGCCGCCCCCTGTTTGAGAGATTACGAGTCCATATCTCCCGTTTGAAATAACATTAACCCAGGGCTTTGGAGTTTTATAAGTAGTTATAACAAACTCATTACCATCAGCGGAAAAATATCCGTACCTTGAGGCAAATTTCTTTTCACTTGTTTTAAAGTTTTCAGTTAGTACAGATTCATTCATAAGCAATATTTGGTTTTTAACATGATCCTCTGATTATAAGTTTAGTTGAAATTCTGATAACAGGGTGTGATGGATCATTCCTGCCCTGTATCTTTTTCATTAAAATATCAGCAGCAGTTTTACCTACTTCTTCAATCTGAACACGTACAGTGGTTAATGGTGGTGAAAGATATTTTGAAACAAAAATATCATCGAAACCTGCAATGCCAATATCATCAGGAATTTTTATTCCGGCTTTTGCAGCAGCATCATAACAGCCAAGTGCCATCATATCATTTGCAGCAAAGATAGCCTGTGGCCTTGGTTTCATTTTTAAAACCTGGTTAAATGCCGATTCACCTGCATCTCTTGTAAAATCTCCCTGAATAATTGGTGCACTGATGATATTATGTTTACTGCATGCATCTAAAAATCCTCTCTTTCTCAAAAGAGCATCATCGTTATCTGATGGGCCTGATATGTGGACAATTTTAGAAAAACCTTTTTCAACAATCAGATATTCAGCAACATCAAAAGCCCCCTGGTAATTATCTATTGAGACAGCATCGAACTTTCCTGTTTCATTATGTCCCGATATTAATACGACAGGGATGTTACTCTGTTCAAGAATTTTTTTAAGATTATTATTTAAAGAAGAGATAAGAAGAATCATTCCCCCAACTATTCCGTTCTGCATAAATGTTAAAATAGAATCATCAAGAGTTCTGTATTTATGTGAACTGGCTACCATTGTGTAGTATCCATGTTGATAGGTTATCTCATCTACTCCTTTAATAATTTCAGTAAAAAATTCATCTGATATTTCAGGGAGTATTAAACCTATTACTGTTGATTTTTTCTTTGCAAAATTCCGGGCGAGTATATTCGGTTTGTAATTTAGTTCATTGGAAACCCGTAGAACAATTTCCCTGGTTTTTTCTGTAACCTTGGGATCATTATTAAGCACCCTGGAGACTGTAGCTATTGAAACCTTTGCTCTTTTAGCAATCTCTTTTATTGTAGGTGTCAATGGATTTCCAATTGTTTTGATGTAAACGTTTACATAGCGGTTTTAATCTAAATTTTAAAAATCATAAAGTCAACAACTATTTTTGATAAACCGCATTTTTGTGAGTTAAATCCTTATTAAAGGAATTTCTGGAATGAAATTATTTTACTATGTTGATATTATTTGAAGGATGATTTGAATTGAATTATTAGTACCCCGGAGAGGATTCGAACCTCCGACCAACAGTTTAGGAAACTGCTGCTCTATCCTGCTGAGCTACCGGGGCTTAAAAAATAAAAAACTTCTTCTCTAAGTTAGATATAAGTGAATTTCTATTCCAGTTCAATAATTTATTTTAATTTTCAAAAATTTTTCTTATAAATTTTCATAAATAAAATTAGCCATAAGTTCCAGGTAATGCCTGCCGAACCCACCGTGCATAGCCCCCGGATACAGCATCAAATCAAATTGCTTATTTGCTTTTTGTAATTCCTTTACAAGCTCAATTGTATTTTGAACATGCACATTATCATCTGATGTTCCATGAATTAATAAAAGTTTTCCTTTAAGATTATCAGCGTATTCGAGCGGAGAACTTACTTTATAACCTTCAGGATTTAATTGTGGTGTTTGCATATATCTTTCAGTATAAATAGTATCATAAAATTTCCAGTGCGTAACCGGGGCACCGGAGATTGCAGCTTTAAAATACTCGGGAGCTTTTAAGATTGTTAATGCTGCCATATAACCACCATAACTTATTCCGTAAATGCCGATTCTCGATGAATCTACAAACCCTGTTGAGATGAGATATTTTGCTCCTTCAATCATGTCCAGTACTTCGTAATATCCTAAATTTTTATAGACTATATTTTTAAAACTTTTTCCTCTGCCGCCTGTCCCCCTGTTATCAAGCCAGAAGATTATATAACCATTTTGTGCATACATTCTTAAACTCATGCTGGTGCTCCATTCATCCTGGACAATCTGAGAGCCGGGACCGCTGTAATTATAAATTAGAGCCGGATATTTTTTTGAAGGATCAAAATCTGATGGTTTAATCATTGCCGCATTTAATTCAACACCTTCACTGGTTGTAAAGGTTAAAAATTCAACCGGTGAAAAATCGTATTCTTCGAACGCACTCATATCGGCTTCAATTAATGTTCTTATTTCATTACCATCAATGCTGTAAAGTTTTGTTGAAGGCATAGTGTTAACATTTGAGTATCTATCAATAAAGAATTCAGAATTGGAAGAGATATTAACTGAATGACTTCCGCTTTCTTCAGTAATTCTTTTCTTCCCAGCCCCATCAAGATTTATTGAATATAAATCTTTGTGAAGAGGTGATCTCTCCAGAGAAGTGTAATAAAGAATTCCTTTCTCTTCATCTACAGCATTCAGTTTGCTTATTTCCCATTCACCTTTGGTGATCTGGTTGACCAGGTTTCCTTCAATATCATATAAATAAAGATGAAGATATCCATCTCTCTCCGATGACCAGATAAACCTGTTATCTTCAAGAAAAGTCAGATCATCATAAACATCAACCCAGCAGGAATCTGTTTCTGTTAGAATTATTTTCGATTCACCTGTTTGTGTATCTGCGATAAGAAGATCGAGTTTATTCTGCAGCCTGTTTAATCTTTGTATTGAAAGCCTGGAAGGATTATTTGTGAATTTTATTCTTGGAATATAAATGTCAGTCTCCTCACCAATATCCATCCATACTGTTTTACCTGAAGCAATATTAACAACACCTATTTTTACGATTGAATTATTATCTCCGGCTTTGGGATAAAATTGTTCTTCGGGAAGAAAATATTTATCATCATATTGAGTAATGTAAACATTGGGTACATTGGATTGATCCAGATGCCAGTATGCAATTGATTTGCTGTCGGGCGACCATTCCCATGCTGTAATTATGCTGAATTCTTCTTCATATACCCAATCAAAAACTCCGTTTAATATTGTTCTGTTTCCATCAAATGTTAACTGCTTT
>Ga0207873_1003437_pt1 | contig 11614 bp, 8 predicted proteins | sample BGWIniCompost_FD_187373 | JGI IMG/M metagenome (GOLD analysis project Ga0207873, IMG submission 187373) | Cellulose adapted compost microbial communities from Newby Island Compost Facility, Milpitas, CA, USA - BGW Initial Compost (SPAdes)... ... | reverse complement strand
CGGCACCGGCCCGTTCGAGACGATCTCCCCCACCACCCCGGCGGCCTCCACCCCGGCCGGATCGCACGCCTCGGGCACCTCCAGTGGAGCGTTCGACGCCGTCCGCGGCACCGGGGCGTTCGAGTCGGTCTCGCGCACCCCGGGCGACCCGTTCACCACCGGGGACGGCTCCGCCGAGCCCACGGGCGCGCCCACCTCCCGGCCGGCCGGCGGCTCCTTCGACACCTGGCCGGCGTACGGCACCTCCACCGCGGGCACCGGGCCCATGCCGGCCTACGGCGCGAGCCCCGGCACCACCGGGCCGGACGTGCCGCCGGCGGGCGCGGCGGCCGGTGAGAGCCGCGCACCGGCCGAACCGACGTGGAGCGGCGACATCCTCGACGATCCCGAGCCCGCCACCGGCCCCTGGCCGCGGCCCGACACCTACCAGACCCCGGCGTACGGCTACTCCGCGGGGAGCACCGGCGACTCCTCCTACGGTTCGCCGGCCACGGGCTCGTCGTACGAGCCGCCGTCCGGCACCACGTACGAGGTGAGCACCGGCTGGGCGACGATCGACGACGCCGACACCATCGACCGCCCGAGCACCGCCACCGGCCCCTCCCCCGCGGTCGGCCCGTACCAGGCGAGCTACGAGATCCCGTCGGGCCCCCCGCAGGCGGCTCAGCCGGGCTACGGCGCTTCCGAAGGGCAGCAGTACGGCACGGGCCCGCAGCCGGCGTGGCCGGCGCAGAACACGAGCGGTAGCTGGCCCTCCTACCAGGAGGTGAGCGGCGAGACCCCCGGCCCCACCGCCCGCCAGGGCGGCCACCGCAAGCCGGACCCTGACTACCCCGACTACTACCGCTGATCGGCCGGCGGCCTGGGCGCGCGCGTTCCCACTCGTGTGCGCCCGGCCGCGCGGGCGGAGCGCCGCGTGCGGACCGGCCGGTCAACGTACCGCCGCCCGGCGCGCCCCGGGGCGTGCGCCTCCGGGCAGTGGCCGCGCGCACCTCCGGGTGAGGGCGTGCAGCGGGCGCGGGGCGGGCCGCCGGCGGGGAACCGGGATTCGCGGTGCGCGAACTCCCTACGCCCCCGGTGAAACCGCGGCGCCAGGCCCGCAAGCGGCCCGCAGAATCCCCCGCATGAGACTTCTCATCATCGGCGGCGGGATCTTCCTGGGCCGCGCGATCGTGGCGGAGGCGCTGGCGCGCGGGCACCGGGTCACCACGTTCAACCGTGGCCGGACCGGGGTGGACCTGCCGGGCACGACCATCATCCGGGGCGACCGCGAGGTCCCCGCCGACCTGGACCGGCTCGCCGCGGCCGGGCCATGGGACGCGGTGATCGACGTCTGCGGGTACACCCCCAGGATCGTCCTCGAGTCCGTGCGGCGGCTCTCCGGCCGCGCCGGGCACTACACGTTCATCTCCAGCGTCTCCGCCTACCGCGACTGGCCGATGACCCCCGGGATCGACGAGAGCTCTCCCCGGTTCGACTGCCCGCCGGACGCCGGCGAGGAGTACGGCGAGTACGGCGTGCTCAAGGCGGGGTGCGAACGCGCCGTGGAGGAGCACTTCCGCGGCGCCACCCTGGTGATCCGGCCCGGGCTGATCGTGGGGCCGAACGACAACATCGGCCGGCTGCCGTGGTGGCTCACCCGGATCGCCCGGGGTGGCCGGGTGCTCGCACCGGGCGACCCGGACCGGCCGCTGCAGCTCATCGACGCCCGGGACATCGCGGCCTTCACCGTGGACCAGGTGGAACGCGGCACGGCCGGGCGGTTCCTCACCGGCGGCGTCCCGGGGAACACGACCTTCGGCGGCCTGCTCGCCGACTGCCTCGAGATCACCGGGTCCGGCGCCGAGCCGGTGTGGGTGGACGACGGCTTCCTCCTCGATCACGACGTGCGGCCGTGGACCGAGCTGCCGCTGTGGCTCCCCGAGGCGCAAGGCCCGGGCGTGTGGACGCACTCCTCGGCCAAGGCGCTCGCCGCCGGGCTGACCTGCCGCCCGGTCCGGGAGAGCGTCCGGGACACCTGGGCGTGGCTGAAGGACATCCCCGAGGAACGGCGTGGTTTCGGCCCGCCCTGGCTGCGCCACGGCATCGACCCGGACAAGGAGGCCCGCATCCTCGCCGCGTGGGACGCCCGATCCTGAGCGGGCGCACCGCCGTACTCCCCAGGCGGGGCATGCCCGGGCGTGACGCGGGCGGTTAGCCTAAGGCGTCATGGTGGAGCCGGGCGGACGCATTGATGATCGGCAGGCCCATGGTGATCCCGGCGACGCGGAGGCACGGCGGGTGACCGCGTTCTGGCGGGATCTGGGCCTGCCCGGGCTGATCGACGTGCACACCCACTTCATGCCCGAGCGGGTGCTCACCAAGGTGTGGGCGTACTTCGACGGCGCGGACCGGGTGCTCGGCCGTCCCTGGCCGATCCGCTACCGGGTGGCGGAGGAGGAGCGGGTGGCCCGCCTGCGGGCCTTCGGGGTGCGGGCGTTCACCTCGATGCTCTACCCGCACAAGCCCGGCATGGCCGAGTGGCTCAACTCCTGGTCGGCCGGGTTCGCGGCCCGGACGCCCGGGTGCCTGCACACGGCGACGTTCTTCCCCGAACCCGGTGTCCTGGAGTACGTCACCCGGGCGGTCGACTCGGGCGCCCGGGTGTTCAAGGCGCACCTCCAGGTGGGCGCGTACGACCCGAACGACCCCCTGCTCGACGAGGTGTGGGGCCTGCTCGAGGACCGCGGCGTCCCGGTGGTGACGCACTGCGGGTCGGGCCCGATCCCCGGTGCGCACACCGGTCCGGGCCCGATCGCCGCCCTGCTCCGGCGGCATCCCCGGCTGCGGTTGATCATCGCCCACATGGGCGCCCCGGAGTACGCCGAGTTCCTCGAGCTGGCCGCCCGGTACCCGCACGTCTACCTGGACACGACCATGGTGTTCACCCGGTTCATGGAGGAGCTGGCGCCGTTCCCCCGGCGGGAGCTCCCCCGGCTGCGGGACCTGCGGCACCGCATCCTGCTCGGCACGGACTTCCCCAACATCCCCTACGGGTACGCGGAGGCGCTGGAGGCGCTCGCCGGGCTCGGCCTCGGCGGCGACTGGCTGCGGGACGTCTGCCACGGCAACGCCGCCGGCCTGTTCGGGATCGCGTGAGCCGTGGCCCGCTGAGGCTCTCGCGCGAGATCCGTGCGGCCGTACGGCTGACGCATGCGGGCCGCACGGCAGGCACGCGGGCGTACCTGACCGCCGGCATGGGACCAGGCCGTACGGTGCACACCTGGGCGGCCCTGCGGCTCAGCCGTACGGCCGGCATATGGGCGCACACGAGCCTTGCGCTGCGCATCGACGGGCCGTGCGGCCGGACACATGGCGGGCCGCACGGCCGGCGCGGGTGCGGGCCGTACGGCTAGCGCTTCCGGACCAGCAGCGGCTGGGAGACCTCGCCGAGGAAGCCGTCCGGGTCGCAGAGCGTGCCGTGCGCCACCCCGAGGCCGTCGCCGGACAGGTGGGTGTGGCAGGCCAGGTGCACCCACTCCCCGGCCGGGGTGCGCATCAGGGTGGTGGTCATCCCGGGCGGGATGGAGTACCACTCGTCGATCGGCAGGACCGCCGAGAGCCCGTTGGCCGAGTCCGCGACGATCAGCATCCGGGCGAGGCCGGTGAGCCTCTCCCCGGCGATCAGGGGGATGCGGACCCGCGTCCACACCTCGGCCGGGCCGAGCGCGCCGAAGCCGCCCTTGGTGAACCGCCACTCGATCGCCTCACCGTAGCCCCAGCCGGCCAGGCCGGGGAAGCTGTGAAAGTCATCGCTGGGGGTGTCCGGCAGCGCCGGCGGGTGGATCTCCTCACCATCGGCCGGCGGTGTCGGGCCGGTCGCGATGTGCCAGGCGCGTGCGCTGACCACGGTCCGGCCGTCGGCGACGATCCGCGCCTCGGACAGGGAGATCAACCGGCCCGGCCGGACCGGGGACACCTCGACGCGCATCTCCCGTCTGGGGATGGGGCCGAGGAAGTCCACCGCGATCCGGGCGAGGCGCAGGCCGGGTCCGGCCGCCTCATCGATCAGGTGGGCCATGAGCGCCGTGGGCGGCCCGCCGTGCTGGTTGTCGGTGTCCCACGGGCTCTCCGTGGCCCGGGTCGGCTCGTACCGGCCATCCCCGAGCGGCAGGTAATAGGCTTCGGGCAGATCGCTCATAGAACAATATTCGGGTACGGCGCGGAGTCGTGCGCCCCATACCCCGTCGCTCTCTCGCGGCCCGGCCCTGGGCGCGGCCGGGCGGGTGGTGGGCGTTCCCAGGCCGCATGTCCGGCTCACGGCGACAGGCCGGGCGAAGGCGAGGTGTCCCGCCAGCGCCGTCCGGAGCCGCTCACGGCGACGGCCCGGCCCCAGTGGCCGCCCCCTGCCCGTTCCGGGAGCCTCCGGTCAGACCGCTCGGCGCACGCGGCGGCGTCGCACTCCACGCTCGAGGTGCCCTGGACGCGCCCGGAGACGGAGCGAGCCGGGCATCGGGCCCGGCTCTGACACGACGAAAGGCAGACGAGTCGGCCTATAGGCCGGGTTCTGTAGTCAGCTCGCGCTGACCGGCGGCCATCCATCTCGGACCGCCGTTGCCGACGGCCTCTAGCGGTCTACCCGCGCGGCTCGGGCGGGCCACCCTCAAGCGCCGCGCGCGGGACGCTCCGAAGAGCGTCCCTTCTTGACCTTGCTCCGGGTGGGGTTTACCTAGCCGCTCACGTCACCGTGAGCGCTGGTGGTCTCTTACACCACCCTTTCACCCTTACCCCGCTCCGTACGGAGCGAGGCGGTCTGCTTTCTGTGGCACTTTCCCGCGGGTCACCCCGGGTCGGCGTTACCGACCACCCTGCCCTGTGGAGCCCGGACCTTCCTCGGCAGGGCTTGCGCCCTGACGCGGCCGCCCGGCCGGCTCGTCTGCCGTTACAGATAAGCGTATCGGCCCGCCGGAACATTCCGTCCTGTTCGCCACATCCGGGGTGCGCCGGCCGTACGGCTACCGCAGGTGCCCGGTGTCGTTCAGCAGCCGCACCACCGCGGGCCCGTCCGCGTAGTAGTCGATGACCGACAGACAGGCGAGGTCGAGGTGCATCCGGTGAATGGCGTCGAACGGCGCGTTGAGCGCGAAGCGCACCAGCAGCTTGATCGGCGTCACGTGGGAGACCACCGCCACCCGCCGTCCCGGGTGCGCCTCGATGATCCGCCGCCGCGCCCGCTCGACCCGCCGGGCGGTCGCCGCGAAGCTCTCCCCGCCCGGCGGGGCCGCCTCCGGGTCCCGCAGCCAGGCGGTGAGCAGGTCGGGCCAGCCCTGCCGTACCTCGGCGAAGGTGAGCCCTTCCCAGGCGCCGAAGTCGGTCTCCCGCAGGTCCTCCTCGACCTCGACGGTCAGGCCGGTCCGCGCCGCGATCGCCTCCGCGGTCTGCCGCGCCCGCTTGAGCGGGGAGCTGACGATCGCGTCGACCTGCTCGCCCGCCAGCCGCCGGGCGAGCGCCTCCGCCTGTGCCACGCCGTTCGGGGTGAGCGCGGGGTCCCCCACCCCGGAGAACCGCTTCTCCACCGAGAACGGCGTCTCCCCGTGCCGGATCAGCAGGAGCGAGGTCGCCGTGCGGACGGGGCGCGGCGCCCGGTCGCCGGCCGCCGCCCGCGGGCCGGTCTCCCAGGCGGGGGCGGCGCCGGTGTCCCGCGGCTCCGCGGTGGCGCCGGGCGCGGGGGGAGCCTCGGACGCCGGGGGAGCGCCGGGCGCGGGCGGAGCTTCGGGCCCCGTGGGAACGCCGGCCGCGGACGGAGGTTCAGGCCCCGCGGGAGAGCGAGGGGCCTGCGGAGCTTCGGGCCCCGGGGGAGCGCCGGGCGCGGCCGCCTCGGCCCGGCGGCCGCCGGAGGGCGCCCACCGCTCGCCCCGTTCGGCCGCGTCCACCGCCTCGTTGGCCAGCCGGTCCGCGTGGCCGTTCTGCTCGCGCGGAACCCAGGTCCAGGTGACCCGGAAGCGCCGGGCCAGGCCGGCCGCCTCCGCGGCGAGCGGCCGCAACCCCTCGTGCTTGACCTTCCACCGGCCGGACATCTGCTCGATGACCAGCCGGGAGTCCATGCGCACCTCGACCGGCTCGCCCTCGGCGCCCAGCCCGAGCAGCGCGCGCAGCCCGGCGATGAGGCCCCGGTACTCGGCCACGTTGTTCGTCGCGACCCCGATCGCCTCGGCGGTCTCGGCGAGGACGCGCCCCTCCGCGTCCTTGACCACGGCCCCGTACCCGGCGGGCCCGGGGTTCCCGCGCGCCGCGCCGTCCGCCTCGACGACGAACCTCGCCCCCGCCACGGCGCTCACAGACCGGACTCGGGGGTGCGGATCAGGATCCGGCGGCACTCCTCGCACCGCACGACCTCGTCGGGAGCGGCCGCCCGGATGGCGTTGAGATCGGCGATCGACAGGGCGGTCTGGCAGCCGAGGCAGCGCCCCGCCTTGAGCATCGCCGCGCCGACCCCGGTCTGCTCGCGCAGCTTGTCGTAGAGGGCGAGCAGCTCGGCGCCGATGCCCGCCACGATCGGGTCGCGCCGGGCCCGCAGCGCCTCGGCCTCCCCGTCGATCTCCGCGAAGGCGGCGTCCCTGCGCTCCTCCGCGCTGCGCAGCGCGGCGGTCACCTTCTCGCGCTCCGACTTGAGGGTGGCCGCCCGGTTCTCGGCCGCCTCACGGCGCTCCATGATCTCCAGCACGACCTCCTCCAGGTCGCTCTGGCGCCGCTGGAGCGAGGCGATCTCCGACTGCAGGCTGGACAGGTCCTTGGGCGAGGTCACCTGACCCGAGTCGAGCCGCCGCTGGTCGCGGTCGATCCGCATCCGGACGGCCTCGACGTCCGATTCGGCCTTGGCCTGGTCCCTGGCGAGGTCACCCGCCTCGGTCTCGGCCTCGATGATCTCCGTGGCGAGCCGGGCGAGCCGCTTGGAGAGCTCGTCGACCTCGGCCAGCTCGGGCAGGGTCCGGCGGCGGTGCGCCAGCCGGTCGAGCTTCGCGTCGAGTTCCGCCAGATCGAGCAGACGCTTCTGTTCCTCGGGTGCGGCCTTCATCCCAGTTCCTCATCCTCGGGGTACACGTCGGTGGTGGTCGCCGTCCACGCGTCTGTGACGGCCTCCGAGACGCGCGCCTCAACAGTAATCCCCTTGGCCGCGAGCGCCGATGTCAGCCGGTCGGCGGCGACGGGCAGCCACGGCCACTCCGTCGCCCAGTGGGCCGCGTCGATCAGCGCGGGGCCGCCGGCCTCCATGTGCTCGCTCGCCGGATGGTGGCGCAGGTCGGCGGTGAGGTAGACGTCGACCCCGGCCGCCCGGGCCGTGGCGAGGAGGGAGTCCCCCGCGCCTCCGCACACCGCCACGGTCCGCACCTCGCGGTCCGGGTCGCCGGCGACCCGCAGCGGCGCGGCCGTACGGGGCAGGCCGGCGGCGGCCCGCGCGGCGAACCGGCGCAGGGTCATCGGTTCCGGGAGCGTGCCGATGCGCCCGAGCCCGCGAGCCGGGTCGTCGGCGGCGGGCTGCAGCGGGCGCAGCGGACCGGTCAGCCCCACGGCGCGGGCGAGCGCGTCCGACACACCGTGGGCGGCGACGTCGGCGTTGGTGTGCGCGGTGTAGAGCGCGATGCCGTTCCCGATCAGGCGGTGCACGACCCGCCCCTTGGGGGTGCTCGCCGCGACGGTGGTCGTCCCCCGCAGGTAGAGCGGGTGGTGGGCGACGATCAGGTCGGCTCCCCACTCGACCGCCTCGTCCGCCACCACGGCGACCGGGTCGACCGCGAACAGGATCCTCCGCACCGTCTGGTCCGGATCCCCGCAGACCAGGCCGACGGCGTCCCAGTCCTCGGCCCAGGCGGGGTCGTACATCGCCTCGATCTCGGCGATGACCTCAGCGAGAGTAGGCGAGATCGATTCCACTCGCGCACCTTACCGCTCCCGGCCGGGAATGTGCTCACTCGGCGCGCTCTCACCGCGCTCGCACCCCGCCCGCGGTGTGGCACGACGGGGCGCCCGGGCGGGTACGGCCCGGCCGGGGAGCGGGCGCGGCCCCGGAGCCGGTGCTCGCGGCCGGCCTGCGACGGGCGCCGTCCGCTCGCCGGTGCCGCGCGGGAATCGCGCGGGATCCGGCGCCCGCGCGGCGCGCGTCCGGCCCACCGCGAACCGGTCGCCCGGCCCTCCGCGCACCGGTCGCCCCGCCCACCGTGGACCGGTCACGGCCCGTTCCGGGCGGGCGGGATGCCCCCGGCCGGCGCGATCGGCCCGTGGCGGGCTCCCGGCCGGGCCCCGCGTTTGGCCGCTCCGGGAACCAACATTGCCCGCATTTGACGACCTAGTTCCTGTCCCGCGCTGTTCCGTGACTTAGAGTACATAGTTGACTACTAAGGGAGACCAGGTGAACGTATGGCAACGCTGGTCGGTCAAGACCCGCTTGACGATCATCGCCACCGGGGTGATGGCGGTGGTGGCCATAGGCGCGCCCGCGTTCGTCCTCGCCACCCTCCGCACCACCACGCTGGCGCACAAGACCAAGGCGACGATGGCGACCGCGGCGTGGACGGGGTTCCACCACGAGCAAGGGGTCCAGCAGCCGCCCACCCTCCCCGCCGAGCTCGTCGCGGGCTTCCAGGTCGTCGACGCGTCCGGGCGGGTGATCTCGGCCAGCCCCGAGCTCGCCGGGCGGCCGAGGATGGCCGACCTCAGGCCATCCGGTAGGAGGCCGGTGAGCAAGAGCACCTGCAGCTCCCCGGCCTTTCCCGGCGCCTGCGTGCTGATCGCCGCCTACCACGTCGACGCCGGGGGAAGCCCCCTGACCGTCTACGCGGCCGACTACGAGGTGCCGTGGTACGTGAGCTGGGATCTCGTGTTCACGCTCACCGCGCTCTCGGTCGCCGTGCTCGTCATCACCGCCTACGGCGCCCACGCGACCGTGGCCCGGGTGCTCGCCCCGGTCAACGCGATCACCGGCAGGCTGGCCGCGATCACCGCCTCCGACCTCAGCCTCCGTGTACCGCTGCCCCGGCATCACGACGAGATCCGGCGGCTCGCCGAGACGGTCAACCGGACGCTCGACCGGGTGGAGAACGCGGTGGAGCGCCAGCGCCGCTTCGCCCGCGAGGCCTCCCACGACCTGCGCACCCCGCTCACCGCGATGCGCGCGGACATCGAGGAGGCGCTCCTCCACCCCGAGGACGCCGACTGGCCCCGGGTCGCGCAGGCCCAGCTCGACAACATCGACCGCTTGCAGGCGATCATCACCGACCTCCTCGAGCTCGCCCGGCTCGACTCGGGGGTGAGCCTGAAGCTGGAGCGCACCGACCTGGCCGAGCTGGTGACCTACGAGCTGGATCACCGCCACTGGCGGAAGGTGGCGGCCGTGCGGGAGCTGACCCCGGGCGTGGTCGTCGTCATCGACCGCATCAAGATCGCACGGTTGCTCGCCAACCTGCTGGACAACTCCGAGCGGTTCGCGGAGTCGATGCTGAAGGTCATCGTCGGCCGGGTGGGCGACAAGGCGGTGCTCGAGGTGCTCGACGACGGCCCCGGGGTGCCCCCGGAGCTGCGGGAGGCGGTCTTCCAGCGGTTCATGCGGATCAGCACCGGGCGTCAGCCGTACGCCGAGGGGACCGGCCTCGGCCTCGCGATCGCCCGGGAGATCGCCGAGGTGCACGGCGGCACGCTCACCATCGAGGACTCCGAGGTGGGCGCCCGGTTCGTGCTGCGGCTCCCGCTCGCGCCCGAGCAGTGATGAGGCTGCGCCACGGGCGCGGTCTCAGCGCGCCTGCCTCACCCAGTCGCTCAGCCGCGTCGCGGCCGCCCAGTGCTGGGTGAAGAGGTCGGTGAACTCCTTGGCCACCCGGGCGTCTCGGATGCTCACCCCTCGGACCACCTGATCCGTGGCGCCGGAGAAGGCCAGGAAGACGATCCGCTGGTCGATGACGGCCATGTTGAGCAGGTCGGCCTTGATGGCCCATTCGACGATGCGGGCCTCGTAGTTCGCGATCTTCCGGGTATCCGCGTGGTGCCGGCGCGCCCATTCCCGCATCTCCGGCGAGTGCACGCAGATGAGCCGGCGCACGCTGCGGGAGGGATCGTTCTTGGCCCACTGCAGTACGGAGGAGAAGTAGCGCTTCGCCGCTTTCTGTACGAATTTCGTGGGCGGGACCTTGCGCACATACCAGGCGTCAATCTGGCGCCGTGCCTCGCTGTTCACCACCTCGGTCAGCGCGCCATAGAACTCGGCGCTGCTCTCATAGCACCGGAAGTCCACGCACTCGTGGTTGAGCAGGCGCTCCTTCAGCTCGGCGAGCTCCATCCGGGCCTGGCGCAGCTCCTCCGGGGTCTCCCGGAGCGGGAGCAGGATGCGGAGGACGGCGTAGAGCGCCAGGAACGTGATCGGCTGATACACGGCGGGCGGCCACTCGAAGATGGCGCCCACCACGCTGACACCGGCGAGTACCAGGCACGTGGCGAGGATCAGCCGCTCTTCGACACGGTCGAGGGATCGGGGGACCAGACTCCTGGACCGGCCGCCGGAGGGGACTTCGATCATCGCGACCGTCCTTCACATATTTCGCAGAGATCAGCCCCGAATGATTTCATCCCAGCAGACGACGATTTCCCCGAAGAAGTTTCCAGCGCCCGGAGTTCGAGCCGGAAGGATTGAATTCCTTACCCCTAAGTTGTGATCATGGCGGCGGCACGGAAAACACTACATGCTGTAGAGCGAATTCGGCTCTCCGGACCGTCCGCCGGCGCGCCGTTCCCGATATTCCGGCCGGTACCGGCGCATGCCCGCAATGGGGCTGAGCCAAGCCGCATTCCCGATTTCCGCACGATCACCTAAACGGCAGGACAGAGCCACATGATCCATGCGGCCGCGGACCTTCCCGACTTATTGGATGCGACGTACAATTTGCTGGTCCTCGGCAGGGAAGGGAGGTCCGCGTGCCCGCCACCCACGAGAGGTCCACCGACCGGAGCACCTACGAGACCGTCATCGAGCGCCTCTCCAAGGCATCGGTCGACAAGCACTGGGAGCCCTACGTCGACATCCCGTGGGACGATCCCGAGTTCCTCGTCCACCAGACCGACCCCCGCTGGGAGCTCTCCCCCGACGACCCGCTCGGCGGGCATCCGTGGTACCGGAGCCTGCCGCCCGAGACCCGGGCCCGGATCGGGCTGTGGCGGGTGGCGACCGCCATGAAGATCGGCCTGCAGTTCGAGAACCTGCTCAAGCGCGGGCTGCTCAACTACGCCTACTGGCTGCCGAACGGCTCGGTCGAGTTCCGGTACGCGTACCACGAGATGATCGAAGAGGGACATCACGGGATGATGTTCCAGGAGTTCGTCAACCGCACGAAGTTCCCGATCCGTGGTATGCCGCGCCCGCTGAGCCTGATCGCCCAGACGGTGCCGTGGATCCCGCTCATCTCCACGGAGCTGTTCTTCGTCTTCGTCCTCGGCGGCGAGGACCCGATCGACCACGTGCAGCGCACCATGCTGAAGAAAGGACGGGTGCGGCACCCGCTGCTCGAGGCCATCATGCGGATCCACATCGCCGAGGAGTCGCGGCACATCTCCTTCGCCCGGCACTACCTGCGCTGGCGGGTCCCGCGGATGG
>Ga0207873_1003436_pt1 | contig 11615 bp, 14 predicted proteins | sample BGWIniCompost_FD_187373 | JGI IMG/M metagenome (GOLD analysis project Ga0207873, IMG submission 187373) | Cellulose adapted compost microbial communities from Newby Island Compost Facility, Milpitas, CA, USA - BGW Initial Compost (SPAdes)... ... | reverse complement strand
AGGTGCAAATTTTTGCACATGGCGCGCTCCAACGGAACGCATCCGGTCAAGCTCACGCCAGAACTGGAGGCGTGGATCAAGGCGGGCAATCCGGTTCGGACCGACCCGGATGACCCGTTCGCGGGCCGTTGCGGCGGTGTCGTCAAGCCCCGCACCGGCGACAGGCAGGCGTTCTGCCGCCTCGCTGCCGGCCGCGGCACCGACCACCTCGGCATCGGCCGCTGCTCGCTCCACCCGGCGCTTGACCAGGGACTGCCGCCCTGGGTCGGCACACTGCCCAAGGAGCAATGGGTCCAGATCGCCGGCGGCGGCGGCACCGGCAACCACGGCATGACCCCCGCCGTCCAGAACCCGGACAACCTCCGCGACCTCGCCGACCTCTTCGCGCAGCACATGCAGCCCGAACAGCGCGAAGTGTTCCTCAGCGCCATCAACTCACGGCCCGAAGAACGCCTCCAGATCGTCATCGGCATCCACACCGTCGTCCACCGCGAGATCCTGCACGACCGCAACCGCGCCCGCGCTCAGTCTCGCGGCAAGGCCGGCGCCGATGCGGGTGTGACAGCACTGCTCACCAACCACGGACAGCTCATGGCGCGGCTGCTCGAACTCGAACGCGCCTACGCCGACCTCGGCGAACTGAACAAGAGCCGCGAGGCGTTCCGCCGCTTCGTCGCCAACCTCACGGACGAGCAGTACCAGCGACTCAGACGCCATCCCGAAGAGATGCACCGACTTCTCACAGGGGGATCCGAATGAGCGAATCGCAGCACGATCTCGAACAGATCAGCGCGCGCCCGGCACCCGGCATCCGCGCGGGACTGGCCATCGTGCCGCGCCGTAACGACGGCAAGCCGATCCACCACGGCATCCGCCCACTCGGCGACCGGATCCTCGTCTACCCCTGCATCATCGAACTCGACGAGGACCGCAGCGGGATCTTGCAGGCAGACATCAGCGAGGACCGCGCCGATTCAGGCGTCGTCGTCGCCACCGGCCAGGACTGCAAGCTCCTCCGCGTCGGCGACCTCATCTGGTTCGGCAAGTACACCGGCAGCTACGTCGCCGACGAGAAGCTGGTCATCATGCGCGAGCAGGACGTGATCGCCGTGGTCGACGAGTATCTCAGGGTCCGGCGCCGCGAGGAGAAGGGCCAGGAAGTCCGCCTCGCCGTCGCCGGCGGCCTCGAACAGTTCCAACGCGGCATCATAAAGCGTTGAGCACAGCGACGGTTGCCACCCGCCCGCGCGGCTGGCGCGAGATCGAACGCCGCGCACGCGAACTGGAACTCCGGTTCCAGCTCGTGCTCGAGGACTGCCGTAGATCGGGCCTCTACTACATCGAGCGCTTCGCCTACACCGTCGACGAACACCGCCGCACGGACAACGAACGGCCGCTCATCCACGGCCCGAAGTGGATCGACCCCGAGACGCTGATGCCCGCACGCAACCTCGACCCGGACACACCCGACGACTACCTCCGCTACATCGCCGCGGTGTGGCTCCAAGAGCCGCTCGTGCTCGTGCCCAAGAGCCGCCAGCTCCGGCTCTCGCACCTGATGGTCCATCTGCACGGCTGGCTCGCGATGTTCTATCCAGGCCAGCTCATCGGCTTCCAGTCCAAGAAGTTCGAGGACGCCGACGCGCTGCTCCGACGCCTGGACCTCGGACTGCGCGCACAGCGGAAGTTCCACCCGCACATCCCCTGGCCGCCCTACAAGCGCATCAAGGGCGCCATCATCTTCCCCGAGACGAACAGCATGATCATGGCGTTCGCCCAGGGCGATGATAAAGTGCGCTCGCACACGCTCTCCGCACTCTTCAGCGACGAGATGGCCTTTCAGGAAGAGGCCGAAGCCGCCTACACCGCAGCACTGCCAACCATCGAGGGCGGCGGGAAGTTCACCGGCGTCTCCAGCGCGCACCACTCGTTCTTCTGGCAGCTCGTCATGGACAAGCTGGAGGCGGGAAGATGAAACAGGTCTTGAAGAAGGCGCTTGCCTGGGCACTCGCATGGCTCGTCGAGCAGATCAAGGAAGAGATCGACGAGCGCATCGAGCAGCGCGCCGCAAAGAAGAATGTCGCCACGGAACAGCACGATGGGTAGTCTGGCGCGACACATGCGCAGGCGCATGGAGCATCGCCGGCGCAACGCAGAAGAACAGGCGTTCCGGATCCTCGAACGCCGCTGGCGAGATGAGCTGCGCGGACAGCCCATCCCGCCCAACTTCCGGTCGAGGATGCGCCGCGACCCGCTGTTCCAGCAGATCGTGGACACGATCCTCGAAGGCGAACCCATCGCGTTCGAGGACCGCGACCTCACGCCGGACGTCGTTCGCCGCCCTGACGGCACCGTGCGTAGCCGCATGGAAGAGGAACTCGGCGGCGATCCGGCCGAGTACCTCTGCCCCGACTGCGACGAGCCGGTAAGCGAACCAGGCCCCTGCGAGCCGTGCAGGACCTACACACGTCGCACCACCTGAACGGAGGCCAGAATGGGCACCGCTGCGAAGACCGCGACAATGTACCCGAAGAGCGCGCTCTCCGGCGCGAAGCTGCACGAACTGATCATGCAGCACAACGCCGGCGTGCAGGACGACCACGCCATCTGCGCACTGCTCGATCAGGAGGGCGGCGACGTCGACACCGACTACGAGGACCAGCTCACCGCGCTCGAGATCCCGTTCGACGGCTACACGCCGAGCGAGGACGCCGAGCCCGGCACCAACGCCCCCGGCTTCCTCACCGAGAAGGTGATGCGCCAGCTCGTGCGCCAGCACAACGCGCGCGTCGACGACATCCGCAAGGTCGTCGACAAGCTCAACGCCGATGACGGCGTGACGGACGAGGACTTCACGTCCACCGCGCTCAAGATCAACGCGCTCGGCGAAACGCCCGGCGGCGGCGAGTACCCGGTCCACTTCGGCGGCCCGGGCACCGGCATCAGCGCCGATCTTCTCCAGGCCCTCGTCGACGAGCACAACAAGCTCACGCAGGACTGGCACGACATCGCCGCGAAGCTCGACGCCGACAACGCACTCGCAGGCGAGTACGAGTCGAAGATCACCGCCCGCGTCATCGCCGAGATACCGCCCGAGCCGGAGACGGAAGAGGAGTAGCCGCGAGCATGGCACTGATCCACGTGCCCGTCGAACTCCCGGCCCCCGGCCGGGAGATCCAACCGTTGCCAGGGCTCCGCGTCTGGCGGAACGCCCTCAACGGCTTCGTCGTCATCCGCACGCACTACACGGCCGACCCCGCACGCCGCGGCGACTGGCGGCTCAGGGAGTCGGCCAAGTACGGCGGACTGCGATCGTGGCGCTGGCGCAAGGAGCAGGAGATCGACCCGGATGCGGCCGCCGGTCGGCTCGTCTTCGAGCAGTACAACCCGGATGTGCATGTCATCCTCCCGTTCACCCCGCCCGACCACTGGCCACGCTGGCTGCTGTTCGATCCGGGGTGGACGAACCCCGCGGCGCTGACCTGGGTGGCGGTCGACGTGGACACCCCGCCCAACATGTACGGCTACCAGCCGATCCACGTCTACCGCGAGTTCCAGGGCAGCAAGCGCAGCGGCCAGACGTGCGCGATCATCGCCTACGAGTGGTCGAAACTGCCGGAGGACAAGACCGGCGCCGCGCTGCTGGAACCGATCGAGGAGATCATCGTCGACCCGGCCGCGAAACAGGAACACCAGTCCGCCGCCGCGCCCGACCACAGCAACGAGTCGGCCGCCACCGTGCTCGAGCAGTTCGAGGAGAAGATCAGGGACCTCGGCTGGGACGTCCCGGTTGAGACGGGCAACAACGCGAAGGACCACGCGATCGAAGAACTCATCGCACGCTTCGGCTGCTACTGGCTCGATGTCAGCGGCGTGCCGCTCTACGACGCCGACGACAACTTCCGCGAGCCGACCGAGAAGGAAATCGCCGAAGGCGCGGAGTGGGTCAGCCCCACGATCTACATCCACGAGCCATGCCGCGCGCTCCAGCGCGAACTGGCCGGCTACCGATGGCGCGATTGGGCGTCGAAGGAAGTGGCGGAACGGCACAACTTGCCCGAGAAGCCCATCGACCGCAACGACCACTCGATCACCAACCTCATCCGGTTCGTGAACCATCTGCGCGAACTGCGCGATGAAGGGGGCAAGGACCTGACCGGCTTCACCAGCCGGTTCGAGCGCAAGCTCTGGAAGCCGCCCGAAGAAGTCGAAGAGGAACGCTTCCGCACCCGCGCGGGCCGCTATCGCCGCCGGCTCGCGCGCCTCGCAGCACGGAGACACGCAGCACCATGATCGACCTCGGCACGTTCCAGCTCTCGGCCATGCTTCAGGCCCGCCAACGCCTGTATGGCCAGCGACCCGGCGAGTTCGGCCGCGCCGCAGCAATCGGCGAGCGGCAGGGCAGGAGCCCGATCACCGGCCGCCCGACCCCCGAACGCGCGGAGGACGTGAGCGGCGAGAAGGACTCGACACGCACCGCACGCCGCAAGGCAGCGCAGAATAGGAGCCGCGCGCAATGACCAACTCGGACCTGTGGCCCATCGCCGTCGCCATCATCATTGCCGCGGCCCTATTCTGCGCGACCATGTACGCGCTCGGCCGGGCGTATATCCGCTCCCAACAGGCCGACCTCGACGACGAGACGCCACACCCGCCCAGGGATGTGGCCGAAGACGACGAGGACGGCGAGGACGAGGACGACAAGGACGTAATCGCGTTCATCAACAGCGTGCGCTCCGGCGGTCCGGACGCGATGATGCTCGCGGCCTGGCGCGAAGAGAAGCGAGCCGAAGGGCTCACCGACGAGGAGATCGACGAGATCCTCGCCAAGCGACCCCCGATCCTGGTGACGTGAGCCAATGGCTACGAGACTGAGTTCGCCGCTGCTCGACATCGACGACTTCGAGGACGCCGAGCTGCGCGAGATCGACCAGATGGCCGCAATGGAGGAGGCCGAACGCGATGCGCCGCTCGCGGTCGAAGACGCACTGCGCCTCGCCGAAGAGGGCGACCCGCTCGAACTCGACCTGATGCGCTCCGGCTTCTACGGCGAACAGCTCGCCGCCAACGTGGCCGACATGCTCACGCCCGAGAGCCAGCACAGGCTCGCACTCGACGCGCTCGGCGACCTGATCATCCGGATGCGCGAGGCCGCGATCGAACGGCGGTGGGGCACCGACGAACAGACGCTCCTCAACTTCGCGTTCAGGAACGGCCACCACTACGTCGAGGTCGACCCTGCACGCCGCGCGGTCGTGCCCATGCCCGCACCGCGGGATGCCGTCCGCCGCAAGATCAACAAGTTCGAGCCGTGGTATCGCGCGCAGCACAGCAAGCTCAGCGCCGCCAGGCCGCAGCACCACATCCGGCCGAAGAAGGGCCAGCAGCGCATGAGCCGCGACGCCAGCCGCTTCGCGGAAGAACTCGCAGAATGGGTGGCCACCGACACCTACTCGCTCCACAACCGCGCCGAACTCGCCATGTGGCTGCTACTCGCCGGCAACGCGGTCTGGCACTGCTACGTCGACTGGGTCCCGGGCATGGGCGGCGTCGACCCGGAGACAGGAGAGCCGCTCGCCATGCCGGTCCTCCGGCGCGAGGTCCTCGGCCCGCAATCCTGCTGGTGCGATGACCGCGTGCCGCGGATCAAGGACATGCGCTGGTTCGGCGTCGACCGCTTCATGCCGGTCGCCGAGGCGCGCGCCCGCTACCCGGAGCACGCCAGGGAGATCGTCCCCGAGACGATGCCGGAGAGCCCCGGCGTCGATGACCGCGGGCTCGGCGTCCTGCGCCGCGTCCAGCGCCTCACCGCGCGCGAGGACCCCTGGCACACGGGCGAGGTCCGGAGCAGTTCGACCAGTTCCACCTTCCTCGTCGACGAGGAGGAGGAGACGATCCTGCTGGAGTTCTGGGCACGCGCAGGCGCCGTCTTCCAGGCCCGGTTCCTCGATCGGCTCGACCCGAGCGTGGTCCCGTTCGAGGTCATCCCGCAGCAGGAGGGCGGCGACACCGACCCGGTCGTGCGGTTCCCGCAGGGCCTCCGCGTCGTGCTCACCACACGCGGTAAGGTGCTGGAGATCGGGCCGAACATCTACGGAGAACTGCCGTTCCGCGAGGTCCGCGTGACCAAGAGCCCCGGCTTCTGGAGCTACGCGCCCGCGACGCCGCTGCGCGAGATCAACCAGGCGATCAATTGGGCGTGGTCACTGCGCGAGATGCACCTGCTCAAGACGGCCAACGCACCGCTGCTGGAGCCGGTCCAGGCCCGCGTGCGGCGCCGCGGCCTGCTCGCCGCGATGCAGCGCGTGCGCTACCGCGCCAACCGCTTCGGCGCGAAGCCGGAGGTGCTCGACCCACCGCCGCTGCCGACCGACACGGTGCAGTTCATGGACGCGCTGGAGCGCGTCTGGCAGGACATTGCCGCAATGCACGAGGTCAGCCAGGGCAAGCTCCCCGCCAAGGACATCAGCGGCGTCGCCATCTCGCTCTTGCAGGAGCAGGACATCGCACAGCTCGGCTTCACGGGCGAAGAGCTGGAGGAAAGCTACGTCGACATCCTGCGGATGCAGCTCATCTACATCCAGCGCTTCTTCCCGGCCGACGATCCCCGGCTCCTCCAGCTCGCCGGCGATGCGCCGTACATGCTCAACGCCTTCATGCTCGCCAACCTCGAGGACGGGCTGGATATCCAGGTCGTGCGCGGCAGTTCGATCCCACGCAGCCCCGCGGCCGTCGAGGCCAAGGCCAAGGAAGCCTGGCAGCTCGGCTTCCTCGTCGACGAGTTCGGCCGGCCGGACTACCGGCGGATGCAGGAAATCTTCGGCTTCGGGACCGCCGATGACCTGTACGCTGAAGACGAGCTCGACACGCAGAACGCACGGAGCGAGGAGGACGCAATCCTAGCGCTGCCGCCGCTCCAGGCGGCGCTCATCATCGCGCTGTTCCAGCAGACCGGCCAGCTACCGCCGGGCCTCCAGCCGCAGCCGGAGGACGACCAGCTCATCCACGAGCGCAGCCACCGGCGCCGGCTCAAGGAGATCCGCAACGATCCGCGCGTCCACCCGGCCAACACGATGCTGCTCCGGCTCCACTGGCAGATCCACCTGCTCGCCGCAGCGCCGCTGCTGATGCAGATGGAGCCCGGAGTCATGGTCGGCGCAATGGCGGGCGCCGGCGGCGGCACGGGCGGCGAAGAGCAGGAGGGCGGCGAAGAGCAGGAGGACGGCGAGCAGACCAACGACTTCCAGCAACAGGAGGCGGCCTGAGATGCAGAGCAACAAGGCGATTCTCTACGAGGCGCGGATCCCCGTCTACGTCGACGCCGAGGGGCAGGCAATCGCCGAGGGCGCGCCGGGCGTCATCAGCCAGGTCACGTTCACCGCGGCCGGCGGCAACGGCACGCTGGAACTGTACGACGGCAAGGATGACAGCGGTGATCCGATCCTGAGCATCGCCGCGCTGGAGGGCACCACGGCCGCGGTCCCGTTCCCCCGCGGCCTGCTGTTCACGACCGGCATCTACGCCGTTCCCACGAACGGCGCCGCGACCATCGTGGCCAGCCGGAAGTAGGCCACGGTTCGGCAACCCTCTTTCTTTTTTCGCACGGATGTGCAATATTCTGCACGACCGCGCCAGGAACCGTACTGACCGCTGAGCGCTATGGACCGCGACACCGCCAACACCGTCGACCCGATCGAGGCCCTGGAGGCCGAACTGGGCGGCTCGAACGTCGCCCCCGCCCGCTCCGACGACGCCGGCGATGCCGGCGATGCCGGCGACCAGGGCGCCGGCGGCCAGCCGGCGAAGGGCAAGGCCGCGGCGCCCGCCACGCCCGCCAGGACCTCGACCGGCGACGTGGATGCCGACGAACTGCTCCGCGAACTCGGTGCCGCTGCCGATGAGGCGCTCTCCGAAGAGGAAATCTTCGACAACCTCAAGCTCCTCGACTTCAGGGAACAGCGCGAAGCCGAACGCCGCGCGGCCGCCCAGGGCCAGGCCCAGGGCCAGCAGAGCGGCGAGGACGAAGGCGGGGAAGGCGGGGAGGACGACGACGAAGGCGAGGAGAACGCAGCGGCCGAGGCCGAAGAGGAGCGCGGCGATGGCGAGGAGGAGGGCGACGACGGGACGACCTGGGGCGAGTTCCTCGACAAGCTCGGGCTCGATGCCGATGGCGCGCAAGCGCTGCTCGACCACCTGCTCAACGAGTCCAAGTATGCGCCGCAGCTCCGGCTCCGCTACCGCGCCAACGGCCAGGACATCGAAGAGCCGTGGTCCGAGGTCCGGCAGAAGGCCGCCGGCTACATGGGCCAGCCCGAGGTCACGCGGCGGTTGCAGGAGGCGGACTCGAAGATCCGCGAGGCCGAGGCCAAGGAAGCCAGGGTCAACGCAGCGCTCGAGAACATCCAGGCGCTTCTCGCCCACATGGACGATCCGGACGAGTTCGTCGAGAAGACGATCGCGCCGAACTCGTCCCTCGAATACATGGTCGCACTCCGCGATGCACTGAACAAGAAGATCAGCGAAGCGGAGGAAGACCCCGGCAGCTACAAGCTCAACCAGCGACTCTCCAACATCGAGCGCTTGCTCGCTCGTCTGTTCGGCGGGGAGGCCGCGCCGACGCGCGCCGACGGTGGCGCTGCGACGACCGCGGAACCGCCGGCGAACGGCAAGCGCTCCGCCGTTGGCCCTGTGCCCGAGGACTTCGGGTTCGTCCCGGGCGTGGGCTACGGCGAGTACGCAGAAGCCGCCTACGCCGCGCTTCAACAAGCCGCCCGCATCGGCGGAATTGAAGTGTCGGCGGTTCTCGAACGGTGGCGTAACGAGGGCAGGCGGCGTCCCGTCTTCGACGTGCTCGACGAGATGGTGAAGCTGCGGCAGAGCGACAAGTCCAAGAAGGACCTCGCTCGAAGGCCGCCAGTCAGCCTTCCGTCCAGCGCGCGCGCGGGCCGCGGTCCGGCCAGGCCGAACCCGACTGCACGCCGGCCACCGCGTTGGGAGGACATCGAAAAGCTCGTCGCGAGAGACCTCCAACGCCTCATGGGGGCCGGCTCGTAACGGACCCATGATGCTTCGAGGACGAAAGTGGCTGCGACGACTCAGACGGTCATCCAGCTGCTCCAGCTCCACTACCTCCCCGGGATCGTTCGGCAGTTCAATGCCGCGTACCCGCTGCTGCGCTTCATCCGCCAGAGGTCCGACACCGTCGACGGCCAGGGCGAGAAGGCGGTCATCGCCATCGAGCTCGGGCTGAACGAAGGCGGCGGGTTCCACGGCGAGAGCGCGGACGTGCCGGAGAGCGGCTACCCGCGGATCCGCCGGGTGGAGGTCACGCTGAAGCAGCTCACCTTCCGCGCTCGGCTGACCTACAAGCTGATGCGGAAGGCCCGCACGAACGCCCATGCGTTCGCACGCGCCGCGCAGCTCCAGATGACGGGGACGCGCGAAGCGTTCATCCTCACCGCCAACACGTACCTGTGGGGCGACGGCTCCGGCGTCATCTGCCGCGTCAAGGACGCGAGCGACCTCGCCAGCGACCGGATCCTCATCCTCGACCGCGCCTACGGCCTCCCGGACGGCGGCGCGCCCGCGGCAATCATCCGCCCCGGCCAGGTCCTCCACATCCTCGACACCAAGGGCTACACGCCCGGCGTCACGACCGACCGCGGCACCTGCATCGTCGAGGCGGTCGACGACGACACGGGGACCGAGGGCGAGATCGCGGTGCGGGTGGAGGCGGGCCACACGCTCAATGGCGTGACGGCCGACGACTACGTCTACCTCCAGAACACCATCGAGGGCTGGTTCGACCCGGGCGAGACCGAGGACAACCGGCCGGCGATGGGGATGCTCGGCTTCTACGACGACTCGCTGCGCGACACGCTCCAGGGCCTCAGCCCGACGCAGAGCGTGGGCGGCCAGCAGCCGGAACCGCAGTGGAAGCCGCGCAAGGTGCCCGTCACCCAGGCCACGCTCATCCCCCGGATGCGGCGGGCGAAGAACCTGCTCTCCAAGAAGTCCGAGCGCGGCCGCATCGGCTTCGTCATCAGCTCCTACGAGACGCACGAGCGCTACGCGGCGCAGCTTGACCAGAAGGTCGAGTTCCGCAACGTCCGCTCGCTCGATGCGCTGTGGGACGTCGCGGAGTTCGATGGCCGGCCGTGGTTCATGGACCACACCGCGCCGGACGGGCGGATGTTCTTCGTCCCGGTCGGCACGGGCGGTGGCTTCATCAGCCGCTTCGCCGTCGACGACTTCATCAACTTCGTCGACGAGGGCGGCGGCGCCATGCAGCGCGTGCCGAACAAGACGGTCTTCGACACGTTGCTCACCGCCGTCTACGAGTACGGCATCCGGCGTCGGAACGTGCTCGTCAGCGCGACCGGCCTCACCTGGGAGCCGGGCGTGGATCCGGGCGAGTGATCTCAACCCTCAACCGGAGGCCCCGCCCGCGCCGCCGCGGGCGGGGCACCCGCACATGCCGAGCAAGTCGAAGAGTCAGGCGCGGCTCATGGCCGCGATCTGCAACGGCGGCGAGGCGTACCGCCAGAAGCTCATCCGGATGGGCATGAAGAACCCGCCGTCCGTGCGGACGGCGTGCGAGTTCCACAAGCACGACAAGAACACCGCGATCCTTCGCGGGAAGAAGACGAAGAAGTGAAGGCGTCCGACGTAATCACTTTCCGCGGTGCGGCGCTCGGCGAGCCGGGCAACCCCGAGAACCCCGTCGACCCGCTCATCGAGTTCCTGACCGCCGACTACGTGCGCGTCGGGGACCGCAACTACCCGCCGCAATTCGCGGACACGCTCGGCCGCTACCGGCCGAACCCCCGCGACGTCGAGCGCGTGCGCGACGCATTGCGCGGCATCCCGGGCGTGAACCCGGAGGACTACGACCTGCTGTTCAACTCGGAGCTGCGCGAGTGGACGATCGTGAAGTGGGTCGACCTTCCCGAGCCGCGCAACTACGTGATGGGCCTCGGCGACGTCATTGAAGTCGTGCGGGAGCCGTACCCGGTCTACGAGATCGACGCGCGGAAGCGCGGGCCCGGATCGCTGTCGGATCTCGACTGGACGCGGCTCCGCAGACGCTGCACCCGGCTCCGCGACCCCGGCGAGATCGACCGCGAGATCTACGAGCACAACCTGCGCGTCACACAGGAGCAGGGCGTGCCGGAAGAGGCCGAACTGGCGTTCGCGGAATACTTCCACCGGCTCTTCCGCAAGATCGGCGAGGAAACCGGCGTCGCCTACGCCACGCCCGAGGAGATGGCGAAGAAGTACGGCGGCCGACCCCAGGATTGGGACCCGGACTACATCCCCGGAGAGACGATATGACCAGGCTCGCGCAGTTGGAGCGTGACCCGAACGCTTCCGAGAAACAGGTCCTCGTCGACCTGTTCCGGCGAGGCTACCTGAACCGGCTCCAGCTCCAGGCGTGCTCGAAGCGCTACGAGGAGCTACGGGCCGCGGGGGTCGCCAACGCGCTCGATGTGGTGCTTGAGGAGTTCGACGCGGCGAAGATCCGCATCAGCGAGACGGCCGCGGAACGCGCGCGCACCCCCACGATCGACGAGGTCCCGCCCGGCGAGAGCCCGAAGCAGGCACTCGTCTGGCTG
>Ga0207873_1003434_pt1 | contig 11629 bp, 11 predicted proteins | sample BGWIniCompost_FD_187373 | JGI IMG/M metagenome (GOLD analysis project Ga0207873, IMG submission 187373) | Cellulose adapted compost microbial communities from Newby Island Compost Facility, Milpitas, CA, USA - BGW Initial Compost (SPAdes)... ... | reverse complement strand
CAAGATGACCCGCAGGGCCGACAAGAAGATCGGTCTTGTACTCGCGGCTGTCGGAATCGTCACCTTCGGTGTCTTCCTCGCGATCGGTTTCTTGATCGGTCACCCCATCTATCTCGGCATCCTCGGCTTCCTGCTCGCCTTCCTCGCGACGGCGATCGTCTTCGGACGCCGTGCCGAGCGAGCGGCCTTCGGGCAGATGGAGGGACAGCCGGGCGCAGCGGCGGCCGTGCTCGACAACATCGGGCGGGGCTGGACGACCACCCCCGCGGTGGCGATGAACCGCAACCAGGACGTGGTGCACCGCGCGGTCGGCAAGGCCGGCATCGTGCTGGTCGCGGAGGGCAATCCGAACCGGGTGAAGAGCCTGCTCGCCGCGGAGAAGAGGCGGATGAACCGCATCGTCGCCGACGTCCCGGTGCACGACATCATCGTGGGCACGGGCGAGGGCCAGGTGGAGCTGAAGAAGCTGCGCACCACCATGGTCAAGCTGCCCCGTGTGCTCACCGGCCCGCAGGTGACCGCGACCAACGACCGGCTGCGCGCCCTGGGCGACCTGATGAGCAACATGCCGCTGCCCAAGGGGCCGATGCCGAAGGGGATGAAGCTCCCGAAGGGCGGCCCGAAGATGCGCTGAGCCGCATCCCGGGCCGGCCGGCAGCCCGCCGGCCCGCACGACGCACCCATACGACGGTGGGGCGCCCGGATCTCTCCGGGCGCCCCACCGTCGTATGGGAAGTCCTGTGGCTGCCGGAGCACGTGCTTCCGGCTCAGAGACGGATCTCGACCGTGCCCGCGAGCCGGTCGTGCAGACCGCGGCCGTCGCGGTCCCAGATCAGGGCCGGGACCGCCAGGCACAGCAGCACCGAGCGGAGCAGGGCGCGGCCCGGGTGGACCTGGCCGGTGCCGACCTGGACGACCCGCAGGCCGAACAGGCGCTTGCCCGGGGTGAAGCCCAGCGTGCCCACGGTGAGGATGCTCAGCACCAGGAAGATCAGCAGCGCCCAGTTGCTGGTCGCCTGCCCGTAGCCGTCGGTGATCAGACCGTATGCGATCAAGACGCACAGGGACCAGTCCACCGCCAGGGCGCCGAGCCTGCGGCCCGGCCGGGCGATCGACCCCGGTCCCGACTCCGGCAGCCCCAGCTGCTCGCCCCGGTAACCCAAGTCGGCACCGGCGGCCTCCATGGCCGAGCGGGGGCCGGAGAGCCATGATCCGATTGCTTGCCTGTTGTCCACCCGTCCACGGTACTGCGCCCGGATATGACCGGGGGACGCCGGGGTGCGTCGGGGCTACCGTGGAGGACGCGCCGGTTAACTTGTGCGAAACAAATGGGTCACGCCCGAGAAATCACCCGTCCTTAGGGTCGAGCACAGCGTGTGCCACCCGCACTGGCCGCACCAACGATCTACCACCCCGGCGCAGCGGTCGGGAGTAGGAGGAGCTGGATGTTCCAGAACGCCGACGAGGCCAAGAAGTTCATCGCGGACGAGGACGTCAAGTTCATCGACGTCCGCTTCTGCGACCTCCCGGGCGTGATGCAGCACTTCACGGTGCCTGCTGAGGCGTTCGACCCCGACGAGGAGCTGGCCTTCGACGGATCCTCGATCCGTGGTTTCCAGGCCATCCACGAGTCGGACATGGCGCTGCGCGCGGACCTGTCCACCGCCCGGGTCGACCCGTTCCGGCGCGACAAGACGCTGAACATCAACTTCTTCATCCATGACCCGATCACGGGCGAGCAGTACTCGCGTGACCCGCGGAACGTGGCGAAGAAGGCCGAGGCCTACCTCGCCTCCACGGGCATCGCCGACACCGCGTTCTTCGGCCCCGAGGCCGAGTTCTACGTCTTCGACAGCGTGCGCTTCAAGACGTCCGAGAACGAGTCCTTCTACCACATCGACTCCGAGGCGGGCGCCTGGAACACCGGCGCCATCGAGGAGAACCGCGGTTACAAGGTCCGCTACAAGGGCGGCTACTTCCCGGTCCCGCCGGTCGACCACTTCGCCGACCTGCGCGCCGAGATCACCCTGGAGCTGGAGAAGGCGGGCCTGAAGGTCGAGCGCCAGCACCACGAGGTGGGCACCGCCGGCCAGGCCGAGATCAACTACAAGTTCAACACGCTGCTCGCCGCCGCCGACGACCTGCAGCTGTTCAAGTACATCGTCAAGAACGTCGCCTGGCGCAACGGCAAGACCGCCACGTTCATGCCGAAGCCGATCTTCGGTGACAACGGCTCGGGCATGCACGTCCACCAGTCGCTGTGGGCGGGCGGCGAGCCCCTCTTCTACGACGAGCAGGGCTACGCCGGCCTGTCGGACACCGCCCGGTACTACATCGGCGGCATCCTCAAGCACGCCCCGTCGCTGCTGGCCTTCACCAACCCGACGGTGAACTCCTATCACCGCCTGGTGCCGGGCTTCGAGGCGCCGATCAACCTGGTGTACTCGCAGCGCAACCGCTCCGCGGCCATGCGTATCCCGATCACCGGCTCGAACCCGAAGGCCAAGCGCGTCGAGTTCCGCGCCCCCGACTCCTCCGGCAACCCGTACCTGGCGTTCTCCGCGCTGCTGCTGGCGGGCCTGGACGGCATCAAGAACAAGATCGAGCCGGCCGAGCCGATCGACAAGGACCTCTACGAGCTGGCTCCCGAGGAGCACGCCAACGTGGCCCAGGTCCCGACCTCCCTCGGCGCCGTCCTCGACGCCCTCGAGGCCGACCACGAGTTCCTCCTCCAGGGCGACGTCTTCACGTCCGACCTGATCGAGACGTGGATCGACTACAAGCGCACCAACGAGATCGCCCCCCTCCAGCTCCGCCCGCACCCGCACGAGTTCGAGCTGTACTTCGACGTGTGATCCCCGTGGGATTCGTCTGATCCCGCCCGATCCATGTGTGATCCCATGCGATCCGTCGACGGCGCCCCGCCGCCCGGCCTCCGGGAGGCGGGGCGCCGCCGTTTCCCCCCTCCCGGCCCCTCCTGGTGTCCGGAACCTTCCCGTTCACCGGCCGTGCGAGGGACCATGGGACTGACACGGTTGTTCGAGGAAGGCGACGGGGATGTCCGAGAAGGACCCTGAGGAGCGGGAGTTCGATCTCAAGTGGGCCGACCAGGCGCAGCACAAGGAGCCCTCGGCCCGGGCTCGCATGCTGGCCGCCCGCTGGAAGCACGACCCGCCCGGCCCGGTCCCCTTCCGCGCCGACCCGGAGCACACCTCGCGGCCGCGCCGCCGCTCCCTGCGCGCGGGTCGCCGTCCCTCCGGAGCGGGCCACCGCTCCTCCTGGCGCTCCACGGTCGTGGTCCTCGGCACCATCGCCCTGGTGATCATCCTCCTGGGCTACCTCGATTTCCGGCCGTACTGAGCCGTACCGAGCCGCAGTGAACCCTGCCGAACCGTGCTGGACCGTCCGGTCTCGGCTGCCGTGACGGGGTGAGACCGGGGCGGGGTGAGACCGGGGCGGGCCGGTGCCGGCCCGCCCCGGCCTCTTCGCCGTGCGGTGTCAGCGGTTGTAGCGCATGAAGGCGCGGACCATGTGGCAGGTGGTGCCGGACGGGGGGTGGACCCCGATCAGTTCGGCGGTGCGGCGGATCGTCTCGTCGCGGGCCTGTTCGGGCACGTAGACGCCGGAGTCGAGGAGGGCGATGGCCAGCCGCATCGCCTTCAGACGGCGGTTGTGGGTGATGTACCACTGGCGCGGGCGGCCCGGCGGCAGCGGGCGCTTCTCCACGGGGGCGCAGGGCATCTCGAGCAGGACGGGACGCTTGGCGGTGGACTGGGTGGGCAGGGGCTTCGGCTTCAGTGCGGCAGCGGGCACAGGCATCCTCCTGTCGCGGTGAGGGCGGCCCGCCGGGGACCTCGGCGACCCCGGTGCCCGCCCTCGAACACTTCCTCAATTCTACTGCCAGGCACTGACGATCGGGGAGTGTGAGCTGCCATCAAATCCCCAGGTAGAAGGTGGTTCTGAGGGTGCGGCGCGAGGGGTCGGCGGGGGCGGTGGGATGGCCTGGAAAATCGAACACCGGGTGGCTGGAACGGGGCCGGGGTGAGGGTCGGCATCACCCCGGCCCCGAGTGATCAGGCGGCTCGCGGCACCGTTGGTTCCGGGTCCGCGATGTGGAGGGACCGGCCGGCGCCCAGGTCGGTGAGGATCGCCTCGGACGCCCGGTGGGCCGAGTGCAGGGCGCCCTGGACGGTGCTGGTGTCCCGGTGGTCGCCGCACACGTACAGGCCCGCCAGCAGGCGCACCGGGCGCCGCAGGTCGTGGGGCGGGCGCATCATCGGGACGGCCTCGGCGGTGTGATGGACGGCCAGGGTCTCCCAGCGGGCCGTCGACGTGCCGTAGAGCCGGGCCAGATGCAGGCGTACGGACGTGTCGAGGTGGGGCGTGGCGTGCCCCAGGACGGTGGAGGAGATCAGCGTGCGTCCGGCGGGGGCGCGGGTGGGGTCGACCCGGCTGATCACCGCGGTGTGGGAGACCGGGCCGCCGCGGTCGGCGTCGAGCAGGAGCGCGGCGCCGGTGCCGGGGGGCTCGTCGGTGGTGTGGTGCAGCACCGTCACCGGGTGCGCGTCGGGCACCCGCAGGCCGGGCAGCAGCTCGGCCGCGGACCGCGCGTCCGTCGCGATCAGCACCGCACGGCAGCGGAACTCGCCGTGCTCCTCCGTGACCACCGAGGTCGTCGAGACGGAGGTGACCCGGACCCCGGTGTGCACCGTGCCCGGCGGCAGGCCGCGCAGCAGCAGCTCCGGCAGCGCCTCGGCACCGCCCTCCGGCAGACACAGCCGCCCGCTCGCGAAGGCGCGCAGCGCCAGATCCGCGCACCGGCTGGAGGTGGTCAAATCCGGGTCGCACAGCAGCGCGGCCAGCAGGGGGCGCAGGAATCCGTCGATGGTGCGCGCCGGCAGGCCGCGGGCCACCAGCGCCTCGGCCGCCGTCAGTTCGGGCCGGGCGAGCAGCCGCTCCACCGGAGTACCGGCCAGCCGGGTGAAGGCGGCGCCCAGCCGGGCCTGGTCGACGGCCGTGCCCAGCGGGGCTCCGGTACGGCTCCGCGGCAGGGACACCTGCCGGCCGGGCACCGCGGCCGGCCGCCGTGGAGCGGACCCCGACCGGGGGGCGCTCGCCAGGGCGCGCACCGCATGAAGTGCGCCCCTTGCGCCCCCCGTGCCCGCCGGTACGCCGGCCCGGTGATGCCGGCCGTCGCTGTGCAGCAGGACTCCGGGGGCGAACGGGCGCAGGACCAGCCCCTCCAGCCCAGGGGCCCGCCGCAGTTCCGGATAGGCCGTGGACAGCAGCTGCCCCATCCGGTCGAGCCGGAAGCCGTCGACCTTCTCGGTCGCCATGCGGCCGCCCACCGTGGCGGCGGCCTCCAGGACCGTGGTGGTGATGCCTGCGCTGGTCAGTCGTCGCGCCGCGGCGAGTCCGGCGATCCCGGCCCCCACGACGACGACGTCCGCCTGGTACGTGGGCTCAAGCACGTGCCCCTCCTCGAGGTTGCGCGGACGCTGGAGGGGTCATGCCCTCAACACGCCCAAGGAATACCCGAGTTCTGCTCGAGGTTAGAGGCGTGATCGGGCGCCGGGGGTCGCGCATCGACGGGGGCACGGGCGCACGACGGTCGCACGGATGTACCCGTACGGCCGTCGTGGGTCACATCCGTCCCGGCGCACGGCGCCCCGTCCCGGCCCGGCCCGGCGTCCCGCTCCTGCTCCGCACGGCGGGCCCGGTTCCTGCTCCGCACGGCGGGCCCGGTTCCCGCTCCGGCCGGCGCCGTCAGGATCGCCTCACAGCGCCGCCCGGATCGCCCCCTCGATGTCCGGGAAGGCGAACCGGAAACCGGACTCCAGCAACCGCTTCGGCACCACCCGGGCACTGCCCAGCACGTCCCCGGCCATCTCGCCCAACACCGCGCGCAGCACCGGCGCCGGCACCGTGAACACCGCCGGCCGGCGCAGCACCCGGGCCATCGCCTCGGTGATCTCACGGTTGGTGAGCGGCTCGGGGGCGGTCAGATTGAACGGCCCGGACAGGTCCTCCCGGTCCAGCAGATGCCGCAGCGCTGCCACCTCGTCGTGCAGGGCGATGAAGGACCAGTACTGGCCGCCGTCGCCCAGCCGCCCGCCGAGCCCGGCCCGGAACAGCGGGAACAGCCGCCCCCAGGCCCCGCCCCCGCGCGCCACCACCAGGCCCGTCCGGGCGAACACGGTCCGCACGCCCGCCTCCTGGACCGGCGCCGTCGCACCCTCCCACTCCACGCACACCCGTGGCAGAAAACCCTCCCCGGGCGGCGCGCTCTCGTCGACGATCCGGTCGCCGGTCTCGCCGTAGTAGCCGATCGCGCTGCCGTTGACGAACACCCGCGGCCGGACCTCTGCCGGCAGCCCCGCGACCGCCTCGGCCAGCGCGGCCGTACCGCGCACCCGGCTGGTGCGGATCCGTGCCTTGTACTCGGGCGTCCACCGCCGGTCGCCCACCCCCGCCCCGGCCAGATTGACCACGGCCGCGCAGCCCGCGAGCCCGTCCGCGTCCACCGTGCCCCGCTCGGGATCCCAGCGGACCTCGTCCGCCGCCCGCGGCGCGCCCCGCACCAGACGCACCACCCGGTACCCGTCCGCCGTCAGGGACCGCACCAGGGCGCTGCCGATGAGACCGGAGCCGCCGGCCACCGCGATTCGGGAAGCTTCCATGGCCCTCATCCTGCCCGGCGCCCGAGGAAAAGCACGTGGGAGAGGCGCGGCGGGGTAAGAGGAGGTACGCCCCGGCGTGCCGGGCACGCGGCACGGCGGAAAGACGCCAGTGCGCGAAAAGCGGATGAGACGCCGTGACGCCCCTTCTACAGTGACGGCCATGCCCGAGCCGCTGATACGCACCGCCCGCCCCGACGACGAGGCGGAACTCGCCCGCCTCGACCGTGACACCTGGTCACCGCTGCACGCGGTCACCCCGCGGCCCCGGCCCCCGTACCCGCCGTTCTTCCGCGAGGACGCCGGGCCCGGTGACCATTTCGTCGCGGAGCACGACGGCCGCATCGTGGGCTATGTGCGCCTCGGGTATGCCTCGTCCCTCCCGTCCAACGCGCACGTACGGCAGATCCGCGGCCTCGCGGTCGCCGAGGAGGCCCGCGGCAAGGGCATCGGCCGGGCGCTGCTGCGGGCCGCCGTGGCCGACGCCCGGGAGCGCGGGTTCCGCCGCATCACCCTGCGCGTCCTCGGGCACAACGCGCCCGCCCGCGCCCTCTACGAGTCCGAGGGGTTCGTCGTGGAGGGTGTCCAGCCGGAGGAGTTCTTCCTGGACGGCGCGTATGCCGACGACGTGATGATGGGACAGTCGCTGCTCCCGGAGACCCAGCAGGCCCGGCGCTCGGGCGCCCGGGCGAGGCCGGGCGAGCGCGCTACGAGGTGACCAGCTCGCCCGTGTCCACCGGCGCCGTCGCCCGCTCCGCGCGCCGTGCCTCGTCGGACACCTCGTCCGCCGTCAGCACATAGCCGGTCTCGGCGTCCGAGGTGGAGCGGGCGAACACCACGCCGTACACCCGCCCGTCGGTGGTCAGCAGCGGGCCGCCGGAGTTGCCGGGGCGGACCGTGGAGCGGATCGAGTAGATCTCGCGGGTGACCGTCCCGTCGTTGTAGATGTTCTGGCCCCTGGCCTGCACCCGGCCCGCGACCGTGGCCGCCTGCAGATTCAGGTCGCCGTCCTGCGGATACCCGGCGACCACCGCCGAGTCGCCCCGGTGGGCGTCCTGTTCGAACCGCAGCACCGGCGCCCGCAGACCGGGCACGTACAGCACCGCCACGTCCGTCTGCGGGTCGAACAGCACCACCCGCGCCCGGTACGTCCGGCCCACGCCGCCCACCCGCACCGTCGGCTCGTCGATCCCGGCCACCACATGCGCGTTGGTCATCACACGCTCCCGCGCGTACACGAAGCCGCTGCCCTCACGGCCCTGGGTGCCGGCGACACCCTCCACCTTCACCGTGCTGCGCTGCGCCGCCCTGGTCGCCGCCGGGGTGACGCTGTCCCCGGAGGGCTCGGCGACCTCGGCGGTGGACTCGCTCTCGAACGGGTTGAACACCTGGGGGAAGCCCGCCTCGGTCAGCGCGGAGGTGGCGCGGGAGAACCACGCCGGGGTGGTGTCCGGCATGGCGTCGTGCACCGCGCCGAGCACCCGCGAGTCCCGGATCGCCGAGGTGATCAGCGGTGACGAGGAGACGGCGAGCACCGACGCGGCCACCCAGGCCACGATCAGCACCGCCACCGAGTTGGCCACCGCCCCGCCGATGCCGTCCGCCACCCGCAGCGGGCCCCGTTCCAGCTCCCGCCGCAGCCGCAGCGCGAGCCGCCCCGCCAGCTCGTGGCCCACCGCCGCCGGCACCAGCACCGTCACCACGGCGGTCAGCGTCGCCCTGGTGGTGCCCGGCGTGACCAGGTCCATCACCCACGGCAGGATCCACACGCCGACCACCGCACCGCCCACGAACCCCGCCAGCGACACACAGCCGGCCACCAGCCCGCGCCGGTAGCCGGAGGCCGCGTAGGCCAGGACGACCAGCGCCAGCAGGATGTCGAGCAGTTCCACGCACGTCGCCTTTCTCTCGGGCCGGCACGTCCCGCGCGGGAGCGGCCTACGGGACCTCTCATACGTGGGGGAGCGGCCCTGTGATCAGCCACGCGCGCGGCCGGCCGCCGGACGGGCGGCCTCACACGCATGCACACGGGAAAACGACGCGCACCCGGACGATGGTTCCACCAGGTGGCAGAACACACATCGCGGGCGGCGGCGATGGGACTCACAGTGGTCCCATGCGTTTCGTCAGGAGATCACGGGGGGAGCGAAGACCCCGCGCCTCCCGGATATCCGGCGGGCCCGGCACGGGCACCGGCACCCCGGGGCTGCCGCGGGCCGTCACGGTGACGCTGGGCTGTCTGCCGGGGGCCGCCGCGGCCGCCGCGCTGGTGCTGTGCGCGTACGGCGTGGAGGACGCCGCCGGGCGCCCGGCCGGCGCCACCGGCCCCGCCCCGCCCGCGTTCACCGCGCCCCGCCCGCCGATCCAGCCCCGCTCGGTCTGGCTGGCCGGCGCGCAGCGCGAGCAGCCGCCGCCGCGCTACGACGACGAGGTCGTCGCCGTCTTCATCCACCACACCGACTCGCCGAACGGCTACGACTGCGCCGACGCGCCCGGCATCATCCGCTCCCTCTACGAGGGGCAGACCGTCGGCCGCGACTGGGACGACCTCGGCTACAACTTCGTCGTCGACCGCTGCGGCACCATCTACGAGGGCCGAGCCGGAGGCGTCGACCGGCCCGTCACCGGGGCGCACACCCAGGGCTTCAATCACCGCACCACGGGCATCGCCGCGCTCGGCACGTTCACCGCCGGGGTCGAGGTGCCGCGGGAGATGCTGCAGTCCATCGCCGCGGTGGCCGCCTGGAAACTCGGCATCTCCGGCACCGACCCGCGCGGCGAGGTGCGGCTGGTCTCCAGCAACGGCGGCAGCCGGTACGCGGCCGGCACCACCGCCACCCTGCCCGCCCTCGCAGGCCACAGCGACGGCTACATGACCGACTGCCCGGGCGCCGCGCTGCACGCCCGGCTGCCCGAGATCAGAGCGCTCGCCGCCCGCCTCCAGGGCCGGCCCGCCGCCGTTCAGGCGGTGCAGGGCGCCGCCGGCCGGGCGGGCGACGGGCGCACCGCACCGCCGTCACCGGCGGGCGGCACAGCAGCAGAACCGAGGTGGGGCCGATGAACACCGGCAACGACCCGCGTCCCCGAAGTACCGGCTGGGCGGACGTCCTGCGCGGGCCGTGGTCGGCGCTGTGCGCCGCGGCGGCCGTCGTCCTGGGCCCGGCGGCCCATACGGCGTCCACCCTCATGCAGGCCAATGCCGCCCCGCGCCATCAGGCGCTCGCCGGGGACCGGGGCAAGGCGGGCGCGGGCGCTCTGGGCGGCGGCCCGCATCCGTGAGGACGGGCGGCGGCCCGCATCCGTGAGGACGGGCGGCGGCCCGCATCCGGAGGACGGGCGGCGGCCCGCACCGGGAGGGGACCGTGCGCCCGCTCTCCGCGCCCCTGCATCCGGCGTCTCTCCGCGCCGGTACCGTCCGCCCCCGTACCCGTGCTGTCCGTCCCCGTTCCTCAGCCGCGGAAGCGGGACCACAGGCGGGGATAGCGCTCGGCGAGTGCGGCGTCGTCCTCGAAGTCGATCGGGGTGCCGGCCGGCTCCGCCGGTGCGGGCGGCAGCTCCAGATCGGGCGCCGGGATCCCGGTGAGCTGCTCGTACGCCTCGTCCGCTGCGTAGCCGAGCTCCTCGCCGTCGCCGTCGATCTCCTCGTCGAAGTCGTCGAGCAACTCGGCGAGCTCGTCCGGGTCGTCGTGCAGCGCGCCCTCGAACACCTCGCGGCCCTGACCGATCAGCCAGCAGCGGAAGGAGTCGAACGCGTCGTCGCTGGCGCCGTCCAGCAGCACCCAGGCGGCGCCCCACAGGTCCCAGGTGTAGGCGCGGTGATAGCGGGACTCGAAGTGACGGGCGAAGTCCAGCACGGACTCCGGGTCCAGCTGCACCAGCCGCTCCACCAGCAGGTCGGCCTGCTCCTCCGGGTCACCCCCGGAGTCCTCGCGGGCGGCGTCGATCAGCTCCCAGAACTGCGCTTCGTCCATCACGGCTCCAGCATCGGCCCTGGGGACCGGGGACGCACCCGGAGTGCAGGGATCGGATTGCCGGATGCGCCAGTGAGGTTCACCGGGGACGGTACAGCTCGGCCAGGCGGGCCGCCTGAGCGGCGAAACGCTCGCGCAGGCTCTCCGGGGCGAGCACCTCGACCTCCGCGCCGAGTGCGGTCAGTTGGGTGTGGGCGACCTCCTCGGACTCCACCGGCAGGGTCAGGGTCACCCAGCCGTCCTCGTCCGGCTCGTCCGCCGCGGCCAGGGCCTCCCGGGCGGACATCGGGTCCACGGCGTGCGGCAGCCGGCGGGTGCCCTCCTCGGACAGGCGTATCACGACCTCGGCGCGCAGGATCGAGCGGGCGAACTGCTCCGCCCGCTCCTCCCAGAACGCGGGCAGGTCGAAGCCGGCCGCGCGCTCGAAGCGGTCCTCGCCCGGCTCCACGGAGGTGAAGCGGTCGATGCGGTAGACGCGGTAGGACTCGCGTCCGGCGACGCGGGCGCAGAGGTACCAGACGCCGGCCTTCAGCACGAGCCCGTACGGCTCCAGCTCGCGCCGCACCTCGTGCTCGCCGCGGCGGTAGCGGGCGGTGATCCTGCGGTCGTCCCACACCGCGTCCGCGACGGCCGGCAGCAGCTCCGGTGTCTTCGGCTCGCGGAACCAGTTCGGCGCGTCGAGGTGGAACCGCTGCGCGGCGGTACGGGAGGCGTCCCGCAGGGACGGCAGCAGCGCGGCCGACACCTTCAGCCGTGCCGCCGAGGCGGCGTCCTCCAGTCCCATCTCCCGCAGCGCGGCCGGTACACCGGAGAGGAACAGCGCCTCGGCCTCACTGCGCGCCAGCCCGGTCAGCCGTGTCCGGTACCCGCCGACCAGCCGGTACCCGCCCGCCCGCCCGCGGTCCGCGTACACCGGCACCCCCGCCTCCGACAGCGCCTGCGCGTCCCGGGTCACCGTGCGCTCCGACACCTCCAGCTCCC
>Ga0207873_1003433_pt1 | contig 11633 bp, 9 predicted proteins | sample BGWIniCompost_FD_187373 | JGI IMG/M metagenome (GOLD analysis project Ga0207873, IMG submission 187373) | Cellulose adapted compost microbial communities from Newby Island Compost Facility, Milpitas, CA, USA - BGW Initial Compost (SPAdes)... ... | reverse complement strand
CAGCCGCGTGCGCGACATGTTCGAGCAGGCCAAGAAGCACGCGCCCTGCATCATCTTCATCGACGAGATCGACGCGGTCGGCCGCCATCGCGGCGCCGGCCTCGGCGGCGGCCATGACGAGCGCGAGCAGACCCTCAACCAGCTGCTGGTGGAGATGGACGGCTTCGAGGGCGGCGAGGGCGTGATCGTCATCGCCGCCACCAACCGCCCGGACGTGCTCGACCCGGCCCTGCTGCGCCCGGGCCGCTTCGACCGCCAGGTCGTGGTCGGCCTGCCGGACGTGAAGGGCCGCGAGCAGATCCTGCGCGTGCACATGCGCAAGGTGCCGCTGGCCGACGACGTCGAGCCGATGACCATCGCCCGCGGCACCCCGGGCTTCTCCGGCGCCGACCTGGCCAACCTGGTCAACGAGGCGGCGCTGTTTGCCGCCCGCGAGAACGCCAAGTCGGTGCGAATGGAGCACTTCGACCGCGCCCGCGACAAGATCCTGATGGGCACCGAGCGCCGCTCGATGGCCATGAGCGAGGAAGAGAAGAGGCTCACCGCCTACCACGAGGCCGGCCACGCCATCGTCGGCCGCCTGGTGCCGGAGCACGACCCGGTCTACAAGGTGACGATCATCCCGCGCGGCCGCGCCCTGGGCGTGACCATGTACCTGCCGGAGGGCGACAAGTACAGCTTCAACCGCACCGCCATCGAGTCGCAGCTGTGCTCGCTGTACGGCGGCCGCGTCGCCGAGGAGCTGATCTTCGGCGCCGACAAGGTCACCACCGGCGCCAGCAATGACATCGAGCGCGCCACCAAGATGGCCCGCAACATGGTCACCAAGTGGGGCCTGAGCGACGAGATGGGCCCGATCGCCTACGGCGAGAACGAGGACGAGGTCTTCCTCGGCCGTTCGGTCACCCAGCACAAGAACGTCTCGGACGACACCGCCCGCAAGATCGACGAGGTGGTGCGCAACATCCTCGACAAGGCCTACGCGCGGACGAAGCAGATCCTCACCGAGAACATCGAGAAGCTGCACATCATGGCCGAGGCCCTGCTGACCTACGAGACCATCGACGCGCAGCAGATCGACGCCATCATGGAAGGCCGCCGGCCCGGTCCGCCGGCCGACTGGGCCAAGTCGGGCCGCCTGTCCAAGGATGATTCCGAGGGCCCGGCCGCGCCCCTGGGCGGTCCCGCCACCCAGACCTGAGGCCGGATGTTCGACCTGTCCCCGCAGCTGGACTGCGCCGGGCGCATCCTGAAACTGGATGCGCCCCGGGTGATGGGCATCGTCAACGTCACCCCCGATTCCTTTTCCGACGGTGGCGCCCACGACAGCGTGGACGCCGCCGTGGCGCATGGCCTGCGCCTGGTGGAGGAGGGCGCCGACATCCTCGACGTGGGCGGCGAATCCACCCGCCCCGGCGCCGCCGAGGTGCCGGTGGAGGAGGAGCTGCGGCGGGTGATCCCGGTGATCGAGCGCCTGGCCCGCGAGACGTCGCTGCCGATCTCGGTCGACACCTCCAAGCCGGAAGTGATGCGGGCGGCGGTGCAGGCCGGCGCCGGCATGATCAATGACGTCTACGCCCTGCGCCGCGACGGCGCCCTGGATGCGGCCGCCGCCGCCGGCGTGCCGGTGGTGCTGACCCACATGCAGGGCGAGCCGCGCACCATGCAGGAGGCGCCGCACTACGACGACCTGCTGGCCGAGGTGCACCGCTTCCTGGCCGACCGCGTGCTGGCCTGCGAGATGGCCGGCATCGGGCGCAGGCGCATCGTCATCGATCCCGGCTACGGCTTCGGCAAGACCACGCAGCACAACCTGCTGCTGCTGCGCCAGCAGTCACGCCTGCTCGACCTGGGCCTGCCGCTGCTGGCCGGGCTGTCGCGCAAGCGCAGCCTGGGGGAGATCACCGGCCGCGAGGTCGGCGAGCGTGTCTTCGCCTCGGTGGCCGCCGCCGTGCTGGCCGCCGAATACGGTGCGCGCATCCTGCGCGTGCACGACGTCGCCGCCACCGTGGACGCGCTGAAGGTCTGGGCGGCCGTCGCCGCGCAGCCGGCACCGGCACCCGCCGCGCCGGCCAAGCCGGGCATCCGCTGGCCGGACGACGACTGAGCCGCGGGCCCTGGTCAGAAATTGACCAAAGCTGTTGACAGCCCCGCCAGCACTGGCGCCCCGGCATCCGTCCACGGACTTCTCCCAGACTTGTCCACAGGTCCTGTGGAAAGCCGGGCGGGTAGACGACGGCAACGGCCGGGTTAAGCTTGGCCGGTTTCCACCGCCGGGTACGTCCATGAGCGACTTCTCCCCGCTGCACATCACCTTCGCCGTCTACATCCTCGGCATGGTCGGCATCGGTTTTGCCGCCTGGTACTACACCCGCAGCTTCGACGACTACATCCTCGGCGGGCGTTCCCTCGGCCCCTACGTGACCGCGCTCAGTGCCGGCGCCTCGGACATGAGCGGCTGGCTGCTGCTGGGCCTGCCCGGCGCGGTCTATCTCACCGGCCTGTCCGAGGCCTGGATCGCCATCGGCCTGATCATCGGTGCCTGGTTCAACTGGCGCTACGTGGCGGCGCCGCTGCGCCTGTACACCGAGCGCAGCCGCAACGCCCTGACCCTGCCGGACTACTTCACCCACCGTTTCGAGGACCGGGCCAGGCTGCTGCGGGTGTTTTCGGCGCTGGTGATCCTGGTGTTCTTCGCCGTGTACTGCGCCTCCGGCATCGTTGCCGGCGCCCGCCTGTTCGAATCGGTGTTCGGGCTGCCCTACGGCCAGGCCATGTGGTACGGCGCCGCCGCCACGATCGCCTACACCTTCGTCGGCGGCTTCCTGGCGGTGAGCTGGACCGACACCGTGCAGGCGACGCTGATGATCTTCGCCCTGCTGCTGGCGCCGGTGTTCGTGCTGATCGGCCTGGGCGGCCCCGGCGAGGCCATTGCCCTGGTGGAGCAGGCAGACCCGACCCGGCTGGACTTCCTCAAGGGCACCAGCGTCATCGGCATCGTCTCGCTGCTGGCCTGGGGCCTGGGCTACATGGGCCAGCCGCACATCCTGGCGCGCTTCATGGCTGCCGAATCGGTGCGCGCCATCCCGCGCGCCCGGCGGATCGGCATGAGCTGGATGATCCTCTGCCTGCTTGGCGCGGTGGCGGTGGGCTTCTTCGGCGTGGCCTGGTTCCAGGCGCATCCGGACCAGGCCGCCGGCGTCAGCGCCAACCACGAGCGCGTCTTCATCGAACTGGCCACCCACCTGTTCAATCCCTGGGTGGCGGGCATCCTGCTTTCGGCCATCCTGGCGGCGGTGATGAGCACGCTCAGCTGCCAGCTGCTGGTCTGCTCCAGCGCGCTGACCGAGGACTTCTACAAGGGCTTCCTGCGCCCGAATGCCGGCCAGAAGGAGCTGGTCTGGATCGGCCGCCTGGCGGTGCTGGGCGTGGCCCTGCTGGCGATCTGGCTGGCCTCGGATCCGGACAGCCTGGTGCTGGGCCTGGTCGCCTATGCCTGGGCCGGCTTCGGCGCCGCCTTCGGGCCGGTGGTGGTGCTCTCGCTGTTCTGGCGGCGCATGACCCGCAACGGCGCCCTGGCCGGCATGGTCACCGGCGCGGCCACGGTGATCATCTGGAAGGAATGCTTCGGCGCCGCCACCGGCCTGTACGAGATGGTGCCGGGCGTGATCCTGGCCAGCCTGGCCATCCTGGTGGTCAGCAGGCTGGGCAAGCCGCCCTCGGCGGAAGTCGACGGCCTGTTCGAGCACGTGCACGGCGAGCTGCGCCGCGCCGCCGACTGACCGGCCCGGCCGATGCGCGACACCCGGCCCCTGGCCATCGCCCTGATGGGCCCGACGGCCTCGGGCAAGACCGCGCTCGCCCTGGACTGGGCGCAGCGGCTGGACACCGAGGTCATCAGCGTGGACTCGGCCCTGGTCTACCGGGGCCTGGACATCGGCGCGGCCAAGCCCGACCGCGCCACCCTGGCGCGGATCCGCCACCACCTGGTGGACGTGCGCGATCCGCACGAAGTGTTCTCGGCCGCCGACTTCGCCCGCGAGGCCCTGCCGCCGATGCAGGCCCTGGCCGGACGGGGCAGGGTGCCGCTGCTGGTCGGTGGCACCGGCCTGTACTTCAGCGCCCTGCTGGAGGGCCTGTCGGAAATGCCGGAGGCCGATCCGGACATGCGCGCCGAAATCGCCGCCGAGGCCGAGGCGCGCGGCTGGCCGGCCCTGCACGGGGAGCTGGCGCGGGTGGATCCCGAGGCCGCCGCCCGCATCCGGGTCGGCGACCGCCAGCGCATCACCCGCGCCCTCGAGGTCTGGCGGCTGAGCGGCCGGCCGATCTCGGCCTGGCAGCAGGCCCGGGGCGGACGCCGGCCCTTCCCGTTCCGGGTGCTGAAGCTGGTGCTGGCCCCGGCTGACCGCGCCGTGCTGCACGCGCGCATCGCCGAGCGCTTCGACCGCATGCTGGCCGAGGGTTTCCTGGAGGAAATGCGGCGCCTGCGCGCCGACCCGCGCCTGCATCCGGACCTGCCGTCCATGCGCGCGGTCGGTTACCGCCAGGCCTGGGAACACCTGGACGGGAAGACCGACGCCGCCGAGTTCCGCGCCCGCGCCATCGCCGCCACCCGCCAGCTGGCCAAGCGCCAGTACACCTGGCTGCGGGCGCGGCCGGAGGCGCTCTGGTTCGACCCGCTGACCGACCGGGCCGGGCTGGAACGGGCCCTGGCCGACTTCCTGCACCGGCGCTGACCCGGGGCCGCACCGCCCCGGGGCGGCGCGGTCGGGGCTGCTAGAATCGGGCCATTCGCGGCCACGGACCCATTTGGCCGCAACCCGCGCCAGCTGGCGCGCCACAACAACAAAACGGAGTCCGCACCATGTCCAAAGGCCAGTCCCTGCAGGATCCTTTCCTGAATGCCCTGCGTCGCGAGCGCATCCCGGTGTCCATCTACCTGGTCAACGGCATCAAGCTGCAGGGAACCATCGAGAGCTTCGACCAGTTCGTGGTCCTGCTGCGCAACACGGTCAGCCAGATGGTCTACAAGCACGCCATTTCCACCGTGGTGCCGGCCCGCAACGTGCGGGTGGGGCCGGGTGGTGGCCAGGTCGCGGCGCATGGCGAAGACGACGGAGCGGGCCAGGAAACTTGAACGCCGCCCGGCCACTGAATGTTTGAGCGCGCCCGCAAGGGCGAGCGCGCCCTGCTGATCCAGCCGCATCCGCCCGGCCAGCCGGATGCCGACCGCATGGAGGAGTTCGCCGAGCTTGCCCGCTCGGCGGGCGCCAGCGTGGTCGGCAGCGTCACCGCGCGCGTGGAGAAACCGCATTCGGCCTACTACATCGGCACCGGCAAGCTGGACGAAGTGCTGGCTGCCTGCGAGGCCACCGGCGCCGACCTGGTGCTGTTCAACGAACAGCTCAGCCCCGGCCAGGAACGCAACCTCGAGCGCGTGCTCAAGCGCCGCGTGGTGGATCGCACCGGCCTGATCCTCGACATCTTCGCCCAGCGCGCCGCCAGCCACGAAGGCAAGCTGCAGGTGGAACTGGCGCAGCTCAAGCACTGGCAGACACGGCTGGTGCGCGGCTGGACCCACCTGGAACGCCAGCGCGGCGGCGCCATCGGCCTGCGCGGCCCCGGCGAGAAGCAGCTGGAGCTGGACAAGCGCATCCTCCAGCGCAAGATCGAATCCCTGCAGTCGCGCCTGGACCGGGTGCAGGTGCAGCGCGGGCAGATGCGCCGCGCCCGCCTGCGCAACGACGTGCCGCGCGTGGCCCTGGTCGGCTACACCAATGCCGGCAAGTCCACGCTGTTCAACCGGCTCACCGGCGCCGGCGTCTACGCCGACGACCGCCTGTTCGCCACCCTGGATCCGACCACGCGCCGGGTCGAGGGCGTGGCGCCGCTGGTGCTCTCGGACACGGTCGGCTTCGTGCGCGACCTGCCGCACGAACTGGTGGCCGCCTTCCGCTCGACGCTGTCGGAAGCCCGTGACGCCGACCTGCTGCTGCACGTCGTCGATGCCGCCGACGAACACCGCGACGAACGCATCCTGCAGGTCGACGCCGTGCTGGCCGAAATCGGCGCCGGCGACATTCCGCAGTTGCTGGTCTTCAACAAGATCGACAGGCTCGAGGACATGGCGCCACGGCGCGATCCGGAAATGGACGGGCGCGAGCGCGTCTGGCTCTCGGCCCGCACCGGCGAGGGCCTGGATCTGCTGCGCGATGCCCTGGCCGAGCGTTTCCTCGACCGGCGCCTGGCCGGCGAGCTGGACCTGGGCCCGGCCGACGGCCGCCTGCGTGCCCGCCTGCACGCCGCCGGCGCGGTGAAGGCGGAGGAGAGCCGCGATCAGGGCGGCTGGCACCTGCGGGTGGAACTGCCGCGGGCCGTGGCCGAACGCCTGGCCGCGGAACCGGGCGGGCAGGCGCTGCAGCCGCTCTTGCTTGTGGCCCCCCCAGCCCCTACCTACAATCCCCGAACCCACTGAAATCCCGATCCGGCCACCTTCCGGCCGGCCGGCGACACGGAGCTAGCATGGCCTGGAACACCCCCGGCAAAGGCAATCAGGACCCCTGGAAGGGCAAGGACCCCGGCAACGAGGTCGACGCCTTCCTGTCCCGGCTCAAGGGCATGTTCGGCGGCGGCGGTGGCCGGCGTGGCGGCGGCCCGTCCGGCGGCTTCAATGCCGCGCCCTGGATCCTGGCCGTGGTCGCGGTCTGGCTGGTGTTCAACAGCTTCAAGCTGATGGACGAGCGCCAGCGCGGCGTCGTGCTGCGCTTCGGCGAGTACAACCGGATCATGACCCCGGGCCCCAACTTCAAGTGGCCCTGGCCGATCGAGACCGTGCGCGTCGTCGACGCCACCCAGGTGGTCGAGGTCACTGACGAGGTGCGCGTGCTGACCCGCGACGAGAACCTCATCGACATCAAGTTCAACGCCCAGTACCGGCGCGAGGATCCGCGCATGTACCTGTTCGGCTCGGTCGACCCGGAGAAGACCCTGCGCGACGCCGCCGAGAGCGCCGTGCGCGAGGTGGTTGGCCGCAGCGACATGGACACCGTGCTGTTCGACCGCGCCGAGCTGATCATCGCCGCCCAGGAGCGCCTGCAGGAGTCGCTGGACTTCTACCGCACCGGCCTGCGGGTGGTGAACTTCAACCTGCAGGACGCGCGCCCGCCGGAGGAGGTCAAGCAGGCCTTCGACGACGCCATCGCCGCCCGCGAGGACAAGAACCGCATCGTCAACGAGGCCCGCGCCTACGCCAGCAAGGTGTTGCCGGAGGCGCGAGGCGTGGCCGCGCGCATGCGCAACGAGGCCCAGGGTTACCGTGAGGCCACCATCGCCCGTGCCCAGGGCGCCGCCGAGCGCTTCAGCCTGCTGGCCGCCGAGTACCGCAAGGCGCCCGAGGTCACCCGTCGCCGCCTCTACCTGGAAACCATCCAGGAAGTGCTGGCCAACAACCCGAAGGTGCTGGCGGCCGACGACGGCAACATCCTCTACCTGCCCGTGGGCGGCAGCCCGGCGCCGGCCCGCAGCGGCGCACCGGCGGAAGTGCCGGTGATCCGCATGCCGGTCACCCCGGCCGAGGCACCCGCCGATACCCGCAACCCGCGCGACGATCGCGCCGACCGCCGCGGAGGCCGCTGACATGCGTGGATTCACTCTCATCATCTTCCTGATCGTGGCCGGCGTGCTGGCCGCCATGGGCTCGGTCTTCGTGGTCAACGAGGGCCAGACCGCCATCGTCCTCAACCTCGGCCGCGTCGCCCGCGCCGACCTCGAGCCGGGCCTGCACTTCAAGTGGCCGCTGGTGGAGGAGGTGCGCAAGTTCGACGAGCGCGTGCTCTCCCTGGACGACCAGCCGGAGCGCTACCTGACCGCGGAGAAGAAGGACGTCAGCGTCGACTACTTCGTGAAGTGGCGCATCGCCGACGTCGCCACCTACTACCGCGCCGCCAGCGGCGGCAACGAAGAGGCGGCCAGGCAGCGCCTGACCCCGATCATCAAGAACGCCCTGCGCAACGAGATCAACCAGCGCACGCTGCAGGAAGTGGTCTCGGCCGGTCGCGCCGAGCTCTCCGGCAGCTTCCTGCAGGCGGTCAACCGCGGCGCCGAGGCATTCGGCATCGAGGTGCTGGACGTGCGCATCAAGCGCATCAACCTGCCCGAGGACAGCAACATCCTGATGACGGTCTACGACCGCATGCGCACCGAGCGCACCCAGGTGGCCAACCAGCTGCGCGCCGAGGGCGTGGAGCAGGCCGAGACCATCCGCTCCGAGGCCGAGCGCCAGCGCCAGGTGACCCTGGCCGAGGCCGAGCGCGACGCCCAGAAGCTGCGCGGCGAGGGCGATGCCCGGGCGGCGGAGATCTTCGCCGAGGCCTATGGCAAGGATGCGGAGTTCTATTCCTTCTACCGCAGCCTGGAGACCTACCGCGCGGCCCTGGCCGACGGCCAGACCACCCTGGTGCTGGATCCGGACGCGGAGTTCCTGAAGTACTTCAACAACGACCGCGCCCGCTGATCGGCGATGACCGACCTGCTGGCCGCACTCTGCCTGGTGCTGGTGCTGGAGGGGTTGCTGCTGTTCGCGGCACCCCGGGCCTGGAAGGAGGCCGCCAGCCTGCTGCAGGGTCTGGCCGACGGCCGGCTGCGGCGGATCGGGGCGGTGATGATCGTGCTGGGCCTGGCCTGCCTCTACCTGGTCCGGGCCGGCTGAACGGCCCCGGCAGCGGGCCCCGCGCCGCTGGCCCCGGGGAGCGGAAAGGGGGATAATCGCGCAAAGCCGGGGCCACCCGGCTTTTTCCACGTCTGGGCCCCGCCGCGCTGCCGGCCGCGGGCCCGGGGCCAGTCTTCAGTCAGGTGCGGAGTTCGGGTGTCATGGGTCAGTCGGTAGTGGTGCTGGGCGCCCAGTGGGGCGACGAGGGCAAGGGCAAGATCGTCGATCTGCTGACCAGGGAGATCGGCGCGGTCGTGCGCTTCCAGGGTGGCCACAACGCCGGCCACACCCTGGTCATCGGCGGCCACAAGACCGTGCTGCACCTGATCCCCTCGGGCATCCTGCGCGAGGATGCGCTCTGCCTGATCGGCAATGGCGTCGTGCTGTCGCCGGCGGCCCTGCAGAAGGAGATCGCCGAGCTCGAGGCCAATGGCGTCGAGGTGCGCTCGCGCCTGAAGATCAGCCCGGCCACGCCGCTGATCATGCCCTACCACATCGCCCTGGATCAGGCCCGTGAGAAGGCTGCCGGCGGCAAGGCCATCGGCACCACCGGCCGCGGCATCGGCCCGGCCTACGAGGACAAGGTGGCCCGCCGCGGCATCCGCGTCGCCGACCTGAACTATCCGAAGGAGCTGGCCGAGAAGCTGCGCGCCACCCTCGACTACCACAACTTCGTGCTCACCAGGTACCTGGGCGTGGAGCCGGTGGACTTCCAGCAGACCCTGGACGAGGCGCTGGCCTTCGGCCAGTACGTGGACCCGATGAAGGCCGACGTCGCCGGCATCCTTCATGAGCTGCGCAAGCAGGGCAAGCGGGTGCTGTTCGAGGGCGCCCAGGGCTCGCTGCTGGACATCGACCACGGCACCTATCCCTACGTCACCTCCTCGAATACCACGGTGGGCGGCGCCCTGGCCGGCACCGGCGTCGGCGCCGATGCCATCGACTACGTGCTGGGCATTGCCAAGGCCTATGCCACCCGCGTCGGCAGCGGCCCGTTCCCGACCGAGCTGCACGACGACATCGGCCAGGGCCTGCGTGACCGCGGCCAGGAATATGGCGCCACCACCGGTCGCCCGCGCCGCTGCGGCTGGATGGACATCGTCGCGCTCAAGCGCGCCGTCGCCATCAACGGCATCACCGGCCTGTGCATCACCAAGCTGGACGTGCTCGACGGCATGGACACGCTGAAGATCTGCATCGCCTACGAGTACCGCGGCAAGCGCACCGAGTACTCGCCGCTGGACGCCGCCGGCTGGGAGGAGTGCACCCCGGTCTACCTGGAATTCCCGGGCTGGAAGGAAAGCACCCACGGCGTCACCGAGTGGGACAAGCTGCCCCCGGCCGCCCGCGCCTACCTGCGCGCCCTGGAGGAGCTGGCCGGCTGCCCGCTGGCCATCGTCAGCACCGGTCCGGATCGTGACGCCAACATCATCCTGCAGGACCCGTTCGCCTGAGTTGGCACCCCGCCCGCAGTGATGCCACGGCGCGGGAGAAACCGGTAGCGGGGGGCAGGACTTGAACCTGCGATGAGACGCGAACGCCTGCTCCCCCTGATCGTCGCCACCGCCCTGTTCATCGAGAACATGGAGTCGACGGCGATCGCCACCTCGCTGCCGCAGATCGCTGCCGACCTGGGCGTGGAGGCGGTGGTGCTGAAGCTGGCGCTGACCGCCTACCTGCTGGCGCTGGCGGTGTTCATCCCGATCAGCGGCTGGATGTCGGACCGCTTCGGTTCGCGCCGCACCTTCATCGCCGCCATCGGCGTCTTCCTCTGTGGCTCGCTGGCCTGCGCCGCCAGCGGCTCGCTGGCGCAGCTGATCGCCGCCCGCTTCCTGCAGGGCATGGGCGGGGCGATGATGGTGCCGGTCGGCCGCATCGTGCTCCTGCGCAGCATCGACAAGAACAGGCTGGTACGCGCCCTGAGCTGGCTGACGGTGCCGGCCCTGCTGGGGCCGGTGCTGGGTCCGGTGGTCGGCGGCTTCATCACCACCTACAGCCACTGGCGCTACATCTTCCTGGTCAACCTGCCGATCGGTGCTATGGGCATGTGGTTCGCCTGGAAGTACGTGCCGCAGCTGCGCGAACCGGTGGGACGGCTGGACTGGCGCGGCTTCGCCCTGTCCGGCCTGGGCCTGGCGGCGGCCATGTTCGGCCTGTCGACCCTGGGGCGGGGCATGACCAGCCGCAGCCTGTCGCTGGGCGTCGTCGCCATCGGTGCCGGCCTGCTCTGGCTGTACGTGCGGCATTCGCGCCGGCATCCGCAGCCGCTGATCAAGCTGGACCTGTTCCGGATCCCGACCTTCCGCATCGGCGTGCTCGGCGGCGCGCTGTTCCGCATCGGTGTCGGCGCCGTGCCGTTGCTGCTGCCGCTGATGCTGCAGCTGGGTTTCGGTTTCGATCCCTTCCACTCCGGCCTGGTCACCTTCAGCGCCGCCGCCGGCGCCATGTTCATGAAGACGCTGGCGGCGCGGATCCTCCGCCGCTTCGGTTTCCGCCGCGTGCTGGTGGCCAATGCGGTGATCGCCTCGCTGTTCCTGGTGCCGATCGGCCTGTTCCGGCCGGAGACGCCCTATCTGCTGATGGTCGGCGTGCTGCTGGCGGGCGGCTGCTTCCGCTCGCTGCAGTTCACCAGCCTCAATGCCATCGTCTACTCCGACATCGAACCGGCGCGCATGTCCCAGGCCAGCAGCCTGGCGGCGATGGTGCAGCAGATCGCCCTCGCCACCGGCGTCACCGTCGGCGGCTACGCGCTGGCGCTGGCGGCAGTGGCGACGGGGCGGCCGCTGGAGGACAGCATCAACTTCAGCCTGGCCTTCGCCACCATCGCCCTGGTCTCGCTGGGCTCGGTGCTGTCGATGCGCAGGCTGGCGCCGGATGCCGGCGCGGAAATGGCGGGAAGGGCGAAACCCGGCGAGGAAGTGGCAGA
>Ga0207873_1003432_pt1 | contig 11635 bp, 9 predicted proteins | sample BGWIniCompost_FD_187373 | JGI IMG/M metagenome (GOLD analysis project Ga0207873, IMG submission 187373) | Cellulose adapted compost microbial communities from Newby Island Compost Facility, Milpitas, CA, USA - BGW Initial Compost (SPAdes)... ... | reverse complement strand
GGAAGTTATTATCAAGCGGTTGATCTGGTCCGTCAGCATATCAATAACAAAACCTTCGTGGCCAACGGAGACTCTCTGGGGTTTCTCACCGACTTTCTGTTTTTTCCTGATTTACAGCGACTGGAGCTGGACGCACCCGCTCTGGTTTTCGCCGGATACGGCATCGAGGATGAAAACTACAATGATTATCAGCAGCTTGAGGTGAAAGGAAAGGTGGTCATGATCCTCCCGGGTGAGCCTTTTGGTCCCGATAGCAATTCCTACGTGAGCAGATCCCGGGAATTTTCCGAATGGGCCGCCAACCAGGAAAGAAAGTTGGAGCTCCTTCGGGAAAAAGGAGCCGCTGCAGTGATCATGGTTACCAAAAGTGTCGCGACCTATGCCAAAAATTACCGGAATTATTTTGCCGGGACTTCCATGAAATTACGGAGCGATGTCGAAGGGAATTCCGGCGCGAGCCTTCCGCTTCTGTATGTCAGCCCTGAAGCTGCCGATCAGCTGCTTGCCCCGGGCTCGCAGAGTCTCCCGGCGCTGCAACGGTCCATTGCCGCAACCGGCAAACCGGCCAGCCGGCAGATCAATACGGAATTACATATCCGGATTGACCGTCGTTCGGAACCGGTGGACGCATCGAACGTCCTGGGTTATCTGGAAGGGAGCGACCCGAAACTCAAACACGAATTGATCGTTCTTACCGCCCATTACGATCACGAAGGCATCATAGACGGCAAAATCTATAATGGAGCCGACGACGATGGATCCGGTACGAGCGCTGTACTGGCGGTGGCCGAGGCCTTCGTCAAAGCGCATAAGGCCGGCAAAGGTCCCCGTCGGAGCATCCTTTTTATGACCGTCACCGCCGAGGAAAAAGGACTCCTGGGTTCCCGTTATTATTCGGATAACCCTGTCTTCCCGCTTGAAAACACGATTACCAACCTGAATATCGACATGATCGGCAGGGTGGATTCCGCGCATGCGGACAACCCGGAATACGTGTACATCATCGGGTCGGACAAACTGAGCACGGAACTGCACGCCATCAACGAGCAGGCCAACGCAACGTATACCCAGTTGGAGTTGGATTATACCTACAATGAGCCAGATGATCCAAACCGGTTCTACTACCGTTCGGACCATTATAATTTTGCCAAGCACGGGATTCCGATCGTCTTCTATTTCAACGGGGTACATGAAGACTACCATAAGCACACCGACGAGATCGACAAGATCAATTTCGATATGCTCACCCTGCGGAGCCGGCTGGTATTTCACACGGCCTGGGAACTGGCCAATCGGGAAGAACGTCCCAAAGTGGATGTAGAGAATGCCTTTCCCTCAAACCGCTAACAGGTGATCCACAATCCGGATCGCGGCTTGGCCGTCCCATCGATCGGGAATCCCGCCCTTTTTCCATTCTCCGGCGAATAGCTTGGCGAAAGCAGGAGCAATCGCGGATGGATCCGTACCCAACAGTTCGTTGGTGCCCACGGTGCAGGTTTCGGGCCGTTCGGTGCTGTCCCGTAGTGTCATGCAGGGAATGCCCATTACCGTTGTTTCTTCGGTGATCCCGCCCGAATCGGTTACGACGGCTTTTGCGTGCTGAACAAGGTAATTGAACTCCAGGTAACCCAAGGGATCAATCAGGTGCAGATTGGACGCAGAAACACCGATATTCCGAAGCATTTTTCCTGTCCGGGGATGAACCGGGAAAACAAGCGGAAGTCCGCGCGATGCGCTTACGATGGCATCCATGAGCGCCTTTAACTGACGATCCTCATCCACGTTTGCCGGACGGTGCAGGGTCATAACCACGTATTCCCGGGCCCGGAGTCCGGCCTCCTGCCAGATGGCAGGCTGCACGAAATTGGGCTGTTGCTTCAGCAAGGTATCGATCATGGTATTCCCCACAAAGAAGATCCGCTCCTCCGGCACGCCCGCTTTGCGCAAATTGGCGTTGGCGATCTCGGACGTGGTAAAGAAATAGTCGGTAATGGCGTCGGTCACCAGGCGGTTAATCTCCTCAGGCATGCGGAGGTCGCCGGAACGGATACCCGCCTCCACGTGCGCCACCCGGGTATGCAATTTCTTGGCCACAATGGAGCACGCCAGCGTAGAAGTGACATCCCCCACAACCAATACCACATCGGCCGGATGCTCCAGCAGGTCCTTTTCAAAGCGGACCATGATGTTTCCCGTCTGCTCGGCCTGGCTGCCGCCACCCGATTCAAGGTTTATATCCGGTTCGGGAATGCCCAGCTGCTCAAAAAAGCTGCCGCTCATGTTCCGGTCGTAATGCTGGCCGGTATGAACCAGCCGGTAATCGATATCGGCCCCCTGACCTTTGCGCGTATTGACCGCGTCAATGATCGGGGCGATCTTCATGAAATTCGGGCGGGCGCCCGCTACAATCGTAATTCTCATTCGTTTGTTGGAATCTTTTCCCTGCAGGCTTACACGATCATGCCTGCAGCCACTGTTTCATTGGTATTCTCATCCACCAGAATGAGGCTACCCGTATTGCGGTTGCGGCGGTAACTGTCAAAAATCAGACGCCGCATGGTGCGCAGGCGTACCCGGGCAATATCGTTCATGGCAAGATCCCCCCCGTTTTCTACGCGCTGCAAGGTATTGATATCCATTTTGTAGATCACATCCCGGATTACCGCGCGGGTTTCATTGGTGGTGTGCCGGACGATGTATTTGGCACCCGGCTGCGGTCCACGGGCATTCAGCCAGCAAATCATCATGTCGATGTCCTGCTCCATCTGCGGTTGATTGTTTTCCTTGACAATCATGTCGCCGCGGCTAATGTCGATGTCGTCTTCCAGGGTCATCGAAACCGACATCGGCGGAAACGCTTCCTTGATGGGGCCCTTGAACGTGTCTATGCTCCGGATCGTGGAGGTCAGTCCCGAAGGCAGCACAACGACCTTGTCGCCCGGCCGGAAAATCCCGCCAGCGACGCGTCCGGCGTAACCCCGGTAGTCGTGATACTCGTCCGAGTGTGGACGGATGATGGTTTGCACCGGGAAACGCGCGTCAATGTGGTTTTCGTCGCTTCCGATGTGAATGGTTTCCAGCGTATTCAGCAAGGTGCCACCCTGGTACCAGTCCATGTTTTTGGAGCGCTCCACGACGTTATCCCCGTGTAGGGCGCTGATCGGGATGTAGCGGATATCGGTGACTACCAGTTTGCTGGCAAACTCATTGAATTGCCGGGAAATGCGGTTAAATACTTCCTCGGAATAATCCACCAAATCCATTTTGTTGATGCATACAACCAGATGGGGAATTTCCAGTAGGGATGCGATGTATGAATGCCGGCAGGTCTGTTCCACCACTCCATTGCGCGCGTCCACCAGAATCAGCGCCAGGTTGGCGGTGGAAGCCCCGGTAACCATATTCCGCGTATACTGAATGTGCCCGGGCGTATCGGCGATGATGAATTTGCGCTTGGGTGTACTGAAGTACCGGTAGGCGACGTCGATGGTAATGCCCTGCTCCCTTTCGGCCTTCAAGCCGTCGGTAAGCAAGGATAAATCGATATTGGCCAGCCCTTTGCGGTCGCTGGTAGCCTTTACCGCCGCAATCTGATCCTCAAAAATCGATTTAGAATCGTATAAGAGACGTCCTATGAGTGTACTTTTGCCGTCGTCAACACTTCCGGCTGTAGTGAATCGAAGAATTTCCATTTTTTTGCTTAAACTCTTTTTCTGTTTGTAAACCTAACCTAAAAGTAACCTTGCTTCTTGCGGTCTTCCATCGACGTTTCCGACCGCTTATCGTCGCTCCGGTTACCCCGTTCGGTCTGACGGCTGGCAGCCACTTCGGCCACGATCTTTTCCAGGGTGTCTGCTTCCGATTCAATCCCGCCGGTGATGGTGATATCCCCCAAGGTACGGAAACGCACTTTCTTTTTTTCCACCCGCTCCCCTTCCCGAAGTTTGAGGTGCTCCGAAACAGGCAACCAGGTATTGTCGCGGAACACCACTTCCCGCTCGTGCGCAATGTAAAGCGAAGGAATGGGAATATTCTCCTTCATGATATAGGTCCAGATATCCATTTCCGTCCAGTTGCTGATGGGGAATACCCGGAAATGCTCACCCAGGATCTTCCGGCCGTTAAAGATATTCCATAATTCAGGCCGCTGATTTTTCGGATCCCATTGACCGAATTCGTCCCGGTGAGAAAAAAAGCGTTCCTTGGCACGGGCCTTTTCCTCATCACGGCGTGCGCCGCCGATGGCCGCGTCAATCTTGTGGTTTTCTATTGCATCCAGCAGCGTCACGATCTGCAACGCATTCCGGCTGGCATTCAGGCCGGTCTCTTCCCGGACCCGTCCCTTGTCAATGGATTCCTGAACGGACCCCACAATGAGTTGAACACCCAATTCTTTAACCAGGTCGTCCCTGAACTTAATGGTTTCCGGAAAATTATGTCCGGTATCGATGTGGATCAGTGGTAAGGGAACCTTCGCGGGCCAAAAAGCCCGTTCGGCAAGGTGGGTTACCACGATGGAGTCCTTTCCGCCAGAAAACAGAATTGCAGGACGCTCAAACTGGGCTGCTACCTCACGGATTACGTAGATCGCTTCCGATTCCAGTTCCTGCAGATGATCGAGATAATATTTATGCACGCTATTTATAATTTAATTTTTGGCAAAACTGCCTGAATCAACTCATTTAACGATACTTCAAGGGAGGTTTCATGGGTACGGATGTGCACGTCGGGATTTTCAGGCGCTTCAAACGGCGCCGAAATACCAGTGAAGTCCGCAATCTTTCCATCCCTTGCTTTTTTGTACAAACCTTTTACGTCGCGCTCCTCACAAACCTCCAGGGGACAGTCCACAAACACCTCCAGAAAGCGTTCCGGACCAACCAATTCTCGAACCGTTTCACGGTCTTTCCGGATGGGCGATACAAAGGCCGCCAGGACGACCAGTCCGGCGTCGAGCATCAAGCGCGCGGCTTCCCCGATCCGGCGGATATTCTCTGTCCTGCATTCCCTGGAAAAACCCAGGTCCTTGTTTAAGCCCTTCCGCACGTTGTCCCCGTCCAGCAGGTAAGTATGCGTATTCCTCCGGAACAGTTCCTGCTCCAACAAGCCCGAGAGGGTGGACTTTCCGGAGCCGGAGAGGCCGGTAAACCAGATCAGCAACGGGCGGTGCCCTTTTCGCCGCATCCGGTCCTCGCCGGTAATTTTATGTTCATGAGGAATTATGTATAGCTCTTTTGCAGGTTGCTCCTTAGAACTCATAGTACCATATAATAAAGACAATACAAATTACTGAATAAAAAAGTGTAAACGGAATTCCTATCTTTAAGAAATCCTTAAATTTATATCCTCCCGGTCCATAGACCATCAGGTTTGTCTGATAACTGAACGGCGCATGAAAAGACGCTGAGGCGGCAAACGCGACCGCAACGTAATATGGCGTGGGGTCCGCGCCGATCCCGTGGCATATCGCGTAGGCGATCGGGAATACAACCGATACAGCAGCGACATGCGTTACGAACGAAGTGAGGACCAGCGTCAGGATGAAAATACCGATGAGTACGCCATACTCGCCCCACAGTCCGAAAAATGACGTAATGCCTTCGGCCACCCAAAGCGCAGCCCCGGAATCGATCAGCGCCCTGCTGAAAGTAAGCGAAGAGACCAGGATGATAAACAACTCCACGTCCATATGCCGCTTCAGGTCAGCAATTCCCAGCAATCCAAGCAATACGAGTGCCGAAGTTACAAGTAATAAACCGGTAAACAAATCCAGCTGCCTACCCAATACCAGACCGATAAAAAGCAAAAACAGAAAAACAAACCAACGACGCTGCCAGGGGCTGGATTCCTGTACCTTCTGTATAACCGACACCGGGTATAGTACCCGGTTCTGTTTTATCAGCCGGTCGAAACTCTTTCCCGCCGACAGCAGCATCAAATCGCCGGCTTTGATCGGGATTTCGCCGATCTTTCCGTGCAGCTTTTCCCCATTCCGATGAATCGCGATCACAGCCGCATCGTATTCCTCGCGGAAGTTCAGCTCTTTCAGCGTATGGCCAATCAAAAGGGAATTGGCAGGCACCACCATTTCCACCACATTGGAAAGTGGCTCCCGCTGCGCCGCCGCCGTAGGCAAGACGAGTCCGTTACCGTCCCGGATCAACTCAATGACGTTTTCCGTGTCGCCGGCAAAAAAGAGGCTGTCGTTTTCGCAGAGAATCTCTTCGGGAGATACCGGATTGATCACCCGTTCCTCCCTGCTGATCTCAAACAAGTAAATCCCCTTCAGATTTCTCAGGCTGGCCGAAGCGATGCTTTGCCCTATCAAAACCGATCCGGGAGCTACACGCGTTTCCACCAGGTATTCCCGGGTCTGTTCGCTTAACTCCTCCAGCACATCGGCCCGGTCGGGCAGCAGGCGGTAACCAATGAAATAGATAAAAAGAACTCCGGAAACGGTCACCAGCAGACCCAGCCACAAAAAATCGTTCCAGGCCAGGATGGGGTCGCCCTTGGACGCAATCAACCCATTCAGGACCAGGTTGGTAGAGGTTCCAATTACGGTGATCATTCCACCAACAATGGCCGCGTAGGAAAGCGGGATCAGAAACCTGGACGGATGCAGGCCCCTTTTCTTTGCCCACCGGTACACGTAGGGAATCATCAGCGCGACAATGGGCGTATTGTTCATTACAGCCGATACCGCCGCGACGCCGCTGGTCATCCGGAGTATGAAGCTGCGGGGACCGGACGCGGAACCAAACAGGCGATCCAGCCCACCCAGCAAATTGAAATGATCGTTGATACCCGCGGTGATGAAGATCAGCAGGAAAATAGTTAGAATGGATTCGTTGGAAACACTGTCCAGCAGGGCGTTGGTAGAAACTACCCCGCTAAGCAAAAAGCAGATAACTGCACCGAAAAAGATGACCGAGGGTTTTACTTTCTCCCAGAACAGTGCCACGACCACCAGGGCCGTGACCACCAAAACCAGTATTTGTTGTGTGGAGTTAGCTAGGTCGAGCATTTTCGATCTACTTCAAACCCGGACGTTCCACCACAAACCAGGGGTTGAGGAGGTTTTCCTTGTTGTACTCGAGTTCCCTGCCGTTTTCAGCCTGATACACCCTGCAACCGGCATACCGCGCAATGGCATGACCGGCAGCCGTGTCCCATTCCATGGTAGGTGCCAGCCGGGGATATAGATCCGCCTTTCCTTCCGCCACCAGGCAAAGTTTCAGGGAACTTCCCATGGAGACGGTATCCACCGCCCCATATTGTTTTCTTTTTTCCTCAATAATGGCTTCGGTTTCCGGACTCAGGTGGGAGCGGCTTGCTACAATCGCGTAGTTACTGCGGCCGTTCTGAATAGGCAAAGTCTGCGCGTTCCCATTTAGCTTTTCGCTAAGGTGCTGTTGCAATACGGCATCCGTGCTCCCTGCCCCGGCCGGCTCGACCTGGTCCACCTTCCGGCTGGGCTGGTCAAACGCGCCGTAATACAAAACCTTTTTTACCGGAACGTAAATAACCCCCATGATGGGCTTTCCTTTGTCGATTAACGCGATATTTACCGTGAATTCGCCGTTGCGTTTGATAAATTCCTTGGTTCCGTCCAACGGATCCACCAGCCAGAACTGTTTCCATTCACGCCTCACAGCATATGGAATGGACTTTCCTTCTTCACTCAGCAGGGGTATTCCGGTGGATGAAAGCTGTTTGGCAATCACTTGGTGCGCCCGTCTATCGGCCTCGGTCAACGGAGAACGATCATCCTTGATCTCTATTTTGATTTCCGAATCGTATACATCCAATATTTCAGCGCCAGCCCGGAGTGCAGCGCCGATCGCAACAGCTAAATTTGAATTCACTCGCAATATAAGTTTAAACCAGTTTCAAGTCAGGTATTTCTGTAAAAGTAAAAATTCCATACAAAAATAGAGCCATCCTTAATGAGGATTAACTGGCCACGGCGGCGAGAACCGGTCGCTCCACAATAAACCAGGGGTTGCGGAGGTTTTCCTTATTGTACACGAGCTCGGTCTGGGTCCGGTGGTCGTAGATCCGGCACCCCGCAAACCGGGCGATGGCATGCCCTGCGGCGGTATCCCATTCCATCGTAGGAGCCAGGCGGGGATACACATCCGCGGTTCCTTCGGCCACCAGGCAAATCTTAAGGGAGCTTCCAACCGAAGTGGTTTCCACCCGTTTATATTGTTTCCGTTTCGATTCGATAAAAGCCTCAGTCTCCGGACCGGCCATGTATTGCGCAGCCACAATCGAATAGGCCTGGTTCGGACCGCTCTGCAGGGGAAGCCGCTGTGACGATGTCCTCAGCGAGGCCCAACCGGCTGAATTGGCCTCACGTGCCCGGTCCAAGCGGAAACTTCCGGTAAGTTCCGAACCAAAATAAAGGGTATCCCGCAAGGGCGCGTAAATTACCCCCAATATCGGTTTCCCGTTTTCAATCAGTGCAATGTTTACGGTAAAATCCCCGCTTCGGCCAATAAACTGCCGGGTTCCATCCAGGGGATCCACCAGCCAGAAGCGTTCCCATTGATGCCGTTTTGAAAACGCCACGGGTTCGCCCTCTTCACTCAGCACGGGAATTCCTGTGCCGCGAAGTCCGGCTTCGATCACCCGGTGCGCGGCCCGGTCCGCCTCGGTCAGCGGAGTCAGGTCTTCTTTCAGTTCCACGGTAATCTGCGTACGGTAAACCCGAAGTATCTCTGCGCCGGCTTCCAGCGCTACACGAACTGTCAAAGGGATATAACTTTCCAACCTTTCCTGATTTAATTTGATCATTATCAACGATCACTGCCATTGCAACGAGGCAAAGGTAAAAATTTAAATATAAAGTCTATGGAAAAAGTAGAGAATGTTCCCGGCCAGTTCCTTGCAAAACAAGTGAAAAAAGTTATTTTTGTTAACCAATGGACAAACTTGTACTCGACCACGCTAAAAGAATATGGACTGAAATTGGCCACAGCAAATCACCCGGAGACCTAAACCTGGAAATTGAGCTCTACAAAAAACTGATCAGTATCTTTCAGGTGGGGGACTATTATTATTTGATTTTCAATCCGCCGGAGATGACGATTGAATTTGCAAGCGATTCCACCACCGACGTCCTGGGATATCGCCCCGAAGAGCTCACCCTGGAGTTCCTGATGGAAATAATTCATCCCGACGACCTTCCGAATTTTATCAATTTCGAAGCCACGGTGACCAAATTCTGGGGAGAATTGCCTCCGGAGAAGGTGATGAAGTACAAAAGCAGGTACGATTACAGGCTGCGTAAAAAGGACGGCGGATACATCCGTATTTTGCAGCAGATCGTAACGATCCAAAGCGATGCGGACGGTGCCGTACTGCGGACCTTCGTGGTTCATACCGACATCAGCCATCTGAAAAAAGATAACAGGATGGTATTGTCATTCATTGGCCTGGACGACGAGCCTTCCTACATCGACGTCGGGCCGGTCCAGCGGTTGGTTCCTTTCAAGGGCATCCTCACCCGAAGGGAAATGGAAATTCTGGAATTGCTTGCCCAGAACCGCACCTCGCAGCAGATCGCGGACTTGCTCCACATCAGCTGCGCCACCGTGTCCACCCATCGGAAAAACATGTTGCGGAAAACCGGGACTTCCACGGTCCTGGAGCTGGTGCAGCTTGCGCTTCATAAAGGATGGTTATAAAAATATCCCGTCCAAAATTTTTTTACTCTGTATCTTAGGGGTCCATGGATTTATCGATCGAGCTTATATTGCTGTCCATTTCCGTGCTTTTCTTTATAAGCATCCTGGCTGGGAAGGCGGGTTACCGTTTTGGGGTACCTGCGCTATTGCTTTTTCTCAGTGTAGGGATGGTTTTCGGGCGGGACGGCCTGGGGATTGAATTTGAAAACGTCCAGATTGCCCAGGCTGTGGGCACAATCGCCCTGTGCATAATCCTGTTTTCGGGTGGGATGAGTACGAAAACGGATGAAATAAAACCGGTTGCCGCTAAAGGGGCCATCCTCGCCACCCTGGGCGTACTTCTTACCGCCGTACTGACCGGAATTGCCACCTGGTATGTGTTGGGCAAAACGATGCCTTCGGCCGGGGTCGGATTTGTTTCGGCCTTGTTGCTTGCATCCACCATGTCGTCCACCGACTCCGCGTCTGTTTTCTCCATATTGCGTTCCAAAGGACTCAACCTGAAAAACAACCTGCGCCCACTTCTGGAATTGGAAAGCGGCAGCAACGACCCCATGGCTTATGTGCTGACCATTACCCTGATTGGCATGGTAGGCATGGGTGCGGAACCGGACTACCTCCGGGCATCCCTCGATCTGCTCTTGCAACTGGCTATCGGGGGAGTGACCGGTTTCCTGCTTGGGAAACTGGCAGTGATATGCATAAACCGGTTGAACATTTATAATAAATCGCTCTATCCGGTGCTGGTATTCACATTCAGCATCTTCATCTTTTCGCTTACCTACTTTATTCATGGAAACGGGTTCCTTGCTGTTTACATCGGTGGATTGGTGATCGGTAACTCGCGATTTGTTCACAAGCGTTCGGCCATGAACTTTTTTGACGGCATGGCCTGGATGAGCCAGCTGATCATGTTTCTTACGCTGGGATTACTGGTGAACCCTTCCGAACTCATTCCCATTGCGATACCCGGTCTCATCATCAGCTTTGCAATGATCCTGATAACCCGTCCGGTCAGTGTGTACCTGTGTCTGGCTCCCTTTCCGAAGATGCCTTTTAAAGACAAGACCTTTGTTTCCTGGGTGGGATTACGGGGAGCCGTGCCCATTATCTTTGCGATCATGGTGCTTGCAGCGGATGTGCCCAATGCCCGGCTGATGTTTAATATCGTTTTTTTCTGTACACTGGTGTCCCTCGTGGTTCAGGGTACCTCGCTGGCCAAAGTGGCCGGCTGGCTCGGGCTGGCCGAACCGCCCAACGACATTGCCGCCCTGAAGAACTTCGACGTAGAGTTCTCAGACGACATCAAATCGGTAACGTCCGAAATAAAAGTAACGGAAAAACACCTCCGGAAGGGCAGACACCTGATGGATCTGGGTCTGCCGGAAAAAACCATCGTGGTAATGGTCAGACGCGATGACAAATACTTCGTTCCGAACGGGAAAACGGTGCTGAATGAAGGTGATCTCCTGCTGGTGATCACCGATGATTACCAGGCCCTCCGCGAGACTTACCGGACCCTCGGCGCCTAATCTGCCCGGCACCAAGGAAGGAGGCAGTCGGTCTCCTAAAAATTGGCTTACGGGAAATCCAAGGAATCCTTATCTTCGTTCCTGACCCAAGGTCTTTTGTAAAAAGCTCCAACACGTAAAAAAAGGCAGGATGGAAAATCGACATGCCGATTCCGGAACGGTGGAATACAAACACCTGGGCGTCCGGTTTCAAATTCCCGACGGGTGGATTGGCCGGGAAACGTCCGCTGGCTACCTGATCGGTTCCCATACCGAACCGGGATTTGCCTTGATCCGGACCAGCGGTGCAAAAAGCCTTACCCAGTTGGAAAACCTGGCGCGGGAGGGCATCTCCGATGAATACGGCACCCGGCTGGTGCTCACCGGAACACTGGAACCGGTAACTGATCAGGGATTGGGTGGTGAATT
>Ga0207873_1003431_pt1 | contig 11636 bp, 9 predicted proteins | sample BGWIniCompost_FD_187373 | JGI IMG/M metagenome (GOLD analysis project Ga0207873, IMG submission 187373) | Cellulose adapted compost microbial communities from Newby Island Compost Facility, Milpitas, CA, USA - BGW Initial Compost (SPAdes)... ... | reverse complement strand
AGGCTCGAGGTAAACGGTTCCATCCACCGAATTGCCGCTGAGGAACAGCAGGTTGACTCCGGCATCGCGAGCGGCCATAACATTGTTGAACATGTCGTGAGTCCAGTACTCATCATGTCCAACAGAAAGAAATGCCTTACCACGCAACAGTCCCTTTCCATCTGCGTGGGTGTCAATATTGGAAATATAGGTTACATCATATCCTTCCTTTTCCATCCAGAAAGCCAGCGGGAACTCCCACAAAAGAAACTCTCCTCCACCGTTACTCAACGGGTTGAAATCAGACGGAAGGTCATTCACATATAAGGCATAAGGTCGATCAAAGCTGATCCGCGCCCCATTGGTGTTTACCCATGGCTGTTGTCCTTCATCATACATGCTATGCCATTGTGGCCAGCGATTGTGCGCCTGCCAGGTCAAGTCAGAACATTGAAAGAAGAAATCCGCTTGACGATCGTCCCTAACGATGAACACAACGTATGCCTGACTTGAATCCGTAGCAGTTGTCATCTTACCGAGATACACACCACTAACCCAGTCGTCAGGCACAACAAAAGACACCGCGGCATCCCACTCACATTCAAGGAAATTGGTTTTGGGATCAGCAGCCGGAGTTGATTGCGACGTTCCCTGCAGGGTGTACGACTTCATAAGCCTTCCTCCCTTTCCGCCGTAGTATCCCATCCGGAAAATATCCAGCGTGTATTGCGTCGCAGGATTGGTACTCACATAGATGTGAAGGCTATCCCCTGCGCGTACGCTCGTAGCGGAGCAATACCCTTCAATCTGTTCACGCCGGCAAAACTGATGATCGGGATACTCACACTCACGCTCCGGAACTTTTATCAGCCAGTCGGTCGTGCCCGGCTTCTGATTCTCAATTTGAATGAGGTTCAGGACGGTTGTCGTTGTAGGTTCTTCTTTTTTGCCACAGGTGAACAAAGCAAGGGATAATGTGAACAGCAGGGTTGATGGGCGTATCATTATCGTGTTTGTTTATTGTTTAGATTCTATTTCATTGTCTATGTATCCAACGTGTTCAAGTAAGATTTGAACCACACAAGGCACATAGGTGGAATCACATAGGAGGTTGACTCACCGACTCCTTTTTACATATGGAGACGCGCAGGTTGGCGTCTCTGCTATACTTCTCCGATTACTACTTATAGATAGTGATCGAATCCGAAGAAACATGCCTCACCTTCAACACCCCGCCCTTTTCCAGCGGCTCCCACGTCCAGCCCGGAGCTGAAAGGTCTTCGCGGTAGGGAAGAATCTCGTCGCCCGACTTTACTTGTGAAGGCTTTGCAACCATTCGCAGCGTTTCTGTCGACTCCTTGTCGAAAGTCTTGTAAAACACGTACACCTTATCAAGTTCTTCGGGACGCACGTCGGGCGAAAGCCGCTTGTTGAAATCAGGCGCATAGTCCGCCTGCCGAACGACCGACGTGCTGTGCACGATGTGGTTTTCGCCGGAAGGTGCAAGCGATGGCATGGCTGCCATAGCACGTAAATAGTGACGAACGTAGTCGCCATAGCCATCGGTAAGCCATACCTCATCACGCGGATAGCAATTCTTTCCGTCTTTGTCGACCATGTATGTCGCCCAATTCAGTTTTCTTATCGCCGGGTCTACACCAGAGCGATCACCACTCAGTTTTGCAAACAAAATTTCCGCGGCTGCCTGTCTCGAGGTATGACTGTTGCCAGGCGTTTGATATACGGTCTGTTCATTAATGGCGATGACGCCATATTTCTTCCATTGATCGTTGCCCAGCTTCTCATACACCCAATCGAAAATCCCCTTGACATCTCTTTTCCAGTTGGGAAAAAGCTGCGGATTTTCCATGATGAACCGCGCGAACGTCACCGCGTTGATTTGGGTATCAGACCAACCAGGGATATCCTCGAAAAACGGTCCCCATTTGTTCAGCTTCAATGGATAGGCTTTCATCCATGCGAGGACTGTGTCGAATGCCTTTTGATACAGTTCCACCTCGCCTCGGTTCAGCTGACGCAGTTTCATCCAAAGCTGAAGGGTTCCGACCCAGTTCGACGTATAAGACGAGAATCCTTCGTCCGCGCCAGTACCCCTGTTGCTTTTCAATCGGCCCACTTCACCGGTAAGCGCATTTACCTTAAAGGGCAGCGGCGATTCGTTTTCATTGCCGGGCTTGACGTGTTTGGCAAGTGTGTTCGCGATGGCGACGGCGGCATCGAGGTAAATTGTGTTACCCGTCATTTTATAAAGCGTCACCAACTCATCGCCAAATGATCCGGCTTTATCCGGTTGGGTGAAGTCTTTGCCTATTACCATATCACCCTGGTAATACCCGGAGTACGTAAGGTTATTGTAGGGAAATGGTATGGATGGCCATACGGCGTCTTTTGGTGAAAGGCTATGGGTTAAGTAATAGTCGGCAATGAACTTCATGTTTTCCTTCACGCGCTCATTGCCGGTGTACTGATAGAGTAGATGCCATGACGACAACGCCATCGCGAGTTGATCGCCACCCAATCCCCGTGGGTCGTTGGTACCTGGCCGCCACACCTGGTGATTCATGTAGTACGGTAGCCCATTGATATCCGTTCGCATGGTGTCCCAGAAATTCCAGACGAGCGCTATAACGGAATCGTACGCCTTGCCCGGCTCATCATTGCACCAGGGAAGAATAAATCCTTTGCTATCGGTTCTGACTTCGTGAAATACGAGGAAGCCGTCGTGTGTCCTGTCGAAGTAAGGCACCTGTGCGGCCACGATGTGCGACACCAGGCAGAAGACTACAAGCGGCATTTTCTGACCACGAAAAATTCCTTCACCGGAAAGGTGGTTCTTCCGCATGGATTGGGTGTTAAGGTGGTAGTGTGCGCCCTGAGGGCCGTTCAGAGGCTAATATATTCAATTTCGTAATCATTCTTTACCTAATTCTGTATACATTTTTAACCAACGCAGGGCACAATAGGATGCATAGGGCATAGAACTCATTCAATTCCAATATGCATCAGCGCATCGCCCTGGTGGACGACGGGATTTTGATTGAGGCCGATGACGAAGCCGGCGGTAGTTGAGCGGATAGGCAGGCGAAAATCGCCATAGGGGTCGTTAAGTGTGCCAAGTTCCTGGCCCTTTGTTATTGCCTGGCCGGGTGAAACGCTGGTAAGGAATATTCCGGAGTAGGCGGCGCGCACCCATGAGGTATGCCTGATAATGCGCAGCGGTGAAGCTGCCGGTGGCGCATCATCCCGCATGTTCAGATGGTGCATGAGACGAAGGGTACCCTGAATACCTTCGTTGATGGCGAATTCATCAAAGCGGCCGGATTCGCCGCCTTCATAGACCAGGATCTTTCTTCCTTGTCGCGCCGCCCATTGACGAAGCGATCCGGGTCGGAATCGCGCGTCAATCGCGAACGGTGCGTTAAAGGCGCGCGCCATCGTCAGCACGTCGGGATCACTGAGTACACCTCTGATCTGCGGGTAGTTTACGCGTGCGGCACCGCCTGTATGAAAGTCGATACCGTAGTCGATCTTCGGGATAATATCACGCGTCAGGTAATGTGCCACCCTCGAAGCGAGCGATCCATGGGGATTTCCGGGAAAAGAACGGTTGACATCCTTCCCGTCCGGTACATAGCGGGAAGAACTTATAAATCCGTAAATGTTGATGATGGGTATACAAATCGTCGTTCCGCGCGTAGGGCGATGTTGTTGACTTTCTATGAGACGTCGAACTACTTCTGTTCCGTTGATTTCATCACCGTGCATCGCACCCATGAGGAGCAGAACGGGTCCCTCCTTCTCTGATCTGGAGACGGTAATATTGATTTCCAGCGCTGACCGGGACGGAAGCGTTGCAATACCGATGCTGACCTTCTTCTCCTCGCCTGGAAGAATACGTGTACCGTTAAGCATCATCGCACAACGCCCATCCATATCGCTATGCGTTGACGCTTCCAGGTATACGTTCCTGCTACGGTATCGCCGTAATGCACAATGGAAGGGTAAGAAAACTCAGCTTCGCCTTCACCGGAGTCGAGCGTGTCCGGCGCAGACCACGTATTTCCGTTATCTGCCGAAATTGACACGGCAAGTGGTGTACGCGGGGCCCAGTTGCCTGACACAGGATTGTACACCAGTACCAACCTTCCATCGTCGAGCTGTGTGAGATCAATGCCGCTGTTGTTATTGGGCAGACTCGTCTTGTAGACGGGCGACCAGGTCTTTCCGTAATCTTCCGAATCGCTTCGACAAATCGCTCCGGCGGAACTACGAAGCAGCATATGCACTTTTCCCGGCGATGATTCCCACAGGACAGGTTGAATGACACCTTCACCCGTGATGATGTTGCGGTCCATGGCAATAAACGGAGTGGCTGTCCAGGTTCTGCCCTCGTCTTCGCTGCGATCGACAAACGCATTCCAGAGCCCACCCTTCTCGTCCGATGCAGGAGCAAGCCAGGTTCCGTCGGACAACACAATCGGCTTGCTGCGTACGGGTCCCCTGCCTCCGCGATCACCGGGAACCAGTTCCTGAGCACGCGACCAGGTGTTGCCATCGTCGTTGGAAACCATGTACCACGTCTCCCACTCTCCGATCGTCTCTCCGACCTTAAAGAAAAGAATAAGTCTTCCTCCGGGCGTATAGAAGAGTACAGGATTCCAATGTGGATGTTGACGAACCTTGGCAATTTCAACGGGCACGGACCAATAATCAGGTGTGCCTTTGGAGATCCATATCCCTACGTCGTCATGTTTTTCGTGTGTGCCACCAAACCAGGCAACAATGAACTCTCCGTCGGGCGACCGCACGACAGTAGATGCGTGACACTGCGCGAACGGTTCTTCATCGCCGGTGACGAAGCCTCGGCAGAATACATCAACACCTTCTTCAACAGGAGTTGTTACCACACCGTATTGCTGCTGCCGCGCACATGAGCACATCAGGATGAATGCAAGGGAAGTTCCGTAGAAAAAAAATGCGGTCTTCATTTAGGGTTATCACAAGCGCTGAAGCGGAAAAGTCCGCCAGCCAAAAGTACGCGAATCGCAACCAAGATAAGAAAAACCTGTCGAACAGCATACGAAACTACGCCGCTCTCCGACGACGCGCGTGATTCAAAGTTCATCGCCGCGCGTACCGTTTGGGTGAGAAATTGAAACTCTGCAAAGCGACTAAAAGCCCATTTTAGGAATGCCACGCACATCCCGTGAATGGTCGATAAAACCGGTTAACGGAAACTGTTTTAGGAACAGCATGTTGCAGATTTACGTTAGTCTCCATTAGGCAGGGTGTGGACGGTACGCCACGTTGGCTTGAGTGTAAGGTTATGCGCGAGTTTGGCCGTTTCCGGCGACCATTTTTCTCCACCTTTGCAATAGGGAAATAGCATGGCGTAATGATTTTGCGTGGGGGATTCATACTGGTCACGTTCCTGCTCTCGTGTGTGGCGATGCCCTGTTCAGGGCAAGACAGCGACACCTTGCTCACATGGTACCGCGGCTTCTTCCACGACGTTCCCACACTTGATCCAAATCAACGCATTGCCAGCGCAGTTGAGAAACTCGACCTGGCCAAATCCTCCGGTGATCCGGCGCGAATAGCCCGCGCGATGAAGGAGGTAGGGTTAGTGAAACTTACTCTCGTGCGCGACCTCGATGAGGCAATGGACTACTTCCTGCAAGCCCTTACGATCGAGGATTCCCTGGGCCTTCGCGAACGACAAACCTTCACCTACATCGCGATTGCAGACGCGTTCGAATATGTTGGCAACCATCAACGGAGCGCAGAATATTTACAGAAAGCCTTGAACCTCAATGCGGAAACCGGCAGTGTGCCCGTCTTTGCCTTCATCCTGAACAAACTTGGAAAGGTCAACGCCGCACTCGGCAACATCGACCAGGCGTTCGCCAACTATGAGCTTGTGCTTGCCAACAAGGAACGCCTCAATCGGCCATCGCTCGAAGCTGAGGCGTTGTTCAATCTGGCAATCCTTCATGCCAGTCAGGGCAACTACCAGGATGCGCTGCGCGATCACTGGAAAGCGCTTTCCATCTGGCGATCGCTCGACGATAAAAGGAACGAAGCTATTTCGTTGAGCAGCATCGGCGAACTCTATCACCTTATGAAAAACGATGCACGCGCTCTTGCCAACCACGTGGCCGCACTCAAGATCAGACGCGGTCTGGGCGATAAGCGTGAACTCGCTGAATCCTACAACAACATCGGAATTATTTACTACTTCAGGGAAAATTACGAGCGCGCCATAGCAAATCTGGAGCTTGCGCTCGCAGCGGGATTGGAAAGCGAAGCCAAACAAGAGATTAGCCGCAGCTATGAGTATCTTTCCAACGCGCACCGGAAGCAGGGCGACTACAAGCGGGCCCTCGAATACAAGGAACTACATCACGCCATCCTGGACTTTATCCAGACGGAGAAAAATGAACGCGAACTTCTGGAAATCCAGAATCGCTATGAAATGGCCCAGAAGGAATCGCAGATCGTCAAGCTTGAGTACGACAGCCAGGAACGCGAAAGAGAGCTACGAACACAGAAGTCGATTCGTAATTTCCTCTATGCACTCGTCGCCCTGATCCTGATCATCGTCGTGCTCATCCTGTATTCCTACATTCAAAAGCAAAAACACAACCGACACCTGCAGGTTGCGCACAACCGGGTACAACATAAGAATGCGCAATTGCAGCGATTGAATGCAACGAAGGACAAATTCTTCTCGATTATCAGTCATGACCTGCGGGGACCGCTTAACTCCCTTACGTCGTTTTCAGAGCTGCTCATCAACCACATGGATCAGCTCACGCGCTCGGAAATTCAAAGTCTGGCGCGCGATCTTGATCTTTCTGTAAAAAACCTGTACGGTCTTCTTGAAAACCTGCTGGAGTGGTCGCGGTCGCAGACCGGCACGATGCATTTTATGCCGGAGCCTTTCGATTTATCTGCGTTGCTGGAGGAAAATCGGTCGCTGTTGAGTCAGCAAGCTCAAAACAAACGCATCACGTTGTTGTCCGAAGCGCCGGAAGGTGTCATTGTCCGCGCGCATAAGCATTCTGTGAGTACGGTGATTCGTAACCTGATCTCAAACGCGATCAAATTCACACCGCAGGGCGGTGTCATTAAGCTTAACATCCAGATCGAATCGGGCGAGGCGATTGTCTCTGTTGCCGATACCGGCGTGGGCATGGACCAGGATGCCATTGAAAAGATATTCCGCATCGACGCGAAGCACACCACGATGGGCACAGCGAATGAAAAAGGAACAGGCTTGGGTTTGATCCTCTGTAAAGAATTTGTGGAGAAGAATCACGGAAAGATCTGGGTTACCAGCGAACCCGGCAAGGGATCGATCTTCTATTTCTCGCTGCCGGCGCATGCGGCCGCAGAGAAACCCACGGCGAAAGGCAAGGTCAGTGCGAACTATTAGGTTCCCGTTCTAATGCCATTCTCTTCGACGAGGTAATCAATCAGTTTTTCGATCGAACGGTCCAGCATTTCGAATACTTCCTGAAATCCACGCTCACCACCATAGTAAGGGTCGGGCACTTCACCTCCCGGACTCAGCGGATCAAATGACCTGATGAGGTCGATCTTTGCGCGGATTCGCCTGCCGTTTACAAGGCGCTGAATGGATGCGTGGTTTTGAGAATCCATTGCAAATATGTAGTCGTACTCATCAAGGTGTTTGACGGTGAGTTGCTGGCCCCGATGGTCGACCGTGACGCCGTTTTTCAGCGCGTTGCGCACCGTCCGGGAATCGGGCGGCTCCCCGATGTGGTAATCCGACGTTCCGGCGGAATCCGCCCACAGGACGTCGTCCAGGCCCCTATTCTTCACCTTATGCTTAAAGATGGCTTCCGCCAGGGGCGACCTGCAAATGTTCCCCAGGCAGACAAACATCACTTTTGTCATTGATTGTCAATAAGTTGAAAGAAATTCCGACCGATCGGCCGATTTCACCGCAAAAATAAGAATGCGGGGGTTACTTCCGGCCTTGTAACCTTATATAGAAGTGCATAGCACACTTTAACCGCCTTTTGGTTTGGAAAGTCCCACCGGTTCCCGCCGGTGGGCTTTCTTTTTTAAGTGTTGATATGTTGAAGTTGTCTGGCGTCCAATGGTGGCGCCCAGGATGATAGGGTCTTACTTATCCCTCTTCCTGACCTTCACCTCCTTTTCATTCACGCCCCCGTTCGTCTCCCGCTCAAAGCGATATGCGGCGCCGAGGGTTACGCCGCTGCGGCCCTGGTAGGAGTAGTCGCCGTAGAAGGTGAAGTGCCCAAAATTGAGGCTGCCGCCAGCGGTGATCCGAACGCTGTTTTCGCGAAACTTGAGGCTGAGGGGATCTGTGAGAACGACTTCGTTAACGGTTCCCTGACCAAAAATTATGTAAGAGCCCATCACGTCGGCGAGCGATCTGGATGTATTGAAGCCGATCCCGCCGTAAAGGCCGATTATGCGATATTGCTTTGAGATGAGGGCTTGTACCAGGAACGAGTGAACCTTGAATGTTGTCTCTTGCGGTTTCGTATCCCCTTCCGGGCGCGGAAGTTCAGTGATGCTTGTGCGTATCTCACCGGCTACGCGTGTATAACCGGCGAGCAGGGAGAGGTCGAAAGGTTTGTCACGCCAGGCGCTAATATGTTGCTTGATGTCGTGTTGAAAACCCAAACCTACGAGACCAGCGCGGGTAACAGATCCGAGTCCAATAGTGGGGATGAACCGCAGCTTAGCGTCTGTCTTTTTCCCGATACCGACAGCAGCCTGGAACATGGGCACGGTCATTCCCTTTACGAGCCAGCGGTCGGCAAAGTTCATACCCTGCGCTCCGGAGAAAGTTATGGTTTCAGGACCGCCGGGTGTATTGATCGTACTCTCGTAGGTAGTCTCCGTTTTCGCACCTATCATGGTAGGCACATAGCCGTTACCCCCAACCAGCACCGTGTTGTCAAGATCGAGATCAGCTGGCCGGAACGTGAGTGATGAAGAAGGAAAAAACACACCCGTCGCTGTGATGGAAACATCAAAACCGAGGCGGTCGTGCGCACGCGCGGTATGATACCATCCACCGTTAACGCCGTATGTGAAGCCTTCCATAACCGGGTTAAGGAAAGCGCTTGTCAACTTGCTCGCATCAGCAGTACCGGCCTGAAGAAACTTGGCAAACTGGTTAGCCTGTGCCAAGGTATCGTGGGCTAAGGCGGCAGTGATCAACAGGGTGGGCAGAAGGCGCAGGTAAAAAAATTTCATATTGGAATAACGGTTGGTTGGTGCAATTTACGCCATAGAGTAGGTAATTGAAACCTTGTGTACCTTTAAAGCGATTTACGTTCTTACATGAGGTTTCTTTACGATTGCTTTATCCTGACCTACGACATCCTTTCCCGCCTGCTTACCCTTTTTAATCCAAAGGCGCGGTTGTTTGTTGCGGGTCGCAAGGGGTTGTTGCAACGGTTGTCGAAAGCACTGGAAGGCCGTGGAAAGCCGCTGATTTGGTTTCATTGCGCTTCCCTGGGGGAATTTGAACAAGGCCGGCCTTTGATTGCATATATACGTGACGCGTATCCGGATCACCTCATCCTGTTAACCTTCTTCTCCCCTTCCGGATATGAGATGCAGAAGGAATATGATAAAGCGGACATAATTTCTTACATGCCCCTGGATACGCGCTCCAACGCCCGACGCTTCGTTTCCCTGGTGAAGCCGGTGCTGGCGGTGTTCGTTAAGTATGAGTTCTGGCACTATCACATCGCGGAACTGGAACGACAGCGTGTCCCGCTGGTATCCGTGTCGGCGATCTTTCGTCCCGATCAAATTTTCTTCAAATCTCATGGAGGTTTTTACCGGCGCATACTTCATCGGTTCACGCATTTGTTTGTGCAAAACGAAGAATCGATAAAGCTCCTTAAAAGCATTGGTATCACACAATGCACACGGGCTGGCGACACTCGATTCGATCGGGTATTTGAGATTGTGAGCCGTGCTGAGGAGATACCCATCGCACGCGCATTCAAAGGATTGTCGAAGACCATGGTGGTGGGCAGTTGCTGGCCGGACGACATGCAGGTACTGACACCTTTTATAAACAACAAGGCAGGATCGGGCGATTTGAAATTCATTATCGCGCCACACGAAATCAGTGAGAGCTTTATCCAGCGTATCATCGACGCGCTGGAAGTACCCGCGGTACGATATTCCCAAGCATCGCGTGCAGACCTCGAATCGTCACGCGTTTTGATCATCGACAATATTGGGATGTTGTCGCGATTGTATCGCTACGGCGAATATGCTTTCGTGGGTGGCGCGTACGGAGACGGGTTACACAACATACTGGAGGCGGCGTGCTATGGTGTACCGGTATTCTTTGGGAATCGGAACTACAAGAAATTTAACGAGGCCGTGGAGTTGATACGTCGCGGGGGGGCTTTTGCCGTGGCTGACTACCGGGAATTGTTGGAACGCTATGAAGCGCTTCGTGCAGAGGAAAATTATCAAAAGGCAAACAAAGTGTGCGAGGATTACGTTCGTGAGAATCTGGGTGCGACGAAGACCATCATGCAGTATTTGGATACCATACTAAAAGGCGAATGAAAGGAATTGTGATGCGATCGACGGGATCCTGGTATGATGTCCGTGGTGAGGACGGAAAGGACTACGAGTGTCGCATCCGGGGAAAAATTCGTCTTGAGGGTATTAAGGAGACGAACCCTGTAGCGGTTGGCGATCGCGTGGAGTTTGACGAGCGGGATAGGATGATCACTGCCATCCTTCCGCGTGATAACCACATCTTGCGCGCATCGATAAAGAAGGTAGGGCATTCCAGCGTCCTCGCCGCGAACATTGACCAGGTAATGATCATTGCCACGCTCGCGTTTCCGCGTACCTCGCTGGGCTTCATTGATCGGGTCTGCGTATCCGCGGAAGCATTTCGCATTCCTCAAATTATTGTCTTCAACAAGTCGGATATGCTGGATGACGAAGGACGCGGGAAGCTGAACGAAGCCATGAAGATGTATACCCCGATTGGCATCAAGTGTCTTTCGATTTCCGCGCTTCATGACAACATCACGCCTGTTACTTCCGAACTTCAGGGGAAAGTCACGTTGTTTACCGGGCACTCGGGTGTAGGGAAGTCGACCCTGTTGAACCGCATTGCCCCCCACGTCCGGCAGAAGACTGGCGACGTCTCAACTTTTACCGGGAAGGGTACTCACACAACGACCTTTGCCGAGATGTTCGAGGTCGGTCCGGGTACCCGTATTATCGACACACCTGGTATCCGGGAATGGGGACTTGTCGACATGACTCAGGAGGAACTCTCCGACTACTTCCCGGAGATGCGTGAGCGTCGCCTCGACTGTCGCTTTGGTCCCCGTTGCATCCACCTCCACGAACCCAGCTGCGCCATTCGTGCCGCCGTGCAAGCCGGCGAGATCGCGCCGAGCAGGTATGAGAGTTATGTGAGTATGGTGACCGGGGAAGACAGGAAGAAGTAACGTGTTTACGTGTTTACGTGCTTACGTGTTTACGTGGGTTGATTTCAACTTTTGAAGTGTACGACTGAATCTAAATACAGGATGTTACAACTTCTCCGGATCCAGCACTACGTATTTGATCGATTCGCG
>Ga0207873_1003428_pt1 | contig 11643 bp, 10 predicted proteins | sample BGWIniCompost_FD_187373 | JGI IMG/M metagenome (GOLD analysis project Ga0207873, IMG submission 187373) | Cellulose adapted compost microbial communities from Newby Island Compost Facility, Milpitas, CA, USA - BGW Initial Compost (SPAdes)... ... | reverse complement strand
GGCGGCCGCCCCGGTCGGCTCGGCCCGGGCCGCGGGCGCCGGGCGGCCGTCCGGCGGCGCCGCGGTCGCCGGCGGCGACGGCGACGGCGACGGCGAGGGTCCCGCCGCCGAGGCCGTCGCGTCGCGCGGGGCGAACGGGGTCGGCGCCTCTCCGCCCATGCCGTCGAACACGCGCAGTTCGAGGGTGCGCTCGCCCTCGGGTCCGGCGAACACCGCGCGGCGCGCTTCCACCGACTGCAGCACCCAGCCCGGCGCGCCCTCGGGGGCGCTGCCCTGGCGCACGCGCACCGGTTCGCCGCCTTCGGCCGGCTGCAGGATCACCAGCTGCACCTGCGGGGTGCGCAGCACGCTGGTGAGCACGTAGTCGAACCCGCCGCCACCCTCGCCGGGACCGGCCGCCGGGTCGATCACGAACGGTTGCGGCCGCCGGTTGTCGGTAAACAGCGGGCGCGCGGCGACGTCGCCGTATTGCGGCAGCGGACCCAGCCGCTCGGGCGCGGGCGCGCCCGGCGCCGGCAGCGGCTGCACCAGCGACGGGTCTTCCTCGAGGCGGTCGATGCTGCCGCCCATGCCGAACATCGCCAGGATCCACACGCACACCGCCCAGCCGGCGATCGCGGCGGACAGCCAGGTGCGCGCGCCGGCGTCCTCAGCGCGCACCGGCCACCCCCGTGGCGGAAGGCTGCAGGTAGCCGGTCAGGTCGAAGCTCGCGTCCACGCCGCCGCCGCTGCCGCCGCCGCCACTGAACTGGTAGCGCTGGGCGAGGATGTTGAGGTTGTCGACGAACAGGCGCGGAGAGCCGCTTTCCAGCGAGTGCAGTACCGCGGCCAGCTCGGCGTTGCCGCAGGTCAGGCGCACCTGCACGGTGGCGCGCGGGAAGCGCTCCTGGCGCACTTCGTTGATCGGCTGGCGGTTGCTGATCGCGCAGCTGCGGTTGCCGGGACTGGCCTGGGCCACCGCCTGTTCGAGCCGCTGCACCAGGGCCGAGGTGGCCAGCTGCAGGTTGGCCTCGGCCATGAAGCCGGGGGTGCCGGCCATGGCCTCGCGCGCGGCCTCGAGCCGGCTCGCGACCTCCGGCGCCTGGGCCAGCTCCATGCGCGCGCGCAGGTCGCGCTCGCGCAGGGTCTCGATGCGCGCGCCGGTCTCGAGCATCGGCACCGTCCACCACGGATGGACCAGCACCAGGTAGGCGAGCACGAGCATGCCGGCGAGGATCGCCAGCGCCAGCCAGCGGTCGCGCCTAGTCGGCTGCGGCTGCATCGCCGGCCTCCCCGGCCGTCGCGGCCGCCGGCACGCCGGCCTGGCCCCTGGCGACGGTGGCGGTCAGGGTGAAACGGTCCATGCGGCTGCGCGGATCGGGCTGCAGCGCGCCGGCCAGCGCCGGTGCGGTCCACAGGGTCGATCCCTGCAGCCGGCCCACCAGCGAGGAGGCCTCGCTGCTCAGGCCGATCAGCAGGATGCGGTCGCCTTCGATCGACAGCTTCTCCAGGTAGGTGCCGTCGGGCAGGCGCCGCGCCAGCTCGTCCATCAGCTCGACCATGGTCGGCGTGCCGGCGCGCGCGGACTGCAGGAACGCGCCGCCTTCGACGAGGTCGAGCAGGCGGCGCTTCTCCAGCGACGCGGCCCGCGCCTGGCGCACGGACTCCTCCACCTGCTGCTCGAACAACTCGGCCGCCGCCTGGCGGTTGGCCAGCATCTGCCACATGCCCGCGAACAGCGCCAGCGCCGCGACCAGCAGCATCACCGCGTTGCGCCTCCGCCACGGATCCTCGCGCCGGAGGCGACGGGCGTCGCCCAGCAGGTTCAGGCCGAGCGGCGCACCGTCGGCATCCGCCGCGTCGACGCCCGCGAGCGTCGGCGCCAGCGGGCCCAATGCCGCGAGCGCGGCGTCGAGCGTGGCGCGCGGCACCACCACCAGTTCGACGTCGAGCTGGCCGTCGCCGCGGGTGCCGAGCACGCGCGCGTCGTACTGGGCCTCGTCGGCGGCGAAGGGCGTCTGGCGGTCGATCTCGAAGCCGAGCACTTCGCGCAGGCGCTCGCCGGCCGCCGCCGGCAGGGTCAGCCGCCGCCGCAATACCGACCGCGCCGGCAGCACCAGCCAGCGCGGCACGTCCACGGCGCGCGGCGACAGCAACAGGGCGAAGGGATCGGCGCCCTGGTCGGGCAGCCCGTCCAGCGGCACGCTGTCCAGCGCCCGCATGCCGTCGCCGCGCCACAGCGCCAGCTCGAGCCCGTCGCCGCGCACGCACAGCAGCAGCCGCTGCGGTGACAGCCCGAACAGGTCGCGCATGCGCGACGGCAGCCAGCCCGCCAGCGCCGCGCCCCACCAGGCCAGGAAGCGGCGCAGGCGCGGTCGCAGGGTGCCGTCGATGCGGTGCAGCCCGGCGCGCAGTCCGCCGGGGGCCGCCTCGGATTGTTCGACCACGGCGCTCATCGCGGCAACGCGCCTTCCTCCCATTTCAAGACGGTGAACGCCGACCCCGGCACTCCACTGGGACCGAGACGGACCACGGCGCGCAGGGCGGCCTGGCGGCCGTCCCTGAGCCGCGCCCGGCTCTCGATACTATACGTGCCGCTGCCGGTGCCCACGAACGCGGGGTCGCCGGGCGCCGGCGGGCGTTCACGCCCGGCCAGCACCGGTTCCGGATCCACGCCCATGGCCTGGAGCACCGGCCCGGCGGCGAAGCGCGTATCGGGGATCGGCAGCCCGCTGTACACGGTCAGGTGCGGGGCCAGGGCCGCGAACAGGCCCGGGGTCATGCCCAGCACCTGTTCGACCTCGGCGACGGTCTCGAACGGCGCGTCCTTCGCCCCCCACGCCAGCCCCGCCGCCGCGTACTGCGGGTCCTCGGCGCCGCCCTGCGGCTGGGTGAGATCGTCGCCGTCGCGCCAGTCCACGATCGCCGCGGCCAGCGCGTCGGCGCGCCCGCGTTCCACGCCCAGCACCTGCATCAACGCCGACAGCGAGGCCGGCTCGGCGGCGTTGAGGTCGAGCTTGCCGGACTCGTCGACGATGCGGACCTCCACGTCCGCGCCACCGAACCGCCACGCGTAGCGGCGGCCGTCCGGCAACCACTGCCGGCGCGGTTCGGGGTGCGAGACCCGCGTGACCGCGTAGTCGAGTCCGGCCCGCGCCGCCTGCCCGGCCACGAGCGACGCATCCAGCGTGCGCCCCTGCAGGTATTCGGTCTGCGCGGTCATTGCGAACGCGCCGATCAGTGCCGCCATCAGCGCCACCAGCCACAGCACCAGGACCAGGGCCGCCCCGCGGCCGTGCGCGCGCAGCCGGCTCACCGCACCATGCCTCCGCGCTGCGGAAGGGTCACCAGCAGCGGCGGCCAGGTGCCCCCGTTGCGGCTGGCCAGTTCCACCGACACCTGTACCGGCAGCATCTCGACCTCTTCCCAGCGGTCGGTCCACTCGCCCAGGCGCCCGTCCTCGCCGATGCCGCGGTAGCGGAAGCGCGCGCCGCGCAGGTCGGGCACCAGCACCTCCGGCGCGCGCGCATCGCGCGCGTCGACCGTCTCGCCGGCCAGCACCATCGCGAACGACACCACCAGCGCCTGGTCGCGCCCGGCGTCGCGCACGCGGATCTCGTGCAGGTGCGGGCCGCCGCGGCCCAGGTAGTCGGGCAGGTCGGCGACGAAGCGGATGCGGTCGGGCTCGCCATGGAAGCGCAGGACGCGGCCGGTACCGGGATCGGTCCCGAACGCGATCGGCGTGGCCGACGCCAGCCGCCGGCGCAGGAAGTTCCCCACCGCGCGCATGCGCTCGGTCCTGGCCGCGATCTGCTCGCCGCGATCGACCGTCGCGGTCGCCGCGCGCAGCGTGGAGAAGCCCAGCGCGAGCCCCGCCGCGAGCAGGGTCATGGCGACCAGGATCTCGAGCAGGGTGAAGCCGCGCTGCGACGCGCGCGCCGTCGCGGCGGGAACGACGCCGGCGCCACGGCTGATGCCAGTCACGGGCCCGCGACCGGCGTCCTGCGGCTGCGCGGATCGCTTCGTCGAAACGGACACGCGATCGACGCCCCTCGCACGCCTGCGCTCCCCTCCAGGGGGCCTGGGTGGCCCGCGCCGCGAACGCATCACCCCGACCCCCACGCCGCATCCGGCTGCACCAGGCGCAGCGTCTCCAGCCGCAGCCGCTCGCGCGGCCCGCCCTCGCCCCACTGCACCTGCAGCACCAGGTGCATCAGCCGCGGGCCGAACGGATCCACCGGCTCGTCGGGCAGCCGGGCCGGATCGACGTACGGTTCGACCTGGAGCACCCAGCGGTAGCGGCCGTCCTCGAACCCGCCTTCGCGCAGCCCCGGTTCGAGCGGCTCGCCCACGCCGACCACGTCGAGCAGCGACCGCGCGTGCAGCGCCGCGCGCGCACTGTCGGCCGCCCAGCGCACCTGGCGGACGCCGCCCGAGAGCGTGCCCAGCAGCAGCACCAGCGCCACGCCGAGCACCGCGAACGCGACCATGATCTCCAGCAGGGTGTAGCCGCGCTGGCGCCTGCCGCGCGCGATCGGCCGCGCCGTCTGCGCGCCGCCGCCGGGGGTCCCGCGCGGCACCCGCCGCCGCCCTTGCCGCAGTCCGGCGCACGCGGCGTGGCGCCGGTGCCGGCCGCCGCTCATCGCTCCGCTCCGCCGCGGCGCAGGGTCACCTCGCCGGTGATCCAGGCCACGTCCACGTTCCACACCGCGTCGCGCAGGCCGAGCTGCACGCGCCCGCCGGTGGAGGCGCCGTCCTCGAAGAACACGATCGCGCCCACGCCTTCGGCCGGCTGCACCTCGCGCGCACCGGTGAAACGGATCTGCAGCCTGCCCGGGAGCTCCCCGGCGCGACCGTTCGCGCCCTGCCATGTGCGCGCGACCGGATCGATGGTGAAACGTTGCGGGACGCCCGTGGCGATGGCGTGCGCGCGGGCGAAGCGCAGCTGTTCGGCGATCTCCCTGGCGCCGCTGCGCAGCGACATCCGCTCGAAGCCGCCGGTGAGCACGCCGGCGGCGAGCAGGCCGGTGGCGGCGATGAGCGCCATCACCAGCAGCAGTTCCAGCAGCGAGAAGCCCGACTGGCGCCCGCGGCGGCACGGCCGCCGGTCTCCGCCGCCGCGGCCCGCATCCGGATGCTTCCGCCGCCGCGCCCGCGCCACGACCGGCTACTGGTAGCGGATGTCCGCGTTGACGCTGGTGCCGCCCGGCTTGCGGTCGGCGCCGTAGCTCACGATCTCGAACGGACGGCCGTCGCCGGGCACGCGGTACTCGAACGGCGTGTTCCAGGGATCGCGCAGCTCCGCTTCCTTCGCGTAGGGGCCGAGCCAGCCGACCGCGCCGCCCGGTTCGACCACCAGCTGCTGGAGCGTGGCCGGGAGCGCGCCGGTATCCATCTCGAACTGCTGCACCTTCTCGGCCAGGGTCTGCACCTGGGCCTCGGCCAGGCGCACCCGCGCGCGGTCGCCGCCGCCGAGGATGCGGGTGGCGGCGAAGGCGACGATGCCCCCGATCAGCACCACCACGAGGATGATCTCGATCAGCGAGAAGCCACGCTGCGAGGCGCGGCCGGCGCCGCGGCCGGCGCCGATGGAGCGCCGACGCCCGCCCGGTCGCGCCTTGAATCTTCGATTACCCATGTCCGTTCCTCCACTCCATTGCGTGTCCACCGTGTCCGCGCGGTTCAGCCGATCACGCTGGTCAGGTCGTAGATCGGCACCAGCACCGCGAGGATCACCACCATCACCACCACCGCCAGCACCATCGTCACCGCCGGCACCAGGGCCGCGATCATGCGGTCGAGCGCCTGGCCGGTCTCCTGCTCGAAGGTGTCGGCGGTCTTGAGCAGCATCGCGTCGAGCGCCCCGGACTCTTCGCCCACCTGCACCATCTGCAGCGCCAGTCGCGGGAAGCGCTTGCCCTTGCCCAGCGCGGTCGAGAGGCCGATGCCGTTCTTCACGTCCTCCGCCGCGGCTTCGACATCGGCGGCGAGCACCCGGTTCCCGACCACGGTGCGGCCGATGCCCAGCGCGGTCATCAGCGGCACGCCGTTGCGCAGCAGGGTTCCCAGGGTGCGCGCCAGGCGCGCCGTTTCCATCCGCGCGGCCAGGCCGCCCACCAGCTTGCGGCGCAGCACCCATCCATCGAAGCGGGTACGGAAGGCGGGATCGCGCAGGCGCCGGTCGAACCACCACAGCGCAAGCGCGGGCACCACCAGCAGCACGATCCACCAGTCGCGCACGAACAGGCCGATCGCCAGCACGATCTTCGTGAACACGGGCAGCGGCGCGTCCAGGCTCTCGTACATGGCGGCGAACTGCGGCACCACGTATCCGAGCAGGAACATCAGCGACAGCGCCACCATCACCACCAGGATCGCCGGATAGATCAGCGCGTTGACCACCCGTCCGCGCAGCAGGCGGCTGCGCTCGAGGTAGTCGGCCAGGCGCTGTAGGGTTTCCTCGAGGCTGCCGCCCGCCTCGCCCGCGCGGACCATGTTGATGTAGAGCCGAGAGAAGGTGTCGTGCTGGCGTTCGAGCGCGGTCGAGAGCGAGGCGCCGCCGCGCACCGCGTCGCGCACCTCGGCGATGGTGCGGCGGGCCGCCGGTTCCTCGGGCAGCTCCAGCAGGATCGTCAGCGCGCGGTCCAGCGGCTGGCCGGCGCCGAGCAGGGTCGCCAGCTGCTGGGTGAACTGGACCAGGCGCGCACCCGCGAACGGTTTCGGCCGCAGCAGCGACTTCCACGACGCCGCGCCGCCGCCCTCGCCCGCCGGGCGCGCCTCGATCGGCAGGTGTCCCTGCTCCTGGAGGCGCTGCGCGACCTCGCGCTCGCTGGCCGCCTCCATCCGGCCTTCGAGCGTCTCGCCGCGCGCGTTGAGCGCCTTGTAGCGATACAGGGGCATGGTGCTCCGCTACCGCCCGCCCGCCTGGCTGCACGTGGCCGGAGTCATGCGTCCTCCGTCACCCGCAGCACTTCCTCGATCGTGGTCACCCCGGCCACGGCCTTGGCGATGCCGTCCTCGTACATGGTGCGCATGCCGTGCCGGCGCGCGATCTGCTCGATCTCGCCCATGCCCGCGTGGCGCATGACCGCGCGCCGCAGGTCGTCGTTCATGACCAGGAACTCGAGGATCGTGGTGCGGCCGAGGTAGCCGGTGGGCGCGATCGCCGACCCGCGCGGGCGGTACAGGAAGATCTCGCCCTCGGGCTGGAAGCGGCGCAGGCCGAACTTCTCGATCTCCTCCGGCGAGGCCGGGTAGCGCTCGGCATGGGTCGGCTCGAGCCGGCGCACCAGGCGCTGGGCGAGGATGCCATTGACGGTCGAGGTGAGCAGGTAGTCTTCCACCCCCATGTCGAGCATGCGGGTAATGCCGCCGGCGGCGTTGTTGGTGTGCAGGGTGCTCAGCACCAGGTGTCCGGTGAGCGCGGACTGGATCGCGATGCGCGCGGTCTCCAGGTCGCGCATCTCGCCGATCATGATGATGTCCGGGTCCTGGCGCACGATCGAGCGCAGCGCGTTGGCGAAGTCGAGCCCGATCTGCGGCCGCACCTGGATCTGGTTGATGCCCTCGATCTGGTACTCGACCGGGTCCTCGACGGTGATGATCTTCACGTCGGGCGTGTTGAGCTTCGACAGCGCGGTGTAGAGCGTCGTGGTCTTGCCCGATCCGGTCGGGCCGGTGACCAGCAGGATCCCGTGCGGCTGTTCGAGCACGCGCTGGAAGCTGGGCAGGAAGTCGTCGGTGAAGCCGAGGCGATGGAAGTCGAACACCACCGTCTCGCGGTCGAGCAGGCGCATCACCACGCTCTCGCCGTGCGCGGTGGGCACGGTGCTCACGCGCAGGTCGAGTTCCTTGCCCTGCACCCGCAACATGATCCGGCCGTCCTGCGGCAGGCGGCGCTCGGCGATGTTGAGCCGGGCCATGATCTTGACCCGGCTGATCACCGCGGCGGTCAGGTTGGCGGGCGGGCTCTCGCCCTCCTCCAATACGCCGTCGATGCGGTAGCGCACCTTGAGCCGGTTCTCGAACGGTTCGATGTGGATGTCGGACGCACGCAGCTCGACCGCGCGCTGGATGACCAGGTTCACCAGGCGGATGACCGGCGCCTCGGAGGCGAGGTCGCGCAGGTGCTCGACGTCGTCGACGTCGCCGCCGCCCTCGCCGTCGGCGGTCTCGACGATGGCGCCCATGGCGCTGCGGCCCTGGCCGTGCCAGCGTTCGATCAGGTCGTCGATCTCCGAACGCAGCCCGACCACGGGCCGCGGTTCGCGGCCGGTGGCCAGGCGCACCGCGTCGAGCGCGTAGCCGTCGTGCGGGTCGGCCATGAGCAGGTCGATGCCGCCGTCGCGCTCGGCGACCGGGCACAGGTGGAACTGCTTGAGGAAGCGCACGCTCAGCGGCTGGCTCTCCGCCGGCAGCTCGGGCGGCTCCGCGGGAAGGTCCTTGGCCGAAACCAGCGGCAGCCCCAGCGCCTGCGCGCAGGCCTCGGCATGGTCGCGTTCGGACACCAGTCCCAGGCGCGACAGCAGCTGCAGGATCGGCCCGCCGGTCTCCTCCTGCAGGCGCCGGGCGCGCGCGAGGTCCACATCCTTGAGCTGCTGCCTGGAGAGCAGCACGTCGAGGATGCGGTCTTCCGCCGTCCGGGCCTGCGGCGCGGCCACCGGGTCGGGAATCGCGTTCACGATAGGGGGCTTTCCGTCGGGGGTCTCGACTTTAACAGTTTGCCCTGCCCGACCGCCCCGGCCGCGCCCGGGCGGTGAACGGGGTCTGACGCGGGGTTCCCGCGCGATCCGGGGTCGCGCCCGCGTCGCCGGCGGCGGGCACCAGGCCGTCGTGGCCGCCCCCGGGCCGGAGCACGCGCCGCGCACTCGGCCCGCCGGACAAAAAAGGGCCCCGGCGAACCGGGGCCCCAATTGCACCACGCTGGGGATCAGTTGTGGCGGGCGACGAGGCGCACGTTGCTGTAGGCGCGCACGCCGACCAGCTTGATGTAGTACGTGCCGGCCTGCGGCGCGTCCACGCGCACCGTCTCGTTGTTGCCCGGACGCTCGGAGCGGTACTGCGCGTTGGCGTCGGTCGGCTCTTCGCCGCGGCTGACGAGCAGGGTCACGTCGCCGCTGCCGCCGCTGGTGGTGATGCTCAGCGGCCCGTTCACGCCCGCCGGGACCTCGATGCTGTACAGCACCTCGCTGCCCGCCGCGCCCGCGAGCCCGGTCACGGCGACACCGTTGGAGATCGGGGTGGCCACCGGACCGCAGTTCTCCTCGCACGGCGGCTCGATCGCCTTCGCCACCGCGGCGGCGGCGTTGAGGATGCCCGGGCCGATCGGCTGCGAGGCGCCCGGCGCGACGGTGAACGGGCTGACCGTGGACACGAGGATGTCCTTGACCTCCTCCGGGGTGAGCAGCGGCAGGCCCGCGTCCAGGCGCGCGCCCTGCATCAGGGCCACCACGCCGGCGACGTGCGGCGCCGCCTGGGAGGTGCCCGCCATGCCGCCGTAGGCGTTGGCCGGGTTGATCTGCGCCAGCGGTACCGGGGTGGTATCGCCGGGGTTGAGGGCCTGCCAGACGAAGCCGTCGTAGATCTGCGCCCCGCCCGCACCGTCGTTGGCGAAGATGCCGCCGCCCGGGGCCGACAGGGTGATGCCCGCGCCGTAGTTGGAGTAGAACGCGCGCCGGCTGGTCACGCCATTGGACGCCACCGCGATCACGCCCGGGCAGTTGGCGGGCGAGGCGTTGGACACGTTCGTGTTCTCGTTGCCCGCGGCGACCACGACCACCGCGCCGAGCGCGTTGGCCTGGGCGATCGCGGCGGCTTCGCCCGCCGAGCAGGGGCCTTCGCCACCGAGGCTGAGGTTGATGACGTGGGCCGGGTTCGGGTTGTCCGGCACGCCCGGGACGGTGCCGCCCGCCGCCCAGACGATGGCGTCGATGATGTCGCTCTCGTAGCCGCCGCAGTGGCCGAGCACGCGCACCGGGAGGACCTTGGCATTGTGGGCGATGCCGGTCATGCCGACGCCGTTGCCGGTGAGTTCCGCGCCGGCGGTGGCGGCGACGTGGGTGCCGTGCCAGGAGCTGTAGTCCTGGATGCACGAGCCCGCGCCGGGATAGCCGATGGTCCAGTCGCCCAGGTCCCAGCCGCCGGGCACGCGGTCGTCGGTCGGCCGGCCGGACACGAACGAATCGCTGATGAAATCGTAGCCGGCGTCGCCGAGCGAGGTGTCGAGGTCCGGATGCTCGGTGATGCCCGTGTCGAGCACCGCGATGGTGATTCCGTTGCCGTCGGCCAGGTCCCACGCCGCGGACACGTTCGCGCCGCCGCGGTTCGGGCCTCCGTCGTAGGTGGGCGAGCCATCGGGCGCCAGGAAGTGCCACTGGTACTCGACGAAGTACGGGTCGTTCGGCACGTAGGCGGGCTTCACGTCCGGTCCGGCCTTGGCGGCGCGGGTGATGCGGCGCATGCGGTCGGGCCGCACCGATACCACGTTGGGATCGGCCTGGATCTGGCGCAGCAGGGCCTCGGTCTCGACGCGATCAAGGCTGCGCGAGAGCCTGATCAGGTGCTCGCCGGTGGCGAGCTTGCGCAGGTGGCTGGCGCTGGCGGCACGGGTGCCGGCAAGGCCCGAGCGCGACAGCGCGCGGGTGATCCCGGCCGCGGCCGCGCTGCGGTCGGTCGCTTCGCGGGCGCCGTCGCGGTACTGGACCACGATCCGGTGGAACGATGGCTGGTCGCCGAGCTGCGCGGCCAGGTTGGCCGGGCGGATCGGGAGCTTGGGCGTCTTGGCCGCGTTCGCGCCCGTGGCGCCGACCGCGGCGATCACGGCCAGGGCCAGGGTGCAGGGGAGGATGTTGCGCTTCTTCATGAATTGCCCTCTCTGGGAACGTGTGGGTCCATCGCACATGGGCGGCGCGACCGGGTCGGACGCCCCGCAATCACCGTCTGCTGCTGTCGCTCACCGGATGCCCGTGGGAGACGGATGCGCCGTGGCGCCCCGCGGGAATCCCGTATTCCGCGGCGGCGGGCGCGGCGCCCGCCGCCGCTCCGGGTCACCAGCCGAAGCCAGCGCCCAGGCCCACCGACTTCTCGTCGCCGCTGAAGGCACCGCCGATGGTCACCGTGGCGCGCTCGCTGATCGCGCGCTGGTAGCCCACCGACAGGGCGCTCTGCCCGCCCTGGAAGCCGACGCCCACGCCGAGGCGGTTCTGGGTGCGGATGCCCGCGGCGCTGGTGGCCATGTTGAGCATCGCCGCGCCCATCGCGCCCTGGCGGTCGATGCGGCGGTCCTGGTCGGTGAAGCGCCGCTCCAGTTCGGTCTGGTAGGCCGAGAAGCTGTCGGCCCAGGCATTGAAGCGCTGGTCGGTGTAGGCGTTGGCGTCGGCCACCGCGCGCGTCGCGGTGGACTCGAGCTGGGCCACGTTGACCGCGTCGGTGGCCTGGGTGCCGGCCGCCACGTTGGTGATCTGGCGCTCGTTGCCCGCGCTGCCCACCGACACCGTATTGGCGCGGTCGGCGACCGAGCCGTGGCCCAGCGCCACCGAGTTGGCCGCGGTGGCGGTCGCCCCGTCGCCGATCGCGGTGGCGGTCGGCTGCGTGGCCACCGCGCCCTGGCCGACGGCGAACGCCGTGCCCGGAACGTCGGCGACCGGCGCGCCGCCGCCCCCCGCC